>OJJT01000023.1_pt1 | contig 157708 bp, 158 predicted proteins | sample 1596281 | NCBI WGS metagenome assembly OJJT01 (sample SAMEA4350145, study PRJEB24818) | metagenome | biome: human; feature: gut; material: faeces | place: Denmark | collected 2013-09
GTTTCTCTGTTCAGTTTTCAGGGTACAGAAAACGAACCCTGAGCAGAACACGCACCATTAGCTCAGCTGGTAGAGCACCTGACTCTTAATCAGGGTGTCCAGGGTTCGAGTCCCTGATGGTGTACCAAACGGCCCGTTGGTCAAGTGGTCAAGACGGGGGCCTCTCACGCCCCAAACGGGAGTTCGACTCTCCCACGGGTCACCAGCCTTGGCTCCTGCACCCGCAGGAGCCGGGCTAAACAAAATAATAGTTGGTGCTTTTAACGGTGAGGGTCCACCCGTTCCCATTCCGAACACGGAAGTTAAGCTCACCAGTGCCGAAAATACTTGTCTGGAGACGGACCGGGAAGATAGGTCAGTGCCAACACCGGGGGCCTTTTGGCCCCCGAGTACTTTGCCTCCTTAGCTCAACAGGTAGAGCATGCGGCTGTTAACCGCAGGGTCGTAGGTTCGAATCCTACAGGGGGCGCCAAAAGAGCCGCCACTCACGGGTGGCGGCTCTTCGAATAAGGGCCTTTAGCTCAGTTGGTTAGAGCAACCGGCTCATAACCGGTCGGTCCGGGGTTCGAGTCCCTGAAGGCCCACCAAAAGAAGTAAGCTTTGGCTTGCTTCTTTTTTGTTTTATCTGTTGACATATGTAATCAACTGTGTTATCCTGTGTTTACAGATGTAGATTTCATGGAGGTACGGTGCGATGCTTGAGTGGATAGTGAGTTCCAGCGTGCTGGCTGCGCTGATGATAGTGCTCAGATACCTGCTCAGAGGACATATCAGCCTGAGACTGCAATACTCCATCTGGCTCATTTTGCTTTTGCGCCTGCTGCTGCCTGTGAGCTTGGGTACGAGCCCCGTCAGCGTGGCAAACGCTTTGCCGCAGGCGGCGGAGTTTAACTATGTGCAGACAAATCAGAGTCAGGGAGACGACAGCTCGGTATACATTACGCCGCAGCAGGTGGACTCTGATACATCCGTGCCAGCGCAGCAGCCCTTTGACTGGGCGGGACTCGCGATGAAGCTCTGGGCCGCTGGGGCTCTTGTGCTCTTACTCTGGTTTGCGGCTATCAATCTGAGCCTGTGGAAAAAACTCTGCCGCAGCCGCAGGAGACTGAGCGTTCCGGATTATCCGCTTTCAGTTTACATAACAAACAATATTGAGGCGCCGTGCCTCTTTGGACTGTTTCGGCCGTGTGTGTATTTGACGCCGGAGACGGCTGTGGATGGGCCGGCGCTCCGGCATGTGCTTGAGCACGAGAGGGCGCATTGGAGGCACGGTGACCACATCTGGGCGTTGATGCGGGGGCTTTGCTTGGCACTCCACTGGTATAACCCACTGGTCTGGTGGGCTGCGGTGCTGTCCGGGCGCGACGCGGAACTGGCCTGCGACGAGGCGGCGCTCAAGCGCTTGGGCGAGGAGCAGCGAGGCAGCTACGGGCGCACACTGCTGAGCATCACATGCGGAAGGAGGCCGGAACTCATGAGGGCAGCAGCGACTATGACTGGAGGAAAGCGGGGCATATACGAGCGCATTCTCATGCTGGCGCGGCGGCCGCGGACGGCGGTTCTGACCCTGGCGCTGGTCATATTGGCGGCCGCGTTTTTCACGGGCTGCACCTTTACCGGCGCGGAGGGACCGGACTGGCGGGAGCAGTATCTGGCGTTCTGGGACAGTTGGGACATCAAGGACAGCCTGGAGCATCAGGGCTTTCAGCTCATAGACCTGGACTTCAACGGCACGCCCGAGCTTATCGCCTGGTTCGCGGGCGGGCCTGTGACCATGGCTTCGCAGGTGTTCGGGCTCGTAGACGGCCAGGCGCAGAACCTGGGCGGCAATTTCGGCGTGCTCGTAAAGGGAGAGCTGGGCGCGGAGGGCGACGGCTTCGGCAATCCCTGGCCGCAGCCCTCGTACTGGCTGCTGCGCAGCCGTGAGACCGGGGAATACTGTTGGTGCGTGTACAGCATGACGGCTGACGAGGAGGAGACGCAGTGCGTCCTGCTCCTGTTCCGCGGGCTGGATAAGGAGAGCTTTGACAGCTGCAGCGACGAGGCAGGAGAGACCCACGGCCGGGCCCGGATCTGGCGGCAGCTCAACAAGGAGTACGAAGTGATCCCCGTGGACAGCAGGCCGTTCACGCTGAGCGTTTTTGACGGAGACGACCTCTCAAACGAGAGCCTGGCCGCGCTCATGGAAGCCTGGGAGCCGATAGATGTGGAGGGTCTTGGCGCATAGGCGCTTGACAGAGGGCGCTGCATGGTTTATGATGGGTGTACAATCTCATATAGGGGGGCTGGGTGATCCCGGCTGAGATAGGGCTAATTGAGGCCCGTACCCTTGAACCTGATGCGGGTAATGCCGACGTAGGAAAGCTTTTTTGGACGCATCGGGTTTTCCCGGTGCGTTCTTTTCACGCCGGGGAAAACGAAAGGAGCGGAGAAAATGAGAAACAAAAGACTGCAGGCGATGGCAGAGGGCGCGGTGCTGCTGGCGCTGGCCCTGGTGTTCAATGCGCTCAAGCTGTTCAAGCTGCCTAACGGCGGCTCCGTGGACCTGGCGATGATACCGGTGTTCCTGTTTGCGCTGCGCTGGGGAGTGGGCTGGGGCCTGTTGGAGGGCTTCCTCTTCGGGCTCTTGCAGATGTTCATAGACGGCGCCGTCGCCTGGGGCTGGCAGAGTCTGTTGCTGGACTACCTCGTCGCCTTCACGCCGCTGGGCCTGGCAGGCCTCTTCCGCGGCAAAGGCAGGGGCATATACGTAGGCATACTGCTCGGCTGCTTCCTGCGCTTTATAGTGCACTTCATCAGCGGCGTCACTATCTATGCCATCACCATGCCGACGGAGCTCTTCGGAAGCGTCTACACCAGCCCGGCGACCTACTCGCTGGTCTACAACGGCAGCTACATGCTCATTGATACGGTCATCTGCCTCATCATCTTCGGCGTGCTCTACAGGCCGCTCGACAAGTACATACAGGCCCGGGACCTCAGGGCCTGAACGAAAAGGACGCACCAAGCGGTGCGTCCTTTTTCATCAGGTTGTGGAACTGCCCGAGCTCGTTATCGGCTCGATAACCGAGGCAAAGATACTGCTGAGCTTCGCCATGCCTTCGGCGGCGGGCTGTTGGGCGGCACGGGCGTAGATGTCGTACTTCGCCGTTTTGTCGCTCGAGCGCGTGTTTTCGCGACTGGTCGTGACTTTGCCGGAGATGGTGGAGGAGAAGCCCCAGACGCTCAGACTCGACTCCATGGAGCCCTCGCTCGTCTCGCTGAGCTTGTCGGCGGCGGAGTCCTTGACCTCCATCGTGAAGTTCACCGTCGCCTCCTCCATCGTGAAGGCTGGGACTGGAACAAGAGCCAGCAGCGGGGCCTCCACCTCCACCTGCACAGGCTTCGTCTGGCCGCTCGCTGCGTCGACGACCATGCGGTTGAGTTTGAACTTGACCGTCCGGGCCTCGACCGCTTCGGCCTTCGTGAGGTCCGGCATCGTCTTGAAGGCAAGCCGAAACAGCTGGTCGAGATATACGTTGCACAATTCGGCCTGGCCCCTTGCGACTTCGATGAGAGGCTGGCAGATCAGCAGGCCGATCGGCAGACCGGTAAAGCTATCGGATATCGCCATGTAATTCTCCTTTCATATATCAGAGTTTGGAGCGCCTGTTGAGTTCAGTCTCTATCCTCGCCACCCCCTCGGGCGACTCGCGCAGGCGGAAGTGCAGCTCCATCTCGCCGCCGCCGGCCTCGTTCTCGGGCAGGGGCAGCGTGACCTTTACGTACTCCATGTTCATAACTCCGTGGCCCATCAGCGCGGCCAGGGGCGAGCGGATGAGTTCCTCGCCGTTAGGACCCGGATAACTGACAGTTATGGTCCGCGGTACATAGACACCTTCTCCGCTGTCGTTCCTCAGGTCAAAGCAGCCGGCGAGGCAGTTTTCAAGACTGCGGCGCTCGAGCTGCTCATAGGCCTACTGCATCGCGCCGTCCCCGGCGGACATCGGTGACCATACCGCATAGCGGCCCGGCCCACCCGAAACGACGGAGCTCCCCTCTCCGAGGTCGGTGAGGAATGGCAGTTTCCCGGCAAATTCGTTCCAGTTCAGTTTGAATACGCCTCCTTTGGTGCTCACGGCTGATATCTGATGCCCTTGGCTCTCTCATACTCTGCCACCCCGCCGGCGTGCGGGTTCCCGGCATGGTACCAGGTCTGCAGCAGGTACATGTTGCAGTGAGCGGCGCCCTGAAACCCGTTCGGGAATCTGACCCCTTCACTGTGGTGCCAGGTGTGACCGGGCGGGGTACCCTGCAAGCCTGCGGCGGCGTTGGCAAGGGCCTCGTCGGTGCTGCGGCTCCCGCTCATGACTATGGCATATGCGTTCGGGTGGTTGCGGTGCGTACACTGTATCACAAGATGATTCTGTGGCGTGACCCTCTGCATCACCGCTTGCCTGAAGGCCGCCCGGCTCGGAAAGTGACACGCGGGCGTTGTCGGCTGCAAGTACCAGTCCACGACGTCCGAGGCCTGGTCGGACATTCTGTAGCTCAGGCCCACGCTGCCTATGATGTCCGGGTCGTTCCAGCCTGTCACGAGCCTTCCTCTTATAAAAAGCGTCCCTATCACCTCCCACGAACAGGCTATGCGGACAGCCCTCGGCATAGACCACGCAAAAAAGAACGGGACGAAGGCGCTTTCTGCGTCTCCGTCCCGTTTGAGCTGATTTTGAGTTCAATATACCTTTGCGTCCACAAAGCGCGAGAGGTCGTCCGGCGAGAGGATGATCTGCTCGCCGCGCATCCCAGCGCTCACGGCGATCTCGTCGAAGAGAATGCTTGTCTCGTCGATGTAGGTGGGATATTTCTTTTTCATGCCGATGGGCGAGCAGCCGCCGCGCATGTATCCCGTGAGCGGCAGGAGCTCCTTTACATGTATCATCTCCAGCTTCTTGTTGCCGGACACCGAGGCAGCGCGGCGCAGGTCAAGCTCGTCTGAGACGGGGATGCAGAACACAAGGATGCCCGTCTTGTCGCCGCGAGTGACGAGGGTTTTGAACACCTGCTCTTCGGGCAGGCCTATTTGTTCCGCGGCGTGCTTGCCGGAGAGGTCGGATTCGTCGTATTCATACTCCGCGGTGCGGTAGGCGATGCCGGCCGCATCCAGCAGGCGCATTGCATTTGTTTTTGTCATGAGTTCAGCCCCCTATCTCTTCTGCGCGCCTCTCGCAGACTGCCATGACGGCGCTCGTATCCAAAGCCGGGAACGGCGTTACAGGTTCCGGCGCGGGCTCGTATGGGCGCAGCTGAAGTCTGTAGTAGGCCAGGTCCAGCCAGCGGCCCAGCTTCCAACCTGTCTTGACGTCCGTGTACACGAGCTGGAAGCCCAGGCCCTCGTGCAGACGCTCGCTGGGCGGGTTCGGGACAGAGACGGTGCCATAGATGTTGACATAGCCCTGGATACTCAGGATGTCCAAAAGCGCGCTGTAGAGCGCCTTGCCCACCCCGCGCCCCTGGTGCTCCGGAGCAAGGTAGACGGAGAGCTCCGAATCCCAGTCGTAGGCGGCGCGGACGCGGTAGCGGTGCGCATAGGCGTAGCCGACGGGGGCGCCGCCCGCCTCGCAGACGAGAAAGGGGTAGTCCTCCAGAACGGAGACTATGCGCGCAGTGAATTCCTCCGGGCCGGGCGCGGGCGACTCAAAGGTGAGTTCTGTGGCCGTATATGGCGCATATATTGCCGAGAGGGCGGGACCGTCTCCCGGCCGCGCGGGCCTTATCTTGTAGCACATTTTTCTCGCTCCTTTGCGAAATTTTACTATTTACCGAACGCCGCGTCAAGGATTTACGGAAAATTCACAGGATACCATAGTATTGTCGCTTGTAAATTGCAGATAAAATGTTATAATCTAAGGCGTCGCAAATGATATGGAGAGGTGTCCGAGTGGTTTAAGGAGCCGGTCTTGAAAACCGGTGACCCGGCAACGGGCCATGGGTTCGAATCCCATCCTCTCCGCCAAACAGAGCCGGGACTCCCGGCGCGCTCAAGGTTTCCCTCTGCTGTAGGGTGTTGGTACGGTGGAGGGACTATTTTATACAGAATGAGGGATGCTAATGTCAAAGTTCAGGGTCATCACGGACGGCTCGGGAGACCTGACGCCGGAGCTCATCAAAGAGCGCGATATAACCGTTGTACCGTTTTACGTAATGCTGGGCAGCGGAGATTACCTCAAGCAGGACGTGGACATAGGCACGAGGGAGTTTTATGAATGGATGGTGTCCCACCCGGGTGTATACCCCAAGAGCTCCACCCCCTCAACACAGGACTTCCTAAAGGTGTTCAGAGAAGTTGCGGAGGCCGGCGACCAGGCGATCTGCATCTGTATCACTGAGAAGTTTTCAAACTCGTATCAGACCGCGAGAATAGCCCTCGAACTCCTGCGGGAGGACTATCCGGACGCCAAGATCGCCGTATACAACTCCATGGTCAATACCGTTCTGCAGGGGCTCTATGTTCTCGAGGCCTGCGACCTGCGCGACGCCGGCTTTGAGCTGGACGAGGCGGTCAAAAGGCTGGAGGAGATTAGGCCGACGGGCCGCATCTTCTTCACCATCGGCAGCATGTCCTACCTGAGCATCGGAGGCCGGATAGGCAAGCTGGCGGGCAAGGTCAGCACTGTCCTCGGCATCAGGCCCATCATCACGCTCAAAGAGGGCGAGATCTTCCCCTCCGGCGTGTGCCGCGGCAGGGGAAAGAGCCTCGATAAGGTCATAAACGTCTCAAGGGAATACCTCAAGCAGACCTTCAGCTCCGCGGACGAGCTCTCCATAGCCGTCGGCTACGGCTATGACTATAACGAGGCAGCAGAGTTTCAGGCCCGCATCTCCGCCTTGCTCGATGAGCTGGGGCTCTCAAAGGCGGATATCCCGATAAGGCTGATAAGCTCGGTCATCGCCGTGCATACAGGTCCCTACCCGCTGGGTATAGGCGTCCTGCGCAAGGCCAGGCTGGACAAATGAAAATGAGCCCTGCTGGTGATCGAGGGGGTCTCTCACCAGCAGGGCTCTCTCCGTTCCGGCTCAGGCGCTTTTAATCTCTGTAAGTCTCTGCGGCGCCTCGTAGTAGGACGGATAGCTCTCGACGGGAACGGGGAAGAAGTCAAGGCCGAGGACCTCGCCGCTCGCAGCGTCGATGTAGCAGCAGTAGTGCATTTCCTCTGTTGTGAACTCAAGCTCGTAGAGCTGGCCGTTTTCCAGCAGCTTCTGAGAGTCAAACCTCGCGCTTTGGACATTGGCGGCTTCCAGGGCCAGCTTGCGGGCCTGCATGGGGCTTATATAGAGAAGAGTGACTTTTTTCATTGTTTTCGAGCTCCTTTACGTTTTGTTTTATGTGCCTATTGTAAGGCGTGAAAATTAAAGTAACGTTAAAATCAAAAGTTATTTAAATAACATATCTGGGATTTCTCTCTTGCTGCTGTGTGCATAGGATAACAGCGGCATATTAACAGGTCGTTAGCGCAGAATTAGAATTTCATTAAAACCGTAAACATTTTTTGAACAGCTAAATTTAATTGTCCTTGCAAATCGCGTCGGAATTTGCTATACTTCGCCCAGTGGATTTTAAAGACCGGTACAGAGATGCCGGCAAAACCGCTGGGTGATACCGCGCCGAAGAGCGCGGGGCTTTGGTGTGTCTTGCCGGGTGCCGGCAAGGCATTTTTTTGTTGCGAAAGGGCGGTGCGGGGCGTGAGGCAAAAGGCAAAGCTGATGGATGAAGCCGCTGTGGGCCGCGCGCTGATGCGCCTGTCGCACGAGATAGCCGAACGTAACCGCGGAGTTGAAAACGTCTGTCTTGTAGGCATAAGGCGCAGAGGCGAGACCCTGGCGGAGCGGATAAGGGATAACATAGAGAGGATAGAGGGCCTGCGAGTCCCCTGCGGGAGCGTGGACGTCCGTTACTACAGAGATGACCTGGAACGCCTGTCGGACGACCCGATCGTTACGAAGGCGCAGTTGGAGTTCTCCGTGGTGGACAGGACCGTCGTCCTGGTGGACGACGTGCTGTATACCGGCCGAACGGCCAGGGCAGCGATGGAGGCCGTCCTCAAATGCGGCAGACCGAGGGCGATACAGCTCGCGGTTCTGGTGGACAGAGGACACAGGGAACTGCCTATAAGGGCGGACTTTGTCGGCAAAAATGTGCCGACCTCGCACACCGAGCTTATCGAGGCGCGGCTGCCGGAGCACGACGGGGAGACAGGGGTATATCTCATGGAGCTTTAGGCTCATTTTATAACATTGTGCGTCAATCCCAATTAAAATACACTACGGAGAGAGGTAAATCGGGAATGAACAAAAAAACCATCGGAAACGAACCGATCTACGACGCCCGGACGCTTGGGGCGCCGAGGATGCTCGTGCTCGGCTTTCAGCACATGTTCGCCATGTTCGGCGCGACGGTGCTGGTCCCCACGCTGACGGGCCTGTCCGTTTCCACAACGCTGCTGTTTGCCGGCCTCGGCACGCTGCTGTTCCATCTGCTGGCCAAGGGCAAGGTCCCGGCCTTCCTGGGCTCGTCCTTTGCCTTCCTGGGCGGCTATTCGGCCATCGCGCCCATGCTCGAAAACCCGGACGCTCCGGGCCTGTTCAACGTACCAAACACGGAAATGCTGCCCTATGCCTGCTTCGGCGTGGCCTGCGCGGGCCTCATGTACCTGGTGCTCAGCCTGCTGTTCAAGATCTTTGGTGTTAGGCGTGTAATGCGCTTCTTCCCGCCCATCGTGACCGGACCCATAATCATTGCCATCGGCCTGAGCCTGAGTTCCAGCGCCGTCAACAACTGCCAGGCCAGCTGGCCGGTAGCGTTGGTGGCCATACTGGTCGTCGTTGTATGCAACATCTGGGGAAAGGGCATGATAAAGATAATCCCCATTCTCCTGGGCGTCATCGTTTCCTACATCGTCGGCGCTGTCAGCGGACAGGTGGACTTCACCGCCGTCAGGGAAGCCGACTGGATCGGCCTGCCCGTCGTCTGGAGCGAGACCGTGTTCGGCCTCTTCGGAAGCGGCAACGTGGACGTGGGTCTGCTCGGCACTGCGGCTGTCACGATAATCCCCATAGCGCTGGCCACAATGGTCGAGCACATCGGAGACATGTGCGCCATCAGCTCCACCTGCGAGCGCAACTACATCCAGGACCCCGGCCTGCACCGCACCCTCCTGGGCGACGGCCTGGCCACCAGTCTTGCGGCGCTCTTCGGAGCTCCGGCGAATACCACCTACGGCGAAAATACCGGAGTCCTTGCTCTGAGCAAGGTCTATGACCCGCGCGTCATCCGCATAGCGGCTGTGCTGGCGATAATCTTTTCCTGCTGCCCGAAGTTTGCAGAGGTCGTCCACGCGATGCCGACCGCTACGATAGGCGGCGTTTCCCTGGTGCTCTACGGCATGATCAGCGCCGTCGGTGTGCGCAACGTCGTAGAGAACAAAGTGGACTTCACCAAGAGCCGCAACGTCATCATCGCGGCGCTCATCCTGGTGCTGGCCATCGGCATCACCTACTCGAGCGTCGGCGCGGTGAAGATCGGCCAGGTCAGCTTCTCCGGCCTTGCCACCGCCGCCATCGTGGGCATTGTGATGAACGCCATCCTCCCCGGCAAGGACTATGAGTTCGGCGCCGACCTCCAGGGCGACACCAGCGTGAATTTCAAGGTCTGATAAGGAAAAATCCTTGACAAACGGCGAAAATAATGTATAATTTATAGGCCTGCCCAAAGGGCAGGCCTATATCCTTGCCTGCAAAAGCAGGCCATAAGTCCAGAAGGAGGTGCACAAATTGGCGAAAACAAGCGAGAAGTACGAAGTGATGTACGTCCTCAACCCGAACCTTTCGGAGGAGGAGACCGCAGCGCTCGTGGAGAAGTTCAAGGCGCTTGTCGAGCAGAACGGCACTCTTGATGAGATGGAGGAAATGGGTAAGCGCAAGCTGGCCTATGAAATCAACTATCTCACCGAGGGCTACTACGTGCTCGTCAAGTTCACCAGCGGCCCGGATTTCCCGGCTGAGCTGGATCGTATCTTCGGTATAACCGACGGCGTCATCCGCAGCCTCATCACCAAGAGGCCTGAATAAGAGGTAGCGGGATGCTCAATCACATCATCATCATGGGCCGCCTCACCCGCGACCCGGAGCTGAGATACACACAGAGCCAGATCCCGGTGGCGTCTTTCCGTGTTGCGGTGGACAGAGACTTCGGCCGCGGCGAAGAGAGACAGACCGATTTTATCGACTGCGTTGCCTGGCGCAGCACCGGTGAGTTCGTCTCGAAGTATTTCCAGAAGGGGAGCATGGCCGTCGTGAGCGGCAGGCTCCAGATGCGTGACTGGACGGATAAAGACGGCAATAAGCGCACCAGCGCCGAGGTCGTCGCTGACAACGTGTATTTTGGCGAGTCCAAGCGCCGCGACGGCGATCCCAGGGACAGCTACGGCCCCAGGGACAGCTACGCCCCGCGCGATAATTACGCAGCCCGCGACAGCTACGGGCAGAGGGACAGCAGGGACAGCGCTCCGCGCCAGCCCGCCCCGTCCGCCTTTGCCGAGCTGGACGACGGAGACGGCGAACTGCCGTTCTGAGAATTAAAAGGGAGGTATAGTCTTGGCTTTCGATAACAAGGGACCTAAGAATCGCAAGCGCAAGAAGGTATGCCAGTTCTGCGTGGATAAGTGCACCTATATTGATTATAAAGATGCCGCTAAGCTCAGGAAGTTCATCTCCGAGCGCAGCAAGATCCTTCCGCGCCGTACTACCGGCACCTGCGCCATGCACCAGCGCGAGCTGACCGAGGCCATTAAGCGCGCCCGTCAGATCGCCCTGCTCCCCTACGTCACCGACTGACGAAGGGCTAATAAAAAAGCAAGGCCCCCGGACGAAAGTCCGGGGGCTTTTTTGCTTTCAAGAGCTCAGACAAGACCGTTTTCGGAGAGCCAGGCGGATATTTGCGGCTTTGCACCGCTCACTGTGCTGCCCTTTATGGACAGGCCCTTTTCCACCGTGGCGCCGGGGCAGAGGCGCTTTATGTCCGCTTCGCTGTGCCCCATGCCGCTGCCCTCATTCGTACACAAGGGCAGGATGCGCTTGCCGGAAAGCTCACAGCCGTCCAGGAAGCTCCAAACCGGCATCGGCATCGTGCCGCACCAGCAGGGGTAGCAGAGGACGAGCGTGTCTACGCCGTCCAGCTCGGGCGGCTGCACGGCCAGCTCAGGCCGCGCGTTTTCCGCCAGTTCGCGCTTAGAGGCTTCGACGCACTCGCGGTAGTCAAAGGGGTAGTCCTGCACGGTGCGGATCTCAAAAAGCCCAGCGCCGGAGAGCTCCGCCGCCAGCTTTGCTGCGACCTCCGTGTTGCCGACCTTCAGGTCTACCATCTTGCCCGCGACGTAGTTCATGCCGCGGTGCGAAAACCAGGCTACAAGTGTTTTCATACAGAACCCTCCCCGGGAAGAGAATCGTCGTTGAACACCCAGTCGCGCACGTGGATGACCCGGCAGCTCTCGGTACCGGTGCGGACCACGACCTGGGTGAGTCCGGCGTTGATTATGAGCCGCTTGCACATGGAGCAGGGCAGAGTCTCCTCCAGCAGCTCGTGGGTTTTGGCGTCGCGCCCGACGAGATATAGCGTGCCGCCCAGCATGTCCCGCCGCGCGGCGGAGATGATGGCGTTGGCCTCCGCGTGGACGCTGCGGCAGAGCTCGTAGCGCTGGCCGGAGGGTATGCCCAGGTTCTCGCGCATACACAGGCCCAGGTCCGTGCAGTTGCGGCGGCCGCGGGGCGCGCCGTTATAGCCCGTCGAGAGTATCTCGTCGTTGCGGACTATGATGGCCCCGTATTTCCTGCGCATACAGGTGGAGCGGTTCAAGACCGCGTCCGCTATGTCGAGATAATAGTCCTCTTTGCCCCTTCTTGTATCCATTGCACATACCTCGCGTTCTCAGTTTATTTAAGTTTATCGTTTGGCCTCTTTTAAGTCAAGAGCAAATGTGCTATACTGCCTGCCATGGAGAACTATCAGAAAAAACTGGACAGGGAACTGGAGACGCTCGGCGGGCGAAAGCCGGGCCTTTTGCTGCACAGCTGCTGCGGCCCCTGCTCGACCTATGTGCTCGAGTATCTGTCGCGGTATTTTGAGCTGGGGCTTTTGTATTACGACCCCAATATCCAGCCGGAAGCCGAGTACGAGCTGAGGCTGGAGAACCAGCGCGCTGTGCTCGAGCGCTTCCCTGGGGTGCGTCTGCACGAATATGGCTGGCGCGGGGCCGACTACGAAGCCGTTGTTCGCGGCCTCGAGTCCGAGCCGGAGGGCGGCGCAAGGTGCACGGTCTGCTTCCGCCTGAGGCTCGAGGAGACGGCAAGACTGGCGAAGGAGCTGGGCTATGAGTATTTCTGCACGACCCTCTCCGTCTCCCCTCACAAGGACGCGGAGCGCATAAACCGCATCGGCGCGGAGCTTGCGGAGAAATACTCCGTCAAATGGCTGCCCTCGGACTTCAAAAAGCGCGAGGGCTACAAGAGGAGCATCGAGCTTTCGAGGGAATATGGGTTATACCGTCAGGAATACTGCGGCTGCCTGTACTCGAAGCCGGTGGAGAAATAAGTTGACTGGGCGGGTTTCCACACCCCGCCGGGTTATATACCTGAATCAAAATGGGAAGGATGACACAAAAATGAAAATCAGCACAAGAAAACTCGCCTCCGCCGCTGTGGCCGGCGCGGCCTATGCCGCCCTGACCCTGTTACTTGCACCGATATCCTTTGGGCTGGTGCAGTTCCGCGTTTCGGAGGCGCTTTGTATTTTGCCGGCCTTCGCGTCCTGCACGGCCTGGGGACTGTGGGCCGGCTGCGCGATAGCAAACCTCGCCGGAGGTTACGGACTGCCGGATATCGTGTTCGGCTCCCTGGCGACGCTGGGCGCGGCGCTTTGCATGGCGCGGATAGCCAAGGGCCGGCGGCAGCCGCTGAGCCTGGGCCGTGCGATGGCGGTGTGCCTCATGCCGGTCGCCTGGAATGGACCGATCGTGGGCGCCGTCATAGCTTACAGCACCGGCGCTTTTTGGACGGCGCTGCCCCTGAATATGGTCCAGATAGCCGCCGAGGAGGCCCTGGTCATGTACGCCGTGGGCCTGCCTCTCCTGAAACTCCTGCCGAAGTCCACGGCCTTTGAGCAGGCTGTCGAAAAGCTGAATATGGCCTGAGACAAAGGGCAGGCATCCATTGTGGATGTCTGCCCTTTGTCCTGCGCCCGCCCTGCATGGGCGGGCTTTTTTATTTGTGCTGCCCGGACGCGGCGGAGCTTTGCAGAAGCTGCAGATAGAGCTTGAGCTCGCGCTGGACCGTGTTCGTGAAGTCGAAGCCGCCGCCGCACATGCACCAGCTGTGGTTCACGCCGCGCATGATGTAGAAGATAGAAGTGGCGACCTCCTCGGCGCTCCTGTCGTCCGGGATCTCGCCAAGGGCGATGGCCTTTGACATTATCGCCACGACCAGCTGCCAGCCCGCCTCGGCGTGAAAGCCGGGGTAGTCGCCTTTCTTGAGGTGCATCGAGTAGCGAGAGGACGCCACGGAGGGGCCGAGCTGTTCCACCGCCGTATCCACCACCTTGATGGCCAGCAGCGCCTGCTCCACACAGGTCTTTTGTGCAAAGATCTCCGGCATCGCCTTGGAGAGCTCAATGGAGATGATGTCGCTAAAGCTCTCTATGACCTCGTCTATGGAGTGGTAGTAATAGTAAAAAGTGCTCTTCGTTATCCCCGCGGCCTTGCAAACCTGGCTGATGGTGATGTTCATGTTTGAATTCTCACGCAGCAGCTTGAAGCAGACCATTGAGATCCTGTCCTTTGTGCTTAGTTTTCCATCGTCTTTTAAAATGAAATCGTTCACTTCTCTCCACCCTCTGTCCTTTTTCTTAATCCTAAGCCCAAATTCGGACCATGTCAATATATTGCAAATAAAATGTTGACCATAGTCCGAAAATTATCATACTATAGTTCGGCAAAACAGCCAAGCAATTTTGCAAACTTTGTGTATAACTACGAAAAGCGACCGAAAGCTGGTTAAAGCGTTGACAATGATACAAGTGTAGAGTATAAATAATGTCGTACTTCCGTAGTGCAATATTCGGACTATAGTGCGAACGGTCCGGAACGCCGCACGAGCCGAGTCCACTGCGGGAACAAAAAAACAGAGAGGTGCGAACATGAACACATTAGGGATCATAGGCTGCCTGCTGGGGTTTGTACTGGTGATATTCCTGTCATTCAAGAATTTCTCCCCGTTTATCGCCTCGTGCATCGGTGCCTTCTTCGTCATCATCATCACGGGCTCGCCCATAGTCGATACGCTGACGGTGTACGCGCAGCAGTGCGCGAGCTTTGCCGGCGGCTACTGGCTGGTATTCCTCTTCGGCGCGATCATGGCCCGGATATACAGCGAGAGCGGCGCAGCTATGGCTGTGGCCGTGGGGCTCAAGAAAAGCGTCCTGCGAGACACGCTCAAGCCGGGGCTGCAGCAGTTTCTGGCCCTGCTCGTCATTGACCTCATCCCCGGCATACTGGGCCTGGGCGGCGTCATAACCTCGGTGGCTCTGCTGCTCTGCTATCCCATCGCCCTGTCGATACTCGAGGCCTATAACATACCCAAGCGCTTTTCCTACGGCGCGCTGGCCCTGGGCTGCTTCTCCTGGTGCATCATGGTCCCGGGCGCGGTGCAGACTACCAACATAATCCCCCAGAGCTTCCTCGGCACGGACGCCATGGCTCTGGCGGTCCCCGGCTGGATCGGCGGTATCTTCTGGGCGATCGGCGGCACCGTCATCCTTAACATCCTCGTGACCCGCGCGAAGAAAAAGGGCGAGGTCTTTGAGTACGGCCCGAACGACAAGCGCTTCGAGGTCAGCGACAAACTGCCCAACTTCTGGCTCTCCCTCGTTCCGCTGGTCTTTCTCTTTGTCATCTACAACGTGTTCAAGGTCAACATCAACATCTCCCTCGGCCTGGGCGCGCTGCTCACACTCGCGCTCAACTGGAAGTTCCTCAAGCCCGTGGGCATCCTCAGCGTTCTGAACGCGGGCGCAGCCCAGTCCATAGCGCCCATGGCAACGGTAGGCGCGATGGTCGGCTTCGCCAACGTCGTCACCAGCACCGAGGCCTTCACAAGCCTGACCAACGCACTCTTCGGCATGGACATCCCGCCCGTCCTGCTGGTCATCCTCTTCTGCGGTATCATCGCGGCGCTTACCGGCGGCTCCGGCACCGGTTTCCTCGTCTCGCTGCCCATCCTGGCACCCACACTGCTGGCTCAGGGCGTGGACCCCGAGATGATACACAGGGTCGGCCTCTTTGCCGGCACGGCCTTCTCCATGCTGCCCTACAGCGGAGTCATCCTCATGTTCCTGCCCATCTCCGGGCTCAAGCTCAAGGACATCTACGGCCAGGTTTTCTGGACAATGGTCGTTTGGGGACTCGTGAGCACCGCGCTCGTGGCCGCGCTCTGGGCCATCGGCCTGTGAGCCTCCGTCCTGCGCTATCCGGAAAACCTTGAATAGGAGCGGAATATGGGTATTATCGGATGCCTTCTATCTTTTGTCATAGTAATTTTCCTAGTATATAAAAACTGGTCGGTGCTCCTGGCGGGGCTGGCGGGCGCGCTCGTCTGCATAGCGGCGAACGGCCTGCCGCTCTGGGACTCCATAAACGACATATACCTGAGCAAGATGGTGGCCTTCATCGGCAGTTTTTTCCTCATCTATCTCTTCGGCTGCATCGAGGCGCAGGTCTACAGCCGCAGCGGAGCAGCCCTGGCTATAGCGGACGCCATCTCCGGCTGGATAAACATAGACAAAATGCCCCAGCAGAGAAAGCAGCTCATGGCCATGCTCATTCTGACGCTCATCGGCACGGTTCTGGCCTACGGCGGCATTATCGTGACGGTAGTCATCATCCTGCTCTATCCCATCTCGCTCAGCCTGCTTGAGAAGGCGGACATACCCAAGAAGTTCGTGCTCGGCATACTGGCGAACGGCACCTTCACCTTTGCCCTCACGGGACCCGGCAGCCCCCAGACCACGAACATCGTGGCGATGAACTTCCTCGGCACCTCGTCCACGAGCGGCCTGGTGGCGGGAATCATCGGCTCGCTCGCAGAGCTGGCCGTGACCCTGTTCGTCCTGAACGCCATGATAAACCGCGCCCGGGCGGCGGGCGAGCACTTCGCCTACCACGAGAAGGACGAGGTCTACGCCCCCGGAAGAGAGAAACCGGGTTTCCTCCTGGCGGTGTTTCCGCTGGCGGCGGTGTTCCTGCTGTTCATAGTCTTTGGGGTCCGCATAGAGTATGCCCTGGCGGCCGGGGCGGTGCTGTCGCTGGCCGCCTTCTGGAAGTATCTCCGGGAGGAGGGCGTGCAGCCCGTCCTGAACGCGGGCGCGCTCAGCAGTATCAGCCCGGTGTTCACTGTCGGCGCGATAGTCGGTTTTGCGGGGATAGTCACGAGTACGGAGGCCTTCTCGCAGATCGTGGCGGGGATCGTGGAGATCCCGCTGCCGCCGGTGGTGCTGCTCATCATCTGCGTAGCCATAACCTGCGCGCTGACGGGCGGCTCCTCGACCGGACTGCTCGTCTGCCTGCCGGTGATGGCGCCCGTGTTCATCGACCAGCTGGGCATGGACCTCGAGCTCGTCCACCGTGTTTCGACCTTTGCCGGAAGCATCCTGGACACGCTGCCATACAGCGGCTCCATCCTCATGCTCCTGCCTGTCTGCCACATGAAGCTCAAGGAGATATACCCGGCCATGTTCGTCACGACGGTGCTTTCCACGCTGGTCGGCACGGTGGTCATCGCGCTCATCATGACGCTCTTTCCCATGCTGCCCTGAGCGAACGCAAATTACATCTGAAACGGAGAGAGAAGCCAAAATGGATAACAAAAACATTGATTACGACGTACTGTTTACCCCCTACAAGATAGGCAAGGTGACGATCAAGAACCGCATAGGCATGTCCGCCATGGGCCTGTTTTCCGCGAACACGGACGGCAGCCCCTCAATGTTCACCTCCGCCTTCTATGAGGACAGGGCGCGGGGCGGCACGGGCCTCATCATCGTCGGCGCGAGCATGGTCTCACGCGCGGCGGCGAACGGCATCACCGGCATGTATTGGGAGGACAAGTCCGTCGTCCCCCACCACACGGACATAGTCGAGCGCTGCCACAGGTACGGTGCGAAGGCCGCCATCGCTATCGGCGTGGGCTCCGGGCGCAACGCCTTCCTCACGATGCTCGACGGCAAGCAGCCCGTCTCCGCCTCGGCGATCCCCTCCCGCTGGGACCCGAATCTCCTCTGCCATCCCCTGACCGTGGACGAGATACACGAGTACGTTGCGGGCTATGAGCAGGCTGCCTATAGGGCAAAGTGCGCGGGGTATGATATAATCGAGGTCCACGCCCACTGCGGCTATCTCATAGACCAGTTCATGTCCCCGCTCTGGAACCACCGCGAGGACGAGTACGGCGGCAGCGACGAGAACCGTGCCCGCTTCGCCATCGAGATCCTGCAGGCGATAAAACGCGGCGCGGGCAGCGACATCCCGGTCATTTACCGCATCGCGCCGGACCACAGGGTCCCCGGCTCCCGCACGCTCGAGAACTGCGGACCGACCTTCGACGTCCTCTCCAAGGCCGGCGTGGACGCCTTTGACTGCGACGCAGGCTGCTATGACGTCATAGACTACATCTTCCCGACCCAGTACCTGGGTGACGCGCCCCTGGCTTACGTCCTGCCCACCGTCCGCAAATGCACGGACAAGCCCCTGCTCAACGCCGGCAACCACACGCCGGAGACCGCAGCAGAGCTTATATCCTCCGGCAAGAGCGACTTTGTTCTCTTTGGCCGCGGGCTCATCTGCGACCCCGACCTTCCCAAAAAGCTCATGAACGGAGAGCGTGAGAACGTCCGCCCCTGCATGCGCTGCCTGGAGGAGTGCGTCCGCCGTACCGTGGACCGCATAACCAAGGTCAGCTGCGCGCTCAACCCCCGCGTGAACGAGGAGATGTTCTTCAACATCAAAAAGGTCGAAAAGCCGCTGAACGTCATGGTCGTCGGCGGAGGCCCCGGCGGACTCGAGGCCGCCCGCGTTGCGGCTCTGGAGGGCAACACCGTGCACCTCTACGAGAAGTCCGGAGTCCTGGGCGGCAACATGCTGGTGGCTTCCACCCCGGATTTCAAGAGCCCCATCCAGGATCTTCTCAAGTGGTACGAGCTGCAGATGAAGAACACCGGCGTGAACGTCCACATGAACGCCGAGATAGGCGCTGACGATCCGCGCTTCGAGCAGGCGGACCTCATCGTCATGGCAACGGGCGCGAACGAGTTTGTCCCGCGCATCCCCGGCGTGGACGGGGCTAACGTCGTCAGCGTCATAGATGCGCATATGAACTGGGACCTCGTCAAAGGCGAGCGCATCGTCGTCTGCGGCGGCGGTCTCTCCGGCTGCGAGGCGGCCTACGACCTGGCAAAGGAGAAGGGCATGTCCGTCACCGTCGTCGAGATGGGGGACAAGGTGCTCAACGGCGTATTCACGATAAACGCGGATTCGCTCCTGCGCAAGATGCAGGGCTACGACATCACCCTGCGTACCTCCGCCCGCGTCACGCGCGTCACGGAAGAGGGCGTCTACATAGAGCACGAGGGCCAGGAGGAGTTCCTGCCCTGCGACACGGTGGTCGCTGCCTTCGGCCTGACGCCGAACGCGAAGGTGGCGGAGGCCGTCCGCGCCAAGTACCCCAAAAAGACCTGGATAATCGGGGACAGCGAGGAAATAGGCAACATAGGCAAGGCCGTCCGCGGCGGCTACTACGCGGCCATGAGCCTCATCGACTGAAGAGAAAGGAAGAGAGCAAATGTTTGATCTCACTGGAAGGAACGCGGTTGTCACCGGAGCCTCTGCCGGACTGGGCCGCGAGATAGCCCTGGCCCTTGCGGGGCAGGGCGCGAACGTTGCCATTCTGGCCAGGCGCGAGAACAAGCTCGAGGAGGTCGCGGCCGAGATCCGCGCGCTGGGTGTGGACTGCCTGGTGGTCAAGTGCGACGTCACGATAAACGCCCAGGTCGAGGCGGCGGCGGCCAAGTGCATAGCGCACTTCGGGAAGGTGGACATCCTGGTGAACAACGCCGGTGGGGGCCACCAGATAGACGCCGCGGAGGGCGACCTGGACGACTGGCTGAGCATCGCAGACCTGAACCTCAACAGCGTCTACCGCTGCTGCCGCGCTTTCGGCAAGCACATGATAGATAACGGCTACGGCCGCATAATAAACATCGCCTCCATGTACGGCCTCGTGGGCAGCCGCGGGACCAAGAACTCGCCCTACGCGGCGGCAAAGGGCGGAGTCGTGAACCTGACCCGCGCCCTGGGCAGCGAGTGGGCAAGATACGGCGTTAACGTGAACGCCGTTAGTCCCGGATACTTCAGGACAGAGGCCACGGAGGGCATGTGGGAGCTCGTAAATCAGATAGCCAGCGACAACACACCCATAAAGCGCGGCGGACGCCAGGGCGAGATCACTGCGCCTGTCTGCTTCCTTGCCAGCGACGAGGCGAGTTACATGGTAGGCGCGGTCATCCCCTGCGACGGCGGCTATACCTGCATTTGAGAAATAGGAGGTAAATACAAAGATGAGAGGATTCTGCCTTTCCTCCAGTTTCCCCGAAAAGGGAGTGGGCTGGCTCGAGATACCTAAGCCGCAGATACAAAACCCCTATGACGCAATCCTGGAGCCGGTGGCGGTCTCGCCCTGCACTTCCGACGTACACTCGGCCAGGGCGAACATGGCCGGCGGGAACGCTGCTTCCAACCTCATTCTGGGCAAGACCGGCCAGAAGCGCCCGGACATCGTCCTTGGACACGAGGCGGTGGGCCGCGTCGTGGAGGTTGGGGCGCTGGTAACGGACTTCAAGGTGGGGGATGTCGTTTCCGTCCCCTGCGTGACGCCGAACTGGCTGACGCTTGAGGTCCAAAACGGCTGGTATCAGCACTCCGGTGGCCAGGCTGGCGGACGCTTCACCTCCCTGCGCGACCACGGCGTATTCGGAGAGTACTTCCGCATCCCCTTCGCGGACATGAACCTGGCCAGGATACCCGAGGGCGTCTCCCTGGCGGCGGGCGTCATGGCGACGGACATGATAACGACGGGCTTCAGCGCCGTCGAGATGGCGGAGGTCGCCTACGGCGACACCGTTGTGGTCATAGGCATAGGCCCTGTGGGCCTGATGTCCGTGGCGGGCGCAGCCCTGCGCGGCGCGGGAAGGATTATTGCAGTCGGAGGACGCGAGGTCACGCGCGAGCTGGCCGTGAAGTACGGCGCGGAGGTCACGGTGGACTACAGGGACGGCGACCTCAGGCAACAGCTCGACGAGGTGCTGGGTCCCAAGAAGGCCGACGCCGTCATCATAGCCGGCGGGAACGAAGACACGGTCAGCCTGGCGATGGGACTCGTACATGTCTACGGCCGCGTGGCGAATCTGCTGGGCCTTTCCGGTGAGGTGCTCATAAAGCCTGCGGACTCGGGGGCTTTCTGCGCGCACAAGACGTTGGTCGGCAATCTCTGCCCCGGCGGCAGGGTGCGGACGGAGCGGCTGCTCTCTATCGTGAAGTCCGGCCGCCTGGATGCCGACAGCCTTATCACTCACGAGTTCAGGGGCCTGGACGGCATTGAGCCGGCCTTTGACCTCATGGCGGCGAAGCCGGCGGAGCTCATAAAGCCCATCGTTTATATTTGAGGAAGCGGAAAGGGGCCGACGTCCGAAAAGGACGCCGGCCCCAAGTGATTTTTATAGACAAAGACCCCCGGGCGGCGCCTAGGCGCAGCCCGGGGATCTGGCGCGGAAGGAGGGATTTGAACCCTCGCTCGGCTCAACACCGACTACTCCCTTAGCAGGGGAGCCCCTTCGGCCTCTTGGGTACTTCCGCAGGTCAAAGCTCACATATATTATCATAGGAAAAGCAACTTGTCAAGATTGACATACATGAGGAAATGGACTATTATTTTTTTATTATGAGATATGACACGGTTATTTTCGATTTGGACGGCACTTTACTCGATACGCTGGACGACCTGACGGACGGCGTGAACCACGCTTTGCGTGAATTCGGCTTCCAGGAGGCGACGCGGGAGGAGATACGCGCCCGCCTGGGCTACGGTTCCGGCTACCTTATCGCCAGCAGCGTGCCAGGCGGGAAAGATTGTCCCGTATATCAACAAGTGTTTGACTGCTACTTCGCCTACTACAGGGCGCACAGCGCGGACAAGACCAGGCCATACCCCGGCATACCCGAGCTCCTGCGCGAGCTGGGGCGGAGGGGCGTGCGCTGCGCCATCGTCTCCAACAAACCACACCTGGCAACGCTGGACCTGGCGGAAAAATACTTCAAGGGCCTCGTGGCCACCGCTGTGGGCGACCAGCCCGGTGTGGTGGAGCGCAAGCCCGCGCCCGACACCGTTTGGGCAGCGATGCGCGAGCTCGGCGGCACCGGGGAGCGGAGCGTATACGTCGGGGACTCCGAGGTCGATATCCGGACCGCGCGTAACGCCGGGATCGACTGTGTCTCCGTGGACTGGGGCTTCCGCACGCGGGAACAGCTCCTGGGCTTCGGCGCGGCGCGCATAGTCTCAAGCGCAGAGGAGCTGCTCGAGGCGCTCGAGTGAATAATTGAAATTGGGGGAAAACTGTCCATGTCCGATATCGGCTGGATAATCATTATAACCGCCGTCGCAGGAGTCGGCGGAACAGGCCTGGGCGGCGTTGTCGGCGCGCTCCTAAAGCGCGATTCGAGCCGCATAGTCAGTCTGCTGCTCGCATTTGCCGGCGGGATCATGACAGGCGTCGTATGCTTCGACATGATAACCGGAGCGCTCCAGCCGGAGGGCTCGGCGGAACAGGTGAACGTGTTTTTCGTCGTGGCTGGGGTCATGCTGGGCTACGTTGTCATCTGGGTCCTGAACGTCTGGATAGACAGAAAGACTAACCACGAGCTCGAACACATTGACGAGGACCACCCTAAGACCGCGGACGACTTGGACGAGCTCATCCACAGCGACCACTACGTCAGGCACGAAAATTGCTCCGAGGACGGCGGCCCGGCTTCCAAATACCAGCTCTTCATAGCGGGCGTTGTCATGGCTTGTGCCATCGCATTGCACAACATGCCCGAGGGTATGGTCATAGGCGCGTCCTACGCGGGCAACCGCGCCGCGGGTCCGCTCGGCGGCTCGGGACTTATCATGGCAGTCATCATCGGCCTGCACAACATCCCAGAGGGCATGGCTGTCTCCGTGCCGCTCATAACCGGTGGCTCCAAGCGCCTGCGCGCCGTCGTCATAACTGCGCTCTCCGGCGCGCCCACCATCATCGGCGCGGTTCTCGGCTTCTGTCTGGGTACGCTCTCGCCGATGTGGCTGTCGCTCTCATTGAGCTTTGCCGCCGGCGCAATGTTCTATGTCGTGTTCGGTGAGCTCCTGCCGGAGGCGATCCTCATGTGCCGTTCAAAGCTCCCGGCTTTCGCCACGGTGGTAGGCGTGCTGGTGGGCCTTATACTAATTTACATTTAATGCGCAATAATGCTTGACAAAGCGGAAAAATCGGGTATAATATCTTTTGCGCATAGCGGGATTGTGTAAAGGTAGCACAGCGGACTCTGACTCCGTATGTGAGGGTTCGAATCCTTCTCCCGCTGCCAGCGGGCGTCCCAAAAAGGGGCGCCCGCCTTTTGTTTTTCCAGATATGGAGGAGTTATGAAGAAAACCCTGTCGATTACGATTTTGCTTGCAATGCTCTGCGCGCTTTTATCCGGCTGCGGCGCGCAATCCGAGCCGGAGGGTGAGGGCATTTCCGTTGTGGCGACGGTGTTCGCGCCCTATGACTTCGCGCGCCAGCTCGTTGGAGAGCGGGGCGAGGTGACGCTGCTGCTGCCGCCCGGCTCCGAGGCTCACTCCTATGAGCCCTCCCCGAAGGACATTATCGAGATACAGAACTGCGACCTCTTCATTTACGTCGGCGGAGTGTCGGACGCATGGGTGTCCGACGTGCTGGAGTCCGTGGGCGGGGAAGTGCGCACCGTGACGCTCATGGACTGCGTGGAGCTGCTTGAGGAGGAGCATGTGGAGGGCATGGAGGTGGACGAGGACGAGCACGAGGGAGAGATCGAGTACGACGAGCACGTCTGGACCAGCCCGCGCAACGCGGAGCTCATCTGCGAAAAGATCGCCGCGGCGCTCTGCGAGGTAGATCCGGAGGGTGCGGAAGAGTACGGCACCGCGCTCGAGTCCTACTGCGCGCAGCTGGACGAGCTGGACGCGGCCTTCACGGAGGTCGTGGAAAACGGCGTGCGGGACACCGTCGTTTTTGGGGACCGCTTTCCGCTTTTGTACTTTGCCAAGGCCTACGGGCTCAATTACTACGCGGCCTGGCCGGGATGCGCGGACGAGGCCGAGCCTTCCGCGGCCACGGTCACCTTCCTTATAGACAAGGTGAAGGCGGAGGGGATACCCGTGGTTTTCCACATAGAGCTCTCAAACGAGGACATGGCGGACACCATCTGCAACGAAACGGGCGCGAAGAAAATGCTCTTTTCCGCCTGCCACAATGTGACGCGGGCGCAGTTTGACGCGGGAGTGACGTATCTGGAACTCATGTGGCAGAACGTGGACGCTTTGAGGGAGGCGCTCGGCTGATGGAACTATTGCGGTGCAGCGATCTCAGCTTCGCCTACGGCGGCGAAACCGTGCTCAAGGGAGTGAGCTTTGCCGTGAACGCCGGGGACTACCTCTGCGTCGTGGGAGAGAACGGCTCAGGCAAGTCCACGCTCATGAAGGGCCTCCTGGGTCTCAAGGAGCCGGAGTCGGGCAGCATCGAATATGCGGGCGGGCTCAAACGCAATGAGATAGGCTACCTCCCGCAGCAGACGGCGCTGCAAAAGGACTTTCCCGCCTCGGTGTTTGAGGTCGTGCTCTCGGGCAGGCTCAACAGCATGGGCAGGCGGTTCTTCTATTCGAAGGAGGACAAGAAAGAGGCCGAGCGCAACCTGGACAGGATGGGCATGCTCGAATATAAAAAGCGCTGCTACCAGGAGCTCTCCGGCGGCCAGCAGCAGCGCGTACTGCTGGCTCGGGCGCTCTGCGCGACGAGCAGACTGCTGCTCCTGGACGAGCCTGTGGCCGGACTGGACCCGGTGGCGACAGGGGAAATGTATAACCTCCTAAAGCTCATAAATCTCTGCGACGGCGTGACGGTCATCATGGTCTCGCACGACGTGGCCGCGGCGGAGCGCTACGCCACACACATACTGCAGCTCGGCCACTCACAGCTCTACTTCGGCTCAGTGTCGGGTTACAGAGGCAGCGAAGCCGAGCGGAGACTGAGGGGAGGCGGCTGCAAATGATACTGCTTGAAATGCTGTCCTACCCCTTCCTGGTGCGGGCCTTCGTAGTTGGCGTACTGGTTTCGCTCTGCGCGGCGCTTTTGGGGGCCTCTCTGGTCCTGAAGCGCTTTTCGATGATAGGCGACGGGCTCTCGCACGTGGGCTTCGGCGCTCTGGCCATAGCCTCGGCGCTCGGCGTGGCGCCCCTGGCTGTTGCGGTGCATGTGGTGGTCGTGGCGGCGGTGCTGCTCCTCAGAGTCTCTCAGTCCGGCAAGGTCAGGGGCGACGCCGCGGTGGCGCTTATCTCGAGCGGCGCGCTGGCCGTGGGCGTCCTGGTGATCTCGCTCACGAGCGGCGTGAACACCAACGTCTCGAACTACATGTTCGGCAGTATACTGACTATCTCGAGCTCGGACGCGGTGCTGAGCGTCATACTCTGCGCGGCGGTGCTCGTGGTGTTCACGCTTTTCTATCCGCGCATCTTCGCCGTCACCTTTGACGAGACCTTTGCCAGGGCGACTGGTACAAAGGCCGAGGGTTACAACATGCTGCTCGCCATCCTGACTGCGGTGACAGTTGTCCTGGGCATGAGAATGATGGGCGCGCTGCTCATCTCGAGCCTTATCATATTTCCGGCGCTCTCGGCAATGCGGGTGTTCCGGAGCTTCCGCTCTGTGACGGTCTGCTCGGCTGTACTGGCGGTAGTGTGCTTCACGCTGGGCATGTGCCTCTCCTATGCGCTGGAGACGCCTTCAGGCGCGAGCGTGGTGGCCGTGAATATTTTTGCCTTCGCGGGCTTTGCGCTCTGCGGGCGGCTGCTGCGCCGCAGGTGAGGCCCGGCAGTTTGCACAAGGCGAACATTGTCCTGCGCCCGGAATATCCAGTTTCGGGCGCATTATTCATTGATTTTTGAATATTTTCGGCTGCAAAGGGCGCAAGTATGGGTATTTTAGCATAAAAACACAATTATTCATTGACAAAGATGACCGGCTGGTGTATGATTGACAACGTTATCAAACCGGCGGTGAGCCGGATATGGAAAGAGGATATTAAAGATGAAAAAGATACTTGCACTCATGCTTGCGCTCTGCATGGTCTTTGCGCTGGCGGCCTGCGGCGAACCCGCAAGCGAACCGAGCGACGCCCCCGTGAGCGAAGCGCCCGAGGCCAGCGAGGCCCCCGCTTCTGAGGCTCCCGAGACTGAGACTCCCGCTGATGCGGAAGGCGGCCTGACCATTGTCGAGGGCAAGCTCACCATGAGCACCAACGCGCAGTTCCCCCCCTATGAGATGACCACCGACGACGGCGGCTTCGAGGGCATCGACGTCGAGATCGCCACCGCTATCGCCGAGAAGCTGGGCCTCGAGCTCGACATCCTCGACATGGACTTCGACAGCGCGCTGCTGGCCGTCCAGCAGGGCAAGAGCGACATCGTCATGGCCGGCGTCACCGTCAATGACGACAGGCTCCTGGTCATGGACTTCAGCACCAGCTACGCCAACGGCGTCCAGGTCGTTATCGTTAAGGAAGGCAGCGACATCACCATCGACAACATGGGCGAGGGTCTCATCGGCACCCAGCGCGGCACCACCGGCAACATCTACTGCACCGACGACTACGGCGAGGAGCATGTTGTGGCTTATGACGACGGCTTCACCGCTGTTCAGGCTCTCGTGAACGGCCAGGTCGACTGCGTCGTTATCGACAACGCTCCTGCTCAGGAGTTCGTCAAGAACAACGCCGGCCTCGCCATCCTCGATACCGAGTATGCCAACGAGGACTACGCCATCGGTGTGAACAAGGGCAACAGCGCTCTGCTTGACGCCATCAACGGCGCCCTCGAAGAGCTCATCGCCGACGGTACCGTCCAGAGCATAATTGATAAGTACATCCCGGCCGCCGAGTGATCCCCGGCAGGGCAGATACATAAGAAGCTCCAAAAGGGCGGCACACAGCCGCCCTTTTGTCAGCGAAACGAGAATTTCTGAGGAAAGAGAGAGGTGGGCGCCGTGAGCATGGCCGAGGCCTATGCGCTTTGGAAAGCCATGAGCATTGCCGGAGAAGAATTAACCGTCTGGCAGGACATCTACGTCAAATTCTATCAGGCCTTCATCGAGGCCGACCGCTGGAAGCAGTACCTGGCTGGCATGGGTACTACGCTGTATGTAACGGTCATCGCTATACTCATAGGTATCGTTCTCGGCGTTATCGTGGCGTCCATTCGCACGGCGCACGACCAGCAGCGCAGAAAAAAGAACATATTCCTTGGCTTTTTCAACGCGATATGCAAGGTCTATGTGACGGTGATACGCGGTACTCCTATGATGGTCCAGCTCATGATACTGGGCTTTGTCATTTTCAAGAGCAGCCGCAACTTTACGATGGTCGGCGCGCTGGGCCTGGGCCTGAACTCCGGCGCTTATGTGGCGGAGATCATACGCGGCGGCCTCATGTCGCTGGACCAGGGCCAGTCCGAGGCGGGCAGAAGCCTGGGGCTGGGCTATATGGACACGATGCGGTTCATAGTTGTGCCGCAGGCATTTAAGGCAGTCCTGCCCGCTCTGGGCAACGAATTTATCATACTGCTCAAGGACACCTCCCTGCTGAACATCATAGGAGGCAAGGAGCTGGTCCACGCGGCGCAGGGCATAATGAACCGGACCTGGGAGCAGATGTTCCCGCTGCTGGGCATATCCTTCATGTATCTGATAATGGTCATGATACTCAGCTGGCTGCAGGGTAAACTCGAAAGGAGGCTGAGACAGAGTGAGCGCTGACGTCATAATCCGCGTCGAGGACGTGAAGAAATACTATAACGGCGGCAAGGTCAAAGCGCTTGACGGCGTCAGCACCGAGATCCGCCGCGGCGAGGTCGTGGTCATCATAGGACCCTCCGGCGGCGGCAAGAGTACGCTCCTGCGCTCGCTGAACCTCCTTGAAGAGCCCACAGAGGGCAAGATATACTTCGAGGACGAGGATATAACCGACCCGAAGATAGATATAGACCTCCACCGGCAGAAGATGGGCATGGTGTTCCAGCACTTCAACCTGTTCCCGCATATGACCATCCTGCACAACATGACGCTCGCCCCCATCCGCGTGCTCAAGCGCTCCAAGCAGGAGGCGGAAGCCAAGGCCATGGAACTGCTGACCAGAGTCGGCCTCCAGGACAAGGCCAACAACTATCCGCAGCAGCTCTCCGGCGGGCAGAAGCAGCGTGTGGCCATCGTCAGGGCGCTGTGCATGGACCCGGAGGTGATGCTCTTCGACGAGCCCACCAGCGCGCTGGACCCGGAGATGGTCGGAGAAGTCCTGGACGTCATGAAAACCCTTGCGCAGGACGGCATGACCATGGTCGTCGTCACCCATGAGATGGGCTTTGCCCGCGAGGTGGGCAGCCGCGTGCTCTTCCTTGCAGACGGAAAATTGGTCGAGGAAGGCACACCCAAAGATATATTCGAGAATCCCCAGAGCCCTCGCTTGCAGGACTTCCTCAGCAAGGTGCTCAAGTGAATCACAGTATCAGCAAAGACGCCGGCATCCAGCCGGCGTCTTTGCTGTTGTTATGGCGGCACTCCGGCGAGCGGAGTTAGCACTCGAAATGGAAGAGTGCTAATATTAACAGTTTATTCATAATTCGTTCATGCATTATTAAAATTTGTACTGTATTTTTATATACGTAAACAGACGAGGTTAGTGATTATCCGAACGAAGTTTATCGAACACATTACAAAGTATATTAATAACATGGAGGTTTTGATCATGTTTGAACTTATGCCTTATGCCACCCGCAGGACTGTTATGAACCCGTTTTCCTTCTTCGACAGCGACTTCTGGGGAACTGCTGCCGGCGAGATAAAGACCGACATCACCGACACCGGCGACGCCTTCAAGCTGGAAGCTGACCTTCCGGGCTTCAAGAAGGAGGACATCAAGATCGGCCTTGAGAATGACCGCCTGACCATTTCGGCGGAGCGCAAGGACGAGCACGAGGAGAAGGGCAAGAACGGCTGCATCCGCCGCGAGCGCAGCTACGGTTCCTTCACCAGGAGCTTCGACGTCTCCGGCATCGACACCGCGGCAATCAGCGCGGCCTATACCGACGGCGTCCTGACCCTGACCCTGCCGAAGAGGCCCGAGCTGGTCCCCGAAAACAGGCAGATTGCCATTCAGTAACAGCGGTACGTAAAAAATTCCCGGAGCTTATGCTCCGGGAATTTTTTTATCCTCTGAGGAACTTGAGAACGTCCGCTGCGTTCGTATCGGGCTTTACCTTGGGCATGACCTTTTGGATGATGCCGTCCTCGCCTATGATGAAGGTGGAGCGGACGACGCCCATGCTGACCTTGCCGTAATTCTTTTTTTCCTGCCAGACGCCGTAGGCCTCTATGGCCTGGCGCTCCGGGTCGGAGAGCAGGACGAAGGGCAGGGAATTCTTTTCCGCAAACTTAGCGTGTGAGGCAGCGGAGTCCCGGCTGATGCCGATGACTACCGTGCCTAGGGCTTCAAACTCGGAATAGGCCCCGGCAAAAGCGCAGGCCTGGCGCGTGCAGCCCGGGGTATTGTCCCGCGAGTAAAAGTAAACTACGACCCGCTTGCCCAGATAGTCCGAGAGGGAGACGGGCTTCCCGTCCTTATCCGGGAGCGTGAAATCCGGTGCTTTCATTCCGGCTTCTAGCATATGTATTACCTCCTGGGTTTATTTATCCTCCGCGGCGGCGGAGAGGGTGAGCATGGAGTAGAGGAAGCCGCGGGCCTCGATGAGCTCCGGTGCAAAGTCCCCGAACATCGTCACGTTCTTCTCTATGCTGCTGTTGAATATAAAGACTTCCTGCTGTATGACCGAGAGCAGCTCGTAGAGTGAGGCTGGCGATATATCACGCAGCTCCGTGCCGTCTATGCTAATGCTGCCCTCATAGCCCCTGTGGTGGCCCATGAGCAGCTGCAGGAGCGTGGACTTGCCGCTGCCGGAGGGACCGACGATGGCGAGACTGCCGCCCGCCGGGACGCTCAGGTCGATATTCCTGAGCACCGGCTCGCCCTCGGTGTAGGCGAAGCAGAGGTTTTTTATCGCGATGCCCTCTTTCAGCTCGGCAGGGACGTTCTCGCCCTTTGTCTCACCGTCCTCGGTCATGAGCCCGGCGAGCTTGTCCATGAGCTCGATTGAGGCCTTGCGGTTGGCGAGAATGGGCGGAACGGTGGAGATGGGCGAGATGACGAAGTTCATGAGCTGCAAAAAGGCCACAGCGACGCCCGCGCTTATGGCGTAGCCATTCCCGGCGAGCAGCGCGGCGGCAATGAACACGCCGAACTGGGCGAGGAAGCCCGCGCCGCCTGCGAGCATGTTTACGAGGTCGTTCGTCTTGCGGCGCTCGTACTTCGAGTCCTCGAGACTGCCGGAAATGCCTTCGAACATTTGACGCACGCTGGATTCGGCCTTGAAGCTCTTGATGATGGAAAAGCCGGCAAAGCTCTCCTTGACAGCCTCGACGTAGCTCTCGTTCTTTTCCGATACGGTCTTTTCGCATTCCGCGAGCTTGCCGCCGCAGACTAGGGAGGCAGCGACGGGCAGCAGCGCGAGCACTACGGCGGCGACGGTGAGGATGGGGCTGTACCAGAGCATCATTACCAGGGCTCCGACAAAGCCCGCGAGCTCCATGATGAGGGTGAAGATCCTGGCGAGGTAGTTCGTCTCAATGGAGCTGACGTCGTTGGTGAGAATGGAGATGAACTTCGCGCTGTTCTCCTTGGAGACGAAGCTGACGCTGCGCTCGAGGATGCCGGAGAAGGCAAAGTTCTTGTACTGCACGACGGCGCGGCGGACAAAGGCCGAGCAGGCGTAGCGCTGCAGGTCGTAGGCGACTATGAACACGGCGAAGGAAGCCGCAAAGATGAGCAGGATGCTGCCCAGGCCGGAGCCGCTGGAAACGACGACATCCACAAGGCGCTGCATGAGCCAGGCGGTGACGAGGTTTACGCCCGTGAGCAGCAGCATACAGACTACGGATACTATGAGTGCGGGCAGGTTCCCCCGAAAAAAGCAACCCTCGAGTTCGCGCCTGAGCGCCCTGCTGCGGCTTTTAGAGTCCATGGTCCATAACCCTCCCGATATCGTACATTCATTATAAACAAAGCTGAAAAAGTACGCAAGCAGATAATGACAAACTCAGAGCCGGGCGCCCAAGATGGGTGCCCGGCTCCTTTTGCTGTGGGAGGAAAAAGTATAGGTGTTCAGTTTGCAAGGTCGCCGGCAGCCTTTATCTTAACGCGGTTGGTGTTCCCGGCGTAGTAGGCGAGGGGAACGTCCTCGACCTCGATTATCTCGACGGTCTCGCGGATGGCGCCGGCAGCGACGGCGAGGTCAACGGCCTCGGCCTTGGCCTGCTCGAGGGCCTTGTCGCGCGGGATCTCGTCGTAGTTTATGAGCTTCTCGAAGGTGCCGCTGACCTTGGAGATGGCGGAACCTATGGCGTTTGCGCAGCCGAAATGGTCCGGCTTCACGACGGCCGCCGCGCCCGCAAGCTTCTCCGGCAGCACGATGGAGCCGCCGCCGACGAGGATGACGTCGCTGTCCGCGCTCGAGACCTTCATGGAGTCGATGGCGTCCTCGACCAGCGTGCCGATGGCGGCAAGGGCCTTCTTCGCAAGCTCCTCGGGGATGTGCGCGACCTTGGAGGCGTCGCCGAGCTCGACCATGCCGAGCCTCACGGCGATGTCGGTGGCTGTGAGCACGTCGCCGCCAAAGACCAGGGCCTTCTTCGTTATCTCATAGCCCACGCTGTCCGGGCCGACGGTGACGCTGCCGTCCGCGTGCTCGCGCACGATGGAGCCGCCGCCGAGGCCGATGGAGACCACGTCCGGCATGCGGAAGTTCGTGCGGACGCCGCCTATCGTGACGGCCACGCTGGACTCGCGCGGGAAGCCGTTCTGGATGACGCCGAGGTCGGTGGTCGTGCCGCCGACGTCGATGACTATGGCGTTCTGCAGGCTGCTCAGGTAGCTCGCGCCGCGGATGGAGTTCGTCGGCCCGCAGGCGACGGTGAGGATGGGGTAGCGCCGCGCGTGCTCCATGGTCATAAGAGTGCCGTCGTTCTGGCTGAGGTAGACATCGGCGTTCGTGATGCCCTCGTCCGCGAGGCTCTGGGCAAAGCCCTCGGTGAAGCGCTCAGCGACCTTCCAGAGCGCGGCGTTGAGGATAGTGGCGTTTTCACGCTCTATGAGGCCCATGGAGCCTATCTCGCTCGAGATGGAGACGTGCACGTCCTCGCCCATGACCTCGCGGCAGAGCGCGGCGGCCTCGAGCTCGTGGTCGTTGCGCACGGTGGAGAACACGCAGGAGATGGCGATGGACTTGACGCCCTTTTCTTTCATCTCGAGGAAGAACTTCTTCGCAGCTTCCGCGTCGAAGGGGGCGAGCTGCTTGCCGTCGTACTCAAAGCCGCCGCCTATGACGGCGCTGCCGACGGCTATTTTGCTGATGTCCTCAGCCCAGTCCACCATGGGCGGTATGCCGAGCGTGGCGGGCGCGCCTATGCGGAGGATGCCGATGGGCGCGAGGTTCTTGCGCTCAACGATGGCGTTGGTGCACTGGGTGGTGCCGAGCATGGCCTGCTTTATCTGGCTGCGGTCGATGCCCGACTGCGCCAGAACGGTGCGCAGGGCGGCGAGGATGCCGTCGTAGATATCGCCGGTGGTGGGGCATTTGATGTCCGCCACGACGTTCAGATTTTCGTCTATGAGTACGGCGTCTGTGTTCGTGCCGCCGACGTCTATGCCGAGCTTATACATTGAAGCACACCTCCTTGCAGCGTTCCTCGAGCGGGATGTAGTCCGTGTCCACGCCGAAGTAGCGCGGGCCGACGAGCTCGAGTCCGGCCTCGCAGCGCCACATCTCGAAGCAGCGCAGGCCGAGAACGATGACGCGCTTGCCGTATTTGAGCGCGTCCGTCGTGACGGGGGCGAAGGTCTCAGTGTCCACGAGGCAGATTAGGTCCGGCGTTGTGGCGACGAGCTTGCCGTCCACCTCGGCGGTGAGGTTCTCATTCTGGAACTCGACGGCGGCCGTGTGGCCCTTGCACTCGGCTATGCCCTCGAGCACGACGCGGCCGAAGTTGAAGCCCGCGCGCGTCTCGCGCAGGACGTCCGCAATCTTGCCCTTGAAGAGTTTGTAGCCCTCCGTGAATTCAAGGAAGTGCTTCTCCGGGTCGTCCGCGGTCTTGACGGTGCGTATGGCCTCGCCCAGCCGCTGGCTGCGTGTGACGATGCCGCGCACGCCGTATTTCTTCATCTGCGCGCCGCTCATGGAATAGAGCGAGACGGAGACGGAGCCGCCGCAGCTCATCGTGACTGAGCGTGCGAGCTCTTCGGTCCACTTGTTGGTGATGGTCTCGAAGATGACGGTGTTGCCCTTTTCGTCGGTGAGGGCCATGGGGGTCGCGCTGATGCCGCCTATGGTGAAGGTGACCATCTGCAGCTCGGGGAAGGCGCGGCCCATGCCGTCCACGTCCACGAGCGGCAGACCCAGCCGCGCCGCCGCGGCGATGGGCAGCATGGAGTTCACGCCGCCCGCCTCGATGGGCATGAAGGCGTATATCTTCTTGCCGAAGAAGCGTGAGACCATCTCATATAGCCTCTGGTACTCGTCCCCGCCGATGGCCTTTTCGGCCAGGACGGTGGGCGCGCCCATCATGGCGATGGGAACGACAAGCGCGTCGTCCGGCACCTCGTCCGGGTCCAGCAGCGTGACCTCGCCGCAGTCGCGCACGGCGCCTATGGCCACGAGCTTGCCGACGTAGGGGTCGCCTCCGCCGCCCGCGCCAAGCAGTGCCGCGCCGGTGGCGATGTCTTCGATCTCGGGTATCCCGATCTTGCGCAATTATAACAACTCCTTTATCCTGTTTCGCGCGGAAAAGGGCGGAGACGGGCTCCGCTCTTTTCCGTTATTTACTCATTATATCTCAGTTTGCCTTTTTGGGAAAGGCGGCGGCGAGAATGACATAGAGCACGAGGGACACGACTATGCCGTTCACAGGGCCGACGAAGAAAGGCGTGTTCAGGAAAGGCACGGCCTCGACGAGCCCGGGGAAACTGGCAAAGGTGCCGCCGGTGATGCAGGCAACGAGCGCGCCCACAAGGAAGGAGATAAGGCCCGCGGCAGAGACGCCCTTGCTGAAATAGAAATTTTCCTTTTTGCCCTTGCCGGTTATCCAGTAGGCGGCGATGATGACTCCGGCCAGCGGCGGGATGAGGGCGCTCATGAGGGAGAGGAAGCCCTGGAAGGAGTTCAGCAGTCCGAAGGCGGCCAGCAGGGTGCCGATGGCGCCGGAGATACCGGTGGTGATCTTGAACTTGCTCTCGTCAAAACCGAGCAGGTTGCTCAGCGCGAGGCCGCCGGAGTAGGCGTTCGTGACGTTGGTCGTCCAGGTGGCGAGCACGAGGGCGATGAGGCCGAGAACGGGTACGCCCAGGGAAACGAGGATAGCCGAGATATCGTACTGGCCGGTGACGATGCTCATGAGCGCGCCGGTCAGCAGCATGAAGAGACCAGCGGGCATGACGCCGACGATGGAGCTCTTCACGACGTCCGCGCGGCTCTTGGCAAAGCGGCAGTAGTCCGCCGAGATAACGCCGCCGAGCGCGAAGGAGGCGACGACCATCGAGATGCCGTAGACAAGGCCGGCGGAGGTCTCGGGCGCGTAGGCCGCGATTGCGGCGCCGCCGTCGTTCTTCACGATGCCGGCGATGAGGCCGTAGAGGCAGACTATGACGAGCAGGGGGACGGCTATGTAGTTGAGCCACTTGAGGCCTTTGAAGCCCGCACAGGCCGTTGCCAGCATGATGGCACCCCAGATTATGGAGCAGACGGCTACGAAACCGGTCGTCGCCTCCATGCCGAGCAGGGGGGCTGTCATGGTCGCGAAGGCCTGACCGCAGGTCGCGGACTGTATGCCGAACCAGCCGATGCAGGCGATGGCTATGAGCGTGCTTATGACATATCTCGCGCCCTTCTCGCCCAGCGCTCCGGAGGCCATAACGGCTACGGGCAGACCCGTGTCGCAAGCCTGCATGCCAATAAATATCATATAGACGCAGATTAGGCCGTAGCCGATAAGTATGGAGATGACAATCTCCGCCAGCGAGAGTCCGCCGCCCGAGAGGACGCCGCCTATCATCAGGCAGGGTACGCAGATCATGCCGCCGGCCCAGACCGCCGCGATGGAAAGCCAGCTTTGCCTCTGGCTGGTCTGTACTTCAAATCCGCTCTGTTTTTCGCTCATACTTTCTCACATCCTGATCCAATAGATTGCCGGCGAGATCTCCGTCCCCCAACGGGTCCTTCGCCGTTTTCAGCAGTATAGCACTTTAATTCGGCAGAGAAAACTGTCGCATAGGCAAAAAACAAAGCCCGGCTCCTTGTCCTTTTGGACAAAGAGTCGGGCGGCATTTGTGCGCTTAGTTCAACATCAGGCGTCTCAGGGCGCAAGCTTTGTACAGCTCCAACATTTCCGGCATCTTGTCAGGCTTGTGACCAAGTAGATTGGAAATGCGGCGTATCCTGTACTTTACGGTGTTTTTGTGCAGGTATAAAAGCTCAGAGGTCTGCGTGACGCTGGATTCTCCATCCAGCAAAAAGACGGACAGCGTGGTTACGAGGTCCAGGTCCTCGTTGTCCTTTTGTACAGGGGAAAGAGGACTCAGACAGCTGTCCAGAACTGCCTCTCCGCCCTGGATCAGCTGGCGGCAGGAGCGCGCAAACTCCAGGTCGCCCAGGGTAAAGACACGCCGCGACGGGTAGATGCGCTGTGCATCCGCGAGGCTGTCTTTGCAGCAGAGGTAGGCGGCGCGGACATTTGCGGTGTTCTGCAGGCCGGAGCAGCGGCAGAGCGCGGCGTCCGGCAGGCCGGATGAGACGGCCTCCATGACCGTTTCAGTCATGCGCTCCGCCTCCTGCTGCGTCAGCGGAGTGCTCATGAAGATGAGCAGTCTGCCGCCGTATACGTCCATGATGAGCGAACCCGAAAAACCGGCGAAGCTGTCCTTCAGTGCGGGAAGGCGGTCCGTAAAGAGACGTTTGGACTCCTCTTCTGCGGACTGGACGATCCACATCTCGTGTATCGCCGCAACGTCCACGCGAAAGATCTCTGCAAGGCGGCGCATTTTCATCGGCTCATCCTGCAAGATTGCTCGGACGAGCTCGTGTATAGCTATCTCCCCGTGCTTGCGGCCCCAGATGTTTATGCAGACCCGGGTCGCGTCCAGGACCTGACCCAGGGTCACCGAGTCCAGAGGCAGCCCCGCCTTTATGAGCAGCAGCTCCATGTGCTGGCCGCCGTCCGTGCTGAGGGTCAGGCGGTAGAGCCGCGAATCAGGGACAAAGGTGCAGGTCTCACTCCCGCCGGGTTCCGGCCAGGTCTTGAGCGCCTTGAAGCCGCAGATGATGTCCGACTCAAAGCCGCGCGGCCAGGCCACGAGATTCAGAACATTGAACGCGGCGTCGCAGAGCAGGACGGAGGCGGAGATCCTGTCGCTGAGCATTTTTATAGCGGTGTTTACGGTTTGCAGATGCTTGGGAAGGGCGGAAACGCGGGCGAGTATGTCCAGGACGATGGAGCTGTTCTGAGCCCGGTCACGGAAGATGCAGTCCATGACATCGTTTATCACCTCGCCGTAACGCAGCGTAGCCTCGCCCTCCGGCATGGAGATGAGCACGAAGTCCAGCTCGTCCGCCAGATCTATGAGCCTCTGGTCCACCTCCGGGAGGTAGACTCCCACATAGAAGATGATGAGTCCTACCTCGCCCCCCTCTGCGAGCCTGCGTATATTCGCGCACTGGAGCGGGACATTGCCGATGCTGTTGAGAAAGCCGGTGATGACGATCTCGCTGCCGAAGAATTCGCCCTGGGGAAAAACCTCGTCCACAAGGACGCCCGGGTCCGTCGACTCCAGGACGGAGATGGAAGAGACTATCTTGGAGAGTCCCCTGTGTCCGCCGAGCACCTTTGCCCTGCGCAGGGAGGGCAGCTTGAGCAGGTCCCCCACGCTGACGCTCATATCCGGCACCTCCTAGAACTTTTTCCTAGAGTATAACAGACGAAAAAGGCCCCCGCAAGCCAAAAACGGCGGCGGGGGCGGCAGATATGCGCTCAGGCGCGCTGGAAAAAGGCAACGGCCACGGCGCCGGGGCCGCCGTGCGAGCCGATGACGGAGCCGATGAGGCTGACGGGCAGGGACTCGGTGTGCTCCGTCCAGAGGTGCGCGCTGTCGTGTACATATTTCTGGAGCAGCGCATCGGAGAGACCGGTATAGCCCAGGGTGTGCGGCATGTTGAAGTCCACGCCGCCGCGCTTGTTGATGAATTCGGAGAGGAGGTTGTTGCCGTTTTTGGAGCCGCGCGCGCGGCCGACCAACTGGACAATACCGTCTTTTACCGTCACAACGGGCTTTATTGCCAGAACACCGCCCGCAAAGGCCACGGCGGAGGAGATGCGCCCGCCGCGCTTGAGGTATTCCAACGTATCGAGCAGGGCGATGACACAGACGCGCCCGCGCTCCTCCAGAAGTACGCGGGCAAGTCCCGCCGCACCCGGCGCGCTCTCCGCCAGCTGCACAGCGCGCCGGACCAGTATCTGCGCGCCTATGGAGGCCGAGCGGCTGTCCACAACGGCTATCCTGCCGGGGTACTTTTCCGCGGCTATGACCGCGCTCTGATAGGTGCCGGAGAGCTCGCCGGAGATGGTTATGACCACCGCCTCATCTCCGCCGGCCAGGACCTTGTCGTAGGTAGCTTCAAACTCGGCGGGGGAGGGCTGGCTCGTGGACGGCATCACGTCGCTCTCCACCAGCTTTTCATAGAATTCACGCGGCGAGATCGTCACGCCGTCTATGTATTCCTCGTCACCGAACCTTGTCTTGAGCGGGACTATCTCTATCCCAAGCTGTGCGGCCTCATCCCTCGTGAAGTCCGCCGTCGAGTCCGTAATTATCCTTATAGCCATGCTGTGCCTCCTGATTATAATGTTGAGCAGTCAACAAACTATACTACCAAAATATTGACTTGTCAACATCTTTGTGATACGATGGCCAAAAAAGCGGAGGGAAGAGCATGTACGCGGAGAGATTCAGGTAATTCAGCGGGCTGGTGTCCCGCGCGGAGAAGGCGCTGCAGCGGGTCAAGACGGAAAACGTCAAGGATTACGGCCTGCGCGGGGTACACGTCTCCTGTCTGCTGGCTCTGCACGAGAGGCCAGAGGGGCTTACGGCTACGGAGCTGGCCTCCGTCTGCGGCGTGGACAGGGCGCAGATCTCGCGCGTGACGGCGGAGCTCAGGGGACTGGACCTGGTCTGCGAAGCGTCTCCTGGGCCGCGGCGCAGGTACCGGGGCGCCCTGGAGCTGACGGAAGAGGGGCGCGCCGCCGCGGCGGAGATGGCCGGGATAGTGGACGAAAAGCTCCAGCGCGTCAGCGGGGATATCCCGCCGGAAGAGCTGACCGTTTTCTACCGCGTGTTCGGCGCCATAGTGGAACGGCTGGAAAAACTTTAAAGCGCCGCAGGCGGCTGCCTGCGGCGCTCTGTGTTTTGCGCTCCGGGTTTTATCTGCTGTAGACCTCGATCTCCATGTCCGACATCGGATAGGAGCAGCAGGGGTGGAAGTAGTGGAACTGCTTATCGGCAATGCGCAGCTGCTCGTAGCGGTTGGCGTGGTATTCGCCGCTTATCAGGCGGCTCCGGCAGAAGCCGCAGTAGCCGACGCGGCACTTGTTGTTCACCGCAAGCCCCGCGCGCTCGAAGGCGGTGAGCACCGTCTCGTCGCTGCGCGCCTTTATCGTGTGTACCTCGTCGCGGTAATGCACGGTGAGCGTATACTCCTTCGCCGCGCCCGCGTCATAGACGTCCTCGGTGCGCTCCATGCGGATATACTTCTGCGCAAGGCCCAGTTTGGGCAGCTCCTTGTCGAGGAAATCGCACATCGCGCCCGGGCCGACGACGTAGATGCTGTACGGCTCCGCACCCGCATATTTCTTAATGAGCTCCGCCGAGATGAAGCCCGACTCAAAGCCCTCCTTCTTCTCCTCACTGAGGATGTAAACCACCTTGAACTTGGGGTTTCGCGCAGCAATGGCGTCGAAGTCGGCGCGGAACACGAGGTCTGCCTCCGTCCTAGCGCCGTAGAGCAGGGTCATCTCGAAGTCCTCCGTCCCCTCGTCTATGGCCTTGGCCATGGACATGAAGGGCGTTATTCCGCTGCCGCCCGCGAGAGCCACAACGTGCTTGCAGTCGCGGATGCCCGAGTGGGTGATATGGCCTCCCGGCTCCGTGGCGGTGAGTTTGTCGCCTACCTTCGCCTCGTTGTGCAGCCAGACGGAGAGGAAGCCGCCCTCCTTGAGCTTGACGGTTACGCGGTATTTGCCCGCGAGCGCCTCCTTGGGGCTGGACGAGAGCGAGTAGGTGCGCCGCGCTACGGAACCGGCCAGCTCCGTGCGCAGGTTTATGTAGCTGCCCGCCTTGAAGGGCGCGAGCTGTGTCGTACCTGCCTCGGTATCCGGCACGAGGATGAAGCTCTTCGCGTCGTGCGTCTCCTGCACGATTTCGGCTATTTTGAGGTACTGCGCCTTCGGGTGCAGCCTTTTTGCCAGCTCATTGACCTTATAGGTCTCCGGCAGGGGTTTGGCCTCGGCGGAGGCTATCATCTCCGCGCGGTTCTTGCGGAGGTTCTTGAATTTCAGCATGTCGAAAACGCCGATGAGCCCGACTTTTACCTTCATCTTACTCAGCCTCCTTCTTCATGTCCATGAGCGTGAACTTGGCGGCGAGGTTGCCGGACTGGTAGGACGAGTTGAAGCCCGAGCCGCGCATGGCGTGGCCGCCGCAGAAGTGCAGGCCCGGCAGGTGCTTTTCCGTGTACATGCACATGATGCGCGGCATCATGTTGTCCAGGCCCGTGAGCAGGTAGCCGTAGATGCTGCCCTGCGGCGCGCCCGTGTAGTGCGCGTAGGTCACCGGCGTGCCGACCTCGATCTCCTCGATGCAGTCGCGTATCTTCGCGCCCGTGGCCTTCTCAAAGCCGTCTATGAGGCAGTTGGCCATCTTCTCCTTGATGTCAAAGTAGTTCTCTTCGTTCGCGATATCGCCGAAGAAGTCGGAGAAATACAGCGAGGTGAAGTAGAGGATAGTGGTCCCCTTAGGCGAGCAGTCGGGCAGGGCGGCGTTGAGGCAGACCGTGACCTGCGCCGGGTTTTCGATGCTCTCCATGCCGCCGAACTCGGCCTTGGTGTCGAGCGAGTGATAGATGAAATAGCTGTAGTCGTTCAGACCAAGCTCCTCGTGGGACTTGTTCAGGCCGAGGAACATAGAGACGCCGCGGCCCGCAAGCCCGCGCGCGTTTGCGAGCTTCAGTTCCTCCTCGGGGATATCGGCCTTATCGACCATCTTGCCGTACACAAGGTGGGGCGAGGCGTTGCTGACGACGTGCTCCGTCGCGACCTCTTTGCCGTCGGCAAAGCGTACGCCGGCTACCTTGCCGTTTTTCGTGATGATATGCTCGACCTCGGCGTTATACCAGATCTCGCCGCCCTTTTCGATGATGGTATCCGCGAGGGCGCAGCTGATGCCGTGGGAGCGGTTCTTGGGTATCTGCGCGCCGTGGGTGATGTAGAGGTTCACCATCATGGCGTAGTGCAGGAAGCTCAGCTGGTCCTCAGGCGTGCCGAGATAGGACCAGTAGACGTTTATGATCTCCTGCGCCTTTTTGGGCATTTTTATGGCGTTCAGCACCTTGTCGATGGGGTAGGCGGCGACGCGCATGAAGTTCGGGTATTCGCTCTTGAGGACGGCCGTGTCGGGGTTGCCGCGCATCTTGGTAAGGTAGGCCATGGCCCTGCGGCACTCGTCCGCGAGGGCGAAGAAGGTGGTCGTGGACTCGCGGCTGCCGGGGACGTAGGATTCCATCTTGTCGATGAAGTTCTGCACGCCGAAGGGCATGGTATAGTCCTCGCCCGTGTCGAGAGTGATGGCCCTGTAGGCCTCAGGGACCGTGACGAACTCGATCTTGTCGAGCACGCCCAGCTCCTCAAAGAGAGCGTAGAGATTGCCGCTGTTGCCGGGTGTACCGAAGTCGCAGAGCTCGTGGAGCGAGGCCTCAAACTCGAAGCGCCCGCGCACAAAGCTGGTGGCGAAGCCGCCGGGGAGGTTGTGCCGCTCCGCGAGCAGGACCTTTTTGCCCGCGTCTGCCAGCGTCAGCGCCGCGGCAAGCCCGCCGTTGCCCGCGCCTATCACCACGGCGTCGTAGTGCAAAGCTGCCAAATTATATCACCGTACCTTTCTTTCAATCTGTGGCCATACCACGAGTATATACCAGCCCCGCCCAAATTGGAATAGGGAAAATTAATTTTTTAACGTATCTGAAAAAGTTCGTGCGTTTTGGAAATGCCTGTGATATATTATTAAATTAGTATTTTTTGAAGGGAACGAAGCGGAAATGAAGATAAGCGACATACTCAGAGAGGACAAAATAACGCTGACCTACGAGGTTTTTCCGCCCCGCGCGGGCGATACATATGAGTCCGTGGCGGAGAAGGCTCGCACGATAGCCGGACTGCACCCGGCCTTCATGAGCGTGACATACGGCGCGGGCGGCGGCACTAGCGCTTACACGGTAGAGCTGGCCTCGGATATCTCCAGGCGCTTCGGCGTGGAGTCCCTGGCGCACCTCACCTGCGTGTCCTCGACTAAGGAGCAGGTCGCACAGCTGCTGGCGAGGCTGCGTGAGCACGGTGTGCAGAACATACTCGCGCTCAGGGGAGACATACCCGAGGCGGGTCCCACATGCACGGACTACGCCTACGCCGCGGAGCTCGTCCGTGACATCAAGGCCCAGGGCGACTTCTGCGTCGGCGGAGCCTGCTATCCCGAGGGCCATCCCGAGGCGGGCGGAAAGATCAACGATATCGAGCACCTCAAGGAGAAGGTGGATGCCGGCTGCGAGTTCCTCATAACGCAGATGTTCTTTGATAACAGCATTTTCTATAATTTTCTCTACCGCATCCGCGAGCGGGGGATCGAGGTGCCGGTCATCGCCGGGATAATGCCGGTGACGAACCGGAAACAGATAAAGCGCATAACCCAGCTCTCCGGAAACTACCTGCCGGAGAAGTTCAAGGCCGTGGTGGACCGCTTCGGAGACGACCCTGCGGCTATGCGCCAGGCGGGCGTAGCCTACGCCACGGGCCAGATAATCGACCTCATCGCCAACGGCGTGAATCACATCCACGTGTTCACGATGAACAAGCCCGAGGTCGCCCAGGGCATCCACGCCAGCCTCTCGGAGCTGCTCAAGTGAGCACCGAGACCCCGAACTGGCGGGAGATATTCCGCTATCTCGGCTACAAAAACGGCGCGCGGCCCGAGGGCGCGGCGCTGGAGATGATAGAGCAGGCGGAGCAAAAGGTGCGCGATGCCGCGGAGCCTAAAAGCGCCCACCGGCTCATGGAGCTGAGCTTCCCCGCCGGGGGCGCTGTGCTGATAGGCAATGTCCGCATAGAGAGCGCGGCGCTCCGGCGGAATTTGGAGGGCTGTACGGGCGCGTACCTCTTTGCCGCCACGCTCGGTGCGGGCGTTGACCGGCTCATCTCGCGGCTCACAGCGCTGGGCAGATCGAGCGAGGCCCTCGCGGCCCAGGCCGCCGCCGCGGCGCTCATTGAGGATTACTGTGACGAGGTGAACGACGCCCTCCAGCGCGAGGCCGCCGCGCGGGGCCTGAAGCTCAGGCCGAGATTCAGCCCCGGTTACGGGGACTTCTCCATAGCTCACCAGCGCGACATCACGCGCGAGCTCGACACGGCGCGGCGGCTCGGCCTCACCGTGACGGAGAGCCTCATGCTTGCGCCCATGAAGTCCGTCACAGCGGTCATCGGTCTTTCGGAGACGGGCGGCTGCACGGGCGGCGGATGCGAGGCCTGCGCAAAGACAGACTGCAATTTCAGGAGGCTCTGAGATGGATATAAGGGAAGTGCTGGGCAAGCGCCGCCTCTTTTTGGACGGCGGCACGGGTACGAGCCTGCAAAAGATGGGTCTCAAAGCCGGTGAGCGGCCGGAGACCTGGAACCTGCTTCACCCGGAGCGGATAGAAGCCCTGCACCGCGCCTACCTCGATGCGGGCGCGGACGTCATCTACACGAACACCTTCGGCGCGAACCGGCTCAAGTACCCGGCGGACGGGGAGTTCGAGCTCGAGGATATCGTAAAATCGGCGGTGGATATTGCAAAGCGGGCGCAAATTGCCTGCGGGCGCGAGGGGGATTCCTGGGTCGCGCTGGACATCGGGCCGTCAGGGAAGCTTCTCAAGCCTTTGGGCGACCTGGACTTCGAGGACACCGTCTCTCTCTTTGCCGAGGTCGTGAGATGCGGCGCGGCGGCGGGAGCCGACCTTGTCGTAGTCGAGACGATGGGCGACAGCTACGAGCTGAAGGCGGCGGTGCTGGCCGCTAAGGAGAACTCGGAGCTGCCGGTGATCGCCACAGCCGCCTTTGACGAGCGGGCGCGGCTGCTGACGGGCGGTACGCCAGAGGCGGTGACGGCGCTGCTCGAGGGCCTGCGCGTGGATGCGCTGGGCCTCAACTGCGGCCTCGGCCCGGATGAGATGCTGACCATAGCGGAGCGGTTCGCGGCGGCTGCGAGCATACCCGTCGCCGCTGCGCCGAACGCGGGCCTGCCGCGGTCGGTGGAGGGCCGGACGGTGTTTGACCTCTCGCCCGGGGACTTCGCGGAGGGCATGGCGAGGATAGCGGAGGCGGGCGCGCAGCTGCTCGGCGGCTGCTGCGGCACGACGCCGGAGCACATCGCGGCGCTGGTGAATCGCTGCCGCGAGCTGCCGTTTGCGGAGCCGGTCAAAAAGCACAGGACATGGGTCAGCTCCTTCTCCACGGCGGTGGAGCTGGGCGCGGGACCGGTCATCGTGGGCGAGCGGATAAACCCCACGGGCAAGCCGAGGCTCAAGGAGGCGCTCAGGACGGAGAACATGGAGTATTTGCTCTCCGAGGGCGCGGCGCAGGAGGACGCGGGCGCGCAGATACTGGACGTGAACGTCGGCCTGCCCGGCGTGGACGAGCCGGCCATGCTGGAGCGCGCGGTCTGCGCCCTGCAGGGCGTCACGGGGTTGCCGCTGCAGCTGGACAGCTCGGACCCCGCGGCGCTCGAGCGGGCCATGCGGCGCTATAACGGCAAGCCGATGATAAATTCCGTGAGCGCGAAGGCCGAGAGCATGGCGGCGGTGTTCCCGCTGGTGCAGAAATACGGCGGCGTGGTCGTGGGCCTCGCGCTCGACGAGGGCGGCATACCGGAGACGCCGGAGGGCCGCGTCGCCTGCGCGGAGCGCATATACGAGACGGCGGCGCAGTACGGCATAGTGCGCGAGGACGTGGTCATCGACACGCTGACGCTCACCGTGTCCTCTGAGCCGCAGGCGGCGCAGGTAACGCTCGAGGCCCTGCGGCGCATCCACGCGCGCGGCGGGCGGACGATACTGGGCGTCTCAAACGTGAGCTTCGGCCTGCCGGCGAGGGAGAAAGTGAACTCGGCCTTCCTGACGCTGGCGCTCGAGGCCGGGCTGGATTGCGCCATCATGAACCCGCTCTCGGCGGCTATGATGAGCGCGTGGCGGGCCTTCGCCGTGCTGTCGGCGCGGGACGCAAGGTGCGAGGAATATATCGCGCACGAGTCGGGCGCGGAGACGAGGCCTCAGACGCAGGCGGCGGGCATGACGCTCGGCACGTGCATCGAAAAGGGCCTCGCGGACGCGGCCTCGGCGGAGGCAAAGCGGCTCGTCGCGGGCGGCACAGAGCCGCTGGACGTTATAAACTCGGAGCTTATCCCGGCGCTGGACAGGGTCGGCAAGGGCTTCGAGGCGGGCGAGATATATCTGCCGCAGCTGCTCATGAGCGCGGAGGCGGCGGGCGCGGCCTTTGAGGCGCTCAAGGCTGGGATGAAGGGCGACCGCGGCAGCGAGTACCCCGGCAAGATAGTCATTGCAACGGTGAAGGGAGACATCCACGACATCGGCAAGAACATCGTGCGTACGCTGCTTGAGAACTACGGCTTTGACGTCACGGACCTTGGCAAGGATGTGCCGCCGGAGGCGGTGCTGGAGGCGGCGTCGAAGGAGGGCGTGCGGCTCGTTGGCCTCTCGGCGCTCATGACCACCACCGTCGCCGCCATGGCCGAGACGATAAAGTTGCTGCAGAGCAAGCTCCCGGGCATAAAGATCATGGTGGGCGGCGCGGTGCTTAACGAGGAATATGCTGAGCAGATAGGCGCGGACTTCTATGGAAAGGACGCCATGGCCTCTGTGAGATATGCAAAAGAGATATGCTCCTAAACCGGACGAAAAATGCGCGGCTTCAAGGCCGCGCATTTTTATGTAAACCAGTCGGCCCTGCGGCCTGCATACTCCGCAGCTTGGCGGCATAGTCTGTTTGGGGGGTGTGGTCTATGCTGGGACGGTATCCGGTGACGATAGGGGGCGAGACCAGGGGGGAGCTCCAAGTTTCTAAGGACGGGGCGGTCTGGCTCTTTGAGGCGGAGGCGGAGGACCCCGGCGGATTGCTGCGCCTGTCCGTCTACGGAGAGGGGCGCGAGGGCTATCTCGGCGTCATGTCGCCGGGGCGCGGGGGCAGGGTTAAGCTCAGAAAGCGGCTCTCCCGCACGGATCTGCGGGGCTTTCCGGAAAAAATCGAATACGCCGCGCCGGCAGGCCAGCTCGCAGTGGAAGCAAAGCCGGAGCCGGAGCCGGAACCGGAAGAGCCTCAGCAGACCCCGGGCGGGGGAGAAACGCTCTGGTACTCGGCGCCCGACGGCACGCTTTCCAGCTTTGACGGGACGCGCCTGCTCGTTGCCCTGCCGGCGGCGGACCCGCGTGTGCCGCCCTGGGCGGGAGATCTCGTCCGCGTCATCAACGGGCGCAAATACGTTGTATTTCCGTGGTGAAAATGTTAAAATAAAGGGCATCCAGGCAACAAAGGAGAGATCGCCATGCATATGCCCGAGATAATAGCAAAAAAACGCGACGGCGCCGAGCTGTCGAGAGAAGAGATAGAGTTCGTCATAGATGGATATACCAGGGGAGAGATCCCCGATTATCAGGTCTCCGCCCTGCTGATGGCTATAGTCTGGCGCGGAATGTCCCGGCGCGAGACCTCGGACCTCACCATGGCCATGGTCCGCAGCGGGGACACGATGGACCTCAGCTCAATAAGCGGGGTCAAGGCGGACAAGCATTCCACGGGCGGCGTCGGGGACAAGACCTCGCTTGCGCTGCTGCCCATGGTGGCCAGCTGCGGCGTCAGGATGGCCAAAATGTCCGGGCGCGGCCTCGGCCACACCGGCGGTACGCTGGACAAACTCGAGAGCTTTCCCGGCTTCTCCAGCGCCCTGGACGAACAGAGTTTTCTGCGCCAGGTGGAGGAGGTCGGCTTTGCCATCGCCGGGCAGACTGCAAACTTGGACCCCGCGGATAAAAAACTCTACGCCCTGCGCGACGTGACCGCCACGGTCCAGTCCATCCCGCTCATCGTCAGCAGCATCATGTCCAAAAAGCTCGCCGCGGGCGCGGACGTCATCGTCCTGGACGTCAAGTGCGGCGGCGGGGCATTCATGAAAACCCTGGAGGAGGCGCAGGTCCTCGCCCGTGAGATGGTCGAGATCGGCCGCATGAACGGCAGGCGCACCGTTGCCTGCATCACAGATATGGAAGAGCCCCTGGGCAGCGCCGTCGGCAACGCGCTGGAGGTCAAGGAGGCCATCGCCCTGCTGCGCGGCGAGTTCGGCGGCGAGTTCCTCGAGCTCTGCCTCACGCTCGGCGCCTGCATCCTCACCGAGAGCGGCGCCGCCGAAAATGACGCTGCGGCCCGTGAACGGCTCAAGGCCGCCATCGCGGACGGCTCCGCACTCGCCAAACTCGCGGAGTTCGTCAAGGCCCAGGGCGGGGACGAGCGCGCCGTCTACGACGTCTCGCTGCTGCCTCGGGCGCCCGTCGTCATGCCCGCGCCCTCGCCTGTTTCGGGTTATGTAAACCACATCGACGCTGAGAAGGTCGGGCTTGTGAGCATGCATCTGGGCGGGGGACGGGAGACTAAGGACTCTGACATCGACCTTTCGGTGGGCGTGCTGCTGCTGAGGAAGGTCGGGGACCGCGTCGAGGTGGGAGAGTCCCTGGCAGTCATCCACGCCGCGGACGAGGCGTCCGCGCTCAGGGCGGCGGAAGAGCTGGCCGGGGCCTACAGCATAGTCCCTGAGAAACCCGTGAGGCCGCCCTTCATCCGTGACATCGTCCGCTGAGGTGATGAAATGAGGATCTGCTGCCTCATGGACAACAGGGCCCGCGAGGGCTTCGCCGCGGAGCACGGCCTGAGCCTCTGGATAGAGGCCGCGGGCAAAAAGCTGCTTTTCGACGCGGGCGAGAGCGGGGCCTTTGCGGAAAACGCGCAGAGGCTGGGCATAGAGCTCGCCCAGGCGGACGCGGCCGTGCTCTCGCATGGGCATTACGACCACGCCGGGGGCATGGAGCGCTTCCTGGAGCTGAACGCCGGGGCGCGGCTCTACCTGCGGCGCGGGGCGGAGGAGCCGCACTGGTCGCTCAGCACGGGCGAGCGGCGCTACATCGGCCTTTCAGAGCAGCTTTTGGCGAGCGGCAGGCTCGCCTGGCTGGACGGGGACTTCGAGCTCTTCCCGGGCCTGCGTCTTTTCGGGACGGGGCCGGGCGGGGAGCTGGTCCCGGAGGCCAACGCCGTACTGCTCGGCCCGGACGGCCTGAGCCGGGACGACTTCCGCCACGAGCAGAGCCTGATGATAGAAGAAGAGGGCAGACTTGTCCTCATCTCCGGCTGTTCGCACTGCGGAATAGTAAACATCCTTCGCCGCTGCGAAGAGCTTGCGGGCCGCTCGCCGGACCTTGTCATCGGCGGATTCCACCTCGCCATACCTGGAACGGACGGCATGGACGCGGAATATGTGGACGCCGTCGCCGCCAGGCTCCTGGCTCGACCCGGTATGCGCTGCTGCACCGGCCACTGCACGGGCGAGCGTTCCCTGGTCAGGCTCAGGGAGTTAATGGGCGAGAGAGTCCGGGAGCTGAACGCAGGCGACATATTGGAATTTTGAACGATAAAAGGCGCGCCGTGGGGATACGCACGGCGCGCCTGGGATTTTGGGATATTTTTATGCGGGGGTTCAGCCGAGGCTCTTCACATAGTCCATGCCGGCCTTGAGGGCCTGGATGTTGCCCTCGAGGAACTTGGCTTTCCTCTCGCCCAGCTCAACGCGGATGGCCTCTATGATGGTCTCCTCGCTGACGACCTCGGGCTTCTTGGCGATATACGCGCCCAGGAACACCACGTTTGCAGCCTTGGGGTTGCCGAGCTTTTCGGCGATGTGGTTGCAGGGGACATAGACGACGTCGCAGTCGTCACGGTTGGACTTTTCTTCAATGATGCTGCTGTTGACGAGCAGCAGGCCGCCCGGCTTGACCTCGCTCTGGAACTTGAGCATCGAGGGCAGGTTCATAGCGAGGACGGTGTCCGCGGCGGAGATCAGCGGGGAGGCGACGGGTCTGTCCGACACGACGACGGAGCAGTTGGCCGTGCCGCCGCGCATCTCGGGGCCGTAGGACGGCAGCCAGGAGACGTTCTTGCCGGACTCCATGCCAGCCTCGGCAAGGAACTTGCCGATGAGCAGCATGCCCTGTCCGCCAAAGCCGGCGAATATGCACTGTTCTTTCATGTTATTACTCGGCCCCCTTATCCTTGTAGACTCCCAGCGGGTAGTACGGGATCATGTTGTCCTCCAGCCACTTGAGTGCCTCAACAGGGCTCATGCCCCAGTTCGTCGGGCAGGTGGAGAGGACCTCGACGATGTTCAGGCCGTGACCCTCCATCTGGTATTTGAAGGCCTTGGTGATGGCCTTCTTGGCCTTGATGATGTTGGCGGTGGAGTTGAGAGCGACGCGCTCTGCGTAGTAGGTGCCGGGGATCTGGCTGAGCATCTCGCAGACCTTGATCGGCGCGCCGGACCACTCCTCGCTGCGGCCGTAGGGGCTGGTAGTGGTCTTTTGGCCGACGAGCGTCGTCGGGGCCATCTGACCGCCGGTCATGCCGTAGATGGCGTTGTTTATGAAGATAACGGTGAGCTTTTCGCCCCTGTGAGCGGCGTGGACTATCTCGTTCGTGCCGATGGAGGCGAGGTCACCGTCACCCTGGTAGGTGAACACGCAGGTGTCGGTGTGGACTCTCTTGATGCCGGTGGCGACGGCAGGAGCCCTGCCGTGCGCGGCCTCGTACATATCGCAGTTGAAGTAGTTATACGCAAAGACGGAGCAGCCGACCGGCGCGACGCCGATGACGTTATCCGCAAGACCCAGTTCCTCTATCGCCTCGCCGACCAGCCTGTGGGCTATGCCGTGGTTGCAGCCGGGGCAGTAGTGGAACACGGCGTCGGTCAGCATTTTGGTCTTTTCAAATACTACGGCCATTACAGTACCTCCCTCATGCTGAGCAGCTTTTCTTTGATCTCCTCAGGCGTCGGCATGTGGCTGCCGTAGTGACCGAAGAAATCGACCTTCTGCTCTCCGTTGACGGCGAGCTTGACGTCCTCGAGCATCTGGCCCGCGTTCAGCTCGACGTCGAGCACCGCCTTGACGCCAGGGGCGACGGCGGCGTCATGCAGCGCCTTCGTCGGGAAGGGCCAGAGCGTGATGGGACGCAGCAGCCCGACGTTGATGCCCTCGTCCTTCAGTTCGTCTATGGCGGACTTGCAGATACGCGCCACGGTGCCGAAGGCGGTGACGACGATCTCGGCGTTCTCCATATTGTAGGCCTCGTAGCGGACCTCGTTCTTTTCTATCTCCCTGTAGGTGGCCTGCAGGCGCTCGTTGAGGCCGTCAAGCTCCTCGACAGTAATATACAGGCTGTTGATGATGGCGCGGCTGGGCTTATCCTTGGCGCCGTGGCCGTTGGCGGCCCAGGGCTTCTTTTCGTAGTCGATGACGAATTCCTTCATCTCGGGAAGGATGACGGGCTCCATCATCTGGCAGATCATGCCGTCCGCGACGACCATGACGGGGTTTCGGTATTTATCGGCGGTATCGAAGGCGACCTCCATGAGGTCTATGGCCTCCTGCACGGAGGCCGGGGCAAAGACGACGAGGCGGTAATCGCCGTGGCCGCCGCCCTTGGTGGCCTGGAAGTAGTCGCCCTGGCCGGCCTGGATGGAGCCGAGACCCGGGCCGCCGCGCATGACGTTCATGATGACGCAGGGCAGCTCGGAGGCGGCTATGTAGCTGATGCCCTCCTGCTTGAGGGACACGCCGGGGGAGGAGGAGCTGGTCAGGACGCGGGCGCCCGTACCGGCGGCGCCGTAGACCATGTTGATGGCGCCGACCTCGCTCTCGGCCTGCAGGAAGCAGCCGCCGATCTCAGGCATGCGCGCCGACATATACTCGGGTATCTCGGTCTGAGGCGTTATCGGGTAGCCGAAGAAGTAACGGCAGCCGGCGCGAATGGCGGCTTCCGCTATGGCTTCGCTGCCCTTCATAAGAGTCAATGCCATATCTCGTTCCTCCTATTCCTTCTCAATGTGGATGACCACATCCGGACACGTGCGGGCGCAGGACGCGCAGGCGATGCAGGCCTCGATGTCTGTCATCTCGGCCGGGTGATAGCCTTTGGCGTTGAGCTTGGTCTTGGAGATCTGCAAGATCTTTTTGGGGCAGGCCCTTACGCACAGCCCGCAGCCCTTGCAGCGCTCCTCATTGATCGTGAGTTTTACCATGCTTCTACCTCATTTCTTATTATGAATGATGATTTCACGGTTCTTGCGCGTTCTTTCTTCACAGCCCTTCTTTCGTAAAGGTCTCCCAGTCGCGATGCATGAAGGTCTCTATCGGCATGGGAGTTCCGATATATTTGGGGTCATGCCCCTCGCGGAGAAAGCCTTCCAGCAGGTCCGGCCTGCCTGTGGTATAGAGTACTGGCACCCCGGAGCGCTCCGAGGCTTCGCGCACCACCTCGTAGCCGTCTCTGAGGTCTTCCGGGCAGGCCATCCTTGCCAGATTCGTGTTGTTCACAAAACCCGTTACCTTCTGGCGCGAGTGCCGCTCCATGCCCTCCATGAGAGAGATGAGCTTTTCCGGGGTCCCGGCCATCGGGCGGCGCGTATTTACCACGTTCAGGACCTTGAGGCTGCCCTCGGGCAGTGCAGCAAAGTCCTGGTGGTAGCGCCCGAGGGCAGTCGCCCCGGCAGGGTCACCGCCGACGTCAAAGATGACGGTGTCCCAGTCAAGCGCAAAGGCGGAGGCAACCTCCGCCGGGAGGGAGAGCGTCTCGACGCTCGAGTGTACAAAGTTGGGGGAGACCAGCCGTATTTCCCGCGACTTTATGAGGTTGCCCCTGTCCGTCAGCCGGAAATAGGTGTTCACCATGTCGAGGTCGATGAGCTCGACCTTCTTGCCGGCGCGCGCCGCCTGGAAGGCAAAGTTGAGCGCCAGCTCGGTCTTGCCGCTGCCGTAGTTGCCTATAAGAACTATGACCTCTTTCATCGTTTCCTCCGTTCACTCAGTTACGGCGGTCTCAGCCGTGGCGGGTCAGGCGTTGACGGCGCCGTTCTTCTCGCCGTACTGGTTGTCGTAGTTGTCCTGGATGCAGCGGACGATGTCGCTGAGCACATCGCAGGTCGGGGTGGGGACGTTGAACTGCTTGCCGTAGTCGCTGATGGTACCGGTCAGGGTATCGACCTCGGTGCGCAGCTTCTTATACAGCATATCCTGGGCCATGCTCGGGTAGTAGTCGCTGATGTTGTCGATGATGTGCTGGTGGTCGACGGCGATGAACTCGTCCGGGTCGAGGTGGACGCCCTTGTGCTCGGCAACGGCGCAGCACTCGCGGATGACGTTGTGGAAGAGCTTCTTGCCGTAGGGGTTGTTCTCGACGTAGCCTATCTTCAGGCGGGTGACGGCGCAGACGGTGTTGACAGTGCAGTTCACGATGACCTTCTTCCAGATGAAGGGCAGCACGTCCTCGCGGAACACGGCCTCGCAGCCGCCCTTGTTGAAGCACTCTTCCATGTGCTTGCCGGCGGCGATGGTGAGTTCATTGTTCTCCAGAGCGCCGAAGTTCATGATGACGCCCTCGCTGGGGGTGGAGATGCAGCCTCCGGGGCCGTCCAGCGCGGTGCCGATGACGCCGGAGCCGACCATGCAGCGGGAGGCGGGGTAATATTTGAGGAGCTTGTCGTCGTTGCCGAGGCCGTTTATCAGGGAGACAAGCACGGTGTTGGGTCCGATGCAGGGCTTGGCGCCGACAATGGCGTTCTCAAGTTGATTGGCCTTGGTCATGAAAATGACTATGTCCATTATACCGATGTCGTCGGCGCTGTATGCGGTCTTGAAGCCGGTGAGGATGGTGGTCTTGTCAGGATAGATGGTGAACTTCATGCCGTCCTGCGCGACCTTGTCCATGTGGGCCTTGTACGGGTCGACGAGGGTCATGTCTGCCCCGCCCGCGCGGAGATAGCTGGCGAACACGCTGCCTGCAGCGCCGGAACCTACCATTGCGATTTTCATTGTTTCTCTTCCTCCTATGCTTATTGATGCCGCTTATGTATTTATCGCCCCCTTGCGGGGGCGGGATGCGCCTGTCAGCCGTTGGCCATGCCGTACTGATTGTCGTAGTTGTCCTGTACGCAGGAGATTATATCCGCAAAGACGCTGTTGTAGGGCGTGGGTATGCCCAGGCGCTCGCCGTAGCGGGCAATGGCTCCGTTGAGGACGTTTATCTCGGTCTGCCTGTGGTGTATGACGGCGTCCTGGGCCATGCTGGGGTAGTAATCGCCGAGGTTCTCACGCAGATTCTCGATGTCGCCCTCTATGAGCGGCCAAATGTCGCCTACGCCGAGAGCCTTGGCCACGGCGCAGCCCTCTTTCCAGATGTTCATGAGCAGCTTCATGCCCCAGTCGTTGTCCATGGCAAAGCGCAGCTTCATACGCGTGACCGCGCAGACCGCGTTGTAGCCGCTGTTCGTGACGGCCTTCTTCCAGAGCAGGACGCGTACGTCGTCCTCAAAGCTGGTGCGGCAGCCGCCGGCCTCGAAGGCCTCGGCCAAATATTTGCCGGCCCTGTCCGTCAGCGGGGACTTTTCCACCGCGCCGAAAAACATCTGTATCCCATCCTCGGGCTTGGCGACGCAGCAGCCGGGACCCTTGAGCTCCGTGCCGATGACGCCGGCGCCGTACATTATCCGGCCGGCGGGGACGTATTTTGCAAGTATCTCGTCGTTGCCGATGCCGTTCTGCAGGGAGACCAGGACGGTCTCCGGGCCGACGCAGTGCATGACGTCTGGCATGACGTCGTCCGTCTGAGTGGCCTTGACCATCAGGATGACTATGTCCATCGTGGGCAGGTTGGCTGCGCTGTCCGTCGTGCAGAAACCGGTGAGGCAGCACTCCTCGCCCTTGCAGCGGAACACGAGCCCGTCCGAGGCGATCTTATCCATATGTGCCTTGTATTTGTCCACAAGGTACATCTCGGCCCCGCCGCGGCGCAGAAACGCCGCAAAGACGCTGCCCGCAGCGCCTGAACCAATCATTGCTATCTTCATATCCCTGGCCGCCTACTTTCCCTGATTTTTGTCCGACTTTTCCGAGGAGCGCTTGACTATCCAGAAGGGGTCGTCCGTATTGTCAGAATACGCGACGAAGTTGAGGCTGGACTTGATGTGTTCCGCCATGGCCTGACGCGCCAGCGCGGGGATGTGGAGCTTGATGGAGGACACTATCGCCCCGTGTTGGTGTACGACCTGGCTGGACCAGGGATTGGACTGCTCGGGGCTTATGAACTTGGACCAGGAGCCCTGGTACATAGTGAGGTTTGGCAGCAGTTCGTTATAACTTCTAATAAGGTATTTGTTGCCCGAGGACTCGACGATGAGCTTGTGAAAGGGCATATCGGTTTCCTTGAGCCTTTTTCCGTCCATTCTGGGTACGGCCTTTTTGAACTCCGTGGCCAGACTGTCCAGCTGGGCGATCGCCTCGGGGGAGGCCTTGTCTGCGCAGAGGGCGGCGGCTTCGCATTCTATGGCGGTCCTTGCATCGTAGAGGTCTATCATATCGAGCAGGTTCATATCCGTGACATAAAAGCCGCTGGCCCTGGGCCGCGTCTCAACGAAGCCTATGGCCTGCAGGCGGTTTATCGCCTCCACGACCGGCGTGCGCGAGATCCCCAGGTCCGTTGCTATCTGATTTATGTTCAGCTTGGATGCAGGCGGGATGTCCAGCACCACTATCTGGTCGTATAGTATTTGTGTAACGACCTCGCTGAGCTTGGCAAAGGGGTTCTTTTCAAGATAGCTTTCTAGCTTTTCCCGGTTCATTGTAAAAAATCACCTCAGGAGCAAATTCCGCAATATTGCCGTCCTTTTGCACAAAAAAGAATTCCATTTACCAATCCCAATTTACCACATCCACATCCAATTATCAAGATGTGCGCATTATTTTCCTAAACGCACCGATATTGAGCTAAAAGAAATGCTTTTCAAAAATGCAATATATCCGAGCCCAAGAAAAGTTAAAAAAATAACTTAATTGGTCGAAGTCTGCGAGAGGCCTCAATATCCTGTAGACTTTTTAACTATTGACCAAGGGGGAAACATTTACCTCATTAAAGCGATAGCGGTGCTTTAAAATAAAAGCAAATAAGTTTTGGCACAGCTGGAAATTGATTAAAATTGATGCAAGCCAAATGGGTAGTCTATAATTCCAAACAAGTTGGCATTGCCAGCGGAGAAGAGGGAGAAAAATCAAAAATGGGAAGGAGCACCGAAAAATGAACGAAAAATCGGCAGTGACCAAAGGGACATGGGCGGCTGGCTTTTCCGTTGCTTCTGTCTGGTTTGGCACTCACGTCGGCGCGGGATTTGCGACCGGCAACCAGGTCCTGAACTACTTTGTTAACTACGGCTGGACCGCCGTAATATTCCCGCTTTTATCCATGGGCATTCTTGCCTATGTTATCTATGTTATCATGAAGTTTGCCCGACTGCGTGGGCTTGATAACTACAACGACACCTTCCGTGAGCTTTGGTCCCCGTATCCCTGGCTTGCCATTACATTTGAGATCTTCTACATAGTAATCATACTTGCGGCGGTCGCAGCGGCCATAAACGGCGCGGCGCTGCTTATTCTGGACGTCGTCCCCGCTCTGGGCGAATGGGGCAGCACGATAATCGTCGCGGTCCTGCTCATCGTCCTCTGTCTCTTCGGCGTCAAGCTCATAATCGCCGCTTCCACGATCCTCTCCGCCGGCATCCTTATCACCGCCGGCATCATGATCATTGTGGGCATCATGAACCACCCGAACGAGACCGTCGCCGCCTTCAGCCAGAGTCCGACCGATACCGGAACCGCTTTCTGGCGCGGCGTCATTATCTACTGCGGCTTCCAGTGCGTGTCCATTCCCCCGATGATCGCCGCGGCCGTCACCCTGAACCAGAAGGGCGTCAAGAAGGCCGGCATCCTCGGCGGAATCATGAACGGCGGTATGCTGGCCCTCTCCGGTCTCATGCTCCTCGGCTGGAAGGACGAGATCGTCGCTGCCGGCCAGACCGCTCTGCCGAATCTCTTCATCTGCAACACCATCGGCTGGGATTGGCTTATAATCTGCTACAGCGTCCTGCTGTTCTGCGCTTTCATCTCCACCTGCGTCACTCTGATCTACACGATGATCCTTCGTATAGACAAGAAGTTCTTCGTGAAGGTCGATATCCACGAGAAGATCCGCATGAGCATCATCGGCATCGTCATGGTCATCATCTGCATGAGCCTCAGCCGCTTCGGCATCAGCAACATCATCACATATGCCTACGGCTACGACGGCTACCTGGCTCTGGTCGCCATAGTCATCCCGGTGCTGATCATCGGCAACATCAAGAACAAGAAGTTCCTGAAAGAGCACCCCGAGGCGCTCAAGAGCAACGGCAACTGAGCCGTGAAAAAGCCGCTCAAGTGGGCGATCACCGTAGCCGGAATGGTCGCGGTGTTCGCGGCGGTGTATCTCTGCGGAGAGCTCTTCGGCGTCACCGCCGGGCCTGTGCCTACCATCCTGCTGATGCTGGCCGTGTATGTGCTCGGCTGGTTCTGGACCAGGGATAAGCATGAGCCCGAAGATGACGAAGAGTCAGAGGAAGAATAGACCACGGGCCGCCGCTTTTTGCGGCGGCCTTTTTTACGCAGATTTGCTTGAAGCACGCGCGCGCAGGTGTTAAAATAAAAGAGTTATAAATATAGTGTGGAGGTTTTTCAGTATGAACGATATACGAGACATATCCCTTGCTCCTTCTGGAGAACGCAAGATAGCCTGGGTGCGGCGAAATATGCCGGTGCTGCGGGGCATCGAGGCGGATTTTGAGCGTGAAAAGCCCTTCGATGGCATGAAGGTGGCCCTTTCCGTGCATCTGGAGGCCAAAACGGCCTATCTCTGCCGCGTGCTGGCCGCGGGCGGAGCTCAGATGTACGTCACGGGCTCGAACCCCCTCTCCACGCAGGACGACGTTGCCGCGGCCCTGGCTGCCGGCGGGATGGAGGTCCACGCCGTCCACGGAGCGACGGAGGAGGAATATGCCCGGCATCTGGACGCTGTGCTCTCCGTTGGTCCTAACATCATAATTGACGACGGCGGCGAGCTCGTCGAGCTCATGCGCACAAAGTTCAAGGCTCTGCTTCCCGGAGTCATTGGCGGCTGCGAAGAGACCACCACGGGCATCACCCGGCTCAAGAAGCTCGCGCGCGACGGTATTTTGCCCTTCACGATGATGATGGTGAACGACGCTGACTGCAAGCATATGTTTGATAACCGCTACGGCACGGGTCAGTCGGTATGGGACGGCATCATGCGCACGACGAATCTCATCGTTGCGGGCAAGTACGTGGTGGTATCCGGCTACGGCTGGTGCGGCAAGGGCGTGGCGATGCGGGCTGCGGGCCTGGGCGCCAAGGTCATAGTCACGGAACCGGACCCGGTACATGCGCTGGAGGCCGTTATGGACGGATATGAGGTCATGCCCATGCGCGAGGCGGCAAAGCTGGGCGATATCTTCTGTACCGTCACCGGATGCCGCGATATTATAACAAAAGAGCACTTTGACCTCATGAAGGACGGCGCTATACTCACGAACGCAGGTCACTTCGACGTGGAGATAGACATGGCGGGCCTGCACGAATACGCCGTCAGCAGCTATGAGGCGCGGCACAACATCACGGGCTACGAGCTGCCGAACGGGAAAACGATCTTCGTCATCGCTGAGGGCAGGCTCGTGAACCTGGCCGCGGCGGACGGACACCCGGCGGAGATCATGGACATGAGCTTTGCTATCCAGGCGCTCTCGGCGGAGTACCTTGCGAAGAACAAGGGCAAGCTCCCCTGTGAGCCTATGAAGGTCCCGGAGGAGATAGACAAGGCGGTGGCCCGCCGCAAGCTGGCGTCGCTGGGCGTGGAGATAGACGAGATGAGCGAGACTCAGAAGGAGTATCTGGGGATCTGATATTTTTGGGGAGCGGTGAGCCGGTTTGGAGGAAAACAGCATCGAGCTCCGCCTGGAACAGCTCAAGGAGCTTTTTGAGGCGCACAAGATGAAGGCGCTCCAGCTCGAGCTGGAGGAGATGAACGAATTTGATATCGCCGAATTCCTCACCGAGCTCGGTGAGGAGGACGGCAAGCGCATGGCCACGGCGTTCCGGCTGCTCTCGAAGGAGCGGGGCGCCGAGGTCTTTGCTGAACTCGACGCACCGGAGCAGGAGACGATAATTAACTCCATCACGGATACGGAGCTTGCGGCCATCATTGAGGACATGTATGTCGACGACGCCGTCGATATGATGGAGGAACTGCCCGCGAACATCGTGAAGCGCGTCATGCGCAACGCGACCCCGGCAACGCGCAACCTCATAAACCAGTACCTCAAATACCCGGAGGACTCCGCAGGCAGCATCATGACGGCGGAGTTCGTGGACCTCAAGAAGTACATGAACGTGCGCGAGTCAATAGCACGCATCCGCCGCATAGGCGAGGACAAGGAGACGATCTACGTCTGCTACGTCACCTCTGCGGACAGGAAGCTCGAGGGCGTCGTAACGGTGAAGGACCTGCTGCTCTCAGACGACGAGGCCGTCATCGAGGACATCATGGACACGAACGTCATCTTCTGCCGGACGACTGACGAGCGTGAGGAGGCGGCGCAGCTCATCTCGGACTACGACCTTCTGGCGATCCCCGTTGTGGATAAGGAAGGGCGGCTCGTCGGCATCGTCACGGTCGACGACGTCATCGACGTCCTGCAGGAAGAGGCCACGGAGGACTTTGACCGAATGGCCGGTATCGCGCCCTCGGATAAGCCGTATTCGAGGACGGGCGTTCTGGAAATGTGGAAGCGCAGGATACCATGGCTGATGTTTCTGATGCTCTCGGCCACCTTCACTAGCATGATAATAACGGGCTTTGAGGACGCGCTCGCGCGCTGCGCCGTACTGACGGGCTTTATACCCATGCTGATGGGTACGGGCGGTAACTCGGGTTCGCAGAGCTCGACTGCGGTCATCCGCAGCCTCTCTCTGGGCGACACGGAGCCGAAGGACATACTCTGGGTGGTCTGGAAGGAGATAAGGGTGGCGGTCGTCTGCGGAGCATCGCTGGCGGCTGTGAATTTTGTGAAGATGCTGGTGGTGGACCGGATGCTGCTGGGCAACGGCGAAGTGACGGTGCTCGTAGCGGCGACGGTCTCCATAACGCTCATATTTGTAGTAATGTTTGCAAAGGCGGTGGGCAGTACGCTGCCCATGGCTGCTGAGAAGATCGGCATAGACCCTGCAGTGATGGCGAGCCCGCTCATTTCCACCATCACGGACGCCGTGTCCCTGCTCATATACTTCACATTGGCGACGCTGTTTTTGCACATATAAAAAAGGGATTTCGGGGGATAGTCCGGATGGATATGACTCAGGTGATATCCCAGATGGGGATATTGGTGTTCATAATGGTGGTGGGCTTTGTTTGCGCAAAATTGGGCGTGACGGGGCCTGAGTTCAACAGGCGGCTTTCCGGCGTGGTAATGAATGTTCTGCTGGTGTTCACGGTTCTGTATTCGGTGATGAATACAGACATTGAGATGGACCTTGCAGAGCTTGGCCTTGCTACTCTGAGCTTTTTCGTGATGTTTATCGTCATGTCCGTGATCGGCTTTGTCACGGCGAAGCTGCTGAAGCCCGGTCCTGAGCGCGAGGGGCTGACGTTTTTCGGAGTTACTTTTGCCAACACGGTGTTTTTAGGCTTCCCGGTCATAGAGGCGCTCTATGGCTCGGACGGCCTGTTCATAGCGGCGATATCCAACATACCGTTCAACCTCATGGCTTACACGGTGGGCATGGGAGCCGTCAAGGGATTCAAAAGCGGGCTTAGCATCAAACAGGCGATCTCCCCTCCGCTCATAGCCTCGATACTGGCGATGCTGCTGTTCCTGAGCGGTTGGGAGGTGCCGGGGTTCGTCAAGAACGCCTTCGGCACGATAAGCGGGGCGACTATACCGATGTCGATGCTGATTGTGGGAACGAGTCTCGGTTCGGTGTCTCTGAGAGGCGCGGCGGGGAACTGGCGTGTGGCCGTTGTAGTTATCACAAAGCTGCTGATAGCTCCGGTGATCGTCTGGCTGGTGGTACGCCTGTTCGTGACGGATGCGCTGCTGCTGGGAGTGATCGTCATCCTGGCGTCTGCGCCAACGGCCATGCTGGCGACAATATTCGCCATACAGGCGGGCAAGGACGAGTGCTATGCCTCGGAGTGCGTGTTCGTAGGGACGGTGCTATCGGCGGTGAGCATGCCCTTTGTGATCTGGCTGCTGCTGTGAGGTGAGGCGCATGGAAGAGCTTGAGATACGCCGCGCGGTGGAAAAGGACCTGCCTCTGATACTGGAGTTCATACGCGGGCTGGCGGAGTACGAGCACATGGCTGGCGAGGTCGTAGCGACGGAGGAGCTGCTGCGCGAGTGGCTGTTCGAGCGGCGCGCGGCGGAGGTGATATTTGCAGTGCTGGACGGTCGGGAAGTGGGCTTTGCGCTGTTTTTCGGGAATTTTTCGACCTTCCTCGGCCGGGGCGGCATATATCTGGAGGACTTGTATGTTAAGGAGGCCTACCGCGGCAGGGGCGCCGGACGAGCGCTGCTGCGTGAGCTAGCGAGGCTGGCGCTGGCGCGAGGATGCGGACGCCTGGAATGGGCCTGTCTGGATTGGAACCGTCCGAGCATAGATTTCTACCTCTCCCTGGGCGCCCGCCCCATGTCGGACTGGACCACCTACCGTGCCGCCGGAGAGACCCTGAAAAAGCTGGCTGAATAGGAGAATAAAGAGGACCGGCGTCCTGAATGGACGCCGGTCTTTTAATATGTCTGTTCCTTAGCGCTGGAGCGCGTCCCAGTCGCGCTCGGGGAGTTTGGCTGTCCAGTGCTCGATGTCGCCGGACCACTTGTATTCGTGGCTGTTCGTGGCCTCCTGGAGCTGGGCGTAGTACCATACTCCGGGCCGGTTGTCCGGCCAGGTGTTCATCTGGCTCTCGGGCAGGAGATGGTCCGCATCGGGCGCGCGGCCCAGGGTGCGGTTTATGATGGTGCAGGCCTCGGCGCGGGTTATGCTCTCGTTCGGGCGGTAGACGTTGCCGGCGTAGCCCTCTATGAGCCCCAGCTTCGCCGCGACGGCCACAAAGTTCTCGTACCAGGAGCCCGCCGCAACGTCCGTGAAGATATTCTCGGCGCTTATGTCCTCATACTCGAAGAAGCTGACGGCGATCTTCGCAAACTCGGCTCGGGTTATGCTGGCGTTCGGACGGAAGGAGCCGTCCTCATAGCCGCCGAGGATGCCCATGCGGCTGAGGGTGGAGACGGCGTTGTTATACCAGGCGGTTTCCGCCACGTCGCTGTAGCTGTTTGTCTCTGTCCAGAACTTGTCCCTGGCCTCGTCGGTGAGGAGGCGGAAGAAGATGGTAGCGACCTCGGCGCGGGTTATGGAGGCGTGCGGCTTTATCGTGCCGTCCTCGTAGCCGATGATGTAGCCGAAGTGGTCCGTGGTGTTCAGCCAGTTCGGCCTGTAGACCGGCTCGGAGGGGGCGACGGGGATGTCGGGTATGACGATGTTCTCCCAGACCAGCACAAAGGGGGAGAAACCACCGGGCTCTACTTCAAAGGCTATGCCGTTGGCTGTTTTCCTGAGCTTTACAAGCTCTATTTTGCTGCCGGAGATGTCCACGACGTCAAAACCGGAGCTGCTGCCGTCCCGGTGCAGGTCCGTGAAGTGGTAGAGAGTGAAGTTAGTATTCTGCCCGGTCCCCTCCGGGTAGCCCCAGTATACCATCACCGGCCCGCTGGCCTTGACCCAGGCGTTGCCGTTGTTGGCGTCCACGAGGTCGAGGTACTGCGCCTGGTATCTGTCCGGATTTATGGACACATTGAACTGTGCCTCTATGGTGCTGAGCAGGACCTCGGTGCGGTTCACGTCCTTATCTATGATGCCGTCAAACAGCAGGCCGACGCCTTCTGCCTTTACCGGGACGGTGGTGTCGTTGAGCGTATAGGTCGTGCCATCCGGCGCGGAGACGGCGGCGGAACCGGAGACCACGGGTCTTGTGACCTCGGCCACGACGGAAATTACGGGGTTTCTGCTGTTTTCCGAATCCTCGACAGCGCGGACAACGAGCTTGCCGGTCCCGGTAGCCACACCGTAGTTGGAGCCGTCATACTCAGCCCAAACGCTCTGCGCGCCGCCTCTATAGATGTCAATGTCGTACTTGGCAAAAAGCTCGTCGATTTTGCCGGGGTCAAAACTGTCGTTCACGTGCAACTTTCCGTCTGCGCCGGTGTAGCTGACGCGGACGGGGTCCTGGCCTGCAAAGCCGGTGGACTCGATGGAGTACAGAGCGGAGCCGAATTTGTCGTAGCCCGCGAGCCTGAACTCCCAGACGCGGCCGCCGTTGCCCTTGAGCGTGATGTTTACAACATCCGCCCCGATACTTGCGGGCGGGTCCACATAGAACAGCGGAGCAGGCATGGAATTGGAGGGGGAAACGGTGCCGCCGTCGCCTACGACGGCCTCATAGCCCTCGTCGCCGCCCATATAGATGGTGATATCCGCGGGGGTTATCTCGATGCTGCCGTTCACGGGTACGGAGGCGGTGTCGCCGCCGCTCACGCCGCCGTCAGCCGTGGCGGAGGCGATGTTGGGTACTGCTCCGGCCTGGACTTCGTCGCCGGTGACGGTGTGTGCGTAGCTTATGGAAACGCTGCTGCCGACGGCGAGGGATCCTATTGTATAGCTGCCGCCCTCGAGCACGAGGGTCTTGCCGCCGACGCTTATCTCCATGCCCTTTGCCCACAGACTGTCGCTGACGACCACGTTGGTGAGCTCAGTGTTGCCGCTGTTCGTGACGAGCAGCCGGTATTCTATGACCCCTCCGAGCACCGCTGCGGGGACGGCGCTCTGGTCCGCGACCACGACTCCGCCGACGCTGAACACCGTTTTTTCAACCGTCAGCGCGGGCGCTATTGGGGTGAAGGTCCAGCTGCCGGTGAACTTCACGCTCCCGGCGGGCATGGTGAACTCGCCGCCGCTCACTGTGACGTCATCGGTGCTCCAGCCGCTGAAGGTATAGGTGCCGTGGCCTACCGTTACGGTGGTTCCGTCCTTATAGGTTCCGTCTACCGTCACCGGGGCGCCGTAGGAGTAGCTTGCGCTCGGGGGCGGCTGGAGGGCAGAGCCCTCCGGAAGCCCGGTCCAGGAATAGCTGAGCGTGTATTCGCCGGGGCGGGCATAGCAGTGGATGACATTGTCCTCGCCGGCGGCCTGCGCGATGGCTGCGCCGGTGTAGCTGGACTCATGCTTGTTGCCGCCGTTCGCGGTAGTGTACCAGCCGGTATAGCCTGTGGGTACGTTTTGGAGCGTAACCGTGGTGTGCAGCGCGTTGCTGACCCAGCCGCCTTCCTTGCCATCATTCCTGTCCTCAATGGACGAGTCGGGCGTGAGGCCGGAAAAATCGGGAGAGGAGAATTTGTCCAGCGCCTTGCGGGCTATGTAGATGTTGTCATCCTCAGGCGCAGACGCCGGAGCCGGAACGTGGTATTCCAGCCTGTACGGTGTGTTCAGATAGACGGTCAGCGTCGTCTTGCCCTTTACGTTGTCCAAGACCCAGCCGGCGCCGGAGATGACCGGGGAGTTCCAACCGTTCATGCCGTATATGAAGGTGCCGTATACGCCCTGGAGGACGTAGCCGTCACCCGGGACGAAGGCTATGTCCGCGGCGTCGAAGTTGGTGTAGTCAAAAGTGCAGCGGAGCAGGCCGTTTTCAACGCCCTTCACTTCGACATTTGCGGTGGAGCTGACATTTTCAACGCTGGTGACGTATTTTTGCCAATAGCCGGGGTCGCTTTCGGTGTCAGAGAGGAAGATCTCCTGCCCGTCGAGACAGACCTCGATGTCCAGATAGCTGCTGCCGGAGACGCTCTCGTTGTTGTATTTGCCGTAGACGACGACGTCTTTCGAGATCACGTCGTTGTCCGGCACCTTCTTGGTGCACTCCTCGTCATAGTACCAGCCGTCGAAGGTGTAGGTCACGGTTGCGTCGTTTGGGCCTTGCTCTTCGATGCTCGGCTGCATTTGCGGTGCGTTTATTTCGGAAAAGCTGACGCCCGGGTTCTTGTTGACGTAGACGACATAGGCGTTGTTGGCGGGCTTTCCGTTCTCATCCACATTGCCGAACACGTTGCTGCCCGGGAACTTCACCTTGTATGTCACGGAGGCCTTGTCGCTCAGGGTGACGTAGCCGTCCACATGCCAGGTGTAGCCATCGTATTCCAGGGGGTAATGCGAAAAGGAACCGTCGCCGGAGCCGATGTTGTAGCCGGTGCTGCTCGAATAGCGGTACCATACGATGTCATAGGTGTATTGCGGCGAAGAAGCTGCCGCGGAGCTGTGCTTGTATACATATGTATGGTCCTTGTATTCGAAGCTCGGATATGTGAGGACAATTATCTCTCTCGTTCCGTTGTTGAAGGTTTGGCTAGCATCCACAGCAGGCACAGTCATGTAGTTGATGTTGTTCTCGTTTATCGGGATGGTATTATCCTTCGACTGGTCGTTCGGGGCTCCCAGACCGGTGACGCTGCCCTTGCCGACGAAGTTGAAATCCGCGGGATCTCTCGAATGGTCGCCCTGCGTGAAGCTGGGCAGCAGAACATAGTAGTATGCGGCACAAGTGTCCACGCGCGGCTCGCCCCACCAGCTGAAGGCCAGCCCGGAGACGGGCAGGAGCGTCATCGCGATCACGAGCGCGAGGACCAGGCCCCAGGCACGTCTGTGTACCTTTTTCATATTAATACCTCCTGTTTAACGACACTGGGTCAATTGTTTTCTGATTCGCCGGAACTTCTGACGGCGCCGGTGCTGCCGGACGCGCCATTCCATTTGTAATCAGCATAGCGCAACGAGCCCCAAAATACCACAGCTTGGAAAAATGTGACGAGCCTGTGAAAGTTGAGCACGGCCTGGACCTTCTTTCCCATTGCGAGTTTCACCATGGGCTATTGAGGATCTTCGGGCCGATGGCGTTCATAGCGCCGCATGCGGACTTGTTCTCGAAAAGTTCTCTGGTTCTCTGACGGTTACCTTGCGATACCCATAGTTTGTCTCCCATCATAATGCCCGGGCCTTCCGCCGCCCGCGAATTCGGGGACGCGCTTTGTCGTCCCCGCGCAGACAGGGCAGCCGCACTTTTTCTTGCCCGTCCGGGAGTAGACCGCGGCGCGCCAGATGTGACCTTCCTCGCAGCGCCACCAGACGCGGCGGGAGCTTCCGGAGGTGATCTCGTCTGCCCTGAGGCCGGCGTTGAGCTTGTCGTCCCACTGTTTTGCTATCTTGGGGAATAGAGTGGCGAGGTCGTTGAAGCCCTGCAGTACCTTCCGACCCATGCAATAGGGGCAGCCTGTGCCTTTGAGCGCACGGGAGGCGATGACAGCTTCCCACTCATGGCCCTTTTCACAGCGCCACCAGACCTTTCGATTGCTGGAGCAGGTGACCTGCTCGGGAGCGAGCCCGCCGTTGAGTTCCCATGCCCACTGTGAGGCCAGGAGCGGACGCAGCGAGGCAAGGTCATTTTCGCCCTTGAGCACACGCTTTCCCGCGCAAACCGGGCAGCCCGTTCCGCCGATGGCTCGGGATATGACGGAGGCCTCCCACTCATGGCCCTTTTCACAGCGCCACCAAACCCGCTTGTGCGAGCCCGGAACCACGTCGGAGGGCGTTAGCCCGGCGTTGCGAGTCTCGCACCACTGCGCAGCGAGCGCCGGATGAGTTGTCCCGAGGTCGTTTTCCCCGGCGGCAATGGAGCGGTTAGCGCAGAAAGGACACCCGCTTCCGCCGGTCCTGGATTTCACCTCTGCCAGCCAAGTGTGGCCCTTGCCGCATCTCCACCACACTTTCCTGTGACTGCCCGAACTCAGTTCAGAGGGGTCCAGAGGAAAATTCTTTTCCATATCCCATTATTTTACAAGAAAGGGGAAATGCTCCGCAAGACTGTTTTGCATCATTCACCTCCGCTGTCAAAAGGTATACCTTTTGATAGTCAACTCTTTGTTCCAAATAATATCACTATCAGCCTTAATTTTCAAGTATTATTTCCACATTTTATATGATTTGGGCTTGAAATAGCACCTTCACCATTAACTATCAAAAAGTATACCTTTTGATAGTTGATGCGGATAAGCAAAGCGAAGGCGCGGAGCTTTGTGCGCAGCCGCGCATAACCGGCGTCAAACTGAGACGAATAAGCAGGTAAATAAGCCAGGCCCGCGCTTCCCAAAATGGGGAAGCGCGGGCCTTATTCTTTCGTGCGCCGGGGAGTTGCCGCTCCGGCGGAAATTGCATAGTGACAAGCCGAGAAAGTTTGTGGTATAGTGTTTATAAATGCAAATTCGACTGACTAAAGGGGCAAAGTATGGAACATTGTCTGGATGATAGGCTCAGGCGCAGCGGCGCGCTCGTCGGCGGGAAGTTCATGGAGTTCTTCTTCCCGTCCGTACTCATGGCGGCGTCCATCTCGCTGAGTCTGATAGTCGATTCGATCATCGTCAGCAACATCCTAGGCGAGGATGCGCTGGGCGCCATAAACCTGATAATCCCAATAACGCTCTGCTTCACGGCCGTGAGCGGCATGTTCGGCATCGGCTCCGCCTCCTGCATCTCCATGTTCAAGGGGAAGCTGGACCCTCTGCGCGCCGACAAATGCCTCAGCCTTTCATGCCTGGCCTGGCTGCTGTGCAGCGCCGTGGGCGTGCTTCTCGGCCTCTTCTGCACGCCGCAGATCTCCGCCTTCCTCTCCGGAGATTCGGGCCTGGAGGAGTTGGTCGCCCGGTATCTGCGCGTGTACCTGCTCGGTTCCCCCTTCACCTTTATCACGCTCATTTTCCCTTATATTATCAAAGCCGACGGCCAGCCCAAACTCTCCGCAAACGCGCTCATCGTCGCCAACGCCACCAACCTCGTCCTGGACCTAGTGTATATGGGCCTCATGGACATGGGCATCGCCGGCGGAGCGCTTGCCACCATCACGGGCAACGCCGTCGGTTCCTGTCTGTATGTAGTTTACATAATGTCAAAAGGCCGCACCCTGCGCCTGGCGAAGCTGGCGCGCGGGGACTTTCGGCTCTATGGAGACATGTTCAGGATGAGCGTTTCGTCCATCTTCGGCCAGGCGCTCATGTTTGCGAAGATCTGGATCTTCAACATGATCGTGACGTCCACGGCGGGCAAGGAGGGCCTGGCGGCATTTTCCATCTGTTCATTCTGTCTGTCCTTCGTCTCGCTCTTCATAGCGGGCGGCGCACAGACGATGATGCCCATGATAAGCGCCTTCAACGGAGCCAGGGACTTCAGCGCCATCCGCCTGACCATGAGAAAGGCGCTGAAGATCATACTCCTGTGCTGCGTCGGCGTGACGCTGCTCTTCGAGCTCTTCCCGGGCGCGATCATGACCGTCTACGGCATAGACGACGCCCTGGTACTGGAGCTGGGCATGACGGCGGTGCGGCTGTTTTCGCTGGCCTTTGTGGGCATAGGCTTTTCCTTCATGTTCATGTACTACGTCCAGTCCAACGGCAGGCCGGCCTTTGCAATGCAGATCTGCGCACTGGAGGGTTTCATAATAATAGTTCCGGTCTGCCTGGCGCTCTCACGCGTCCTGGGCAGCGAGGGGATATGGCTGTCGTATTCGATAAACGAGATACTCGTCGCGGCGTTCATCATACTGCGCTCCCGGCATACTGTTGCGGTCTCCGGAGGGAGACTGAGCGGCCTTTTCATGCTGGAGGAGCCGGAGCAGCCCTGGCTGGAGCTCTCCGTAGACGTTTCGGACGGGGAGCTCGCGGCCGCGGCGTGCGAGGCGCTGGACGCCTTTGCGCGCGAGCACTACGGGGCGGAGAACGCTGCGGAGCTGGCCGGGCTGGCGTTCGGCCTGTCGCACCGGGCCTACGGCGAGAAGCCTGGCCGCAAGCGCGGCGAGAATGTGGACGTAGTCGCCCGGGAGGGCAGGCTGCTGTTCAAGGATATGGGCAGGGATTACGCGCTGCTCTCTGAAGCGCCGGAGCTGGAAAAGCTCAAGGACTCCGGCTGCGGCTATGAGAACACGCTTATGATAGGTATGAACTATTCCAACATAGGACTGAAAAAGGAGGCGGCCAATGGGCAAGACGTTTGACACGGCGCTCAGCAGGAGCCAGCACGGCATATATGTGGAGTGCATGGAGGACCCGTCCAGGACGCTCTACAACCTGCCCTTCCTGGGCAGGCTGGGAGAGAGCGTGGACACGCAGCGGCTCAAAGCCGCGATAGAAAAGGCGGCCAAGGCCCACCCGGGCCTGGAGACGCAGCTGTACCTGGGCGAGGACGGGCGTGTGATGCAGCGCCGCCGCGAGGGCCAGTGCAGGGTGGAGGAGATCCGCCTGACGGACGAGGAGTTCGAGCGCCTGCGGCCGCGGCTGGTCCGGCCCTTCGAGCTGCTGGGCGGCAGCCTGAGCCGGTTTGAAATATACATCACTCCCACGGCGCGCTATCTGTTCGAGGACATACACCACATCATCATGGACGGGACCTCGCACGGCATCCTGGCCGAGGACATAGCCCGGGCCTACGCCGGGCAGGAGCTGGAGCCGGAGAGCTGCACGGGCTTCGACCTTGCAGCGCGCGAGGCGGAGCTGGAGGGCGGCCCGGAGTATTTGCAGGCGAAGGAGTTCTTCGCCAAGCTCCTGGACGGACGGGACGGGGACTGCCTGCCCGTCCGGGACGAGTTCGGGGAGAAGCCGGAGCAGGGCTGGCTCGAGCACGAGTTCAGGCTGGACGAGTTGGAGTTCAGGACTCTGAGGGAGCGGCTGCACGTCTCCACAACGGGCTTTTTCACGGCGGTCATGGGCTTCCTCGTTGCAAAATACAACTACAGGGACGACAGCGTCATCGCAACGGTATACGACGGCAGGCGCCTGCCCGAGAGCCGGGGCGTATTCTCGATGCTGGTCAAGACCCTGCCCTTCGTGGCGGACCTGAGCGGCGGCGTCTCCATCGGGGACTACCTCAGCCGGAGCTGCGGCGCGCTCATGCAGAGCCGGGAGCACGACCTCTACTCCTTTGAGGAGCTGGCGGCGGAGCACGGCGTCAAGGCGGACGTGAACTTCGCCTTCCAGGGCAGGCTGCTGGACTACCAGCTCATGCGCGGCGCGGACATACAGGTCGAGCGCATATACGACGACATGCACATCGAAAACACGCCGCTCATCTTCGAGCTCTCCGACCTGGGCGGCGGGGGCTACAGGCTGCACATAGGCTACAGGGCGGACATGTTCAGCCGCGGCTTTGCGGAGAACATGGCCCGGGCATATGCCAAGGCGGCTCAGGAATTCCTCGTAAGTGAATATGTGGACGAGGTGGAACTCGCGGACGCCGGGACCTGGGCGCAAATAGAGTGCTTCAACGCTACGGAGCGGGAGTACGACAGAGAGCGGACGGTGGTGGAGCTCTTCCGTGAGCAGGCGAGGCTGCACCCGGAGAACACGGCGCTGGTGTACCTGGACACGAGCCTCACATATGCGCAGCTCGACAGACAGACGGACATACTGGCGAAGAACCTGCGCCGCCTGGGCATAGGCCGGGAGACGGTGACGGGCGTGCTCATCCCGCGCTGCGAGTACATGGTGATCTGCGCTTTGGGCGTGCTCAAGGCCGGCGGCGCCTATCTGCCCATGGACCCCAGCTACCCGCCGGAGCGCCTGAACCTGATGCTCTCGGACTCCGGGGCGAAGCTGCTCATTACCACACCGGAGCTGGCTCCGCTGATCTCGGAGGATTTCGCGGGCCGGGTCCTGATGCTCGACGAGATACCGCGGCTGCCCGACTGCGAGGAGCCCCTGCCCCCGCCGGAGCCGGGCGACCTCTTCATCATGCTCTATACCTCGGGCTCGACGGGCCTGCCCAAGGGCGTCATGCTCGAGCACAGCAATCTCATGGCCTTCTGCGCCTGGGCGCGGAACTACTACGGCATAGGCCCGGGCTCCCGCGCCGCAGCCTACGCCAGCTACGGCTTCGACGCGAACATGTTTGATACCTACCCCGCACTGACGGGCGGCGCGGCGCTGCACATCATCGCCGAGCAGCTGCGCCTGGACCTGCTCGGGCTGCAGGAATACTATAACGCTAACGGCATCACCCACAGCCTCATAACGACGCAGGTGGGCCGCCAGTTCGCGCTCATGGACGGCACGACGACGCTCAAACACCTCACGGTCGGCGGCGAGAAGCTGGTGCCGCTCGACCCGCCGGCCTACGCGCTGCACAACGCCTACGGCCCGACGGAGACAACGGTGCTCATCACGATAGCGAGAGTGGATAAGAGATACAAGGACGTGCCGATAGGCCCGGCCATAGACAACGTGAAGCTCTACGTCGTGGACAAGAACGGCAGGCTCCTTCCGCCGGGCGCGGTGGGCGAGCTCTGGGCGGCGGGTCCCCAGGTGGGCCGCAGCTACCTGAACAGGCCGGAGCAGACGGCAAAGGCCTTCACGGCAAACCCATTTTGCTCCGCGCCCGGCTTCGGCAGGGTCTACCACACCGGAGACGTTGTCCGCTTCATGCAGGACGGTTCCGTGCAGTTCGTGGGCCGGAGGGACGCACAGGTCAAGGTCCGCGGCTTCCGCATAGAGCTCACCGAGGTCGAGGAGATCATACGCAAGTTCCCCGGTATTGACGACGCCACCGTCGCCGCCTTCGACGACCCGGCGGGAGGCAAGTTCCTGGCCGCCTACGTCGTGTCGAAGGCGCCGGTCAGCGTTCCGGAGCTCAACTCCTTCATCCTGGCCGAAAAGCCGCCCTACATGGTCCCGGCGGTGACGATGCAGATAGACAAGATCCCGCTCAACCAGAACCACAAGGTCAACAAGCGCGCCCTGCCCGTGCCGCAGCGCAAATTTGAGGACTGTAAGCCCCCGCAGAACGAGACACAGCGGAGGATATTTGACATCGTGGCGGAGGTCATAGGTTCCGACGGTTTCGGCGTCAACACGGATATATATCTCGCCGGGCTGACCTCCGTGGGCGCGGTGCGCCTGAACGTGCTGCTTTCCCGCGCCTTTGACCGGGCGGTGCAGACGAAGGACCTGAAGGAAAACGACACGGTGGAAAAGCTCGAGGCCTTCCTCACGGGCGGCGCCGCGGAGGAGAGCTTCGAGCTCCGGGAGGACTACGGACTCTCCAAGAACCAGGAGGGCATCTTCATAGACTGCGTGGCCAACGCGGGAAGCACGGTCTACAATATCCCTATCCTGTTGGAGCTTGGTCCGGGTGTGGACATGGACAGACTGGCCCGGGCTGCGGCCGCCGCGGTGAACGCCCATCCGTACATAAAGACCCGCCTTTTCGCCGCGGAGGACGGGAGCATAAGGCAGCGCCGCATGGACGCGGAGCCCTTCGTACCCGGGGACATAGAGCTCCTGGAGGCGGAGCGCATAGACTCCGTGAAGGCGGGCCTGGTGGAGCCGTTCGACCTGCTGGGCGGCAGGCTCTTCCGCATGAAGCTGATACGGGCGGAGAAGAACTATCTCTTCCTGGACATACACCACATCGTCTGCGACGGCAGCTCGCTGCTCATCTTCTTCGAGGACATTTCCCGCGCCTACGCCGGTGAGACGCTCGAGCCGGAGAGCTACAGCGCCTACGAGGCCGTGCTGACGGAGGAGCGGGAGCGTGCCGGGGAGCGTTTTGAGCGCGCACGCGCCCACTACGCCGGCCTGCTGGAGGGCGCGGACCCGGACTGTCTGCCCCCGGGCGACTTCAAGGAGGGGCCGAAGGCCCTGCCCGCGGACATGGAGCGCTGGGGCGAGTACGCCACGGCCGAGGACGTCCGCCACTTCTGCGAGGCCAAAAAGCTGAGCCTGAACGGCTTTTTCACCGCCGCCTTCGGTCTGACGCTCACGAAGTTCTGCCGGAAGGACAAGGCCGTCTTCTCGACCATCTACAACGGCAGAAGCGACTCGCGCCTGAGCCGTTCCATGGCCATGCTCGTCAAGACCTACCCCGTGGTCTGCGACCTCTCCCGCGGGAACGGGGGCAGGCCCGTCGCTGACTTCGTCTCCGCCACGGGCGCGCAGCTGCTCGAGAGCATGGAAAACGACATCTACTCCTTCGGTGAGATAAGCCGGGGCTTCAATCTAAAGCCGGAGGTCATGTTTGCTTACCAGGGCGGGGACTTTGAGTTCGACGAGCTCTGCGGCGAGCGCGTGCGGCAGATACCGCTCGGCCTCGACCAGGTGAAGGCCCCGCTGAACCTCAACGTGTTCCTCAGCGGCGGCAGGGTCCGCTACTTCTGCGAATACCGGGCGGACAGGTTCAGCCGCGCCTATATAGAGAGCTTCCTGGACGCCATGGACACGGCCGTGTCCGAGTTCCTGACAAAGCGGAGCGTGGGCGAGGTCTCCGTCCTCTCGGAGCGGGCAGCTGCAAGGTTGGAGCGCTATAACGACACGGCCTGCCCCCTCGAGACCGCGACCGTGCCGGAGCAGCTGGAGCTCCAGGCCCGCCTGCATCCCGACAAGACCGCCGTCACGGCGGGCGGCGTCAGCCTCAGCTTCCGCGAGCTGGCGGAGCGCTCCAACCGCATCGCCAACGCGCTCATAGACCTCGGCGTGGGCCGGGACGACATCGTCGGTCTCTACATGGACAGATGCGTGGACGTCTACGCCCTGCGCGAGGGCATACTCAAGTCCGGCGGAGCCTTCCTCTCCACTGAGCCCGCCTACCCGGACGAGCGCATCGCCTTCATCTTTGAAAACTCCGGGGCCGGCTGCGTCGTCACCCGCCGAGGGCTCTACGAAAAGCGCCAAGCCCTGCTCGACGGGCTGGGATGCCGGGTGCTTATACTCGAGGAGCTGTATGAGTGCGGCAGCCCCGAATACCCCGGCGTGGAGATAGACCCTGCCTCTCTGGCCTATTGCATCTACACCTCCGGCTCCACCGGTACGCCCAAGGGCGTCATGATAGAGCACCGCAACCTCATGAACATGCTGCAGTACGGCGAGAAGAACGTCCTCGCCCGCGACTATGTGGACAACACGAGCGTGTTCCTGGGCCTCGCGGCGATAACCTTTGACGTTTCCGTCATCGAGGAGCTGATGCCGCTCTGCCACGGCCAGTCCGTGGCCCTGGCGACAGAGGAGGAGATACACAACCCGATGCTCCTCGCGCAGATGATGCGCAGGACCGGCGTGGACATGATGAAGTGTACGCCGAGCTATATGCAGACGATGCTGGACTTCCCGGAGTGCTGCGAGGCGCTGCGGGGCCTGCGGGCCGTCATAATCGGCGCGGAGCCTTTCCCGGAGAGCCTCTACGGCAAGCTGCGCGCTGCGGGTTTCGAGGGCATCATCTTCAATAGCTACGGCCCGACGGAGACGACCGTCACGGTGACGATAGACGAGCTGGACGGCGAGCACGTCACGATAGGCCGCCCGGCGGGCAACACCAAGGTCTATATGCTCGACTGCTTTGACAATATCCTGCCCGAGTACGCCCGGGGAGAACTGACCATCCTCGGCGGCAGTGTGGGCCGTGGCTATGTGGGCCTGGAGGAGCAGACGAGGGAGAAGTTCATCAGCTACGGCGGTATGAGGGCCTACCGGAGCGGGGATATCGCCTACTGGAATTCCGCAGGCAAGATAGTCCACTGCGGCAGGAGCGACAACCAGATAAAGCTCCGCGGCCTGCGCATAGAGCTGGACGAGATCGAGACGGTCATGAACCGCTTCGAGGGCATAAAGCGCAGCGTGGTCCTCGTGAAGGGCGAGGGGAACGAGCAGTATCTCTGCGGCTACTACGCGGCGGAGCAGCCCGTGGATACGCAGGCGCTGACGGAGTTCCTGGGCAAGTCGCTGGCGCCGTACATGGTGCCGAGCGTGTTCGTACATCTGACGAGCCTGCCCATGACCGGCAACGGCAAGGTGGACAAGCGCGCCCTGCCGGAGCCCAAGGCAGAGCGCAGGCAGAGGTCCGGCAGGGAGCCCGCGAACGAGCTGGAGCGCAGGCTCTGCGGCATCTTCGCCGCGGCCCTGGGCCTGGAGAAGGTCTGCGCGGACGATGACTTCTTCGCCCTGGGCGGAACCTCGCTTTCCGCCTCAAAGGTGGCCATGCGCTGCATGACGGAGCACATAAACGCCGTGTATTCGGACGTGTTCGACTACGCCACGCCGGAAAAGCTGGCGGCCTTCGTGGCCGGCAGGCAGGCGAAGGAGGAGCCGGCAGCCACCACCGCAAACGCCGCCGCGCCCTGTGTCCGGGAGCGGGAGGACCCGCTCTGCGAGGTGCTCACATACAACTGCGCCAAGTATGTGGACGAGATAGACTACGAGGACATCGGGAACGTGCTGGTCTCCGGCTCGACGGGCTATCTGGGCGTGCATGTGGTCATGGAGCTGCTCAAAAAGGGCTGCAAGCGGATATACTGCCTCGTGCGCCCAGGGAAGAGCCAGCCCATAGAGTCCAGGCTCAAGATGATGTTCATGTACTACTTTGACGACACCTTTGACGCCGAATTCGGCAGCCGCATCATACCCGTGGACGGCGACATCACCGACCGCGGCCTGGGTGAGACGCTCCGCGGCCTGGACTTCGACACAGTTATAAACTGCGCGGCCTGCGTCAAACACTTCGTGAAGGACGACCTGCTGGACCGGATAAACGTACACGGGGTGGAAAACCTCATCGACATCTGCCTGGAGCAGAAAAAGAAGCTCATACAGATATCCACGGTCAGCATCGCCGGCGAATCCGTGGACGGCCACATCCCGCACGAGCTGAAGCTGACGGAAAACCGGCTCTACTTCGGCCAGGCGCTGGACAACAAATATGCCGACACCAAGTTCCGCGCGGAAAAGGCCGTGCTGGAGGCAGTGTCCCGCGGCCTGCGGGGCAAGGTCATCCGCGTGGGCAACCTGATGAGCCGGGACAGCGACGGCGAGTTCCAGATGAACTACTCGACAAACGGCTTCATGAAGCGCCTGCGCGCCTACGGCATCATCGGCTGCTTCCCGGTCAGCGGGATGGACTCCGTGGCGGAGTTTTCGCCCATAGACTGCACGGCCCGGGCGGTGGTCACGCTGGCGGGGACGCCGGATAAGTTCACGGTGTTCCACGCCTACAACTGCCACCACGTCCACATGGCGAACGTGCTCGCCGTCATGGAGGACTACGGCATCGGCATCCGCGTGGTGAAGGACGCCGAGTTCCAGCGCGAATTCGACAGGGTCCTGGCGGACGAGGCGCTGAACCTGGAGATATCTCCGCTCATCGCCTATATGAACAGCGGTAAGGCCAACCGCCAGTTCGTGGGCTGGGACAACGCCTTCACGGTAAAGGCGCTCTACCGCCTGGGCTTCTCCTGGCCGCTTACGGGGGAGAAGTATATCCGTAAGGCGGTGAATGCCCTGTATACGCTGGGCTTCTTCGGGGCGAGGGCGGATGAGTGAGGCTCGGCTCTACCTGGCGGACGCCTCGGCTCTGAGCGATGAGGCTCTGTTTGCCATGCTGTATGCGAAGATGCAAGCTGAAAGGCGGGCCAAGATAGACGGCTATGTGTTCCCGAAGGACAGGCGGCTCTGCCTGGCTGCGGGGCTGCTGCTGGAGCGCTGCCTGCGCGAGGCCGGACTGGAGCGCTGGGAGCTGGAATACGGGCGCTGGGGCAAGCCGCGCGTCCGGGGCGGGGAGGGTCCCTGCTTCAACCTCTCGCATTCTGGGGAGCGGGTGCTCTGCGCACTGTCCGGAAGCGAGGTCGGCTGCGACATTGAGCAGCTCGCGGACTTCGAGCCGGAGCTCGCCCGGCGCTTCTTTACCGCCGGGGAGTATGCGTACATCGCCGCACGGCAGACGGAGGCCGAGCGGTCCAGGGCCTTTTACCGGCTCTGGACCCTGAAGGAGAGCTTCATGAAAGCCACGGGCCTGGGTATGCGTCTGGCCCTGGACTCCTTTGAGCTGGACCTGGGGGCTGCGGCGCCGGCGCTCCACCGCAGCCCGAGCGCGGAGGCCTGGCGCTTCCGCGAGTTCGACTTCGGCGGCGGCTACCTGGGCGCGGTTTGCAGTCTGGAGCCCGCGGCGGAGAATGCGGTTTTTGTGGACATCACTGACGAGGAGGCGTGAAATGTCAAACGAGAAAAAACTCGAAGGCGCCAGCTTGACGATAAACCTGGAGGGGAAGCTGGACGCGCACTCGGCCGAGGCTCTGGCGGAGAAGATAAAGGCCGTCGGCCCCGAGGTCAGGAAGCTGGTGCTGGATATGGAGCGGCTGGAGTACATCTCCTCCGCGGGACTGCGCGTCATCCTGACGGCGCAGAAGAAGATGAATCGCCAGGGCGCCATGCTCATCAGGCATGTAAACGATGGCGTGATGGAGGTCTTTCACATCACGGGCTTCGCGGACATACTCGTGATAGAATAACTCCGGGGGGCGTTTGAGCTGAAAAAGGTCGTCATACTCATCGGCAACTATTGCTCCGGCAAGACCGAGCTCGCAATGAACATGGCGGTGCTCGCGTCGGGGCGGGGCCTGAAAACGCAGGTCATAGACCTGGACAGGATAAACGACTACTTCCGCATGTCGGACCACATCGAGATGCTGCTCAGCCGGAAGATCGACGTCGTGTCGCCGGCCTTTGCGGGCAAGGGTGTGACACAGACTGTCATGCCGGCGCGGGTGGCCTCGGCCTTCGACGGGGACTGGGACCTCGTCATCTTCGACGTGGGCGGGGACCAGGCCGGGGCGCTCTCCCTGGCTCGGTACCACCAGGACTTCGCCGCCCTGGAGCCGGGCCAGCTTGAAGTTTACGACATCGTGAACGTGTTCCGGCCCATGTCCGAGAGCCCGGAGAAGATAATAAAGCTCAAGGGCGAGCTGGAGGGCTTTGCGCGGCAGAAGGTCACGGGCTTTGTAAACAACTCGAACCTTTTGAACTACGCCAGCGCCGAGGACCTGCGCCGGGGCTACGAGGTCCTGCGCGAGACCTCGGACCTGACCGGCATACCCATAGTCCACACGACGGGGAGGAAGAAGTTCCTGGACGAATTCCTGGCCGACGGAAGAGACCCCAGGTACATAGGCGAGCCCATCGCCCTCGAGACCTATATGCACAGGAGCTGGGACGCCTTCTCTCACGGCAGAATATAACAATAAGAAAAAGACAGGACCCGAAACCGGGTCCTGTCTTTTTTGCGCCGTATTCCGTCACAGCAGGCTCTTTGCCTGAGCGACGATGTTCTCAGTTGTGATACCGTTATTCGCCAGCAGCCTCTCGTAGGGCGCAGATTCGCCGAACTGGTCCTGCACTCCAATGCGGCGCACTATGCCGCTCCCGGCCTCCGCCACGCACTCGCAGACCGCGCTGCCGAGGGCGTTTATGATGTTGTGGTCCTCCACCGTGACTATCTTCCCGATGTCCGCGATGCAGGCGTTGACGGCCCCGGTGTCTAGCGGCTTTATCGTGTGCATGTCGAGCACGCGAGCCTCTACGCCCTGCTCGTGCAGCGCCGCCGCCGCCTCGAGAGCGAGACGCACTGTGTCGCCCACGGCGATGATGGCCACGTCCTTGCCCTCGCGGAGCTTCACCGCCTTGCCTATTGTGAACTCGGCCCCCTCGTCGTAGATGACCGGCACGGCGTCGCGGGTGAAGCGCAGGAACATCGGCCCGTAGGTCTCCGCCGCCGCGCGCACCAGCTTTTTGGCCGAGACGTAGTCGGCGGGCTGGATGACCGTCATGTTCGGGATGGTGCGCAGGACGCCCATGTCCTCTATGGCCTGGTGGCTTGCGCCGTCGTTCGCCGGGGTGAGGCCGCCGTGGGAGCAGGCTATCTTGACGTTCAGGTTCGTGTAGCAGATCTCCTGCCTTATCATCTCGCACATGCGCAGCGAGCCGAACACCGCGTAGGTGACGACGAAGGGTATCTTGCCCGTCGTCGCAAGGCCCGCGGACATCGCCGCCGCGTTCTGCTCCGCTATGCCTACGTTCACATACTGCTCCGGCAGGGCCTTCATGAACTTGCCGGTCTTGCAGCTCTTGCCTATGTCCGCGTCCACGACATAGATATTGCGGTTTTCCTGGCCCAGCTTCACGATCTCGTCGCCGAAGCCGTCGCGGGTAGCTATCATATCGCCGATGGCCATTGTCAGATCCCCCTCTCGAGCTGTTCCATGGCGCTCTCGTACTGCGCCTTGTTCGGGGCCTTGCCGTGCCAGTCGAGGGAGTTTTCCATGTAGTCCACTCCCTTGCCCTTGACGGTGCGGGCGTTTATGAACTTGGGTCTGCCGCTTTTGGCGGCCCTTATCTTGTCGAAGGCGTCCAGGATCTGGGCCATGTCGTGGCCGTCTATGTCGTAGACGTCGAAGCCGAAGTCCGCGGCCTTCTTCGACATGTCGAGTCCGGGCATGATGTCCTCGGTGGTCCCGTCGAGCTGCAGACCGTTGTTGTCGAAGAGCATGACGTAATTGTCGAGCTTATACTTGTTCGCGCACATCATGGCCTCCCAGACGATGCCCTCGTTTATCTCGCCGTCTCCGACCATGGTGAACACGCGGTAGTCCTTCCCGTCGCGCTTGCCGGCGAGAGCCATGCCCACTGCGCAGGCCGCGCCCTGGCCCAGAGAGCCGGTGGAGATGTCTATGCCGGGGCATTTCACCATGCTCGGGTGGCCCTGGAGCATGGAGCCCTCCTGCCTGAGCGTGTGCAGCACGCTCTCGGGGAAGTAGCCCAGCAGACCGAGCGCGGAGTAGAGGATGGGGCAGACGTGGCCCTTAGAGAGCACGAAGCGGTCCCGGTCCTCCCAGCCGGGGTTTTTGGGGTCTATGCGCATCTCGGAGAAGTACAAGGCCGCGACCATATCCGCTGCTGAGAGCGAGCCGCCCGGGTGGCCGGACTGCGCCTCGTAGATCATGGTGACGGCGGTCTTGCGCAGCTGCTTTGCCCGCTCCTTGAGCATCGCTATCTTTTCCTCATTCATGGTGTTCGCTCCTTTCAAAGCGTCCAGTAGTCGCCCAGCTCGACGGTCCTGCCCTCCCTGGAGGACTCCAGCGCCGCGGTGGAGAGCCGCAGCACCTTCATGCCCTCGTCGAGGCCTGTGAGTATGGGCTTTCCGTTCTTCAGGCAGTCCTGGAAATGCTCGTGCACGTGGAAGATGACCTCGTCCTTGTTGAGGTCGTATGAGTCGTTGAAGCGTATGGACTCCTCATGGTCCATGTCCACGGTCTTGTAGCTTATCTCATCGAACTCGAACATGTTGCGGCCCTTTAGGAGAATGCTGCCCTTGGTGCCGATGTAGCCCTTGAGGTTCGCGCCCGCGCCGGAGCTCCAGCTCGTCATGATGGAGGCCACGGCGCCGTTTTTGCAGCGCATGACCATGGTGGAGTTCGTGTCGTACTGGGGTATGGCGTCGATGGTGCCCTTGACGTTGCAGGCGATGGTCTGGAACTCCCCGGCGAGGGAGGTCAGAAGGTTGAACTCGTGCGAGACGGACTCAATGGTCATGCCGCAGGCGAGCTTTGGGTCGGTGCGCCAGGAGGCGCCGTAGTTGGCGTTGTTCCTGCCGTAGCCGAAGCCGGGACCGACGCGGTAGCTGAACACGTTCACCGGCTCGCCAAACATGCCGCTCTGCACCAGCTCGTGCAGCTTCACAAAGGCCGGGCGGTAGCGATGGACAAAGCCGACGATTATCTTCGCGTCGTACTTTTTTGCCATGTCGACGATCTTTTGCGCATCCTCCATGGTCGTGGCGATGGGCTTTTCGAGGTAGAGCGGCACGTGCTTGGAGAGCACCATCTCGCAGTAGTGTTGCATTTGATGGTAAGACTCGCAAGATAAAGAAAAAGCCTTGAAACTTTCGTTTCAAGGCTTTTTACCTGGTGGAGATAAGCGGGATCGAACCGCTGACCTCTTGAATGCCATTCAAGCGCTCTCCCAGCTGAGCTATACCCCCATGCGGTGCAAGAGGTATATTAGCAGAATCGAGCGGGAATGTCAAGGCTTTATTTCAAAAATCCTGCAACAATTTGTTCTTCGGCCTCTTCTTCTGTCAGGCCGAGCGTCATCAGCTTTATGAGCTGCTCGCCCGCTATCTTGCCTATCGCGGCTTCGTGGATGAGGCTCGCCTCCACGCTGTTCGCCGTGATCTCCGGCACAGCGCGTACCGAGGCCTCGTCCATGATTATCGCGTCGCACTCCGAATGGCCGCTGCACTTACCGTTGCCGTTTATCCGCGAGATGAAGAGCTGCTTCGACTCGTCCCTCGCCACGCTCCGGCTCACTACGTCCGTGCTGCAGCCCTCGCCGTCCAGCTCCACCTTGAACTCAGTCTCCGCGTACTGGCTGCCGTGCGTCATCAGCTTCTCGTGTACGATGAGCGTTGCGCCGTCGCCCAGCTTCGCCTCAGTCAGGCGCTTGGTGCTGTCCACGCCCTTTATTTGAGTCGTGTCCATCTCCATATACGCGCCCTCGTCCAGCTCAATTATCGTCACCGGGTTCATTATCCGCTCGCCGCGGCCGTCGCCCTCGGCGTAGTGCCGCTCGACGTACTTCACCTTCGAGTTCTTCCCCACGTGGAAGCTGTGTATGCCGTCGTGCTGGCTGTCCTGATCCCCGCAGTTGGAGATGCCGCAGCCCGCGACTATCGTCACGTCGCAGTCCTCGCCTATATAAAAGTCGTTATACACGACCTCCTTCAGCCCGGCCTTCGCTATGATGACCGGGATATGCATGCTCTCGTTCTTCGTGCCGGGCTTTATATATATGTCTATGCCCTGCTTGTCCGTCTTTGTGACGATGTCTATGTTCGCCGTCGTGGCGCGGGCGGCCGTCGCCCCGTCCGACCTGATGTTGTATGCGCCCTCCGGCACGCCGTGGAGGTCCGCTATCTGCGCAAGCAGCGCCTGCTGTATCTTGTCCATATCTGCCTCCTCAGATCGCCTCAAGCCTGCCGCAGGCCCCGGACGGGTTCATAAGGCCAGGGAGTATCTCCTCCCTCGGTCCCTCCGCCGTTATCCTGCCGGCCGCGATCACGACGATCTTGTCTGCAATCTCCAATATCCGTTCCTGGTGCGAGATGATGAGTATGCTGCCGTTTATCTGCTCGTACATCTTCTCGAACACCGCGATGAGGTTTGTGAAGCTCCAGAGGTCTATGCCCGCCTCCGGCTCGTCAAAGAGGGAGAGCTTCGTCCCGCGGGCCAGTATCGTTGCGATCTCTATCCGCTTCAGCTCGCCGCCGGAGAGGCTGGCGTTGACTTCGCGGTTTACATAATCCCTCGCGCACATGCCCACGCGGCTGAGGTATTCGCAGGCTTCGCCCACGGTCAGCTTGCGGCCGGAGGCCAGCTGCAAGAGGTCGAACACGCGGATGCCCTTGAAGCGCACGGGCTGCTGGAAGGCGTAGCTTATGCCTAATTTTGCTCTTTCCGTGACGCCGAGGTCTGTGACATCCTCACCGTCGAAGTAGATGCGGCCGGAGGTGGGCTTTATTATTCCCGCGACCAGCTTGGCCAGGGTGGACTTGCCGCCTCCGTTCGGGCCGGTTATGGCCACGAAGCGCTCGGAGACCTTGAGGCTCACGTCCATCAATATATCTTTTACGGCGCCTTCGTCCTCTCCGGCGCTGTAGGAGACATTTTTGAGTTCAAGCATTTTTATCATCTCCTGTCAAAATTATCTTCGTCCAATTTATGACTTAGGTCCCGCCTGAAAACGAAGCGGGGCTCGCGTTTTTTGATTATTCTTGAGATATTGCCCATATGCTTCATAATGATGATGAGCAGGGTCAGCAGGGTGAGGATGAGACATAGGGCTGAAAAGCCGTTGGCAAGCAGCGTCACGGGGACGCTGCAGGCGCCGAGTACCGAGCCGAGCGAGACGTAACGAGTCAGCACGACGGCGAGCGCGAACACGACGAGGGCGATGAGCCCGGCGTCCGAGTTCACGACGAAAACGGCCGAAACGCCGACGAGTATGCCCTTGCCGCCGCGCAGGCCGTAGAAGATGGGGAACACATGCCCCAGCACGAGACAGAAGGTTGCGAAGAGCCGGCCTATCCTGACATATTCGTCCACGAGCAGCGGGTCCCGTGTGGCGAGGCCGAGCAGCAGACCGCCTATGAAGGCGCCCAAAAGGCCCTTTGCAACGTCTATTCCGACGACGCCGGCTATGCCCTTGGCGCCGTAGTTCCTATAGAAGTTCGTGAGCCCGGCGTTGCCGCTGCCGAGCGTGCGCACGTCGCTGTGGAAGAGAAAGCGCGAGACGATAATGGCCCCGTTCACGCTGCCCAGCAGATAGGCTATGACAGCGATTGCCAGGAGCAGGGCGGTTATTATCATTCCTTATCCCCCTTCTGACGGATGACGATGCGGATGGGCGTCCCCTCGAGGCCGAACACGGCGCGGATCTGGTTCTCGAGGTATCTCTGGTAAGAGAAGTGGAAGAGTTCCCGGCTGTTGCAGAAAATGACGAAGTTAGGCGGGCGGACGCCCGTTTGGGTCATATAGTAGATCTTGAGCCTGCGGCCCTTATCCGTGGGGGGCTGCTGACGCGCCTGGGCGTCCGCCAGGACGTTGTTCAGCATACCCGTCGTTATACGCATGGAGCTCTGCTCGTTCACGTAGTTCACCAGTTCGAATATACGCTCGGCCCGCTGTCCCGTCAAGGCCGATATGAAGAGCACGGGCGCATAGCTCATGAAGGCGAGATCACGGTAGACGTCCTTGCGGAGCTTGTCCATGGTCTTGCCGTCTTTCTCGACAAGGTCCCACTTGTTCACGACGATGATACTGGCCTTGCCCGCCTCGTGCGCCATGCCGGCTATCTTCGTGTCCTGCTCCGTGACGCCGTCGCGCGCGTCCAGCATGATGATGCACACGTCCGCTCGCTCTATGGCCAGCTGCGCGCGCATGACGGAGAATTTTTCGATCCTGTCGTCCACTTTGGACTTGCGGCGTATGCCCGCGGTGTCTATGAACACATATTTGCCGTATTTGTTCTCAAAGGGGGTATCCACGGCGTCCCGGGTCGTACCTGCGACGTTCGAGACTATGACTCGCTTCTCGCCCAGGATGAGGTTTATGAGCGATGATTTGCCTACGTTGGGCTTGCCTATGACGGCGACCTTTATCCTGTCGTCCTCCTCCTCGCCCTCGTCCAGGGGAGGGAAGTGGGCCACGCACTCATCCAGCAGGTCGCCGGTGCCGTGGCCGTGGACCGCTGAGAGGGCGATGGGGTCGCCCAGGCCGAGCGAGTAGAACTCGTATATCCCCGGGTCCGGCAGGCCTGTGGAGTCCATTTTGTTCACGCAGAGCACGACGGGCTTCTTCGAGCGCAGCAGCATATTGGCCACGTCCCTGTCCGCCGCGGTGACGCCCGTGGCTATCTCCGTCACGAACACTATGACGTCCGCGGAGTCTATGGCGATCTGCGCCTGCTCGCGCATGAACAGGAGTATTTCGCTGTCCGCCGTCGGCTCGATGCCGCCGGTGTCCACGATATCGAACTTCCTGCCGTTCCACTCGCACTCGGAGTAGAGCCTGTCGCGCGTGACGCCGGGCGTGTCCTCGACTATGGACAGCCTACGCCCCGCGAGACGGTTGAAGAGCATGGACTTGCCGACGTTCGGCCTGCCCACTATTGCAACAAGCGGTCTTGCCATTCTGCAAGCCCCCCTTTCTTATAACTCCTGCCCCAGCATGGCGGCCAGCAGCTCGTCTCCCGAGCCGCCTATGGGGACGACGGGTACTCCCAGGGCCTCGGACGCCTGCTCGAGCGTAACATCGTCGAGGAACACGCCCTCGCCGTGGCGGAGCATGGTGTGCGGGATGAGCACCCGCTCGCCCAGTTCCCGGCCCTTCAGCTGACGGATGAGGTCGCCCCCGGTGACTAGCCCGGCCACGTCTATCGTGTGGCCGAAAAAGTCATTCACTATCGGCACGACCCGTCCTTTTATCTTAACACATTTTTTATGTCCAGTCTGTAAAAGTTTTTCCAGCAGCGGCGCTGCCGAGACGCCCGTGGCAATGGTGAACTCCGAGCCTGAGCCCTCGTCCGGCTCCGCGAAGTCCAGCGCAGCCATGAACTCCGTCTCCAGGAGGCGCATGAGGCCAACGCCGTTTTCCAGCTGGCTGTATTCCTCGTAGTATTCGTCCTCCGGTACCTCGCGCCCGGCCTTGAGGTAGAGCTCGTCCGAGCACCAGAAGATGCGGCTGCCGTGTTTCTCAAGGCACTCGTCCGCGTATTTTTCGACCCGGTCTATCGTCTCCGACGCGCTGTCCTTATCGAAGGGCGTGAGCTCCGCGAGGCCCTGCCGGTGCTTCGTGAGGCCGACGGGTACGATGGAGACGCTGTTCACGCCGGGGTAGAGCTCCGAGAGCTCGCGCATGGAGCGGGAAAGCTGCTCCTTATCATTATAGCCGGGGCAGCAGACGATCTGGCAGTCCACGGTGATGCCGGCGGCGGTGAGCCTCCGAAGGGGACCCATGATGTCCGCGGCCTTCGGGTTTCCCATGAGCTTTGCGCGCAGCTCCGGGTCCGTGGCGTGGACGGAGACGTTTATCGGGCTTATCTTGAGGGCGCAGATGCGCTCCATCTCCCGCTCGGAGAGGTTCGTCAGCGTTATATAGCTGCCCGTCAGAAAGCTCAGGCGCGCGTCGTCGTCCTTGAAGTAGAGCGTGCGGCGCAGACCGCGGGGGAGCTGGTCGATAAAGCAGAACAGGCAGCGGTTGGAGCAGCCCCAGGGCTTGTCCATGAGGTATTCCTCAAAGTCCAGGCCGAGGTCCTCGCCGGCGTCCTTTCTTATTTTCACCGTGTACTCCCGGCCGGTCTCGCCGGAGCGCAGCACAAGGCTAAGCCTCGGCTCGTAGGACCAGTAGCGGTAGTCGAGCACATCCTCCACTCCGTGGCCGTTTATGGAGAGCAGCTCGTCCCCGATCTTCACCTTGCCCCGCGCCGGGCTGTCTCTATCTATATTTGTAATGGTGTTAAGCATACGACTCCAAGCCCCTTGAGGTGAAACCTCGTCCTTGTCGTTTTGAAGGCAGAGCCTTCAAAACGACATAGTAGCAAAAGAAGGGGAGGCGGCAGCCTTCCCTTCTCAGCGTGATGTTACTTGCTCTCCTCGACCTCGAAGACCACGCGGCCGTTATACTGGCCACAGGCCTTGCAGACGCGGTGCGGCAGATGGTAAGCGCCGCAGTTCGGGCACTTCACTATTGCGGGCGCCTCCAGCTTCCAGACGGAAGAACGCCTCTTGTCGCGGCGCTGGCGGGATACTTTACTCTTCGGGACTGCCATGAATTACACCTCCCACAGACGGCTGTTTACGAGCAGCTCTGTAATCGTTTTAGAATTTTATTTATCCAAAAGCTGCTCTAGCACAGCTAATCTTGGATCCGGTTTTTTGCGGCAGGAGCAGGGACCCTCGTTGAGGTCTTTGCCGCATTCGGGGCAGATGCCCTTGCAATCGGGACGGCAGAGGTACTTGGTGTCCATGTCGAGGACATACACCGTCTCGAGCAGGTCGTCGAGGTCGAGCCAGTCTCCCTCGAGCTCAAAGGCTTCTGGGTCTTCGCTCTCGCCCATCGGCACGACGGGGACTTCAAATCCGAGGCGCTTGTCCCGGCTGAACTCGGCGCCGCAGCGGTCGCAGACGCAGCTCATGCGGGCAACTATCGTCCCCCGCGCCGTCAGGACTCCGGCGGTGTTTATGACCTCGCCCGAGGCGCTCGGGCCGGAGTCGTAGCGGAGGATGGACGGGCTGCCCAGCCGCTCTGTGGAAAGCTCCTGCTCAAAGCTGACGCGCCCGCCGGGAACGTCTATTATCTCCCGCAAATCGAGCTTCACAGGCGCACCTCCCCAGCGACTAATTTCATAGCCGCTTTGGTATTATAAGCGAAAGATGCCGCCTTGTCAACAGAAATGTCGTTGACAAAAGGGGCTTCCGGGTCAATAATATCACTTATGAAAGAGTTGACTGTTGGTAAAAATGACGCAGGGCAGCGGCTGGACCGCTTCGTGGGCAAAGCGGTGCCGCTTCTGCCCGAATCCCTGCTGCAAAAATACATAAGATTGAAGCGCATAAAGCTCAACGGCAAGGGCGCAAAACGCGATACGCGCGTCGCCGAGGGCGACGTACTGAGCCTCTATATTAACGACGAGTTCTTTGAAAAGCCCCGGGAGGAGAACAGCTACCTCAAGGTCGGCACACCGCGTCTCGACGTCGTCTACGAGGACGAGAACATCCTGCTCGTGGACAAAAAGCCCGGTGTGCTCTGCCACAGCGCGGGCCAGTGGGACTGGAATACGCTCATCGCCAATATCCAAGCCCGGGCCTACCAGTCCGGCGAGTGGCGGCCGAGAGAGGAAAACTCTTTCGCCCCGGCGCTCTGCAACCGCATAGACCGCAACACCGGCGGAATCGTCATCGCCGCCAAGACGGCCGAGGCCCTGCGCGTCATAAACGAGAAGATAAAAGGGCGCGAGATAGAAAAATACTACCTCTGCGTAGTGCGCGGACGCCCGAAGCCCGCCGAGGGCAGACTGCACGGCTATATCTTCAAGGACGCGGCGAAGAACCGGGTCTATGTCCGCCAGAAGCCCGAGCCGGGCGCCAAGGAGGCCGTGACGTATTATAATACCCTAGGCAGCGCAAACGGGCTCTCGCTAGTCGAGTGCAGGCTGGGTACCGGCAGAACGCACCAGATAAGGGCACAGATGGCCGCCGCAGGAACTCCGCTCCTGGGCGACGGCAAGTACGGCTCCGACAGGGAGAACAAAAAGCTCGGCGAGGACGGCCAGCTGCTCTATTCCTACAGGCTGGAGTTTGCCTTCAAAACCGACGCGGGGCCGTTAAACTACTTAAAAAACAGGAGCTTTTCCGTGGCAAAAGTGGGCTTTGCGGAAAAATATTTCCCGGACATTCGATTTTGATTGACAATGTTCGAGAATGTATGTATTATGCTCTTGTAATCTGTCAGAGAGCCTCCTCTCAGGCGGCAGGGTTATTATGTGTTAAGAGCCGTAATCATCCGTGCTGTCTGAGAGGGGGCTTTAACATTGACGCGCCTGTATAAACGGCATCTCAGGCGGACGTCGTCCGGGCGCCGTGCCCCGCCCTGAAGACGTCCGCCCACAAAAGAGGGGGAGGATAATGTCTAAAGAACTCATACGGCTGGTAAATTGCCGGATGGATTTTGACGGCGAGACCGTCCTCGATTCTATCAATATCTATTTCAACAACAGTGAATTCCTCACACTGCTCGGTCCTTCGGGCTGCGGCAAAACGACCACGCTCCGTATCATCGGCGGCTTTCTCCAGCCGACGAGCGGCGACGTGTTGTTTGAAGGTGTGAGGATTAATGATGTCCCGCCGCACAAGCGCCGGGTAAACACGGTGTTCCAGAAGTACGCGCTGTTCCCGCACCTGAACGTCTTTGAGAACGTGGCCTTCGGCCTGCGCATTGCAAAGGTGCCGCAGAAGGAGATAGACGAGCGCGTGACGGAGATGCTGGAGATCGTTTCGCTCAAGGGATTTGAAAAGCGCAAGCCGGACCAGCTCTCGGGCGGCCAGCAGCAGCGCGTGGCCATCGCCAGGGCGCTTGTGAACAGGCCCGAGGTCCTGCTGCTCGACGAACCCCTTGGCGCGCTCGACCTCAGGCTCCGCAAAGACATGCAGAACGAGCTGAAGCGCATCCAGCAGCAGCTGGGCATCACATTTATATATGTAACGCACGACCAGGAGGAGGCCCTCGCCATGTCGGACACCGTCGTCGTCATGGACAAGGGGCGCATCCAGCAGATAGGCACTCCCGAGGATATCTACAACGAGCCGAAGAACGCCTTCGTCGCGGACTTCATAGGCGAGTCGAACATCCTCGACGGCATCATGCGTGCGGACTACGTTGTGGAGTTCTTCGGCCGCAAGTTCCGCTGCCTTGACAAGGGCTTCGCCAAGGACGAGCCCGTGGACGTCGTCATAAGGCCCGAGGACGTGGACATCGTCCCGCCGGACAACGGACACCTCTGCGGCACGGTGACGAGCGTCACCTTCAAGGGCGTCCACTACGACACGATAGTCGATTTCAAGGGCTTCAAGTGGCTCATACAGACCACCGACCTGCACAGGCCGGGCGAATATATCGGCATAAAGCTCACGCCGAACGACATACACGTCATGAAGAAGAGCGAGTATTCGGGTATGTTCGGAGACTACAGCTCCTACTCCGCCGAGTACGACGAGATAAACGATCCCGATGCGGTCATAGGAGGGGAGGACGTCCCCCCGGAGGAGGCGCTCAATGAGAACTAAGTCTCTTGCCGCGCCCTACATCGTCTGGATGGTCATTTTCACTGTCGTGCCTCTGGCGATGGTGGCCTACTTCGCTTTCACGACGAATACGGGAGAATTCACCTTCTCCAACATGAGCCGGGCGGCGGAGTACCTGCCGGTGCTGCTGCGCTCGGTCTGGTACGCGCTGGCGTCCTGCGTCATCTGCCTGCTCGTGGGCTACCCCGTGGCCTATGTCATCGCGCAGACCGGGGCCAGCACGCAGAGAGTGCTGTACCTGCTCGTGACCCTGCCCATGTGCATGAGCTTCCTGCTGCGGACTCTCGCCTGGGTGGCGCTGCTGCGCGATACGGGCATCATAAACAGCTTCCTCGCAAACTTCGGAATTGGCCCGCTGCCGCTCATACGAAACTCGGGCAGCGTCATAGCCGGCATGGTATACACCTACCTGCCATATATGATAATGCCGCTCTACACCGTCATCGCCAAGCTGGACCCGCGTCTCATAGAGGCAGCGCAGGACCTCGGCTGCGACAGCAAGCAGGTGTTCCGCAGGGTCATACTGCCGCTGTCCATGCCCGGGATAATCTCCGGCATCACGATGGTCTTTGTGCCGGCGGTGTCTACCTTCTATATCTCGCAGAAGCTCGGCGGTACGAACAACACGATGATAGGCGACGTAATCGAGCTGCAGTTCAAGGGTTCGCTCAACCAGAACCTCGGCGCGGCGATGAGCCTCATACTCATGGTGCTGGTGTTCATCAGCATCTGGCTCATGAACCGCTTCACCGGCGAGGGAGACGAGGGGGTGGCCACGCTGTGAAAAGGCTGGGACGTATTTGGACCGTCATCGTCTACATCTTCCTCTACGCGCCGATGGTCATACTCTTCATCGGCTCCTTCAACGACGGCAAGGACCTGAGCGAGTTCGAGGGCTTCACCTTCGACAACTACGCCGACCTGTTCAGAAATTCGCACCTGCTGGGACTGCTGCTCAACAGCCTCATCCTTGCGGTATGCGCGGCGGCGCTGGCGACGGTGCTCGGCACGCTCGCAGCCCTGGGCATACAGGCCATGCGCGGCAAGCTGCGCAGAACGGTCATGACGCTCACGAACATCCCGCTAGTGAACCCGGAGATCGTCACGGGCGTCAGCCTGGCGCTGCTCTTCGTGTTCATAGGCCGCAAAATGCTGAACACGGAGAATATACTGGGTTTCACGACGCTGCTCATAGCGCATGTGACCTTCTGCCTGCCCTATGTGATACTCTCGGTCATGCCAAAGCTGCGCCAGCTCGACCCATCTCTCATGGACGCGGCGCAGGACCTGGGCTGCACGCCGATGCAGGGCTTTTTCAAGGTGGTGTTTCCGGAGCTGCTGCCGGGCGTAGTCTCGGGCGCCATCATGTCTTTCACGATGAGCCTGGACGACTTCGTCATAAGCTACTTCGCCTACGGGCCGAGATTTGCGACCCTGCCTGTGGAGATCTACACCTATACGCGCAAGCAGGTGCCGCCGTCGCTCTACGCGATGTTCACTCTCATGTTCTTCCTTATCCTCATCGTCATGGTGGTCATGAATGTCATAGAAGCCAGGGATGAGAGGAAGCAGAATAAACGCATCAAAAACGTGTGAATCGAAAGGGGACAAAACTGATGAAAAAGAAGGTAGTATCCATCGTACTTGTGTTCGCCCTTGCGCTCGCGATAGCCGGTATGAGCGGCTGCGGGAGCAGCAAGGTCGTTCTGAACGTGTACAACTGGGGCATGAACATCGCAGAGGGCGAGGACGGATATATCGACGTCATCGCGCTCTTTGAAGAGAAATACCCCGACATCGAAGTCAACTACACCACCTACGAGACCAACGAGGCGCTGTACACGAGGCTCAAAAACGGCGGCGTGAGCTACGACGTCATAATCCCCTCCGACTATATGATAGCGCGCATGATCGCCGAGGACATGCTGCTGCCGCTGGACTTTGAGAATATCCCGAACTATGAGCTTGTGGACGATCAGTTCAAGAACCAGGCCTACGACCCGGAGAACATGTACTCCGTACCCTACACCTGGGGTACGGTGGGCATAATCTACAACACGAAATACGTGGATGAGGAAGACGTGGGCGGCTGGGACCTCTTGTGGAACGAGAAGTATGCAGGCCGCATCCTGATGGTTGGCAACGAGCGCGATGCGTTTGCCATAGCCGAGGCGCGGCTGGGCTACAGCCTCAACACCGAGGACCCCGACGAGCTGCGGGCTGCGGCCGACCTGCTCATGGAGCAGAAGCCGCTGGTGCAGCAGTACTCGATGGACAACATCTACGACGCGATGGATAACGAGGAGGCCTGGATAGGCGTCTACTACGCGGGCGACTGCATGCTGATGATGCAGGAGAACCCGGACCTGAACTTCTACCTGCCCGAGGAGGAGACTTTCAACGTCTTTATAGACGCGATGTGCATCCCGAGCTGTGCGGAGCACAAGGAAGAGGCGGAGCTTTTCATAAACTTCATCTGCGAGCCGGAGATCAGCGGCGGGAACATGGACTACCTGGGCTACGGCACGCCTGTGTCCGCGGCGAAGGAGTACATGGACCCGGAGATGGCCTCGAGCCCCGTGGCCTACCCGGATGAGTCGATACTGGCGCGCGGAGAAGCCTTCGGCGCCCTGAGCACGGAGGCGCAGCAGCTCATGAGCAGCCTCTGGACAGATATCTACAGCGAAGCGAATTGAATAAACTACCAGAAACCGGCGTTCCTCGAGAGGGACGCCGGTTATTTACGCCCTGCACCTGGCCGGGGACAGTCTGCGCTCTATAATAAACAGACTGCATTTGTTTAAATGCAGTGATAATGCACATGTCAACTGAAAAATGTCATGTTACCGCTGGAAATTTGGGCAAAAACCCGGCAAAAGCAGCTGCACGGAAAACGTACGGCAATTTTTGTGAAGAAAAATTAGGTAATGGCTTGAAATTGCACGAGCACTGTGCTAGAATTACGTCGTATGTACATAAGACAATAGGACCAAAGCGAATATTATAAGAAATTGGAGGAACCAAAAGATGAAGAAGTGCATTTTGCCCATTCTTCTGGCGCTGATAATGGCGCTGACTCTCCTGCCCACCCTGGCTATGGCGGACGAGCCTGCCAATAAGGTGCTCATTGATGGCAACAACGAAATGTTTACCAGCCTTGAGGCCGCCGTCAAAGCGGCTAACCCGGGCAATACCATCTATGTCTACCCCGGCAATTATGACATAGTGCCGGACAATTCTACTTATGTGGAAGGCCAGACAGGCTGATATCTTGCGATAACAAAGTCGCTTACTATCATGGGCGTGGACGCCGACGGCAACCCGATCACGGACGCCGCGAAAACCCAGGCCAGGATATACAGCACCCACTATTCCGCAAACGGCTCCTGGTCGTCGCAGGACCTTGTCCTCGTTTGTGCTAACAACGTGACCATCTCCGGCCTTACCATAATGAATAAGGTCGACGCCAACAAGGCCGTTGAGGTTTATGATGCAGATAACTTCGTAATAAAGAACTGCAAGTTCACTCCCATAGCCTCCGACCTCATTCCTGCTGGTGGCGTAACGAATGGCAGCGGCAAAGTCGTTTATGATTATGACGAGTATAAAGAATACGGCGCTTCTCTGTATTTCAACAATGTGACTGTCAATGCAACCGTTACCGGCAACCTTTTTGACCACTCCAACCTCACCTTCGACGGGACGGCCAATTCCACTATTGCCGTCAAGGGCAACACGTTTAAGGGCGTCAAGAATTGGAACAATGACTCGGACTATACTTACTCCGCGATCGGATTCACTTCCTGGGGATCTTCTACTGACATAAGCGGCAGCAATATTACCATAGCTGAGAACAAGTTCATCGAGACCGGTAAGATAAACTTCTCCAGGGTCACCAGTGGCAGCGTCGATGTCAGCGGTAACTACTGGGAGGGCATGGACCTTGCCTCCGATATCACCGGCCCTGTCACGGCGAGCACCATCTATGCCGACGCTTCCATGACCGAGACTGTCGAGGTCGTCATCGACGGCACCGGAGTAGACACCCTCCAGGCTAAGATCGACGCTGCCGATCCCGGCGCTGAGATCGACCTTGGCGGCAAGTACTACCCCGAGAATCTGTCCATCAACAAGTCCATAACCCTCAAGAACGGCACTATCGACACCGCGACTGCGATGGGCGTTACGGACCTGACATTTGAAAAAATCACCTTCGTCAACGCATCTACTGAGAAAAATCTTGACACGAATCCCGCTGCCCTGTATCTCCAGAATGTTAAGGACGTGGATGTGATAGAATGCAGCTTCGTTGCCCCCGCTAATGCCACGGGTACCACTGTTGGCATCACGACAGGTACGACTGAGGATGTCAGGATCGAGGGCTGCAAGATCAGCGGCTACACCATCACAGCCTACCACAATCCCGATACTTCTAGCGTTGTATACGCTGGAAACGAGATAAGCAATGTTCAGTCCGGCATCGCCTTTATCGGCTCTAAGAATGTCGACGTTCTTAACAACACCTTCACTAACGCCAACGGCATCCGTGTCGAGCCGAGCTGGATCGGCGGAGCAGTGTGCGAAGATGTCGTGATTGAAAACAACAGCTTCATCAACACGCCGAAAGACGGCTATGCCGTCCGCGTCCAGAACTCCAGCGGCGAGGCTGGCTATGAGGGCGCGCTCAAGCTGAATGAGAACTACTGGGGCACAGATGACCCCGCCGATATCTTTGCCCTCATCAAGGGCGACGCGCTTGTCGAGAACTACTATCCCAAGGCCGATATGGATCCCGACAGCTTGGTCGAGCTCGACACGAATCTCGTCTACACCAGCGAGCAGCTCATAGAAGCCATTGCTGATGCCAAAGAGGACGCTGTTATCACCCTCGCCCCCGGCACCTATGACGGCAACATCCGGTTCGACGGCAAGAGCCTGACCATCAAGGCCCAGTACCCTGCGTACCCGGAAGATGGGGAAATCCCTGCTGACGAACTTCTGAGCGTGTTCACCGGCACCTTCAACACCAGCGAAGGAACGAATGACGCTGACTTCAAGGCGGACCAGTGTGTAACCATCGACGGAATCGCCTTCAAAGGCGACGGCCTCAAGGTAGGAAACAACAATTACAATACTGTCGGAGAGCTCATTGTAAAGAACTGCACCATGGAGTGCGGCAAGAATCTTGAAAAAGCTGATGTTGTAAACTACAACCAGCTCAACTACTTTGTCAAGGTCAGCGGCAATCCCGGCGCTCCTTATGCCGAAGTGACGGTCTACAACAATAAAGTGACCGGGACTCCGGAGAAAGATGTATATACCATTCAGCTTTGGGACGTCTCTGTCGCCAACGTCAGCGAGAATTTGATCTATCTCACCAACGCTCCTGCGGGCCACCAGGCGATCAATATCTCCAAGATGGCCGAAAATGCGACTGTCATTGTTGAGGACAATGTTATTGTTAACGCCACGGGCGGCATCTATGTCACCACCTGGCTGCTCGGCGGCACCGGCAACTGCGCGTTCACCGGCGACATCGACATCGTGAACAACGTTATGGATGTTACTGGTACCCCCATCTACATAGGCTGGGAGGAATCCACCGCGCCGTACGGTTCCCTCGACGCGAGCTGCAGCATAGCTGACGAGAACAACACCAATAATGGCAAGCCCGTTGTTGCAGATATCATCCAGAAGCCTGGCGAGGCTCCTGTCACCTATGTCGTGACCATCATGGACGGCAAAAACGTTGTTGATATGCGCAGCGTTGTCGCCGGGGCCGAGTACAAGCTCCCCGCCGCTCCCACCAAGCCGGGTTACATTTTCATGGGCTGGAAGGGCTCCGACGGCCACACGCATCAGGCGAACGAGACCGTCACTGTCGAGAAGGACATGACCTTCACCGCCGTCTGGTCGAACCTGCCCGACATTGAGCCGGGCGAGCCCGATGAGCCCGATGAGCCCGACGTCCCCGACTTCCCGTTCACCGACGTATCCGTGAACGCCTGGTATTACGAGGCTGTGAAGTACGTCTACGAGAACGGCATCATGAACGGCATGGACCGCTACAGCTTCCAGCCGAACGGCACCCTGACCCGCGCCATGGTCTGGACGATGCTCGCCCGCCTCGACGGCGTAGACACCGAGGGCGGCAACAGCTGGTACGCCAAGGCCCAGGAGTGGGCGACTGCGAACAGCGTGTCCGACGGCGAGAACCCGACCGGCGAGGTCACTCGCGAGCAGCTCGTCACCATGCTCTACCGTTACGCGCAGTACAAGGGTTACGACGTGAGCATCGGTGAGGACACGAACATCCTCTCCTACGTCGACGTCGATCAGGTCAGCGACTGGGCGATGGAGGCCTTCCAGTGGGCCTGCGGCACCGGCGTCATCGAGGGCGACGAGAACTCTGCTCTGACTCCGAAGGCCAGCACCACCCGCGCCCAGGCCGCCGCGATGCTCATGCGCTTCATCGAGCTGTGATCACCGCCTGAAAATGTCTAACAAACAAAAACCGCCCCCTCGGGGGCGGTTTTTCATATTATTTAGGCCAAGGCGGGCTTTGCGCGCTCAGAGGAGAATGGGGCCGAGTTTGGAGCGCTCGTCCATATTGAGTTCCGATATTCGCTCGAAGAGCTTGTCTCTGTCCACATATGGCAGCATCCTCCGAACGCAGAGATGGTTACGGCCGCTGGACATGATACGGTAGAGGATGTGAGACTCCGGCTCAGCTATCGGAAAATTCACACCGTACCAGGAGGCGTTCAGCGTGTGGTCCTTGACGATGCGCAGCCAGGGAGAGGAAAATGCGCTGACGCCGAAGCCGGTGTCCATAAAATCGGCGCCGCCCGCGTCGTCCGCTGATACCAGGAAGCGGACGGTGGACATCATGCGCATATTGATACTGGAGTAGCCCGCGAGATAGTGGGAGGTGATGGTGCAGTGTTTCTGCTTGCAGATATCGTGTATGTTAACGCCCTTCGGCAAGGCGCCGGGGTCTCTGAGGAGGAACGCGATATCCATAAAGTGGGGCATTGCCGGGAGCCCGGGCAGGATATGCGCCATCTCATACATGATCTCCGCCCAACCGCCTATGAGAGTCATGTGTTCCAGAAGTCCGTTCTCATCAAGATACTCGATGATATCCAGAAAATCTGTTATCTGCGGCATCTTGGAGAGCAAAGGGAGCACTTGCATTGGCCGCATAAAAACACCGCCATCCAATTGAGTTTAACAATATTTTACCACAAGCCGCACCGCGATTCAATCCGCAATACACACGGAAAGGCGAACTTGTGCGCCTATGCGGCGATTGACTTTTGCGGTTTAACGTGGTATTCTGCTGCTTGTGTATCCAAAGAAACGGAGGGAACCGGCTAATGAGAGTTGCAACCGATATCGGAGGCACGTTCACCGACCTCGTCGCCATCGGCGAGGACGGCACGCTCGTGCAGGAAAAGGCGCACACCACGCCGCCGAACTTTGAGGCGGGCGTCATGGACGTGCTCGAAAAGAGCGGAGTGAAGCCTGAGAGTATCACTGCCTTTTTCCACGGCACTACCACCATCATCAACGCTCTGACAGAGCGCAAGGGCGCAAAGACTGCCCTGCTCACCACCCGCGGCTTCCGCGACGTGCTTGAGCTCGCCCGCGGCAACAGGCCCGACCTCTTCAACATGGTCTTTGAAAAACCCGCGCCCTTTATCCCGCGCTACCTGCGCCGCGAGGTCACGGAGCGCGTTTCCTATGACGGCAAGGTCATAACCCCCCTCTGCCGCGAGGACATCGAAAAGGCCGTCGAGTACTTCAAAAAGGAGGGCGTCGAGGCGATCGCCGTATGCTTCATAAACAGCTACGCCAACGAGGCCCACGAGCGCGAGACCGCGGCCTATGTCAAGGAGCTCTGGCCCGAGGTCTTTGTCAGCCCTTCGGTTGACATAACAAAAGAATGGCGCGAGTATGAGCGCACGTCCACGGCGGCGCTCAATGCCTATGTCATGCCCACTGCCTCGTCGTATATAGACCGGCTCGGCACCCGGCTGGACGGAGACAAGGTCTCCGGCTCGCGGTATATCATGCAGAGCAACGGCGGCACGACAACCTTTGAGCAGGCGAAGCTCACGCCTATTAACGTCGTCGAGTCCGGCCCCGTGGCAGGCGTTTTCGGCGCGTCCATCCTGGGCAAGTTCATAGGCGAGCCCAACGTCATCGCCTTTGACGTCGGCGGGACTACGGCGAAGTGCTCGCTCATAGACGACGGCGAGGTCAAGGTCACGACTTCGTACTACATCGAGAAGGACGAGCGCAACGCGGGATATCCCATCATGGCCCCAGTGGTGGACATTGTGGAGATAGGCAACGGCGGCGGCTCCATCGCCTGGATTGACGAGGCGGGATCGCTCAAGGTCGGCCCGAAGAGCGCGGGCGCGCTGCCCGGCCCGGTGGCCTACGGCAAGGGCGGCACGGAGCCGACTACGACGGACGCGAACCTCATAGCCGGCAGGCTCTCCGCGAAGAACTTCGACATGGAGGTCGATCTGGACGCCGTGCGCGCGGCCCTGCGTGAGAAGGTCGGCGCGGCGCTTGACCTCGACGACGAGGGCGCGGCGGAGAGCATCATCAGGGTGGCGGACTCGAACATGAACAACGCCCTGAAGCTCATCTCCGTGCGGCGCGGCTACGACCCGCGTGACTTCACGATGGTGGCCTTCGGCGGCGGCGGGCCGATGCACGGGCCGACGCTCGCAAAGGAGCTGAATATACGCAAGGTCATCGTGCCGGTGGCGGCCTCTGTGTTCTCCGCCTGGGGCATGCTGATGACGGATATCAGGCACGACTTCATCCAAACGAGGATAACTAGCTTCTCGACTGCCCCGATGGAGGAGCTCAACGCCATGTGGACGGAGCTTCTGGACGAGGCGAAGGCGGTGTTCGCGCAGGAGGGAGTATCCGAGGACCAGGCGGTGTTCACCTATATAGCCGACATGCGCTACATGGGCCAGGAGCACACCGTGCAGGTCGCGGCCCCGGCGGTCCCCTGGAAGGAGGAGGACCGGGCCGAGATCATGGCGCGCTTCCACAGGACGCACGAGCATTTCTACACCTTCAGTCTGCCGGACACCCCGGCGGAGATCGTGAACCTGCACCTCGTGGCCTACGGACGCCTGCACAAGCCGGAGCTCAAGGAGATCGCCCCGCAGGAGGGGGACGTGAGTTCCGCGCTCAAGGAGACGCGCCGGGTGTTCTTCTCCGGCGACGGATGGCTCGAGACGCCCATCTACGACAGGGCCAAGCTCGGCGCGGGAGCCGCGGCAGAGGGGCCGCTGGTAGTCGAGGAGCCGACGACGGCGACGGTCGTCTGCCCCGGCCAGAGCCTAAGCGTGGACAGGTTCGGCAACCTGGTCGTTACTATGGAGGTGGAGTAAATGTCCGAAAAGCTCAATATCAGTCCCGTCACACTCGACATTGTCAAGGACTCGCTCATAGCGGTCAGCAATGAGATATTCTACGCCTTCGCCCAGACCTCGATGAGTCCCATAATCTACGAAACGCTAGACTACGCCAGCGGCATAGCGGATGCGGAGGGCCGCCTGCTCACCCAGGGCAACGGCGTCTCCGGCTTCATCGGCATGATCTCTCCCATGATCTGCGCCGTCGTGGACAAATACGGCAAGGAGAACCTGCACCCCGGCGACGTGTATATCATAAACGACCCCTTCATAGGCGGCGGCACGCACATGTCGGACGTCGGCATGGTCATGCCTATCTTCTACAAGGACGAGCTCATCGCCTTCGCGGGCAACAAGGCCCACTGGAGCGACATAGGCGGCATGGCCCCCGGCTCCTTCACCACGGACGCGACGAACACCTACCAGGAGGGCCTGTGCTTCTCCGGCGTCAAGCTCGTGGACAGGGGAGAGCTGGTCGAGCCCGTCTGGGACCTCATGCGCAGCAACATGCGCTACCCGCAGATCTCCCAGGGCGACATGTGGGGTCAGATCTCCTCGCTCCGCACGGGCGAGAAGCGGATAAACGAGCTGTGCGAAAAGTACGGCGTCGAGGTCGTCAAAGGCTCCATGGAGCGGCTCATCGCCCAGGGCGAGCTGGTCGCGCGCAAGCGCCTGGCCGAGATGCCCAAGGGTACCTGGGAGATGGACGAGTACATGGACGACGACGGCCACGGCAGCCCCGTCCACCTGAAGGTCAAGGTAACGATAACGGACGACGAGTTCCTCGCGGACTTCACCGGCTCCGACCCGCAGGTCGCGGGCTGCGTGAATACGGGCGCGACGGCGGCCTACGCGGGCGTCAAGGTCATCTTCATGTCCATCATCGGCCCCGAGCTCGCGGTGAACGACGGTGTGTTCGCGCCGCTGCGCATCGTCTGCGAGGAGGGCAGCGTCCTCCAGGCCAAGCGCCCGGCGGCGACCTCCTGCTATTACGAGAGCATGATCTACGCTATCGACCTCGTGTGGAAGGCGCTCGCGCCGGTGTTCCCGGAGTCGCTGGGCGCGGGACACCTGCTGTCGGTCTGCACGGTGCTCATGGCGGGTACGCATCAGGACTTCGGCAACGACTATCTCATCATTGAGCCCACCGTCGGCGGCTGGGGCGCCTGCCGCGGCCACGACGGCCAGGTCGGCCAGTTCTGCGTCGGCGACGGCGAGACCTATAACGTCCCCGTCGAGATGGCGGAGACGCGCTACGGCATCCGCGTGGACGAGTACAGTCTGCACACGGACGGCGCGGGGGCTGGCGAGTACCGCGGCGGCTCAGGCTGCGTGAGGACCTACAGGTCCATGAACGACAACCAGAGCTTCACGGCCTCCTTTGGTCGCAACAAGTGGCCCGTCTGGGGCGCTGCCGGCGGCAAAGACGGCTCCTGCAACTACTTCCAGTTCCACGACGCGGACGGCAACGTGTCCGAGCCCATGGGCATCGTGGCGCGGCGGGTGATGAATAAAAACGACGTCGTCCGCATGGTCACGGCCACGGGCGGCGGCTACGGCGACCCGATGAAGCGCGACCCGGCCAGGGTGGCCATGGACGTGAAGAACGAATATATCACCCTCGAGCAGGCGAAGGCGGACTACGGCGTCATCGTGGACCCGGAGAGCTTCGATGTCGTCGGCCTGACTCCGGAGAGGGAGGCTGCGAAATGAAGATAACGGACCTTGAGACCGCCCCGACCAACGTGCGGCCCGACGGCGTGGCGATGACGGAGTTCTTCGCAGCCGCGGAGGGCGCAAAGGTGACTATGGGCCACGCGATCTTCCCGGCGGGGACCGTGGTACCCTGGGCGGCGCACGACGCGGACGAATACGCCTTCATCCTCTCCGGAAGCGTGAGCTGCGAGACGGAAGAGGACGGCGTCCTGCACATGACGGCAGGAGGGGCGAGCTTCATCCCCGCCGGCCAGCGGCACTCCAGCCGCAACGACGGCCCGGGCGAGGCCGAGCTCATCTGGGCGCTCGTCGAAAAATAACAGTAAAGGCAAAAGAAGCGGGGGTCCCGGACGGGACCCCCGCAGCAGTCTGCCGCCAAGCCTCGCAGAGTTTCGCGGCCGCAGCCGCGAAATAAAATTCGATCATTTTCGGCGGCGGCGTGTACGTCGCCGAAAATACTTCTCGCGGAGCGGAGTGTCGAATTGTCCGCCTTTGGCGGACAACCGAGGCGCGCAGCGCAGCGCAAGCCCCTTTGTCGAAGAAGGCTCCGCCTTCTTCGACAAGCTGAAGCGGGGGTCCCGGACGGGACCCCCGCAGTTTTTTGTTCGTATCAGCCGCCGCTGGCAAGGATGGAGAAGTGCATGTAGTCGGCGGTGGTGTTCCAGCCGCTGTAGTTGTTGTCGGCATCGCCGCCGCCCCAGCCCCAGCCGTACTTGGCGAAGGCCCGGACCACGCTGCTGTCCGGCGTGATGCAATACGGGCTGTCGCTGTACTTGAAGCAGGTCGTACCCGTTATAGCCGTGTAGGGCGTGGTGGTCGTGTAGCAGTAGTAGTTCTCGACGGGGTTTATATCTATCGCGCAGCCCCATGCGTGGCGCAGCGTATCCGTATAGCGGGCGCCGCCGAGCGCGTGGATCGGGAACTGCTCCGGGTCGTTATAGATCTCCTCGAAGATGGCCTTGACCTCGTCCGCGACCATCTTGTTGACCTCCAGGTTCCAGGTACGGGTGTACTTGGCGCCGGAGCTGTTTATATCCCAGGTGCGGACCTGGATGGTGACTATGTAGTCGCTCAGGTTGGACTCGGAACCGGTGAAGTAGCTCTTGCTGCTGCTGCCGAAGAGCAGCTGACGGCCCTCGGCGCTGACGTTGCCCCAGGCGTCTATCATGGAGCGGCTCTGCCAGGCGAAGGAGTCCTCCGGCGTGATGCTGGAGCCGCCGCCCGTCGGCGTTTCGACCTCGCTGGCTTCCTTGACCTCAAGCCTTTCCGAGGTCAGCCAGGTGCGGACGACGACCGCCGCCGCCTGACCGCGGGTGAGGGTGCTCTCGCCGTGGAACATACCGTCGTCATAGCCGTCCAGGATGCCCTTGCCGTAGGCCTGGACGACGGGCTCATGGTACTTGCTGGCCATCGCGTCATAGTCGCCTATGACGGAGGAAGGTGAATCCAGCACGACGGGCGTCTCGGAATAGACGTTGTTGCAGAGGTTGTTTATCATCACGCTCATTTCATAGCGCGTAATGGGCTGCTCCAGAGCGGAGCGGGTGCAGCTTATATCCAGGCCCCAGAGGACGCCGTTGTCGTTCATGATCTGCCAATAGGGCTGGGACCAGTGGACGCTGGTGTCCCAGGTATAGGGCGCGAGGCCGCCAATTATGGTGAGCAGTTTGAGGAACTCACCGCGTTTGAGCGAATCCGTCGGGCAATACTTGTCGCCCTCCTTGCCGTCTATGATGCCCCAGCTCGCGCAGAGGTACACATAGTCGTGGTACCAGGAGCCCTCCGGCACGTCCGAAAAGCTGACGCTTATGCTGCCCATGCCTATGGCGTTGGCCGGCACGGCGGGCATGAGCGCAGTCAGGCAGAGCACTGCCAGCAGCGCTGCGGAGAACCTCAGCAATTTCCCTTTTCTTGTCATATCTTTCCTCCTGTGTCTCTGACTTTGACCTGCAGCTCCTCCTCAAGGCGCAGCAGCTCTCTCGCGCCGTCCAGCAGGACCTCGCCCGCCGGAGTGAGCCGGACGCCCCGGCTGTCCCGGGAAAAGAGCGCAGCGCCCAGCGTGTTCTCGAGCGAGGATATCGCCCGGGACACGGTGGAGTGGCTTATATAGAGCGCGGCGGCAGCGCGGGAAAAGCTGCCCCTTTCCGCCGCCGCGCAGAATATTCTGAGCTGTTCCAGCTCCATCTCAGTAGTTGAAGGTGTGCGGCAGGAGCTGGTTGAGCCTGTAGCTCACATACCTGCCCCCGGCTTTGGCGCACAGGACCTCCATCGTCTGCGAGAACTCTGCCAGGAACTGGCGGCAGGCCCCGCAGGGCATGCAGTAGTCTTTTCCCTCGCCCCAAATGGCAATCCTCACAAAGTCCTGGTGTCCCTCGCTGACCGCCTTGCAGGCGGCGGTGCGCTCGGCGCAGATCGTGCTGCCCAGGGCGGCGTTTTCCACGTTGCAGCCCGTGAACACAGTCCCGTCTGAGCACTCTATCGCCGCGCCGACCGGAAACTGCGAATACGGCACATAGGCCATCCCCGATGCCTCGCGGGCCTTGTCCATGAGTTCTCTGTCTGTCATTTACTGTTCCTCCCCCTCGTCAGTTTCATTGGAAAAGGTTATCGTCCAGTTTTCAATGCCGTAAAATACGTTGCTGGCGTTCGGGTTCATCCCTGTGATCACATTGCGGTGGCTTATGACTTCCTGCCGCTCGAAGCAGATGGGGATGATCGGCACATTGGTGGTGATGTAGTTGAGCAGCACCTCGCAGGCCTGGGTGCGCGTGAGCTCGTCCGCTGCGAGGAAGGCATTTATATAGGTGGCGTAGTTTTCGTCCTTAATCTTGCCGTAATTGAGGGAGCCGTCCTCGGTGAGGATGCTGGTGAGGTCAAAGTCCGCGCCGAGCTTGACCTCGGCGTAGTACATGTCGTAGTCCCCGTTGGTGAGGGCGTTCTGGTATTCCGTCCAGCTGAGTTCCCTCACGGTTACGGTGACGCCAAGGCTGCCCATGTCGGAGGCAAACTGCTTTGCTATGTCGCCCTTGCCGGCGGATTCGGAGCAGACGATGAGGTCAATATTGATGTCCTGGGTCTTGCTGTATTCGACGTATTCGCGCTTGCCGTCGTTGTCCATATCCGTGACGCCGAGGTTGTCCAGCACCATAGCGCAGAGCTCAAGGTCGAACTTCACCTGGTCTGCGATGCCCTCGCTATAGAACGGGCTGCTGGGCCACACGGGCAGGGCGGAAGCTACGGCGCCCTTTTGCATCAGCGTTCCCGCTGCGTATTCCCTGTCCACGGCGAGCTGCAGCGGATAGCGGTATTGCGCGTTGCCCACAAAGGGCGCCTCCGAGTTGAAGCCGAAGTAGTGGAGGTTTGTGGTCATATAATAGCGCGTTTCAGTATTGCCGCCGTAGCCGAGGTTGGACTTGCCGGAGGGGTCGTTCACCACGAGGTCTATATAGGAGTCCTCAAAGGCGGTGATGATGTCCACTGTCTCAGAATACTCCTTGAAATAGATCTTGTCTACAGGCAGGGTTTGGTAGTTCACGTGTCCGTCAAAGGCCTCAACGTAGTTTTCGCCCTCGACGTACTTATAAGGCCCGGTGCCGGCGGGCATGGCCTCTCCGGAGGAGCCGTTCTTGACGACCGGGATGGTCAGCAGATAGGGGAAGAGCATGTCCGCCTTGCCGAGAGAGACGGCAAAGGTGCTGTCGCTCGTGGCGCTCGCTCCGTAATAGTAGGTGAGGCGGCCGCGATAGCGGGAGGTCTGCTTGGCCAGAGAGATGGAATAGGCCACGTCTGCCGCGGTGAGGTTAGTGCCGTCGTGCATTTTGATGCTGGTATCCACGGTGAAGGTCCAGTAGCTGCCGCCGTTCGTCGTCTCGTAGTCCGTGATGATGCGGGAGCTCAGGTTATACTCGTCGTCCAGCTCGAAGATGTTGTCATAGACGAGCTGGCTTATGAGGAGGTTATCGGTATCGTTGGTGGCGTAGGGGTTGAGGCTGGCGCCGGAGTTGTAGTTGAGCGAGAAGATCTCGTCTGCGGCGTCCGAGACGCCGAGCTCCGTCCCGGGCAGGTTGCCCTCGACGGGGGCGGATTCTTTGGGCGCGGCCTGGCCGCAGCCCGCGAGCATGCAGAGCGCCAGCGACGCGGATATTATGGATAAAAGGCGTTTTTTCATGTCACACTCCCAGATTCAGAGGCAGATCACGGCGCACTGACTGCCGCGCTGCCCCTTGGAATAGCGGTGGGACCAGTATTTCTCGTGCAGGCAGACCGTACACTCGTCCGAGACGGCGATGTGCTCCGGCGCGAGCCCGAGCTGGAGGAGCCTGCACCTGAGCGCGCCGCGCAGGTCCACCAGGAACTTGCCGGAGTTATTCTTGGGCCTTATATATGGCTCTGCGTCCGCCGCGCCCAGCCAGGCGCGCACGGCCTCCGGGACGTCTCCGTCCGTTTCAAAGCAGCAGGCGCCTATGGAGGGGCCTGTTGCGGCGCGGACGTCCTCCGGCCTGGAGCCCAGTCCCTCCATGATGCGCAGGGCCTCGCCGGGGATGTCGCCCACTGAGCTGCGCCAGCCGCAGTGTACCGCGCCCGCCGTGCCGCGCACGGGGTCGTGCAGCAGAAGCGGTACGCAGTCGGCGGTGAAGCAGAAGATGGGCAGGCCGGGGACGTCCGTCACGAGCCCGTCTGAATCGCAGGGGTCCGGGTCGGTAGGGGAGCAGCGGTCGGACTCGGTGATGAGGCGGACGTGCGTGCCGTGGACCTGCTTCGTATAGGCGGCGCGCATGACGTCTATGCCCAGCGCCCGGCCCAGGATGCGGTAGTTTTCCAGGACACGCTCGCGCTCGTCGCCGCGGTTAAAACCCAGGTTGAGCGAGGCGAGATACCCTTCGGATACGCCGCCGTATCTCGTTGTAAAGGCGTGCTTTGTGGATATGACCGGGGCGGTCATGTAGACCAGACCGCCCTTTTCGTGCTGAACAAATGCGGACATTGGGCCTCCTTCAAGCGGCTCACTCGTTGCGGCCGCAGCAGTCCTTATACTTCATCGGCAGGCCGTTGGGCCTGAGCTTTCCGCAGGGGCAGGGGTCGTTCCTGCCGGGCTTTTTGATCTTTTTTACCGGCTGCTTTTTGACGCTCGAGTCGCCCCCGACGTTTGCCGCGGCGTTCTTCGAGACGCTCTTGCGCTCGAGCTTTTCTTCCTTCTTCACGCGCACGACGAAGAGCCGGCGGACGGTCTCCTCGCGTATGCCGTGTATCATGGCCTCGAACATCTCGAAGCCCTCGTTCTTATAGGCGTCGATGGGCTTGGTGTTGCCGTAGCCGCGCAGGCCGATGCCCTGTCTGAGGTCGGTCATGGCGTCGAGGTGTTCCATCCAGTACTCGTCCACGACGCGGAGCATGACCACGCGCTCCAGCTCGCGCATGACGGGCTGACCGTTCGGCATGAGGCCGAGCTCCTTTTCCTTGGCGTCGTAGAAGGCGAGGGCCTTTTCAAGCACCATATCCGTGAGCTTCTGCGCGTTGAGACCGCCCAGTTCCTCGGGAGATATGCGGATGTCGCCGGGGCGCAGGAACAATTTCCCGAAGGGCGCAAGCGCCTCGTTCACGGCGGCGAGGTCGGGGTGCTGTTCATGCCCGAGCCCGTCCGCCACGGTGCTGCTCACGAACTCCTCTATCATCTTGCGGATGGAGGCATGGAGGTCCTCGCCGTCGAGCACCTTGCGGCGCTCATCGTAGATGACGTTGCGCTGGACGTTCATGACGTCGTCGTATTCGAGGACGTTCTTGCGGGTCTGGAAATTCCGGCTCTCGACGGTCTTTTGTGCCTGCTCGATGGCGTTCGAGAGCATCTTCTGGTCGAGCGGGGTGTCCTCGTCCATGCCGAGGGTGTCCATCATGCCCATGACGCGCTCGGAGCCGAAGAGGCGCATGATGTCGTCCGTCATGGCGATGTAGAAGCGGCTCTCGCCCGGGTCTCCCTGGCGTCCGGCGCGGCCGCGCAGCTGGTTGTCTATGCGGCGGGACTCGTGCCGCTCTGTTCCGAGGATGAAGAGGCCGCCGACCTCGCGGACCTTTTCGGCCTCGGCGTCGGTCACCTTCTTGTGCTCGGCCAGGCGTTCCGCAAACATGGCGCGGGCGCGCAGGATCTCCTCGTCCTCCGTCTCGGCGTAGCCGGTGGCCTCGGTGATGACGTCCTCCTCGAAGCCGGCCTTTTTGAGGTCGGTCTTGGCGAGGTATTCGGCGTTGCCGCCCAGCATGATATCCGTGCCGCGGCCCGCCATGTTCGTGGCTATCGTGACGGCGCCGAGCTTGCCCGCCTGGGCGACGATCTCCGCCTCGCGCTCGTGCTGCTTGGCGTTCAGGACATTGTGCTGTATCCCGCGCTTTTTCAGCAGGGAGGAGAGGTATTCGCTCTTCTCAATTGAGATGGTGCCGACCAGCACGGGCTGGCCCTTCTCGTGGCAGGCGATTATCTGCTCGATGATGGCCTTGTCCTTGCCCGCCTCGCTCTTATATACGACGTCCGGCCAGTCCTTGCGGATGACGGGCTTGTTCGTGGGGATCTCGATGATGTCGAGCTCGTAGATGGCTGTGAATTCCTCCTCCTCGGTCAGGGCCGTGCCGGTCATGCCGGAGAGCTTGCCGTAGAGGCGGAAGTAGTTCTGGAAGGTGATGGTGGCGAGGGTCTTGTTCTCGCGCTGGACGTCCACATGCTCCTTGGCCTCGATGGCCTGATGCAGGCCCTCGGAGTAGCGCCGGCCGAGCATGAGGCGGCCCGTGAACTCGTCCACTATGATGACCTCGCCGTCCTTGACGACGTAGTCGATGTCGCGCTTCATGACGCCGTGGGCCTTGAGCGCCTGGTTGATGTGGTGCGCAAGTGTGGAGTTCTCAAGGTCGGAGAGGTTTTCGAGGTTGAAATACCGCTCGGCCTTGGCCGTGCCGCGGGCGGTGAGGGTGGCGGTGCGGGCCTTCTCGTCCACGACGTAGTCTGCGTCGAGGTTTTCGTCCTCCTCCTGCTTCTCGTCCACGGAGGCGACGACTACCCGCTTCATCGTGCGGACGAGGTCGTCCGCTTTTCTATAGAGGTCCGTGGATTCGTCGCCCTGGCCGGAAATGATGAGCGGGGTGCGCGCTTCGTCGATGAGGATGGAGTCCACCTCGTCCACAATGGCGAAGGCGTGGCCGCGCTGGACCATCTGCTGCTTGTAGATGGCCATATTGTCGCGCAGGTAGTCGAAGCCCATCTCGTTGTTGGTGCCGTAGGTGATGTCCGCGGCGTAGGCGGCGCGGCGCTGCTCGGCGTTGAGGCCGTGGACTATGAGGCCGACGGAAAGGCCCAGGAAGCGGTGTACCTTGCCCATCCACTCCGAGTCGCGCTTGGCGAGGTAGTCGTTGACGGTTACGATGTGGACGCCCTCGCCAGCGAGGGCGTTGAGGTAGGCGGGCAGGACGGCGACGAGAGTTTTGCCCTCGCCGGTTTTCATCTCCGCGATGCGGCCCTGGTGCAGCACGATGCCGCCTATGAGCTGGACGCGGAAGGGCTTCATGCCCAGCACTCGCCACGCCGCCTCCCGCGCCACGGCAAAGGCCTCGGGCAGGATGCTGTCCAGGTCCTCGCCCGACTGGTAGCGCGCCTTGAACTCGTCCGTCTTGGCGCGCAGCTGCTCGTCGGAGAGCGCCTGCATCTGAGGCTCCAGCGCCTCGATCTTATCCGCGATCGGATATATCCGTTTCAGCTCGTGGTCGCTGTGCGAGCCGAAGAGTTTCTGTAAAAATCCCATAATACCTTTCAGCCTTTCGATACTTGCAAAATATACCGGGTCGACCACATACTATAACATATAATTGTGAACATTTAAAGAATTATCTCAAAAAAAGCGCCCCGCGCCCAACATTACAGGCGGCTGTCCCGTCTTTGTGGTATAATGGTGTAAAGCTCTGGCCGGGCCAATCGAAAAAGAAAGGTTATTGAAAGCGCATGGATAAGGAGATCAAGGGGAAAAGGCTCATTCTGCGTGAGCAAAGAGAAGAGGACGCGCCGTTTTTTGCCTATTGGTTCAATCAGCCGCAAGTCATGTTTCAATGCGGCTTTGAGAAACCCACCGATGAAGAAGAGGTCAAAACCTGCATCAACGTCAACCATAAATCGGCAGACTCGGTCTGGTTCACCATTACGGATCTAGAAGGCAATATCATAGGCGAGACCGGCCTGCTTCGCATGTTTCCCGCATGGCACCAGACCGACCTTACGATCATCATTCCTGATCCAAAGATGCAGCACAAGGGCTACGGGACGGAAGCGATCCGTATAATGCTTGACATGGCCTTCAATGAGTATGAAATGCATCGCGTCTCGATCGGAGTAGTGGGCTTGAATACGGATGCGCTGGAATTCTATAAGAAAATCGGATTTAAGCAGGAAGGCGTTTTGGAAGAGGCGTATTACTACAACAACGAGTACAGCGATTTCATCATGATGCGGATCCTCAGGCGCGAGTGGAAGTGAGGTAGCATGAAGGGCTTCACGCGAGAATGCACAAAGTTTTCGCTCTGCGGCCTCAACTGCGCGCTGTGTTCCATGCGCGTGGGCGGCTATTGTCCGGGCTGCGGCGGGGGCGAGGGGAATCAGAGCTGCCGGATGGCCCGCTGCTCGCTGCAGCACGGGGGACTGCAATTCTGCCGCGACTGCGCCGAGTATCCCTGCGGCCTATACGCGGGTTTTGACGAGAGCGATTCCTTTGTCCCGCACTCCAGCCGGGAACGCGACCTGGCCCGGGCGCGCGAGCTGGGCCTGGAGGCGTACACGGCGGAGCTGGACGCAAAGCTGGCCGCGCTGGAGGAGCTGCTGCGCGGCTACAACGACGGCCGGCACAAAACGCTCTTCCACATGGCGGCGTATCTGCTCCCGCCCGAGGACCTGAACGCCGCCCTGGCGGAGCTGCACGGGCGGGCTGAGCTCGACTCCGCGGCGGCGAAGGAGCGGGCCGCGGCTGCATCGGAGCTCCTGGAGCAGGCGGCGGCACGGCGGGGACTCAGCCTGAAGCTCCGAAAAAAGCCCAAAAAGGGCTGAATCCTTCAAAAAACAGCGTGACAAGTCCCCGGGTTCTGTGGTATCATCGGAAAATCTTCTCAGAGGGGGTGCGCGCGATGTTCAAAAACCTTTTTGGAAAGAGGCGGGAAGAGCCGGCTCGGGAGCCGGATATGGCGCCGGAGCGCGTAGGAGACGGGCGAAGGGTGGATTACCGGCAGAGCAGCTATGCGAGCTGCCGCATCCGCTGGGCGAGCCGGGAACTGGACGCGGAGGGCGCGCCGCTGCAAGTCCGCGAGCCGCATGAGCGGACGCGGACCTTCCCGGTCCCGGGCGGCTTCACCGCGGCGGGGCGCAGCTATGCGGGACTGGAAGAGCTGTATGTCGAAACGGACGCGGCAAAGACCTTCTGCCGGGACCGCTACGGCAGGCAGGTGCTTTACTACACGGAGCTCTTCCCCTGCTTCGACAGCTTCGATTACGCCACCGAGACGCGCCGCTACCGCTGGTTCCTGCTGCGCGAGGGCGGGAAGCTCACCAGGATACACTACACCGACGAGACCAACCGCCTCTATGTCACTGAGGACGTTGAATACCTGGAAAACAAGCTCTGGTCCGAGCTCTGCCGGCTGCGCTGGTTTGAGCGGGACTGACAAGCAAAGGGGATTGCGCTGCGCTCTGCGCCTCGCTTTGCTCGACGCTCGCTCCGCGAGATGTGTTTTTCCCGAGGTACACGCCCCCGGGAAAAACGCATTTGGCTTTATTTCGCGGCTGCGGCCGCGAAACTCTGCGAGGCTTGGAAGGCAGAAAAAGGCGCGGAGCACTGCTCCGCGCCTTTTTCCGTATCCGCTTTGAGTTTTCAAGCGAGCTTGGCGTACTCCTCCTCGGAGACGGGCTCAAGCCACTCGTTGCTGCAGCCCTCGCCCGGGACGTCCAGGGAGAGGTGCGAGAACCAGCCGTCCGCCGCAGCGCCGTGCCAGTGCTTTGCGTTGGGCGGGATGTTCACAACGTCGCCCGGATGCAGCTCGCGCGGCTCCTGGCCCCATTCCTGATAATAGCCTCGTCCTGCAAGGCAGAGCAGGATCTGTCCGCCGCCCTTTTCTGCGTGGTGGATGTGCCAATTGTTGCGGCAGCCGGGCTCAAAGGTGACGTTGTAGGCCACGACCTGGGAGGTGGAGACATATTGCAGGTAGCTCCGGCCGATGAAGAACTTTGCATATGCGTCGTTCGGCGGACCGATGGGGAATACCATCTCGCTCTGGTGACGGGCTTTGGCGTCCTCAAACTCGGACTCGGGTCCGGACCAGACCTCCTTCGCGGCGCGCAGGGCCGCCCAGGCCTTGGGCCAGCCGGCGTAAAATGCCGCGTGGGTCAGTATTTCCGAGATCTCCAGGCGCGTGATGCCGTTCTTCTTTGCCTCCTCCAGGTGATACTTGAAGGACGAGTCAACAAGGCCCTGGGCCATCAGGGCCGTTACGGTGACGAGGGAACGGTCCCGCAGGGAGAGCTTGTCCTCCCGGCTCCAGACCTCCCCAAACAATACGTCGTCGTTCAGTTGGGCAAACTTGGGCGCGAACTCGCCCATGCTTTCCCTGCCGGCCGTCTGCTTTACCGCCATATTCATGCCTCCTGTTTCAATGAGCGCCCGCCTGCGCGGGCCGCTTTGCGCATTTAGATTGTATCACCTGGAGCGAATAATAGCAAATGCCTATAAGGAATGTTCGCCCGGACAAGAGTCAGCCGCCGTGTGATTTCATCACAGAAAACGAAGCCTCTTTGGGGTATCCTATGCACAGATAAGAGAAAGGGGCTGACTTAAATGGCGGCTGTCAACATAAACAGTGAGGAATTCAGGCGGGTGAAGAGCATGGACAGGCCCGTCCTGGTGGAGTTCTGGGCTCCGTGGTGCGGCTATTGCCGCCGCCTCGGACCGGCATATGAAAAGGTCGCGGAGGAATATGCGGACAAGCTCGTGGTAGCAAAGGTCAACATAGACGAAGAAGCTCCACTGGCAGATGCGGAACGGGTAGAGGTGGTCCCGACCCTGATAATGTACCGGGATGGAAAGGCCGTGGATTCCATCGTGAACCCCGGGTCCAAGGCTGCTATCGACGGGTTTATCCGGAACGTCCTGGCGGAGTGAGGAGGCGGGATGCATGAGCAAGACGCATGTTTACGACATGATAATCGTGGGCGGAGGCCCGGGAGGCTACACGGCCGCGATTTACGCCGCCAGCGCCGGGCTGGACACCCTCGTGCTGGAGAAACTCTCGGCCGGGGGCCAGATGGCTCTGAGCGAAGAGATAAATAACTACCCCGGTTTCGAGGAAGGGGTAGACGGATACACGCTGGCGGAGAAGATGCAGAGGCAGGCTGAACGCTTTGGCGCAAGGACGGTCTATGCAGAGGTGGAGCGCATGGAGCTCGCCGCCGAACCCAAGGTCCTGGAGACCAGCGAGGGCGTGTTTTACGCCAGGACCGTGGCGCTGGCCACCGGAGCGGGACCAAGGGAGCTCGGCCTCGCGGACGAGGCCGAGCTGGTGGGACGCGGAGTCGCCTACTGCGCCGCCTGCGACGGCATGAGATACCGGGGCAAGACCGTGGTCGTGGTGGGCGGAGGCAACTCCGCGGCAGGGGACGCGCTGGCGCTGAGCCGCATTGCGGAGAAGGTGATCCTTGTCCACCGCCGGGACAAGCTCCGGGCCACAAAGGCATACGACAGGCCGCTCTCGCAGGCTGGGAATATTGAATTCCGCTGGAACAGCGCAGTCGTCGAGCTCCTGCACGGGGACAAGCTCAGCGGAGTGCGGCTGAGGGATGTCAATACCGGCGAGGAGACGGAGCTTGCCTGCGACGGAGTTTTCATCAGCGTCGGCAGGAAGCCGGCTACGGAATTGGTGAAAGGCCAGCTGGAGCTGGACAAAAACGGCTATATAGCGGCAGACGAGACGACAAAGACCAGCCTCCCCGGCGTATACGCCGTGGGCGACGTGAGGACCAAAGCCCTGCGTCAGGTGGTGACGGCCGTGGCCGACGGGGCCGCGGCGGTCCACATGGCGGAGGAATATCTGGCAGGAGGCGAATGACATGAAGGAACGTTTGAAGAGATGGCTGCGTCCGGCGCTTTTCACACTGGGCGGGGCGCTTGCCGGCCTGGGCTACTATTACCTGGTGGGCTGCTCCACCGGAGCCTGCGCCATTACCTCCAACCCTTTCAGCTCCATGCTGTATATGGGCGTGGTCGGCTGGCTGCTCTCCGGCGCTTTCGGAGCGGGGTGCAGAGGAAGCTGCAAGAGATAGGCGATTTGATATTCACGGAAAGCCGCGTCTGCTGCGATTGCAGACGCGGCTCAGTCATGTTATTATGGTGTGCAGGGAGGTGGCGACATGCCCCTGCATATCGTGCGCAACGACATAACCGCCATGCATGTGGACGCCGTCGTCAACGCCGCCAATGAGAGCCTGACGGGCGGGGGCGGCGTGGACGGCGCCATCCACCGCGCCGCGGGACCCGGACTGCTGGCCGAGTGCCGCGCTCTGGGCGGCTGCAAGGCCGGCGGGGCAAAGCTCACCCGGGCATATCGCCTGCCGGCCAAATATGTGATACACGCTGTGGGTCCCGTCTGGCGGGGCGGGGGATGCGGGGAGCGTGAGCTGCTGGCCTCGGCATACCGCTCCGCTCTGGAGCTGGCCTTTGAGCGCAAATGCCGGACGGCGGCGTTCCCGCTCATCTCGTCCGGAGCTTACGGATACCCCAAAGACCAGGCGCTCAAGACCGCGGTCGATACCATCGGGGACTTCCTGCTGGAACACGAGATGACGGTCTATCTCGTGGTGTTTGACCGCGCCGCCTATGACATCGGCGGCAAATTGTTCGCGGACATCGCCGCATATATAGACGACGTCTATGTGTCCGAGCACTCGGACAGCCGCGAGCAGCGTTACCGCCGGGCTATGGCACTTGAGGCTCTGCCCGCGCCCTGTGCGGCTGCTCCCATGAGCCTGGACGAGGCCCTGGAGAAGCTGGACGAGAGTTTTTCGCAGATGCTGCTGCGGAAGATAGACGAGCGCGGCATGACGGACGCGCAGTGCTACAAGAAGGCCAACATAGACCGCAAGCTCTTTTCCAAGATACGCTCGGACGTCCATTACAAGCCCTCCAAGCCGACGGCCATGGCCTTTGCCGTTGCTCTGGAGCTGCCGCTTGAGGAGGCGCGCGAGCTGCTCGGCAAGGCGGGCTTTGCCTTTTCCCATGCGAGCAAATTCGACATCATCGTGGAATACTTCATCGCGCGGGGAAACTACAACATTTTTGAGATAAACGAGGCCCTGTTCGCCTTCGACCAGAGCCTGCTCGGCGGCTGAGACCGCGGAGAGCGCCCGGCGAAAGATTTGTCGCCTGCGAGGCGACCAATGAGGATAGGAAACCCCCTATACTGTGCTTGTAAACCGGACAACACAGAATAGGGGGTTCTTATTATGAAAACGAATCTGACGGAGCTGGTATTCATCCTGGACCGCAGCGGTTCCATGCAGGGACTGGAGAAGGACACCATCGGCGGTTTCAACGCCATGCTGGAAAAGCAGAAAAAGGAGCCCGGCGAGGCCTTGGTCTCCACCGTCCTCTTTGACGACAGGATCGAGGTGCTGCACGACAGGGTGAAGCTGGGCGAGGTCCGTCCCATCACCGAAAAGGAATACTGCGTCCGCGGCTGCACGGCTCTGCTGGACGCGGTGGGCGGGGCCATCCGCCACATCGGGAACATACACAAATATGCCAGGCCGGAGGACGTGCCGGAGCGCACGCTGTTCGTCATCACCACGGACGGCATGGAAAACGCCAGCCGCCGGTATACGGCCGACAAGGTGAGGCGCATGATAGAGCACGAAAAGGAGAAATACGGCTGGGAATTCCTCTTCCTCGGCGCCAACATAGACGCCGTGGAAACGGCCGGAAGCCTGGGCATAGCGCCGGACCGGGCCGCGAACTACCGCTGCGACGGCGAGGGTACCCGCCTCAACTACGAGGTCGTATGTCAGGCGGTCTCCGCCGTCCGTGGACGCGCCCCGCTGGATGAGCACTGGAAGGACGCCATAGAGGCGGACCTGCGCAAGCGCCACGGGCGCGGGCGCTGAACCATGTCCGGCGGGGCCCTAGCGGCCCGCCGCCGAAAAGGGGCAGCGCCTGCCTATGCACTGGTTGTTCAGGGCGCTGTAGGAGCAGACTGGGACCGTCCTCTGCATTTCAACTCCCAGGTGTTCACGGGCAAAGTCCACGGCTGCGAGAATGGCCAGGAAGGAGTCCCGTTTGCAGCACCTGGGGCCGCCCACGCTGCCTATGCTGTCCAGGGCGCGGGCGGTCATCCTGTTGCTCAGACCCCAGGGCTCCCGGGCCAGGGGCGTAGACTCTGTGGCGATGGCCAGAAACTGACCCGCGCTGATACCTGCGCCGCAGGCCCCCCAAAAACCACAGGCTCCGCCCGGAACGGCCTTGCCGCGGCTGTATATCTCACGGAGGGCCTTCTCCAGATCCAGAGCGCCCCCGGCGTTCCTGTAGGCGGTGAGCAGGGCTGCTCCCACCATCACATGGTGTTCCGGGCCGTGCATATGGCAGAAGGGCAGGTCCATCATCCGGCGGACGATCGCTATGGGGTCTGTTGAAGTCTCCGAGAGGCACAGGCCGAAGATGCTGTCCATACCTTTGGTGTGACAGTCGTTACAGACATAGTGGCCGTTCACGCAGCGGGTTTTGCTGGGCTCTTTTTTATGGCAGACGGCGCACTCCATGACCTCGTCCCGGACCAGGTATTCAAGAGGCGCCTTGCAGATCAGACATTCTTCCATTTCGCGTCATCCTCCCTCGGCTTCCACCGCGGCCCACTGCGAGCGGCGGAGCTTTCTGCAATATACATTGGCGCGCCGGTGATCACCCACGGTTCGGCTTCCTTTTGATGCCCAACAGTCTGATGAAGTCGTCGAACAAGGAGGTGTCCTCCGGCTCGAACATCAGCCATTTTCCGTCGTGGTAAGTGCGGGTCTCATCATAGAGCCTTTGAACTTGCTCCGAGTAGTTCGCCCTGTCGTTTTCGAATTTGGAGCGTTCATCTTTTCCCAGAATGATCATGAACCCAATGCGGTTTTCCCTTGCGTACAGCGCGCACAGGGTTTTGCCGCCCCGACGGTATTTGCATTCATATGTCCAGGCCTTCCCGCCGCTGCTCCACAAACGCTCCATATCATATTTTTCGTCGATCAGTTCGCATAGTTTATTCCAGGCCGCATACAAAGTTTCCCCGACCAAGGCGGTCATTTGCTCAGCGCCCGGCGCTGTATCAAGCATGAGGTGTGCCTCCCTTCTGCAATTCCCTTTGAAGATCGTCCAGATACAGCTTCTGCTGCCGTTTCAGATAGCCGGGGACAAAGGGACGCATCCACCGGCGTTTGGCGGTGACGGTTTCGGTGCAGGTCAGCCTGGCGCCGCCCTCCGCCGCTTCAAAGTTTCCCTCCCAGGAGCCGGACATGTTGCCGTTTTCCATGGTGAAGGCCCAGAAACGAAACGGCTCGCAGGCCGTGACGGTGAAAACAGTGGCATAGCCGCTTCTGCTGTGCTCCACAAAGCGGGTCTTGTCCAAAACCTCCACCCCCGCCAGGTCGCTGCGCCAGGCGGTGTTGGCGAGGTCGGTCACCGTATGCCACAACCGCTCTATGGAGCAGGGAAAATGGACTGTCACCTTGGAAGTTGCCATGCGATCACCCTTTCTTCGTTTTCCCGTTCGGCCCCGGGCCGACGCCGCAGTTGAGACTGCACAGGGAAAAGCGCGCCTCTTTTCACGGAAAGCCTTTCATGCCGCTCCCGCCCTAGAACCACAGCGCCTGTTCTTCCCGGAACACAGGGGACATCCCTTGGGCATATGGGTCATAGCGGTTTTCATTGCAGCCGAATTCCTGCAAAAAGCAGATCTGACCCGTCTCATTCCAGCGGATGAGGGAGAGACCGTCAAAGCTCTGGACAACACCGTCCGTCATCGCGCAGCGGAAGGACCACTCCGCCACGGTCTGGTCCTCTTTGTGGAAATACTGACGGATGTCCCAGCGCTGCACGGTCCCGCGGGTGTTCCACTCGTCAAACCACAGCTTGATTTTCCCGCTGCCGTGATACTCCGGTCCCCAGCTTTCAATGTAGACGGCGTCGGGTGCAAAGAGGTCCGCGATGCCCGTGTCCTGCCTGTTCAGCCACATGGAAAACCAGCGGCGTATCTGAGCTTCTCTCTGCTCTTGAATGTTCATGGCGGCCTCCTATTCTCAGTTCATGTGTTTGACCGCTTTCCTCAGCGGCTGGCGTATCACCGTTTTCAGCCGCTCGGGGCGGCAGCGGCGAGCATCGCTCAGATAGATCTCATGGTGGAAACGCCCGGCTCCGAAATCCTCTTCATAGCCCTGGGCCTCGGCGTATTCCTTCATGGCGGCGACAGTGGCGGGCTCGTCGTCATAGGGGCCGAGGTGCATGCACTGGACGCAGAGCCCTTCCTCCCAGAGGAAGAACTCCACCTCGGAAAAGTCCTGCCGCTTCTTTTCCGCGGCCTCCCGGACAGCACGGTCAAAGACCTCTCTCGTCACAAACTCCGGCAGGCGGATGAGGGAGATCCACTGGAAATCCTCCTTGCGGGCATAGTCCACGCCCTGTACCCCCTCCTGCCACCACAGGCCCTCCAGCGGCGGCACCACATAGTCAAAGCAGCCCTCCGGCTTGTGCTTGCCCAGCCTGCTCATTTTGATGGTGAAGGCCACTGCATAGAGCATACCGAGAGCTTGCCTGTAGGCGCCGCCCTCCTCATTGGGGTCGCCACGCCCACGCACGGCCAGAAAATTCATTGCAGGCACGGTGACGATGCCGGGCGTTCTGGGCGGAAGATAGAACTCCTTGTACTCTTTCTTGTAGTCAAAGGACATGCTGCTTTCCTCCCTTTGCTTTCGGGCGTTTTTTCAGCGCCTCACAGGTGATTCGTACCAGCTCCGCCGCACGCTCCCGGTCCTCCACGTCCTCCACGAGGATATAGTCCTTGGCTCCCTCATAGGGCGGGGCCTTGGCCAGATTGGGAAACGCCGCTTCCGCCTCCGGAGTGGGCTTCACGAAAAGCTGGTCGTCGCATATGACGGCGAAGAACAGGTCGTCACAGTAAAGGCCGTATTCTCCGAACATCTTCCGGCAGCGGATTACTCCGGCCTCCCGCAGCTGCTCGGCCACATAGCTCACGAAATCCGCATGAGACGCCATGTTAATTCCTCCCACGGTAAAGGTCGGCCAATGTTTGGTTCAAAACCCCGAGCCGTTCCCGCAGCTCCTCCGGCTCCAGCAGCTCCGCCTTGTCTCCAAAGGTCAGGACCCAGCTGAGCACGCTTTCCGCGTCCGGAAAGCCGCCGGTAAAGCGCAGCCGGCCGTCCGACTCCTCGGCAAAACGGTCAGCCCCATACTCTTCCACCAGCCGCCAGCGGCAGGCGGGGTCAAAAAGGACGGTGACCTGATACTTGGCAGGGAATATCCGCTCCGGGGCCAGGTCGGGCAGGGGCGCGTGCCGGGGCGCAAAGGGTTCACCGGACGCGAGCTCCGTCATGCGGTTCAGCTTGAAAAGACGGAAATCCTCCCGGGTCCTGCACCAGCCCCACAGATACCAGGCCGACCAGTGAAAGACCAGATAGTAGGGCTCGACGGTCCGCACCGACTCCTCCCTGGGTGAAAAGTAGGCGAAGCGCAGCGTCCGGTGCTGCTCGATGGCGGCCTGGATGAGCTCGATCTTCGGCGGCAGGCTGGTCTTGTACCAGGAGGAGAGGTCGATGAGCATGTGGGCGCCGCCGGGGACCAGTCCGCCCGTCCCGGCGCTGAGCTTTTCCATCAGCTGGGCGTAACGGCGGCTGCCGCTGACGCTGTCCAGGCTCCTGAGCCCCGCCAGGATGGCCTGCATCTCCGGGGCGGTGAGCACGGTGCGGTCCACCCTGTACCCCTCCATGATAGAGATGCCGCCCCCTGCTCCCTGGGCGGTGGCGATAGGGATGCCCGCCCGGCACAGGGACTCGATGTCTCGCTGAATGGTCCGGCGGGACACTTCGAACTGCTCCGCAAGCTCCGGAGCGGTTACCCTCTCCCGCTGGAGGAGAATGGACAGAATGCCAATGAGCCGCTCCATCTTCATGCGCCGCGCCGCCTTTCACATTTCTGTTTGCATTATACCATAGGAACACGACAACTGTGTGTCATGTTTCTCGGAGGATTGCAGAGGCACATATCGTATGATATCATAGTTCCATCAAGACTGCCAGGCATGGGACGGACCACCCTATGGAAATCAGAAAAGTAGAGACAGATAAAAAGAGATACCTGGATTTACTGCTGCTGGCCGACGAGCAGGAGGACATGATCGACCGCTACCTGGAGCGGGGGACCATGTATGTGCTGGAGGACGACGGCGTCATGGCAGAATGTGTGGTGACGGACGAGGGCGATGGTGTTCTGGAACTGAAAAACATTGCCGTGGAGCCCGCCTTTCAGGGCAGAGGCTGCGGGAAGGCCATGATAGATTTCCTTGTCCGAACTTACAAGGGGCAATATTCGGCCCTGCAGGTGGGTACCGGGGACAGCCCGTCCACCGTCCCGTTTTACGAGGCCTGCGGATTTCGCAGGCACCATCTGGTCAAGAACTTTTTCACCGATAATTATGACCACCCCATCTACGAGCACGGCGTGCGGCTGGTGGATATGGTGTACCTGCAAAGGGGATTGTAAACACGCGCAGTATATCTTACAGCGCCAAACTCAACCCGAACCAGCCGCCTGCCAGGCTAAACTGACAGACGGCTGCGCCTGGTGACGTGCCGCCATTTAAAATCTGCGGTATCGTCAATGGTATCAATCAGTACTAAAGGCGGTGAACTGCATGTATTTTCAAAGGCTGAAAGATTTGCGGGAAGATAAAGACCTTCGGCAGGAGGATGTGGCAGAAATTTTAGGGATCAGCCAGACGGTGTATTCCCGCTATGAGCGTGGGTTCCAGACGATTCCGGTCATTCATCTTCTAAAATTGGCGGACTACTATAGGGTGTCCACGGATTATATCCTCGGGCGGATCAACAGCAGCAAGCCGTACGATATAATATAGCTTATCAAAGCAGAAAAACCGCCTTGTTAGGCGGTTTTTCTGCGAAAGGTGGTCGGAGTGGTGAGACTCGAACTCACGGCCTCCAGCTCCCAAAGCTGGCGCGCTACCGACTGCGCAACACCCCGGTGAATTTTGATTATACTATGCTTCCGATAAATCCGCAACCTTTTCTTCGTTGAAGTTTTCGTCAGGATATGTTATCATTCTTGCGGAGCGTGATATGACTTGAGAATGAGAAAAAAGCCCAACCTCGTGCCGCGCTGGGAAAGGTGCGCCGAGCTGCTTGAAAATACACCCGAAGTTCACCGCGGGCGCTGGCTCGCGGATTTCCCGGGACATGACCGGCTCTGCCTCGAGCTCGGCTGCGGCAAGGGCCGCTTCACCGCGGGTATGGCCGCCGCTGAACCCGGCGCGCTGCTCTGCGCAGTCGAAAAGGTCCCCGACGCTATGGTCGTCGCCATGGAGCGCGTCCGCGACGCCGGCCTCACAAACGTCCGCTTCCTCGACCGCGACGCAGTCCTCCTGCCCGAGTTCTTCGCGCCGGGCGAGGTCTCGCGCATCTACATAAATTTCCCCGACCCCTGGCCCAAGAAAAAACAGTTCAAACGCCGCCTCACAGCCCCGGGTTTCCAGAAGCTATACTTCGACCTGCTGCCGCCCGGCGGCGAGGTCTGGCTCAAGACCGACAACGTCCCGCTCTTCGAGTGGAGCCTCGAGCAGTTCCAAAACTGCGGCTGGGAGCTCAGAGAAGTCACCCGCGACCTGCACCAAAACGGCGTCACGGGAGTTATGACAGACTACGAGGCCAAGTTCCACGAGCAGGGCGTCAAGATAAACCGCCTCGTCGCGGTGAGAGGGGAGGCCTGGTCATGCGGCTGATATCCTGGAACGTAAACGGCCTGCGAGCCGTTATGAAAAAAGGTTTTGAGGACATCTTCTGGGGCCTCGACGCCGATATCTTTTGCCTGCAGGAGACCAAGCTCCAGGCCGGGCAGATAGAGCTCGACCTGCCCGGTTACGAGCAGTTCTGGTGTTACGCCCAGAAAAAGGGCTACTCCGGTACCGCCGTTTTCACCCGCGTGAAGCCCCTCGGCGTCTCATATAACCTGGGCCACGACGAGCACGACTCGGAGGGCAGGGTCATAACCCTCGAGTTTGAGGACTTTTACCTTGTCTGTGTCTACACCCCCAACTCCCAGGACGGGCTCAAGCGGCTCGACTACCGCATGAGCTGGGAGGATGCCTTCCGCGACTACCTTGTCGAGCTCGACCACATCAAGCCCGTCGTCATCTGCGGGGACATGAACGTCGCGCACGAGGAGATAGACCTCAAAAACCCAAAGACCAACCGCATGAACCCAGGCTTCACGGACGAGGAGCGCGGCAAAATGACAGAGCTGCTCGAAGCCGGCTTCACCGACACCTTCAGATACCTCTACCCGGAGCTCGAGGGCGCCTACAGCTGGTGGAGCTTCCGCGCCGCGGCCAGGGAGAGGAACGTCGGCTGGCGCATAGACTACTTCCTCTGCTCGGACAGGCTCCGCGAGAGGATAGACAAGGCCTATATCTGCCCCGAGATAATGGGCTCCGACCACTGCCCTGTGGGGCTCGACCTCAAGTGAGCGCGGGCTTTTCGATAGGCCCGCTGCGGCTCGCGGGCAGGGCGGTGCTCGCCCCCATGGCCGGGGTCACGGACTCTGCTTTCCGTGGCCTGTGCCTCGAACAGGGCGCGGCGCTCGTGTATACGGAGATGGTCAGCGCCAAGGCCCTGTGCTATAATGACAGAAAGACAGCCGCGCTCCTGCACGTCCCGGAGGACGGCAGGCCCGTCTCGGCCCAGATCTTCGGCCACGAGCCCCAGTCCATGGCCGAGGGCGCAAAGAGGGCGCTGGAGCTCTCGGGCGCGGACATTATCGACATCAACATGGGCTGCCCTGTCGGCAAGGTCGTGAAGTCCGGCGACGGCTCCGCGCTAATGAAAACGCCGGAGCTCGCGGCGGAGATCGTAGCGGCGGTGGCCGGGGCCGTACCGGTCCCGGTGACGGTGAAGATACGCAAGGGCTGGGACGGCGGGAGCGTGAACGCCGTGGAGCTTGCGCGGCTCTGCGAGCAGGCGGGGGCCGCGGCCATAGCCGTCCACGGCAGGACCAGGGTCCAGATGTACGCCGGGCGCGCGGACTGGGACGTTATCAGGGACGTCAAGCGCGCCGTGGGCATACCCGTAATCGCAAATGGAGACGTATTTTCCGGCGAGGACGCGGCGCACATCCTCAGCTACACGGGGGCGGACGCCTGCATGGTGGGCCGCGGGGCCTTCGGGGACCCCTGGCTATTCGCAGAGATAAATGCCGTCCTGGACGGCGGGGAAGCGCCGGAACGTCCGCCGCTCGCAGAGAGAATGGCGACGGCCCTGCGCCAGGTGGAGACGGCCGCCCTCGAAAAGGGCGAGAGGCTCGCCTGCATAGAGGCCAGAGCCAGGCTGCCCTGGTATCTCAAGGGCGTGCCGCACTCTGCCGCCTGGAAGCAGAAGCTGGTCCGGATATCCACGCTGGACGAGCTGCGCTCAATAGCTTCAGACATAACAAAGGGCAGACCGCCCATAGATATAGTATTATAGAGAGTGATCTTATGACCCGGGAAGAAGAGCTGGAGATCATCGTCAAGGTGCGCTCCGGGGACGCCGACGCGTTTGAGGCGCTGGTGCTGGAACATCAGAATAAGGTCTACAGCCTCGCACTCCGGATGGTGGGCAACGAGGAGGACGCGCGGGACATGGCGCAGGAGGCGTTCATCCGCGCCTTCAACTCGCTGGGCAGCTTCCGCGGGGAGAGCAAGTTTTCCGTGTGGCTCTACAGGCTGACGAGCAACATCTGCATCGACTTCCTGCGCGGCAGGGCGAAGCGGAGGACGGTCTCGCTCAGCTGGGAGGACGAGGACGGATACGAGGGTGAGCTGGAGATCCCGGACGAGCGTTTTTCGCCCGAGGCGGGGCTGGAGCGCAGCGAACTGCGCGAGGCCGTGCGCCGCGGGCTGGAGCAGCTCACGCCGGAATACCGCGAGATCCTGCTGCTTCGCGAGATAAACGGCCTCAGCTACGACGAGATCGGCAGGGCGCTGAACCTCGAGGAAGGGACGGTGAAGTCCCGCATCTTCCGGGCGCGCAAAAAACTTTGCGAGATTTTAGTTCGGGAAGGGAACATTCCGGGACAGGGCGCGTCAAACGAGCGGAAGGGAGGTGTGAACGCATGAGCGATTGCGGCGAATACGAGAAACTTATAAGCCTTTATGTGGACGGCGAGCTGCCGGAGCCTGAAAAGACCGGGCTCGAAGCCCATATGGCGGAGTGCTCACGCTGCCGCAGACTCTGCGATGCGTTCAGGGCGATCTCCCTTTCGCTTGGGGAGGAGGCCGCGCCGGCAGGTTTCAGCTCCGGAGTGATGGCCGCCGTCAAGACCCAGGGCGAGTCCGGGGCGAGCAGGGCGAAAAAGCCCGGAAAGAGCTGGCCCAAATACCTTGCCCTGGCCGCCTGCATAGCTCTGGCCGCGCTGACTACGGTGCGGCTGGCTTTGCCGTCCGGGAGCAGGACGGCAGATGCCGGCGGGGCTCAGCCCGCGCAGTTTGGCATCGCGGCGGCGCCCGGCGTAGTCGAAACAAAAGATATGCCCGCGGAGGAGAACGGGGCGGACGCGGCCATGCCATATTCGCTGGAGCTGCCGGAGCCCGAGGAGGCCGTCATGCTCAGAGTGAGCGGCGCCGCTCAGACCCAGACGGATGACCCGGAGCGTATCGCGGAATTTGCGAAGCTCCTGAGCTTCGAGAGCGACGCTTCCCCGGAGGAGGTCTCCGGCGAAGCGATCTACCTTGTCAGCCTCGAATATGAGGAAGGCTCCGAGACGATGAGCGTCTGGATAAACGGAGACAATTTGTTCTGTCTGCGTGAGGGCGTCGGCTTCTACAGCGCGGCCGGAAGCGCGGAGGACTTGCTCGAGGCCATAGGCTAAAGCGGTTTGTTATTCCCCCTCAATTTGTCCAAATCGGCAAATTGAGGGGAATTTTTGATATTTTTCCGCAAGATTTGCGGATTATTTTCACTTGAAACACCAGACGCGCTGTGCTATAATCATAAGCTGAAATGAAATTGCCCGGAACGGGCGCGACATAAAAAGGAACTTGGTGGGAAAAGTGAAACAGCTCAAGGTATCCAACAACGTAATAAGGCGGCTCCCGCGCTATCTGCGCAAGCTGGACGAGCTCAAGACCGCGGGGGTGGACCGTATCTCCTCCGGCGAGCTGGGCCGGCAGATGTCTCTGACATCTTCTCAGATAAGGCAGGATTTCAGCTGCTTTGGTGAATTCGGGCAGCAGGGCTACGGCTACAACGTCACGGGCCTGCGGGGGGAGATAGCCTCGATTCTCGGCATGAACCGCGACTTTTCGGTCATACTGGTCGGCGTCGGAAACATCGGCCGCGCGCTGATCGAGAATTTCTGCTTCGAGCAATACGGCTTCCACATGGTCGCCGCCTACGACGTTCGCCCCGAGCTGATCGGGACGGATATCTCCGGTATCCGCGTGCACGACATCTCGGAGCTGCCGCAGATATTTGAGAACAACCACGTCGATATGGCGGTCCTCTCCGTGCCGAAGATCATGGCCAACCGCGCAGCGCACGAGCTGGTCAGCCACGGCGTGCGGGCCATCTGGAACTTCACGAATGTGGAGCTGGACGTGGCCGAGTCGGACGTCATCGTGGAGAACATCCACTTCTCGGACAGCCTGCTGGCTCTCGGCTACTATATGTCCGAACGGATAGACGCCGAAGCCGGAGCGAAAAACCAGAAATAAGGGAGTGTCCCCATGCGCAGAAGACTGCTGGCCCTGTTTTTGACGGCGGCGCTGCTGGCGGGCGCGTCAGGCGCCCTGGCCGCGGGCAGCGCGTCGGACCCGCTGGTAACGCGCAGCTATGCGGAAAACTGGGCAAAGGACATAGTCGAAGCCGCTGAAAAGAAGCTGGAAGAGGCTGCCTCCGGTTCCGGAGCCGGCGAGCTGCTCCAGTTGGCCGCAGGCTCCGGTCTCAAGCTCGCGGAGGGCGCCTGCGTGACCTTGGTCTCCGGCTCCGCCTCCGTGCGTATAGACAGCGGCGACTTCCTCAACGTCTCCGTCGGCGGCGAGGCCGTGAACGGGCGCGTGAACCCCGGCCAGATGTATATCGTCTGCGAGGACTCCTCCGCCACCGTGACGGCGTCCTCGGCGTCCGTCCTGCTTGTCTCCGGAGGGCGCAGCTCCGTCGCGGGGCAGAACATCGTCTTTGACGACGTGCCGGAGTCCAGCTGGTACTATGACTACGTCTACGCCGCAGTCGCCCTCGGCCTTATCGACGGCATCACCGAAAATGGCTACGGCCCGGACGAGAGCTTCACGCTCGCCCAGGCGGTCAAGATTGCCGCGTGTATGCACCAGCTCTATCATGAGGGCGCCGTAACGCTCAAAAACGGCAGCCCCTGGTACACCACCTATGTGAGCTACGCCGTTGAAAACGGCATCGCCCCACAGAGCTACGGCAGCCTCAGCCGCGAGGAATTCGATTCGCCCATCAGCAGGCGGGACTATGTGCGTCTCTTCTACAAGGCCCTGCCTGCCTCCGAATACGCGGAGATAAACTCCGTCGCGGACGGAGCCATACCGGACGTTGCCGTGGGCAGCATCGGCTCAGAGGAGATCTACGCCTTCTATAGGGCCGGTATTCTGGACGGCTCACTGGCGGACGGCTCCTTCCTCCCGGACAGCGGCATAAAGCGCAGCGAGGTCGCCGCGATAATCGTCAGAATGTTCGACACATCAGAACGCCGCAGCGTGACGCTGGGCTGATAAATATGGAAAAAAGCCGGCCATGCGCCGGCTTTTTTTAAAGGAGTGAATGTAATGTCCGATACCATTGCGGCTATCGCCACGGGCGGTTCCGTGTCCGCGATAGGCATAGTCAGGGTCTCCGGCCCGCAGGCGCTGGAGGCGGCGGACAGGGTGTTCCGCCCCGCGGACGGCAGACGGATGTCCGAACACGGGGACAGGCGCCTGGTCTACGGCGCGCTCTGCGGCGAGGACGGCCGGGTCCTGGACTGGTGCCTGTGTACCATAAGCCGCGCCCCGCACAGCTATACCGGCGAGGACACCGCCGAGCTCCAGTGCCACGGCTCGCCCGTCGTGCTCCGGCGCGCGCTGGAGCTGCTCTTCGCCGCAGGCGCCAGGCAGGCCGGTCCGGGCGAGTTCACAAAGCGCGCCTTCCTCAACGGCAGGCTCGACCTCACCCAGGCCGAGGCAGTCATAGACATCATAGAGGCCGAGACCGCCGCCGCCGCGGAAAACGCTGCCGGTCAGCTCGGCGGCGCGCTCAGCCGCAGGGCGGAGCGGGTGTATTCGGACGTGGTTGACATAATATCTCACTTCGACGCGGTGCTCGACTACCCGGACGAGGACATAGAACCCTTTGAGCTTGCGGACTACCGGAGCAGGCTGGAGGGCGGCTGCTGTCAGCTGAGGGAGCTTTTGTCGAGCTTTGAGCGCGGCCGGGTGCTGCGCGAGGGCGTGAGCGCGGCGATAATCGGCCGGCCGAACGCGGGTAAGAGCTCGCTGCTGAACGCGATTTTGGGCTACGACCGGGCGATAGTCACGGCGCAGCCCGGCACGACGCGCGACACGATAGAGGAAAAGGCCCTGCTGGGCGGGGTGCTGCTGCGCCTGACGGATACGGCGGGCCTGCGCGAGGCCGCGGACGAGGCCGAGCGCGAGGGCGTGCGCCGGGCCTTTGCGGCCGCCGAGGGTGCGCAGCTGGTGCTGGCCGTGTTCGACGGCTCCGAGGCCCTGCGCGCCGAGGACCGCGAGACGATAGAGGCCGCAAAGCGGGCGAAGCGCGCCGTCTGCATCATGAACAAGTCCGACCTGCCCAGGGCGGCGGATGCGGCGGAGCCGGAGGGCTTTGACGCCGTGGTCAGCCTGAGCGCGCGTACGGGTGAGGGCCTGGACGCCCTGGCCGGGGCCGTGGCGCGGCTCTTCCCGGAGCCGGAGACGCCCGCGGGCGAGATCCTCACGAACGCGCGCCAGGCCGAGGCGATGAACCGTGCGCTCGGCTCGCTGGAATCCGCCCTCCGCGCCATGGACGAAGGCCTCACGCCCGACGCCGTCCTCACAGAGGCCGAGTACGCACTGGACGCCCTCTCCGAGCTGACCGGGCGCAGCGTAAAGGCCGATGTCACGGAGCGCATCTTTTCCCGCTTCTGCGTGGGGAAATAGGTTTACATAAGTACAAAACATGCCCCGGGCCGGGAAAAACTCTTGACATCCGCGGCAACGGTGGTAATATATTAGCGTGCTATCACATTAGCAAGGTAAAGTGCAGCGGAGGAAGAGCATGGAGAGCATTTTGAGGCCGGAGGAGAGGCTGGTGCGGAGTTTGCGGGCGCTGTATTCGCGCTTCGGCTACCGGCCCTACCGGATGAGCAAGTTTGAGGAATATGACCTCTACGCGGGCAACCGGAGCTTTCTGCCGAGCGGCAGCGTCATCACCTTCACGGATACGAACGGGCGGCTCATGGCGCTCAAGCCGGACGTGACGCTGTCCATAGCGAAGAACCTCGGCGGCGAGGGCGCGGCGGAGAAGGTGTATTACGACGAGAGCGTCTACCGCGCGCCGGACTCGGGCCTCGGCTTTCAGGAGATAACGCAGGCGGGGCTGGAGTACCTCGGCACTGTGGACGCCTATGTCCAGGGCGAGGTGCTGATGCTGGCGGCGCGGAGCCTGATGGAGGTCACGGACGAGTGGGTGCTGGACCTCTCGCACATGGGCTATCTCTGCGCTTTGGTGGACGAGCTGGGCCTGCGCGGCCCGGAGCGCGCGGAGCTTTTGCGCGCGGTGGGGAGCCGGAGCATCCAGGCGATACGGGCGGTGTGCGCCTCGGCGGGCGCGCCCGCGGAGCCGTCTGAGCGCCTGGCGGCGCTGGTGGAGCTCTACGGCCCGGCGCGGGAACTGCTGCCGAAGCTGGCGGAGGCCGCCGCGACCCCGGCGGAGGAGCTGGCGGCGCGGGAACTCGGCAGCGCGCTCGGCGTCCTGGAGGCCTTCGGCTGTGCCGGGAACGTGAACCTGGACCTCAGCATCACCTGCGACACGGAGTATTATAACGGCCTGGTGTTCAAGGGCTACGTCCGGGGCGCGCCTTCGGCGGTGCTCTCCGGCGGGCGGTATGACAGTCTCATGCGCAAGCTGGGCAAGGACGAACAGGCCATAGGCTTTGCGGTGTATCTGAACCTGCTGGAGCGCCTGGGCGCGCCGGAGCAGGAGTATGACGCGGACGTGCTGCTCATCCCGGACGGCGAGACGCCGGAGGAGCTGGCCGCAGCGGTGCGGGAGCTGACGGAGGCCGGGCAGAGCGTCCGGGTCCAGCCCGGCACGGAGGGTACGGCGCGCTGCCGCAGGGCGATGAAAATGAAAAACGGGAGGCCGGTTTTGCTTGAAGCAGACGATTGACATAGCCCTGCCCAAGGGCAGGCTGGGCGAGCAGGTTTACGACATGTTCGAGCGCTCGGGCTGCGGCTGCCCGGGCATACGAGAGGACAGCCGCAAGCTGGTTTTTGAAAACGAGGAGAACGGGCTGCGCTTCTTCTGGGTGAAGCCCTCGGACGTCGCGATATACGTCGAGCGCGGCGCGGCGGACATGGGCGTCGCGGGAAAGGACATCCTGCTCGAGTACTCGCCGGATGTCTATGAGCTCTGCGACCTGGGCATAGGCCGCTGCCGGATGTGCGTGGCCGGCAGGGAGGAGCAGTGGCGGCGTACCGGTACGCTCCGCGTGGCGACGAAGTTTCCGAACATCGCAACGCGGTATTTCAGCGGCCAGGGCCGCGCCATAGACATCATAAAGCTGAACGGCTCCATCGAACTCGCGCCCATAATAGGGCTCTCGGACGTGATCGTGGACATAGTCGAGACCGGCACGACCCTCCGGGAAAACGACCTGCGCGTGCTCGAGACGATTCTCCCCATAAGCGCGAGGCTCATCGCCAACAAGGCGAGCTTCAAGTTCAAATACGAGGGCATAAGCCGCCTGGCAAAGCTGATAGCCGGGGCGGCGGAAGGAGGCAGAGCGTGATGATAAAGATCATGAAGAGCGGCGAGACCCCCGCTTCCGAGCTGTTTGCGAGGGCGGTGTCCGGGCGGGACGTTTCCGGCACGGTGTCGGAGATAATACAGAACGTCCGGGAAAACGGGGACAGGGCGCTCTGCGAGTACAACGCCAAGTTTGACAACGCGGCGGGAGTGCCGCTAGAGGTGACGGCGGAGGAGCTGGACGCCGCGGTGAAGTCCGTGGACCCGGAGTACCTGCGCGTGCTCGAGCGCGCGAGCGCGAATATAAGGGCCTTCCACGAGCGGCAGGTGCGGCACGATTATATTCTGACGCGGCCCGACGGCTCCATGCTGGGCCAGCGGGTGATACCCATGCAGCGCGTGGGCCTGTATATCCCGGGCGGCACGGCGGCTTATCCCTCGTCTCTGCTCATGAACTGCATCCCGGCGAAGATAGCGGGCGTGGACGAGATAGTCATGACCACCCCGGCGACGGGCGGCGAGGTCAGCCCGGCCATCCTCGCTGCGGCGAAGGTCGCGGGAGTGGACAGGGTGTTCCGCGTCGGCGGGGCGCAGGCCGTTGCGGCCCTGGCTTACGGGACGGAGACCATACCCAGGGTGGACAAGATAGTCGGCCCCGGCAACGCCTTCGTCGCGGAGGCGAAGCGCCAGGTGTTCGGCCAGGTTGCGATAGACATGATAGCCGGGCCGAGCGAGATACTCATAGTCGCGGACGGGACAGCGGACCCGGCCTGGCTCGCGGCGGACATGCTCTCCCAGGCCGAGCACGACAGGCTCGCCACAGCGATACTCATAACCGACAGCGCGGCGCTCGCGGAAAAGACCGCCGCCGAGCTCGACAAGCAGCTCGAGATATTGCCCAGGAAAGATATCGCCGGCGCATCCCTGGAGGCAAACGGCAAGATAATCGTGACGGACGATCTCTCCGAGGCTGTGGACATTGCAAACGAGATAGCGCCGGAGCACCTGGAGCTCTGCGTGGAGCAGCCCTTCGACTGGCTGGGCAGGGTGCGCAACGCCGGCTCGGTGTTTCTGGGCCACTACTGCCCGGAGCCCCTGGGCGACTACCTCTCCGGTACGAACCACACCCTGCCGACTATGGGTACAGCGCGCTTCTCGAGCCCGCTCGGCGTGGACGACTTTGTGAAGCGGAGCTATTTCTCCTACTACACGGCGGCGGGGCTTGAATCCGTCGCGGACGACGTGGCGCTCTTTGCGGACACGGAGGGCCTGCACGCCCACGCGGTGTCCGCGACGATACGTCGAAGGGGGCGTTCGGAGTGAGCCGCTTTCTGGACAGCAAGTTCTCAAACCTCGAGCCATACGTCCCCGGCGAGCAGCCGAAGGACAGAGAATATATAAAGCTGAACGCGAACGAATCTCCCTACCCGCCCACGCCCGCCGTGCTGGAGGCGCTGCGCTCCGAGGCGGCGACGGCGCTGAACCTCTACCCGGACGCGGCCTGCCGCGAGCTCGCCGGTCTGCTGGCGGAGCAGTTCGGCCTGGGCGAGGGGAACGTCCTCTTGGCGAACGGCTCGGACGACATCCTGAACTTTTGCTTTCTCGCCTTCTGCGAGCGGGGCGTGGTGTTCCCGGACGTGAGCTACGGCTTTTACGAGGTCTTTGCGGACCTCTACCACATAGACGTCCGTCGCCCCGCCATGGGCGAGGGCCTGACAATAGACCCGCGCGACTACACCGGTACGGGCCGCTGCGTGGTGATCGCCAACCCGAACGCCCAGACGGGCGTGGCCCTGCCGCTTTCGGCGGTGGAGGGCATCGTGAAGGGCAGCCCGGAGAGCGTGGTCGTCGTGGACGAGGCCTATGTGGATTTCGGCGGGGAGACGGCTGCACCGCTGGTGTCGAAATACCCGAACGTGCTGGTCGTGCGGACCTTCTCCAAGTCCGGCTCCCTGGCGGGGGCGCGGCTGGGCTACGCCCTGGGGCCGGAGCCGCTCATCGAGGACCTCAAAAAGCTCAAATACTCGACGAACCCCTACAGCGTGAACCGGACGGCGCTCGCCGCCGGGGCCGCCGCGGTGCGGGACTGGGCTCAGTGCGCGGCCAACTGCCGGCGCATAGCGCTCGAGCGCAGACGCCTGACGGCCGAGCTCGTGAAGCGCGGCTTTGAGCTGACCGCCTCCAGCGCGAACTTCGTCCTGGCGCGGCCCTGCCTAATCGGCGCGCGCGAATATATGGAAGCTCTGCGCGAGCGGGGCATACTCATCCGCTACCTGGGCGGCAAGCTCGCGGACTGGGTGCGCATCACCATAGGCACCCCGGAACAGATGGACGCGCTGCTCGCCGCGACGGACGAAATCTTGAAAGTGAGCTGAGACACATGAGAAACAGCGAGGTGCGCCGCGAGACGGCGGAGACTTCGGTGGTCCTGAGCCTGGAGCTGGACGGCTCGGGCAGGGCGGAGATATCGACGGGCGTCGGCTTCCTGGACCACATGCTGACCCTGCTGGCCCTCCACGGCGGATTTGACCTCTCCGTGAGCTGTAAGGGCGACCTGGAGGTGGACGCGCACCACAGCGTGGAGGACATCGGCCTCTGCTTCGGCGCGGCGCTGGCCCAGGCCCTGGGCAAAAAGCGCGGCATAAACCGCTACGGCAGCATCCTCCTGCCCATGGACGAGGCGCTCATCCTCTGCGCCGTGGACCTCTCCGGCAGGCCCTGCCTCAGATATACGGCGGATATCCCCTCCCAGAAGGTCGGGGACTTCGATACGGAGCTCGCGCGGGAGTTTTTCCAGGCAGTGGTGAACACCTCGCTCATGAGCCTGCACATCCGGCAGCTCGACGGGCTCAACTCGCACCACATCATAGAGGGCATGTTCAAGGCCCTGGGCCGCGCGCTGCGTCAGGCCGTCGCCGTGACGGGCGGGGCGCTGCCCTCGACGAAGGGAGTGCTCTGATGATAGCCATAATCGACTACGGCGTGGGCAACCTGTTCTCGCTCAAGTCCTCCTTCGCCGCTATAGGCCAGGAGGCCGCCGTCACAGGAGACGCCGCAAAGATAGCGGACGCGGAGAGGGTCATCCTCCCCGGCGTGGGCGCCTTTGCGGATGCCTATGAAAAATTATGCACCAGCGGCCTGGACGAGGCAGTCCGCCGCGCGGTAAAAAGCGGTAAGCCCGTCATGGGCATATGCCTCGGTATGCAGCTTCTATTCGAGCGCAGCTTCGAATACGGCGAGCACCCCGGACTCGGCCTGCTGGGCGGCGAAGTGGTAGGCATGGAGGGCAAACTGCCCACTGGTCTGCCCATACCCCACATCGGCTGGAACGCGCTCAGCATAAAGCGGCCGGGCGGCGTGCTCAAGTATGTCCGGGAGGGCGACTGCGTCTATTTCGTTCACAGCTTCTATGCGGACAATTGCCCGGACAGCGTTACGGCCACGACGGAATACGGCATCGACCTGACCGCCTCGGTGCAGCGGGAAAACCTCTACGGCTGCCAGTTTCACCCGGAAAAGAGCGGCAAGGTCGGCCTCGGCATTCTGCGGGCCTTCTGCGAACTGGAGGGCTGAGACATGCTGATCTTCCCGGCAATAGACCTCTACGAGGGCCGCGCTGTGCGGCTCTATAAGGGAGATTACGCCAAAATGACCGTCTACAGCGAGGACCCCGCCGCCGTGGCGCGGGACTTCGCGGCCCAGGGCGCGCGGCAGATGCACACCGTGGACCTCGAGGGCGCGAGGGACGGCGGCACGCCGAACCTGGGCATCATCGAGCGCATCGCAAAGGAGACGGGGCTCTTCGTCGAGTGCGGCGGCGGCCTGCGGGACATGGCTGCCATAGACCGCGCCTTCGCGGCCGGGGTCGGGCGAGTCATCCTCGGCACGGCGGCGGTCTCGGACGAGCGGCTCCTGGCCGAGTCGGTGCAGAAATACGGAGAAAAGATAGCCGTCGGCGCGGATTTGCGTGACGGCAGGGTCGCCATAAAGGGCTGGCGCGAGGACTCCGGCCTCACGGCGGAGGACTTTCTGCGCAAGGTCGAGGCCCTGGGCGTCCGGACCGTCATTTGCACGGACATTTCCCGGGACGGGGCCATGCGCGGCGCCAACGCGGAGCTCTATGAGCGCCTGCAGCGCGAGTTCGGGCTCGACCTCATCGCCTCGGGCGGGGTCTCGAGCCTGGAGGACGTGGCGAGGCTCCGCGCGCTGGGCCTCTACGGGGCCATAATCGGCAAGGCATACTACACCGGGGACATTTCACTCCGGGAGGCGGTGGAGGCGGCAAGATGATAACGAAAAGGATAATCCCCTGCCTCGACGTCAAGGACGGCAGGGTCGTCAAGGGCGTTAACTTCCTGGGCCTGCGGGACGTCAATTCGCCTGTCGAGCTGGCGAGCTGGTACTCAGACTGCGGCGCGGACGAGCTGGTGTTCTACGACATCACCGCCTCGGCCGAGGGTCGGGGGCTCTTCACGGACATATTGCGGGAGGTGGCTTCGACCATCTTCATACCCCTCACGGTGGGCGGCGGCATATCGAGCCTGGAGGACTTCGACCGCGTGCTCAAGTGCGGCGCGGACAAGGTGAGCGTGAACTCGGGCGCTATACGTGACCCGGAGCTGGTCCGAAAGGCCGCGCGGCGCTACGGCGACCAGTGCGTCGTGCTCTCGGCGGACATAAAGCGCGTGGACGGGCAGTTTCGCGTGTTCGCGCGCGGCGGCAGGGACGACACGGGCATAGAGGCCATCGGCTGGATAAAGCGCTGCGTCGGGATGGGCGCGGGCGAGGTCGTCGTGAACTCCATAGACACGGACGGCGTCAAGGGCGGCTTCGACCTGCCCATGCTCGAGGCGGTGTGCGAGGCGGTCAGGGTGCCGGTCATCGCCTCGGGCGGCGCGGGCTGCGCGGGGGACTTCACGGAGCTTTTCCGCCGCGTGCCGGAGGTGAGCGCAGGGCTAGCCGCGTCCATCTTCCACTTCGGCGAGGTAAAAATACCGGAGCTCAAGGCCGAGCTGCGGCAAAACGGGATAAATGTGAGGCTGTGACATGGACCTTAATAAACTGAAATTCGACGAGCGGGGCCTCATACCCGCCGTCGTTGTGGACGCGGAGAGCAAAAAAGTGCTCACCCTGGCCTATATGAACCGGGAGAGCCTGGAGATATCCATGCGCGAGGGCCGGACCTGCTTCTGGAGCCGGAGCCGTCAGGAGCTTTGGCGCAAGGGCGAGACGAGCGGCAACGTGCAGCGCATCGTCTCCATAACGGCGGACTGCGACCTGGACGCCCTGGTCGTGAAGGTCGAAAAGGCCGGACCCGCCTGCCACACGGGCGCGGACAGCTGCTTCTTTAACCCCGTCTATGAGAGCGACGAGCTCTCCGAGTTCTCGCTCGACGGGCTCTACGAGCTGCTCCAGGGCAGAAAAAAAGAGCTGCCCGAGGGCAGCTACACGACTTATCTGTTCCAAAAGGGGCTCGACAAGATACTCAAAAAGGTGGGTGAGGAGTCCACGGAGGTCATCATCGCCGCACACGCCCGGGACAGGCGCGAGACGGTGTATGAGATGGCGGACCTCGCCTACCACGTCATGGTACTGATGGTGGAGCTGGGCATCACCCCGGAGGAGGTCCGCCGGGAGCTGGCCTCGCGCCACGTTATAGACCACAAGGTCAAGCAGGAGAAAATGACCTGACGGCCAAAAAAGGAAAGGACAGGGTCACCGGCAAGCCCGGCAGGCCCTGTCTTTTCGTTTTGCGCAGGCAGTCCTTAGACCTTCTCCTCAAGCATACGGATGCAGTCGGAGCAGACATTCTTGCCCCTGTAGGAGACAATGTCCTTCGCGCTGTCGCAGAAGATGCACGCGGGCTGATATTTCCTGAGGATAATAGCGTCGCCCTCGATGTAGATCTCCATGCTGTCCTTCTCGGCTATATCGAGCGTCCTTCTCAGTTCGATGGGGAGCACGATACGGCCAAGCTCGTCTACCTTTCTTACGATCCCGGTTGATTTCATTAAATTCCCTCCAAATCTGCCGTGTCCAGTTAGCGGCACTCCAAAATTATATCTGACTTTCGTCATAAAGTCAACACGCGGAGAATAATTATACATGAAGAAATCTGACGATTTGAAAGCCGCCTAATTGGGAGGAATGAACAATATGTCTAAATTGTGGACAATAGCGCTCATGATCGCGCTAATTTACGGTTCAATGACCGGAAAAGGTTCGGAAACCGGGACGGCGGCCCTGGAGGGCGCTCCGGCTGCGGTTAAGCTCATCCTGGAGACGGGGGCGCTCATCTGTCTCTGGTCCGGCGTGATGGAGGTGATGCGCCGCTCGGGACTGACGGCAATCTTGTCCAGGCTGCTTCGCCCTGTTCTGCGGCGGCTCTTCCCCCGCGCCTCCCGCGATCAGGAGACGCTGGACGCCCTGACCTCAAACGTCTCCGCCAACCTGCTCGGGCTCGGAAACGCCGCCACGCCCATGGGCATAAAGGCGGCGCGAGGCATGGTCCGGCTCTCGGACAGGCCGGACAGGGCGGACAGGGAGCTCTGTCTCCTCGTCGTGCTGAACACGGCTTCCATCCAGCTGCTGCCCACAACGGCGGCGGCGCTCCGTGCCGGCTACGGCGCGGCCGCGCCCTTCGACATCCTGCCCGCGGTGTGGTTCAGCACGGTCCTCTCCGTGACGGCCGGGCTCGCCGCGGCGGCCCTGTTCTCCAGGGTGTGGCCGGAATGAGCACGCTTGCGGATATGGCCGCGGCCCTCGTCCTCACGGCCACGGCGTTCTGGGGCCTGCTGACCGGGACGGATGTGTTCGAGGCGATGCTGGACGGTATACGTCAGGGGTTGACTACGCTCCTGCGCATCCTGCCGCCGCTCATCGCGCTGCTGACGGCAGTGTATATGCTGCGGGCCTCTGGCGCCCTGGAGGCCCTGACGGAACTGCTGCGTCCTGCGCTGGAGCTGCTCGGCATCCCGCCGGAGACCGCGCCGCTCATGCTGCTGCGGCCGATCTCCGGCAGCGGAGCGATGGCGGCGGCCTCCGAACTCATGCAGTCCTTCGGCCCGGACTCCTATGTTGGCCGAACGGCGGCGGTCATGCTCGGCTCCACGGAGACGACCTTCTATGTAGTGGCCGTCTACTTCGGCGCGGCCGGGGTACGGCGGACGCGCTGGGCCGTTCCCGCGGCGCTCTGCGCCGACCTGGCGGGCTTTGCAGCCTCCGCCCTGGCCGTCCGGCTCTTCTTTGGATAAAGAAAAATAAAAATTTAACAAAATATGCGCTTCAGCCCTTTACAAAGCCGGAAATATGTGCTATTATGATTACGGCTTGTTAAATGAATAACATTTGATGAGCCTCTCTCTGACGGCTTTTTTCTCTCTCCCCACAGAGGTCTCCGTGCGCTGCAGGTCCGGCGTCGGGGGCTGAAACAGGCGGCGTCCGACTTCTCTCCGGGCGCCGCTTGTTTTTGCGCGATAACCTTTGACATTTGCGGGATATGAGGATAGAATCTTGCGGAAGGGGGCGAGGGCATGGAAGTGGAAAGGGAGCAGACATGCTGCTTTACCGGGCACAGAAGTTCAAAGCTGCCCTGGCACACCAATGAGGGGGACATACGCTGTGTTGAGCTCAAGCGCAAGCTCCGGGAGGCGCTCAGGGAGGAATATGAAGGCGGCATCAGGCATTTCATCTGCGGGATGGCCAGCGGGAGCGACATGTATTTTGCCGAGGCGGTGCTCCGCCTGCGCGAGGAGCTGCCGGATATAACGCTGGAGGCGGCGGTGCCTTATGAGGAGCAGAGCAGAGGGCTGGCGCCCTGGGACAAGCGGCGCTATGAGCGGGTGCTCTCCGCCTGCGATAAGGTGACTGTAGTGAGCCGGGAATATTGGGCGGGCTGTATGCAGAAGCGCAATGTGTACATGGTGGACAGGTCCGCGGTAATAATAGCCGTGTTCGGCGGCGGTCAGGGCGGGACCTTCAACACTATGCGCTATGCTCTGAAAAAAGGGCTGAAGCTCGTGGAAATATCTCCGTAAGGCTTTGACAGTCCGCAGCATATGATGTATAATACCAGGCCATGTGTAAGGATGTGAAATAGCAGGATGAAAGACGTCATAATCTCCATAACCGGGGTGCAGAACTACCCCCAGGGTACGGACGATTCGGTGGAGCTGGTCACCGAGGGCAAATACAGCTTCCGCGACGGGCGGGGCGAGCTCAGCTATATGGAGAGCGAGCTGACGGGGATGCAGGGTACGCGCACCTCGTTCACCTTCACGCCGACGGAGGTGGTGCTCTCGCGCGAGGGTACGCTGACGAGCAAAATGATCTTCCGCGAGGGGACGAAGAACACCTTTTTGTATGACACGCCCTTCGGCTCGGCGACGATGGGCCTGGATACGCACAGGATACACTCCACGCTCGGCCCAAAGGGCGGAGATATGGAAATAGACTACGTGGTGGATTTTGACCACGCCGTCGTTGGACGGAACAAGTTCAGGATAAACGTGAGAGAACGGGGCGGTGCGGCAGATGGCAAATCTTGTTGAAGAGGCAAAAAAACAGATAGACGCGCTCCTGAGGCGCAGTCTGGAGCGCGCGGCGGAAAAGGGCGAGCTGCCCTCCGGCGCGGCGCTCTCCGGGACGGTAGAGGTCCCGAAAGACGCGAACAACGGCGACTTCGCCGCAAACCACGCCATGGCCGGCGCGAGGGCGCTGCGCATGGCGCCGAGGAAGATAGCGGAGGCGCTGACGGCTAACCTCGAGCTGGAGGGCAGCTATTTCACCGCGGCGGAGACGGCCGGGCCGGGCTTCATAAACTTCCGGCTGGCGCCGGAGTGGTACTCCGCGGTGATGGCGGCGGTGCAGGCCGAGGGTGCTGATTACGGGCGCTCGGCGGCGATGCAGGGCCAGAAGGTGATGGTCGAGTTCGTCTCCGCCAACCCGACTGGGCCGATGCACATGGGCAACGCCCGCGGCGGAGTCCTGGGCGATACGCTGGCTGAGGTGCTGTCCCGGGCCGGGGCGAAGGTCTGGCGCGAGTTCTATGTGAACGACGCGGGCAACCAGATAGAGAAGTTCGCCGCCTCGATAGAGGCGCGCTATGCGCAGCTGGTCCTGGGCGAGGGGGCCGTGGAGTTCCCGGAGGACGGCTACCACGGCGACGATATAAAAGAGCTCGCGCGGCTCTTCCTGGAGGAAAAGGGCGCCGGCTGGCTGGACAGGCCCCTCGCGGAGCGGCACGAGGCCATGGCGCGCTTCGGCCTGGAGCACAACCTGCCCAGGATGAAGGCCGACCTCGCCCGCTACGGCATAGAATACGATGAGTGGTTCTTCGAGAGCAGCCTGCACGAGAGCGGCTTTGTTGCGGACACGGTGGCAAAGCTCACCGAGCGCGGCTTCACCTATGAGAAGGACGGCGCGCTCTGGCTGGCGACCTCGCGCATCCTGGGCGACGAGCTGCTCGCCGCGGGCAAGAGCGAGAAGGACATTGAAAAACTGGACCTCAAGGACGACGTGCTCCGCCGTGCGAACGGCTTTTACACCTACTTCGCCGCGGACATAGCCTATCACCGCAACAAGCTGGAGGTCCGGGGCTTCGACCGGGTCATCAACATCTGGGGCGCGGACCACCACGGTCACGTTGCGCGGCTGAAGGGCGCGCTGGACGCCCTGGGTCTGGACGGGCAGCACAGGCTGGACATAGTGCTCATGCAGCTCGTGAAGCTCCTGCGCGACGGCGAGGTCGTGCGCATGTCCAAGCGGACGGGCAAGGCCATTTCCCTGGGCGACCTGCTCGACGAGATACCCGTGGATGCGGCGCGCTGGTTCTTCAACTCCAGGCCGGACACGCAGATGGACTTCGACCTCGGCCTCGCAGTGCGCGAGGACAGCGAGAACCCTGTATATTATGTGCAGTACGCTCATGCGCGCATCTGCTCGGTTTTGCGCAACCTTGCGGCGGATGGGCATAAAGTTCCAGCTGCGGCGGATATTGATGCATCGCTGCTGACGACGGAGCAGGAGCGCGAGGTCATAAAGCAGCTGGCGGGGCTGCCGGACGAGGTTCTGCACGCGGCGCAGTCGCTGGACCCGAGCAGGATAAACCGCTACGCGATGGAGCTGGCGGCGCGCTTCCACCGCTTCTACAACGCCTGCCGGATAAAGGGCGCGGAGCCCGGCGTGCTGGAGGCCCGTCTGCTGCTGGCGGACTGCGTGCGCGGCGCGATAGCGGTCTGCCTGGACATCCTGGGCGTGAAGGCGCCGGAGCAGATGTGAGGAAAAAGATACTGTTGCAAAATAGGCGGGGCCGTGCTATAATGAACACGACAACCGAAAAGATGTCTTCGGGGCAGGGTGAAATTCCCGACCGGCGGTAAAGTCCGCGAGCGGAGGCTTCGGCCAATGCATGAATCGGTGCGATTCCGATACCGACAGTACAGTCTGGATGGAAGAAGATGCGTATTTTGCACCTTTGCAATTATTACGCCCGAAGGAGACACCCTTCGGGCGTTAATCTATGTTAAGAGGTGCATTTAAAATGGATGCAGCAAAAAAGACCCCCGCAGTCCGCAAGCTGGACGTGAAGAAACTCGCAACCCTCGCTATGATAACCTGCCTCGCCTATGTGGTGATGCTGGTCTCCAAGCTGATGCCGAGCGTAAACGACTTCCTCGACTTTGACTTCAAGGACGTCGTCATCTGCATAGGCGGCTTCGTCTACGGCCCCGCGGCGGCGGCGGCGGTCTCCCTGGTGGTGGCCTTCATCGAGATGATCACGATCAGCACCACCGGCCCCTGGGGCTTCCTTATGAACTTCCTCGCCACCGCGAGCTTCTGCTGCACGGCCTGCTTCATCTACAAAAAACACCACACGATGAAGGGCGCCGTCATCGGCCTGATCCTCGGCGTCATCGCCCTTGTGTGTGTGATGCTGCTGTGGAACTACCTCGTCACCCCCATCTACCAGAAAGTACCCCGCGAGGCCATAGTCGATATGCTGCTGCCGGTGTTCCTGCCGTTCAACGCTGTCAAGGGCGGCATGAACCTCGCCGCGACCCTGCTGCTGTATAAGCCCGTCGTGACGGCGCTGCGCCGCGCAAAGCTCATCCCCGAGTCCGAGCACTCCGCGCCCCCTGTGGCCGGCAAGAAGCGCCTGGGCATGACGCTGGTCTTTCTCTTCGTCCTGGCGACCCTCGTCCTCTGCGCCCTCGCCCTGGCCAAGGTAATCTGAACAGACAGACATAAAAAGCCCCCGTACGGGGGCTTTTTTTATTTGGCGGGCGGCGCGTATTTATGCAGGGCGCGGCGCAGGCGAAGGAGGCTGAGGACAAAGTTAAGCGTTTCGTTGAAATAGATGATGCAGAGATAGGCCGTGAGGGCGCCGATAGGAAGAAAATACCACACGAGCAGCACGCCCAGAGCGGCGTCAAGTATGTTTATGGCCATGCTCCAGACCTGCTGGCCCAGGCCCTTGAGGCAGCCGTCCACGACCATATCGGTGTACATGAGCGGCACGAGCGGGGCGAGCAGACGGATGAAGCGCCCGGCGTCCTCGGAGCCGTAGACGGCCTCGCCCAGAGCGCCGCCGAAGCGCCAGAGGATGAGCGCCGCGGCGAGCGAGAAGCCGCCGCACAGCTTCAGCAGTTTGCCGACTATCCTCCGTATCCCTGCGGCGTCGCCGCGCATCTGGGCCTCGGTGAGCGTGGGTATGGTGAGTTCGGCCACGGCGCCCAAAAGGCAGGAGGGGAAGCCGATTATGGGCATAGCCATGCCCTGAATTACGCCGTAGCCCGCCAAAGCCGCGTCCGCTGAGAGTCCGGAGCGCCGGAAACCGCGCGGGACGAGCAGGTGCTCCAGCGTGGAGAGTGCGCTCCGGGCGTAGGCGGACACCGCCAGCGGCAGCGCCACGCCGAACATCCTGGCCGTCAGCCGGACCCGGCCGCCGCCGTGCTCGCCATGCCGCCTCCTGTCCCCGATGTAGAAGGCGAGCATCATGCACAGCGAGAGCATATCCGAGGCCGTCACCCCCGCCGCCACCGCCGCACAGCTCTTTTCAATGTCCCCCTCCGGCGCGCGGGAGAGGGATGCCACCACCAGACATACGCAGATGAGCTGCTCGATGAGATGGACCAGGGAAGGCTTCCATATTCTGCCGCAAGCCGTGAAGTAGCCCGAGAGCACGGAGGAGAGCGCGATGAAGGGCAGACCGAAGGCGAGTATGCGCAGGCTCATGACGGTCCTTGCGTCGCCTATCCACAAAAAACCGATGGGTTCCGCAAAAAAATACAGTATCGCGCAGGCCGCGGCGCCGAAGGCGAGACTGTAGGCGGCGCAGCGGCTCATCGCTCCGCCGACGCCGTCGCCGCGCCTGAGACCTATCTCCTCCGCCACGAGCCGCGTGACGGCAAAGCGGATGCCGCTGACGGCGAAGGTCGTCGCCAGCAGCTCGACGCTCATCACCAGCTGGTAGAGCCCTATCCCCGCCGCGCCTATCCGCCCCGCCAGCCAGGCCTGAAAGGCCATGCCTATGCAGCGCATCAGCAGTGACGCGCCCGTCAGCAGGAAGGTGTTTACAATCAACCTTTTTCGCATAATAAGACCCCCGCTTGTACTCATGAGAGTATATGCGGGGGTCTCGCTCAGTTGAACCTGTCTCCGGACGCGGCCAGGAGTTCCCCGGCGCGAGAGCGCAGGCGCTTGTTTTCGGGCCTTTCGAGCCGTGGGTCCGATTCCAGTAGCCTTTTTGCGGCATCCTGCGCCGCCTTGAGGACGTTCATATCCGCGCCGAGGTCGGCTATGTGCAGCTCGGGCAGGCCGTGCTGACGCGAGCCGAAGAAGTCTCCCGGGCCGCGCAGGCGCAGGTCCTCCTCCGCTATCTTGAAGCCGTCGGAGATGTGCGTCATGGCAGAGAGCCGGGCGCGGGCTTCCTCGCCCCTGGCGTCTGAAACCAGGATGCACCAGCTCTTGTGCTTTCCGCGTCCGACGCGCCCGCGCAGCTGGTGGAGCTGGGACAGCCCGAAGCGCTCCGCATTCTCGACGACCATCAGCGCCGCGTTCGGCACGTCCACGCCGACCTCTATGACCGTTGTGGAGACGAGCACGTCCGTCTCCCCGGCGGCGAAGCGGGACATGATCTCGTCCTTCTCCCGGGCTTTGAGCTTGCCGTGGATGCAGGCTATCCTCAGCCCGGGCAGCTGCTGCCTGAGCTCTTCCGCGTGTTCCTCGGCGGACTTGAGGCCGTCCCCGGCCTCCTCGCCCTCCTCTATACGCGGGCAGACGACAAAGACCTGGCGGCCCTCGGACACGAGCTTTTCGATGAAGCCGCCCAGCCGCGCGCGGTAGCTTTCGTCCACGGCGAAGGTGTCCACCTTCTGCCTGCCCGGGGGCAGCTCGTCTATGAGCGAGACGTCCAGCTCGCCGTAGATCATGAGCGCAAGAGTGCGCGGGATGGGCGTTGCGGACATGACGAGGATGTGCGGGCGCAGGCCCTTTTCGGCCAGGGCGGCCCGCTGCTGGACGCCGAAGCGGTGCTGCTCGTCCGTCACGACAAGGGCGAGGTCCCTAAACTCCACCCCGCCGGAGAGCAGGGCGTGGGTCCCGACGCAGAGCGCGTATTCGCCCGAGGCGAGGCCGGAGAGGACGGCGCGCTTTTCCGCCGCGCGCATGGAGCCCGTGAGCTTGGCGACGCGGATGCCGAAGGGCTCCAGGAAGCCCGTGAGCGTGGCGTAGTGCTGCTCGGCCAGGATCTCCGTCGGCGCCATGAAGGCCGACTGCGCGCCCGACTGCGCCGCGTACCAGATGCAGGCCGCAGCCACGAGCGTCTTGCCGCTGCCGACGTCGCCTTGTACCAGGCGGTTCATGAGCTTGCCGGAGCTCATGTCGCCGATCGCCTCGCGCATGGCCCGCAGCTGCGCGCCCGTGGGCGAGAAGGGCAGGGAGCCGGTGAAGGTCCCGAGTCCGGCGCCGCGCAGGACCCGGCCCTGCGCGCCCTCGCGTCCGCCGCGCAGGAGCCCCAGCGCGCAGGCCAGCACGAATAACTCCTCGAACACCAGCCTCCGCCGCGCCAGGCTCAGCGCCTGCATGTCCGCGGGGAAGTGGACGTTCTCATAGGCATAGCGCGCCGTGCAGAGCTTGTATTCGTCCGCGACGCAGTCCGGCAGCCCGTCCGGCAGCCGGCCCTGGGACAGGTCCAGCGCCTGGCGCACGGCGGAGCGCACCGTGTTCTGCGAAAGCCCGGAGGTGAGGCGGTAGACCGGAACTATCCGCCCAGTCACCCGCCCGAAGTCGGCCAGCCTGTCGAACACCGGGTTCGTCATCGAGACAAAGCGGCCCTTCACCTGCGCCCGGCCGTAGAAAACATAGCTCTCGCCCTTGCGAAACTGGTCCTTCAGATAGGCCTGGTTGAAAAAGGTCAGCTGCATGGCGCCCGTCTCGTCCACTGCGCGGAAGCGCAGGAGATCCAGACCGCGGCGTATGCGGCTCAGCTGCGGCTCCGTGCCGACGACCGCCTCGACGCAGACCAGGTCCCCGTCCGCCAGCTCGGCTATCCTGACAAGGCGCGTCCTGTCCTCGTATGCGCGCGGGAAAAACGAAACAAGACCGGCGAGGTCGTGGACGCCCAGCCTCCCAAAGGCCCGCGCCCGCGCCTCGCCAACTCCCTTGACGTATCTCAGTTCCGTTCCGAACTCTGGCATTATGTCAACCTCGCTTAAATCTCCACAGCCTTTCCCTGTCAGCCTCTTCAGCGTAGGCGATGCCCACGCGTTTGTCTGTTGTTATGTTAACCATCCTGCCCTCGTCCTCGATGCGGAGGAGCGGGGAGGAGCAGATGTCTATTCCGTTCTGCGCGCCGGTGATGCCGAGGTGTTTTGTGAGCTTTCCGGGGCCTTCGAAGCCCTCGCAGGCGCGGATGAGGACGCCCTGGGGGAAGTCCTCGGGTCCGGTGATGACGTTGAGCAGCCAGTGTATGCCGTAGCAGAGGTAGACATAGACCGCGCCGCCGGGGCGGTAGAGCATTTCGGTGCGCTTGGTGCGGCCGCGGTGGGCGTGGCAGGCGCTGTCCTCAACGCCGCGGTAGACCTCGGTCTCGGTTATTACGAGGCGGCGCTCCTGCGCGCCGGGGAGACTGCTGACGAGGGTCTTGCCCACGAGCTCCGGCGCTACCTCCAGCGCGTCCCGGAGGAAAAATTCCCTGCCGAGCCTCATTTCCGGACGTACTCCAGCGTGTAGCCGTCTCCGGAGCGCTCAAAGGCCTCGGACAGGCCCTCGGAGACGAGGACGCGCCCGTCGTCCGTGAGGAGGACCATTTCGAAGTCTGTGGAGTCCTGGTAGAGGTCCTTGGCCCGGTCCTCGCCCATGACGCACAGGGCGGTGGAGAGTGCGTCCGCGTAGATGCCGTTCTCCGCGACGACGGTGGCGGAGAGGACGCCGGAGTCGGCGGGGTAACCGTCGCCGGGGTCTATGATATGCGTCCAGGTGTTGTCCTTCTCGTCGGTAAAATAGCGCTGGTAGCCGCCGGAGGTGGAGACGGCATGGCTGCCGGAGAGGTTCAGCGTACAGGCATAGGCCGAGGGGTTTGCCGGGTCCTGGACCGCTATGATCCAAGGCAGGCCGTCGGGCTTGTCGCCCAGGGTCTGGATATTGCCGCCGATGGAGACTATGCCGGCCTCGACGCCCGAAGTCTGCATGGCGCGGGCGGCGTACATGGCGGCGCAGCCCCGGCCGAGCGAGGCGAAGGAGAACTCCATCCCAACGGGCAGGGTGAAGAGGTAGGAGTCCGTATCCGTCATGGCGGAGAGGGTGGCGGCGGAGAAGTCCACGTTTTTGACCAGGCTCTCTATCTCGTCATCGGAGGGGACGCGGTAGAGCCCGTCCACAAAGCCCCAGGCCTTGACGAGGGGGTAGACGGTGGGGTCGAAATCGCCGCCTGAGAGGGCGTGGACCTGCTGGGCGATGAGCAGCATCTCCGCTACCTGACCCGTCACGACGATGCTCTGGCCCTGCGAGTTGTTGATCGTGTAGGCGGTGGAGCCGTCACGCTTCGGGTCGAGCGCGACGCCGAGCGAGTTGATGACGGAGGCGGCGGATTCCAGCCCGGCCTCGGCGGATTTGCCATAGGCCTTGATGGAGACGGCCGAGTTCATGGCGAAGAGCTGTTTTTCAGTCGCGGTGACGCTGCCGCAGCCGGGCAGAGCCAGCAGCAGCCCCAGACAGAGCGCCAGTGCGGCGAAAGATTTGAGTCTTTTCATGGCATATCCTCAATCACGAGCATTTTTCTAGATAACCAGTATAGCACAAGCCTCACGAATAGGCAAACTTAACTATTTACTTTGCCCGAGGTATTTGCTATAATGGCTGAGCCGAAATGCGCCCGTAGCTCAGCTGGATAGAGTGTCAGACTCCGACTCTGAAGGTCGTGCGTTCGAATCGCATCGGGCGTACCAGGACCCCCGGGACTTTGTTTGTCCCGGGGGTCCCTTTCTTATTTTCGCTATGCGGATCGATGCGAGTCGATGCGAGTCGATGCGAGTCGTTTCGAAATTATGCGAGTCGTTTCGAAATTATGCGAGTCGTTTCGAAATTATGCGGATCGATGCCAAATATAATTCAACCTCAACCTCAACTTCAACTTCAACTTCAAACTCAATATCAACCTCAACATCAACCTCAAACTCAACAGGAAGGAAGGCAGGAGAATAAGCTACAGCAGCAGCTATATCCTACTATGCCGTCCAAAATGTTGAAAACCTGTCTAAAGTCTGTTGAAAACCTCTCAGGCGCTCAGAGCGGAGACAATGGACTCATAGACAGTGTCGGCGTTCTCGCACATGACCATGACGATGGTCCCGTCCTCGAGGGTCTCGAGCTTGGCGTTTTTGGCGATCTCATACTGATCGGCAAGGTAGTTCTCAAAGTTCTTGCACTGGGTGTCGATAAAGCTCTGGAGGCCGGCCTTGACCGTCTCCTCGCAGCCCTCGGCGGGCTTGACGACCACGATGCCGTAGGCCTTGACGTTTATGAGCGAGATGCTCATGGCGATCTCGTCAACGTCGGCCGCGGTGAAGCCGACGGAGGTGTAGTACATGTCCTCAATGGCGTCCTTGTCGCTCATGACGGCGTAGGCCTCATTCTCCTCGTCGCTGCGCGCGGCGGTTATAGCGTCGGCCAGGGCGCTGGTGCTTTCCTCGGGCGTGTCGCTGGCCTCGGGGGTGTCGGAGGGCTCCTGGCTGGTTATCGGCTCGTCGCTGGGGTCGGTCTGGTTCTGGGTACCGCAGGCGCTCAGAAGCGCCAGGCACATTGCGATGCAGAGCGTCGCAGCAATGATCTTTTTCATTTTTCATTTGCTCCTTGCAAGTATTTCGGCGGGGCTGCCGCCGTGGCCATATGACTCCATCGCCGCGAAAATGTTCCCCGAAAAATTTTGAACATTTTTCTTTGGCTTGCGGCGAAGTGGCTAAAATGGTAAAATCAGAGCAGACTTTTTGCGGAGGCGACTATGGACAGACCGCTCAGGCCCTGGTACAGGATGGACAACGCGAGCTTCATGTATTCCTCCATCCAGCGGGACCAGTTTTCAGCCATATACAGGTTCTCCGCCGTGATGACGGAGCGGGTCGTGCCGGAGGCGCTACAGGCGGCGGTGGACCGTGCGCTGCCGCGCTTTCCGGGCTTTGCCGTCAAGATCTGCCGGGGCTTTTTCTGGTATTACTTCGAGCCGAACGACGCGCCCGGCCCCTATGTCCGGGAGGACGTCGCGGACCCCTGCAGGCCGGTCCGCTTCAACGAGGACAGCGGCTGGCTCATCCGGTTTTACTACTACCGCTGCCGGATCTCGCTGGAGGTGTTCCACGCCCTGGCGGACGGGGCGGGGGCCATAGCCTTTTTCAAGGCGGTCCTCGCGGAATACCTGCGCCAGCTCGGCCGGGACATCCCGCCGGGCGAGGGCATAATAGACCTCGACGAGCCCCCGAAGCCCGAGGAGAGGGAGGACGCCTACCTCCGCTACGCGGGCAAGGCCTCGCGCGCCCTGCCGAGGGTCTCCCGAGCCTATCAGAACCGCGGCACGCCCGAGCCGTTTTACACCTTCCACGTCACGATGGGCTTTCTCTCCTCGGCACAGCTGCGGGAAAAGGCCAGGAGCTACGGCGCCTCCGTCACGGAATACCTCGCCGCCGTGCTCATGCTGCTGCTCATCGAAAAGCAGCGCCGCGAGCGCCCTATCCGCGAGCGCCCCGTGACTCTGGCCGTCCCGGTTAACCTGCGCGCATTTTTCCCGACGCAGACGCTCAGGAACTTCATCATCACGGTCCAGCCCAGCGTGGACCCCTCGCTGGGCGACTACGACCTGCCCGGACTCATCTCGCTCGTGCGGCACTACATGCGTCTGAGCGCCGAGCCGGTCAAGCTGCGCGCCGCCATGACCAGGGGCGTCCGCCTGCTGCTCAACCCCTTCCTCGTCCTCATCCCGCGGGCGCTCAAAAACCCCATCATGCACCTGAGTTATCACCTGACGGGCGTGGAGCCTTACAGCGCCGTTTTTACAAACCCCGGTGTGTTTACCCTACCGGACGCCATGAAACCGTTTATAGAGCACGTGGAGGCCGTTCTGGGGCAAGCTACGGTCGCAAGGCCGCACGTCTGTGCGATAAGCTGCGGCGACGTATTCGAGATAACCTTCTCCGGCGTGCAGAAGGAGAACGACCTGGAACGCGAATTTTTCCGCTTCCTGGTCCGTGAGGGCCTGCACGTCCGGGTCGAGAGCAACCGTTAGGGGGTGGAGCTGTGTCATACTGCGTTAACTGCGGCGTGGAGCTGGGCCCGGGGGCGAGGGAATGTCCCCTCTGCCGGACTCCGGTGGTGAACCCCGTCTGCCCGCCCGACGCCGCGGAGCCGGGCTTCTTCCCGGTGCGCCGCGAAGAGGTCGCGCCGGTCTCGCGCAGGGAGGCGGCCCTGCTTCTGAGCGCAATGCTGCTCTCCGTGGCGATCTGCTGCGGGCTTCTCAACCTGGTGTTCTACAGCGACGTCTGGTGGTCCTTCTTCATCGGCGGAGCGATGGCGATGCTCTGGGTCTGGTTCGTGCCGCCGCTGCTCATTCGGGGCATGTTCATCTGGGTCCGGCTGACGCTGGACGTACTGGCCGTCGGTGCATATATATGCATTATCGCTGTGGCGCTGGACGGCATGGACTGGTTCCTGGGCCTGGCCCTGCCGATCATCGCGGCGGGCGTTGCGGTCATCCCGCTGCTGTACTGGGTGATACGCACGCGGCGCTGCTCGATACTGGTCTCGACGATACTGGTGCTGATATCAGCGGGCTTTTTTGCCGTGCTGACGGAGTTCATCTGCGACAGATACCTCCTCGGCGGCTGGACTCCGGGCTGGGCGCTGGTGGTGCTGGCCAGCTGCGTGGGCCTGAGCATACCGCTCATTATCGTCCGGCGCGTGCCGTCCCTGAGGGAAGAGGCCCGGCGCCGGTTCCACATGTAGGCGCGAAAGGAGACCGGCATGTCAAAGAAGAAATACAAGCTGGGCGGCGAGCCGGAAAAGCTGAAGCTCGAGCCCTTCATGCGGCTGCTCAAGGCGGTGCACAGTCTGGGCGAGCCGGAGGCGATGACGAGCGAGGACCTGGAGAAGCAGCGCCGCGCCCAGGATGCGCTGGGGAACATGGCGGCGTCGATGTCCGGACTCGTGTGGGAGCCGTTCGAGCTGGGCGGGATGCAGGCTGCCTGGATGCGCCTGGAGCGGGAGCACAGGCGGCGGAGGGTCATCCTCTACTGCCACGGCGGGGGCTATACGAGCGGCGGCCTGGGCTTTTCGAAGGTCCTGGCCTCGAAGCTCTGCCGCGCGACGGGGATGGACGTTCTGGCCTTCGACTACCGTCTCGCGCCGGAGCACCCCTATCCCGCGGCGATAGAGGACGGGCAGGCGGCCTGGGACCACCTCATGCACATGGGCTTCGGCGCGCGGGACATCGTCCTCGCCGGGGACTCTGCCGGCGGGAACCTGGCGCTGGTGCTCTGCCTGAAACTGCGCTCGGAGGGGCGGATGCTGCCTGGGGCGCTGCTGCTGATGTCGCCCTGGACGGATATGACGATGTCCGGCGAGAGCCTGCGCGAGCGCGCAGGGATTGACCCTGCGCTCACGCCTGAATACATGGCGGCGGTGCGCGCGGCCTACGCCGGGGACATGGACCCGAGCCTGCCGCAGTTTTCGCCGCTCTTCGCGGACTTTTCGGGTTTCCCGCCGACGCTCGTCCAGGTCGGGACGCACGAGATCCTCTTTTCGGACGCGGAGCGCCTGGCGGAGAACATGCGCGCCGCGGGGGTGGAGGTCCGGCTGGAGGTCTGGGACAGAATGTGGCACGACTTTCAGATGTACCCCAGCCGCAGCGCCTCCGCTGCAATGCAGAACACGGCGCATTTCCTGCTGGAGAACATCTAGGGCCGGGAACATAAGCTGTGCATTTTCGTCAATATTACCGGATATACGGGCCAAAATTTCGTCAAAATTTTCTTCAGCTTTTTTCCGGAAACTGGCCGGATATGATGCAAATTTGATGCATTTGTGGTATATCGTAATAGCCGGAGGTGAACGGCATGTACAGGATACTTGTCGTGGAGGACGAGAAGCCCATAAACGATCTCATAGAGATGAACCTGTCCGAGGCGGGCTATTCCTGCGCCCGCGCCTATGACGGGATGGAGGCTGCGAATCTCCTGGAGAAGGAGAGCTTCGACCTTGTGCTCCTCGACATCATGCTGCCGAAGGTCAGCGGCTACGAGCTGCTGGACTTCATAAAGCCGCTGGGGATACCGGTCATATTCCTGACCGCTAAGGGGACCATGGCGGACAAGGTGAAGGGCCTGCGCCTTGGCGCGGACGACTACCTTGTGAAGCCCTTTGAGATAGTCGAGCTCCTGGCGAGGGTGGAGGCGGTGCTCCGCCGCGCCGGCAAAACGCTGACGGAGATAAAGATCGAAGGACTCACGATAGACACGCGCTCCCACACCGTCACGAAGGGGACGAAGCCCATCCCGCTGACGGCGAAGGAGTTCGAGCTGCTGCTGCTTTTTGTGCAGAACCGGAACATAGCGCTCTTCCGCGAGACGATATACGAGCGCGTCTGGGGCAGCGAATATATGGGCGATTCGCGGACGGTGGACCTGCACGTCCAGCGCCTGCGCAAGAAGCTGCACTGGGACGACAAGATAAAGACGATCTACAAGGTGGGATACCGACTTGAGCTCTAAGTCCCCGCGCCCGGCCTTTCCGCTGGGACTGTTTTTCGCCTGCACCTGCGTGGTGGCGGTGGTGATCTGCGCCGGGGCCTGCATAGCCATAGGCCGGGGCGCGGCGCTCAGCTACGGGGCATACGCGGCCTTTCTGCTCACCGCCTCTCCGGCGGGGGGCGGGCTGGTCGCGCTCTTTTCGCTCCGGAGCCAGACCCGGGCCGCCAGGGACGCGGCGAAAAAGCAGCAGCGCGCCGAGGAACTCGAGGGCGAAATAAAGCTGCTCGAGGAGGCCGCGGACCGCAGGGAGGAGTTCATCGCCAGCTTTGCGCACGAGCTAAAGACCCCGCTCACCGCCATAATAGGCTACGCGGATATGCTCCGCTCCCGCGAGATGAGCCCCAAGAACCGCTTCACCGCCGCGGGCTACATCTTCTCGGAGGGCAAGCGGCTCGAGGCGCTCTCCCTCAAGCTCATGGAGATCATCGTCTCCGGCAAACAGGGGATAGAGCGGCGCAGGTTCGACGCGCCCTATTTCATCCGCGAGGTCGCCGCCGTGACGGTGCCGAGCCTCGCCTCCGACGGCATGACCCTCGACATGCGCTGGGAGCAGGGTGAGGTCGAGATAGAGCCGGACCTCTTCAAGACCCTCATGGTGAACCTCATCGACAACGCGCGCAAGGCCTCCCGCAAGGGCCAGACCGTGGAGTTTTTCGGCAAGCGCGAGGACGGGGGCTACGCCTTCTATGTCCGCGACCACGGCCGGGGCATGAAGAAGGAGGACCTCTCGCGCATAACGGAGCCCTTTTACATGATAGACAAGAGCCGGTCCCGGGCGCAGAACGGCGCCGGCCTGGGCCTGGCGCTCTGCCAGAGGATAGCCGAGCTGCACGGCACCGCCCTCGAATATGAGAGCGAGCCCGGCGTCGGGACGACTGTGCGCGTCCTCCTGAAGGGGGGCGGCGAGGCGTGAAAAAGTCCTCGGGTACCTTTGCGGCCATGGCGCTGACGGCGCTGGTGTTCGCGGTCTGTCTCATCGTGCCGGCGCTCATGCTCGACGGCGGGGAGGAGCCGGGCGCGACGACGCCAGCGCCCACGCCCGCCTCCGACCTGAGCGCCGCGGAGCGCGCCTCGCTCTACGAGCGCTGCGAGTCCGGCGAGCTGGAGCGCACGCATCTCGTCGGCGAGCTCGACAGCGGCGTCACCATGGCCGCCATGAAGCGCATCGGCGCACTGGAGAACGCCCTCGTCTGCGACAGAGGCGCGGTTCAGAGCGTCGCCTCGACTGGCGCGTATTTCTACGCCATCTCGGACGGTGTGAACAGCATACGCATCCTCGAATACTACCGCGAGTGGACCGGCGACTGGAGCAACTGGTTCATCGCCGTGCTGGACGTGGACTCGCTCGACCTGCTCTACTGCTACTACAGCGCCAGCTGCGTGCAGAACCTCGGCAACTACAGCGACGGCCGAATCTACGAGATCGGCGGGCTCATCGGCTCCATAGGCACGGCGCTGGATATGGACGAATACGAGGTCTGGGACGCCGTGGAGGACAGCGTACCCTTCGAGCTGAAACTCAAAAACAGCGTCAGCGGCGAAACGCGGGACTACAGCGTGCAGATCCACGCCTACGAGGACGCCGCCTCCCTGCTCCTGGACATCAAGCTGAGGCTGGAAGGCTGAATATTTTACAAAAAATATGCAAAAATGATGCAAGTCTGACGAAAATCGGATACAACCGCCCTGTATCATAGTCGATACGGGGCGGTTTTTGCCGCCCGGAAAGGAGAAGGGCATGAAAAGGCTTGTATTGTTTCTGCTGGCGACGGCGCTGATACTGCTGACGGGCATGGGCGCGGCGAGGCTCTCGGACCGCCTGCGGGGCGGAGATGAGGAGCCGGACCTGCCCGCACAAGCGGCGCGCAGCGGCCTGCCGGAGCAAGCCGGCCTCCCGGAGCCCGTGCGGGAGGAGGACTGGCGGCTCCGGCTGGTGAACGCGCAGAACCCGCTTCCGGAGGACTTTGAGCCGGAGACGGAGGAGGCCGACGGCGGCTACCTCATGGACAGCCGCGCCGTGGAGCCCCTGCGCGCGCTGCTGGAGGCCGGGAGGGCCGCGGGGCTGGACCTCGTTGTCACCTCCGGCTGGCGCAGCTGGGCCTATCAGGAAAAGCTCTTCGAGGACAAGGTCGAGAGGGTCATGATAGAGACCGGCCTTTCCCGCGAGGAGGCCGAGGAGCTGGCCGCCGACGAGGTCGCCCGACCCGGCACCAGCGAGCACCAGCTCGGCCTTGCAGTTGACATAATATCAAACGCACACCCGGACCTGGACGAGAGCTGGGCGCAGACGGAGGAGGCGGTCTGGCTCCGCGAGCACTGTGCGGAATACGGCTTTATTCTTCGCTATCCGCCGGAGAAATCGGAGCTGACGGGTATTGTCTGGGAGCCTTGGCACTTCCGCTATGTAGGCCTGGAGGCGGCGGTTTACATAATGGAAAACGGCCTCTGCCTGGAGGAGTATCTGGAGGCCTGTCCTTGACAGGGTGTGCGGGAAAATGCTATCATCTGTGTCGGCAGGCATAGTACAGCGATTTGGAGGACAACAAGAATGAGGAAAAAGACGAGGTATATGTCTCTTGTCCTGGCGGCGGCGCTCATGCTCACGCTGCTGGCTGGCTGCGGTTCAGAGCCGGGCGTACAGGAGACGTCCGGGCCGGAACAGGACGCAGAGGGCAAGGTCTGGGTCTCCGAGTTCACGGAGCTGGCGGATGTGGATTACATCAACCAGGCTTTCAGCGGGGACGGAAAGTTCTATTTCAGCTACACGGAGTATGACGAGGAAAACGGCACTTCCACGCCCAGACTCTGGTGCTGCGATACTCAGGCGGGCGAGTTCACGCAGCTGCCGGGCTACGTTCAGCCCGAGCCGCCGGAGGGCGTTGAGCAGAGCTATGCGGATATCTCCGCGCTCGTCCCGACTTCGGACGGTAAGCTGCTGGCGGCGGAGTACATAGGCGGAACGAAGTTCAACCTGCCCGAGGGCTTTTCCGGCACGGAGGAAGAGAAGTATGAGTACGCCGAGTATGTGACGGAAAGCAGCTTGTCCATCCTGGACGGGACCGGCGCCAGAACGGGCGAGATAGACCTTACGGCGGCGGGCGAGGCGGCCAAGGCCGCGCTGGAGGCCCAGGGCGAGAGCTATTATGCCGAGTCGGTGGGCAATATTGCGCCGGGGCCGGACGGCAGCATACTGCTGGTCTACGGCCAGCGCGTGCTGGTCGTGGTGGACGCGCAGGGGCAGGTCCTGTCCTGCGAGGCGCAGGAGGGGTGGCTGGATTCGCCCATCATCCTGCCGGACGGCCGGGTGGGCTTCCGCACGAACACGATGGACGGCATGGCCTTCCAGATCTATGACTTTGAGAAGAAAGGCCTGGGTGAAAGCCTCGCCCTGCCGATGAACGCCTATCAGCTCTACCCGGGCGGCGGGGACTACGACCTCTGCTATGTGGACTCCTCCGCGGTGTACGGGCTGGACCTGGAGAGCGGCGAGACGGAGCGCCTGGCCTCGCTCATAAACTGCGACGTGGACGACAGCGGCATGCGCAGCATGTTCATAGGCGAGGACGGCTCGATAAACTGCCTGCTCTCGAACTATGAGCTGCAGAAGGTCGAGCTCGCGCGCATCGTGAAGAAGGACGCCTCCGAGGTCCCGGAGGTGCAGACCCTGCGTCTGGCCTGCATGGGTCTGGACTCCAACCTCCGTCAGAGCATCCTGGAGTTCAACCGCGCAGGCAGCGGCGTGAGGATAGAGGTCTCCGACTACTCACAGTACGCCACGGAGGAGGACTACCTCGCCGGCGTCACCAAGCTGAACACCGAGATCATAAGCGGCAACGTGCCGGACCTGCTCGTGGCGGACAACCTGCCCGTCGAGCAGTACGGGGCGAAGGGCCTGCTCTGCGACCTCTACGAGTTCATAGACTCGGATTCCGAGCTCTCGCGCGAGAGCTTCTTCGAGAACATCCTGGCCTCCTTTGAGTCGGACGGCAAGCTCTATTCCATAGCGCCGGGCTTTTATGTCATGAGCCTCATAGGCCGGGCGGACGTCGTCGGCGCGGAGCCGGGCTGGACGATGGACGAGATGATGGCCGTCATCCGGGAGCACCCGGAGGTCCAGTATGTGATGGAGCCCTATATGACCCAGAGCACCATGCTCTCGACCATGCTGACGCTGAGCCTCGGCCAGTATGTGGACTGGGAGACGGGCGAGTGCGGCTTTGACAGCGAGGGCTTCATAGAGATCCTGGAGTTCTGCATGGAAATGCCTTCGGATGCCACCAGCGCGAGCGGCGAGAGCACGCCGGCCATGGTATCCGAGGGGCGTCAGCTGCTGGTCTCCATGACGGCGGCGGACTTCCAGGAGTATCAGATGTACGAGGCGATGTTCGGCGGCGAGATAGCCTTCAAGGGCTACCCCTCCGCGGAGCGGGCGGGCAACGTGGCGGCGCTCTCCGGCAGCAAGCTGTGCATCAGCTCGAGCTGCCAGAACAAGGACGCGGCATGGAGCTTCCTGCGCTCCATGCTGACGGAGGATTATTACGACAGCGACCGCCGCTATATCTACGGCTACCCCCTGAACAAGGCGGCCTATGACGCCGCAGAGGCCAAGGCCATGGAAAAGCAGTACATCACCGACCCGGAGACGGGCGAGCAGGTGGAGCAGTCCGTCGGCGGCTGGGGCTGGGACGACCTCTATGTTGAGATCTATGCCATGAGCGAGGAAGAGGCCCAGGCCCTGCGCGAGCTGATCGCCTCCGTCAAGTATTCCTACAGCTACGACAAGACCATCATGGAGATGATAACCGAGGAGTGCAGCAGCTTCTTCGCCGGAGAAAAGACGGCGCAGGAGACGGCGGCGCTCATCCAGAACCGAGTATCCATATATGTTAACGAGCAGCGCTGAGCACAGCGGCGCGGCTAAGCGGAGCGGCCCCCGTTATGGGGGCCGCTTTCCGTTTGCACGGGTGAATTCTTAATGCCATCTTTATACCGGCTGTGCTATATTACAAAGTGAGGGGGTGGAGCCATGGAGCGATGGGGAAGCTGGTGGAGGAACGCCGGGGTGACGCTCGGGCTGCTGGGCGCGACGGCGCTCATCTGCGCGGGCATGAACGGGATAGCGCGCAGCTCGGCGGCGAGTTCGCTCATCTTTGTGCTCTGCATACACGTCGTTGCCCGCCTGACGAACGGTTACGCCTGGGGCATCGCGGCGAGCCTGGCGGCGGTGCTGCTGGTGAACTTTGTTTTCACCTATCCCTTCATGGAGTTCAACTTCACGATAGCGGGCTACCCGCTTACCTTTGTGACCATGCTGACGGTCTCGATAAGCACGAGCGCGCTGACGACGGCGGTGAAGAAACAGGAACGGCTCCGGCTCGAGGGGGAAAAGGTAAAGATGCGGGCGGACCTGCTGCGCTCGGTGTCTCACGACCTGCGGACCCCGCTGACCTCGATAGCGGGCTCGGCCAGCGTCCTGCTTGACAGCCCCGAGCTGCCGGAGGACAAGCGCCGCGAGCTGCTGGGCGGCATCCGGGACGACTCGGAGTGGCTGATAGGCATGGTGGAGAATCTGCTTTCCATCACGCGAGTGGGCGGCGAGGGCGCGCAGATACAGAAGATGCCGGAGGCCGTGGAGGAGGTCGTGGCGGACGCGGTGCGAAAGTTCCGCAAGCTCTACCCGGAGCTGCCGGTGGAGACAGAGGTGCCGGAGGAGGTGCTCTTCGTCCCGATGGACGCGGTGCTCATCTGCCAGGTGCTGACGAACCTGCTGGAGAACGCGGTGCTCCACGGTCGGACGACAAGCCGGATAACCGTCCGCGTGACGTCCGGTGCGGGCCGGGCGAAGTTCGTCGTGGAGGACGACGGCGGCGGGATAGACGCGGAGGCGCTGCCCCTGCTCTTTGAGGACAAGCCCGCGGGCGCGGCGCCGGTGGATTCCAAGGGCAGGCACAACATGGGCATCGGCCTGACGGTCTGCCGGACGATAGTCAAGGCGCACGGCGGCGACATGAGCGCCGCGAACAGGCCGGGCGGAGGCGCGGTGTTCTGGTTCGAGCTGCCGCTCACGGAATAGAGGACGAAAGGGGGCCGGGCAATGCCGGCAAAGGACAAGATACTGATAGTCGAGGACGAAAAGGGCATATTGAGCTTCATGACCACGGTCCTGAGCTCCAACGGCTACGACGTGATCTCCGCGAACAGCGGCGCAAAGGCGATAACGATGGTGACCTCGCACTGCCCGGACCTGGTGATACTGGACCTGGGCCTGCCGGATATGGACGGGGTGGAGGTCCTGCGCTTCATACGGGAGTGGACGCACCTGCCGATAATCGTGGTATCGGCGCGGACGCACGAGCGGGACAAGGTCGAGGCGCTGGACCTGGGCGCGGACGACTATGTGACGAAGCCCTTCGGCACCTCGGAGCTGCTGGCGAGAATAAGGACCGCCCTGCGCCACACGCGGACCGCGGCGACCTCCAGCAGCCTGGCGACGAGCGGGCGCTTCAAGGCCGGGGGCCTGGAGATAGATTACGACAAGCGCCGCGTGTTTGTGGACGGGCAGAGCGTCCACCTGACGCAGAGCGAATACAAGATCGTCTCCATGCTGGGCCTGTACTCGGGCCGCGTGCTGACCTACGACTACATGCTCCGCGAGCTCTGGGGCATGAGCACAAAGGAGAACCGGCAGATCCTGCGCGTGAACATGGCGAACATACGGCGCAAGCTGGAAAAAAACCCCGCGGAGCCGCAGTATATCTTCACGGAGATCGGCGTGGGCTACTGGATGCGCGAGGAGGACTGAGCGGAAAAAGCAAAGGCGGGCGTACGCCCGCCTTTTTTGCTGCTGAAATCTGCGGCGGCTGTTGAATTTTGGGGCGGCAGGCAATATAATGGAAGAGTGCAGATAAATTTTAGGAGGAGAGGAAATGAGCACAGGACGCGCGATAGACTCCCTGGTGGAATATTGCATCAGGAAGGGGCTCATCCAGCCCACGGAGAGGACCTGGGCCTTCAATACCATTCTGGATATCCTGCGGCTGGACGGCTGCGAGCACGAAGAGGGCGAGCTGGGAGAGATAGACCTTGCCGCCGTGCTGGACGAGCTCATGGACGACGCGCACGCCCGGGGCGTGCTGGAGGTGGATTCCGTCGTCTACCGGGACCTGTTCGATACGAGGCTCATGGGCGCCCTGACGCCGCGGCCCGCACAGGTCATCGAGAAGTTCCGCAGTCTCTACGCGGAGAGCCCGGAAAAGGCCACGGACTGGTACTATGAGTTCAGCCAGGACACCAACTACATCCGCCGCGACCGCATCGCCAAGGACGTCCAGTGGAAAACCGCCACGGACTACGGCGAGCTCGACATCACCATAAACCTCTCGAAGCCGGAAAAGGACCCGCGCGCCATCGCCGCGGCGCGGAACCTGCCCGCCTCGAACTATCCGCGCTGCCAGCTCTGCGCCGAAAACGAGGGCTACGCCGGCCGCGTCAACCACCCCGCAAGGCAGAACCACAGGATAGTCCCCATCACGATAAACGATTCGCCCTGGTTCATGCAGTATTCGCCCTATGTGTATTATAACGAACACTGCATCGTCCTCAACAGCGTCCACACGCCCATGAAGATAGACGAGCCCTGCTTCCGCAAGCTGCTGGACTTCGTGCGGCAGTTCCCACACTACTTCGTCGGCTCGAACGCGGACCTGCCCATCGTCGGCGGCTCGATCCTGGCGCACGACCACTTCCAGGGCGGGCGCTACACCTTCGCCATGGAGAAGGCGCCGGTGGAGCTGCCCGTCAAGATCCGCGGCTTTGAGGACGTGGAGGCCGGTATCGTGAAGTGGCCCATGTCCGTGCTGCGCATCCGCTCCGCGGAGCCGGAGCGGCTCATCCGCCTGGCGACCCGCGCGCTGGAGCTCTGGCGCGGCTGGACGGACGAAGAGGCCTTCATCTTCGCGGAGACGGAGGGCGAGCCGCACAACACGATAACGCCTATCGCCCGCCGCAGGGGTTCGGACTACGAGCTGGACCTCGTCCTGCGCAACAACATCACGACGGAGGAGCACCCCCTGGGCGTCTACCACCCGCACGCGGAGCTGCACCACATCAAGAAGGAGAACATCGGCCTCATAGAGGTCATGGGCCTGGCGGTGCTGCCCGCGCGGCTCAAGACGGAGCTGGCCGCCGTGGCCGAGGGGCTGCTCCGCGGCGCGGACCTGCGCGCGGACGAGCTCACCGCCGCCCACGCCGACTGGGCCGAGGGCTTTGCCAAAAACTACGAGCTCACGCCCGAAAACGCCCTGGACGTCGTCCGGCACGAGACGGGCCTGGTGTTTGCCAAGGTCCTGGAGCAAGCGGGTGTCTACAAGCGCACGGAGGCCGGCCGCGCCGCCTTCCTCCGCTTCATCGAGGCCCTGTAAGCCACGAAACAGAGAATACCGCCCCGGGAAATTTCCCGGGGCGGTACTTTTTTGATAATCTGTGTTTTAGTCGAGCTTCATCGGGGCTTCGCCCTTTTTGAAGTGCAGCTCTTTCATTCCTTCGACCTCGTCGCACACCTGCTTGAAGGAGCAGACCGAGCAGTCCGTAGCCAGTCCGTCCATGATGTGGTTCAGGGTCAGCGTGATCTTGTCCACGCGCTTCGCAATATCCGCGAGCTCCTTGCACAGCTCACGGTCGCCTGTAGCGAAGATGACGCAGACGTGATCTATCAGCTTGTTTTCCTTGTATTTATTTATGAAGCTGTTGCCGATGGCGCGGAAGCTGATGCCCCGCTTCACGGCCTGCTTCGAGACGCGCACCTGTTCCCGCTGGTTTTCGGGCGAGACGCGCATCATGTATCCCTCCGGGTAGACGTGGTACTTCACGAACTCCATGTCCCGGATGGTCCTGAAAGCCTCCTGGTCGTCCCCGCTGATGTCGTTGACATGGAGGAGGACCAGCCTTGCGAAGGGCGTATCCGCCCGGATGGAGCCGAGGTCGGGGCCGACGAGGATTATCCTGTCCTCCGGCACGAGCGCCGCGTCCGTTGTGACGCATGTGCAGTTGGAAGCGGGATTGCTGCCGCCGCCCAGCTCGAAAGCCGCGTCGCGGGTGAGGACCAGCTCGTTCTGGCCGAGGTCCTTCCAGGCCCGCGCGGGCTCGTAAGCCCAGCTCTGCGTTTTGTATCCGCCGAGCTTCTCCATCAGTTCTCTGATCGTGCTGTTATAGAGCTCCATTCTCAGAACGCAATGTCTCTCGGCTTACGGTCGTGGAACTTGTTCAGGACCGTGTAGAGCCAGCCGACCAGCTTCATATCGAGGTTCAGCATATACACGGTGAAGAGCAGCACGAACGTGAGCGAGACGGCCTTGAACAGGAACTTAAAGACCTTGCCGAATATGCAGCCTTTCTTCATTTATCTGACCATTCCTTTCGTTTGGGCTCGGGGGCCGGGCCTCACGCGCCCTTGGCCATACCCTTCTGCCTCGCGTACTCAGCCGCGCCCAGGGCGCCCATGAGCTGCGGGTCGGTCTTGAGGTTTATCACCTTCAGCTTCAGCACGTGCTCGATGGCGACCTTCAGGCCCT
>OJJT01000027.1_pt1 | contig 148632 bp, 155 predicted proteins | sample 1596281 | NCBI WGS metagenome assembly OJJT01 (sample SAMEA4350145, study PRJEB24818) | metagenome | biome: human; feature: gut; material: faeces | place: Denmark | collected 2013-09
TCAGGGGATTTTGGCCGTTGTCGTTGGCAAAGGTGTAGTCGTACAGATAGCGGTCTTGCAGGCCCTGGGCCTTCCGGCGCTTGATACGCTCCATGCGGCGCTGCCGTTCCTCGGCGGCCTTGCGCTGCTCCTCGGCCTCCCGCTGGCACTGGCAGATACAGCGGGGCATGAAGTAGCCCGGTTTCCCAAAGCATGGCACAACGGTCTGCCTCTGACCGCCGCACTTCTTACAGTGGATAAGGCCGTCTGCCGGGTCTATGTACTCGTCCCCGGCCAGCTCCACACCGACGGCTGCCTTGTCGATCAGCGCCCGGATTTCTGCGGTAATCTCCATCATACGGTTTCATCCTCCTTTACGCTGTAATCCCGGTTGCGGGAGGGTGGGGCTGCTTTACCTCCCAAACTTCATCGCTGACCTCCACAAACTCGTCATGCCGGTAGTGGGGATACATCCACCGCAGATTGATGGTTTTCATAGGCTTACCTCCTGAAAATGGGAGAGGCGGGCAGCTTGTCCGCTGTCCGCCTCCCGCTGGGATAAGGGAAATAATCCCTTTCACTTGGTAGCCCGAAAACAGGTCATTCGTGGGGTCTGTTTTCAAAAAAATCTTTGAAAATTTTACTGACCGCGATAATAGAGTCCCGGACAGAATACTTTGAGCAGCCGCAAATCGTTCCAATTTCCGTGTAGCTCAGCCCATCCAGGGCATAGAGCAGGAACCGGCGGCGCTGGGCCTCGGTGCAGGTGTCCAGGACGGCCATCAGCTCGCCCAGAGTTTCCATGCGGCACAGGTAATCCTCCGGCGTTTCGCCGTAGATACCCACGCCCTCGGTGGCAACTATGTATTCGTCAAACTCCCGGCCATCCCAGTGCCGCCGCTGCTCATGGGACAGGTTTTCGGCTTTGTGGTCGGCCCGGTCAAGAAATTCATAGACTTCCAGCGTGACCTCTACGGCCACAGCTTGTCCGTTGTAATGGATGGTGACTTCCATCTGCCTTTCCTCCGTTCAGATTTTTTGCGGGAAAATCTGAACGGGGCGGCGGGGAGCGGCACCGGGGACAGGATTCGGGCCATGCTGACCCGATGTTCAAGCCCCATAAATATGAAAAAACGCCCGGACAGCATGAAGCTATTCGAGCGCAAAAACTCCAATATTCACTTACAGAATGACAATTTTCGCACCGGCTGCCAGACGGGGCCTGTTCGGTGGTTGGGCTTTTTTTGACGGTAGCGCAAATATCGTCTGAATTTGTCGGCAGTCAGTGTGCTTCATGGCGGCTCCCTCCTAAAGCCGCCGTGTTGGCGTATGGGCGTCACTCCTTTATTGAGGGCATAAAAGAACGGCGGCCTTGATGTACTCAAAGCCGCCGCTGGTCGTATGGGCGTGTCAAAGGGCTGCTGAACGACGGCTTTTTTTCTTTTGCCGTCGCCCGACAGATGGAATTAATATAGTTCTGGTACTTTCTTCTTGAAAATAAATAAAGCCATTCCAAACGTAATGATTGCAATCAAAAGGATTTGTAGCAAGGACTCCTGATATGTTGTATTTTTACTGATAATGAGTTGCCGGAACACAATGACAATCAATGAAGTTACGATTGTGGTGGGAACAGATTTTCGGATCATGCCAATGATAAATGGCCAGAGCGATAGTACCGTGCATACAACTACCGCAGTTATTGCCATTGGTATCCATGTCTGAAGCATGGAAATTTGGAATGTTCCCTCCAGCATATCAAAAAATCTGTCCACAAGCACGATATAACCGCTGCAACAAATATATCCAATCGCCATTGAAATTGCCGTATAAACCATAATGATAATCAATTTGCTGGCAATCAATTTCATGCGGTTCAAAGGATAAGAAAACATAATCGTGATTGTCCGCTGACTATATTCTCCAATTACCAGACGTGCAGTTAAAACCGACGAGTACACAAGGAAAATAAAGGACATCAGCAAGCCAATAACAAGATATGTACTTTCAAACGTGTCTTTGGTTTGCTCCGGGTCTGTCATACTATCCCACAAAGATACAGTAATGAACAGTATGCTGAAAAGGATTGCGGCAAACGTAAAAATTATATTTCGAGCAGTCCCAAATTTTTTCAATTCCAGTTTAATAAGGTGTGCCATTTTATTTTCCCTCCTCTGTGAGCTGAAAGAAATAATCTTCCAGAGTGTCCTGTTTACGCCCTAAGCTCTCTAAACCAACACCACTTTCAATGAGGGCTTTTGACAAAACTTTGCCAGAAATGTTCGAGTCATAAATCCGGATGAACTCTTTATCCAATATGCTAAAGTTTGTAATGCCCATCTGTTCCAATAAAGTTGCTGCATGGGCTACATCATCAACTTGTAGACTGATATACTCCGTTTGATGCTTATGGATTTCCTCAATGGGCAGTTCTGCCAGTAGGTTGCCATGTTGAATAATTCCAATCGTATCAGCAATTAGATCAACTTCGGATAGGATATGACTGGAAATAAAAATGGTCGTTCCATCTTCCTGATTAAGCCGCTGGAACAGGTTCCGCATTTCGCGGATACCTTCGGGGTCTAATGCGTTAATCGGTTCATCTAAAATTAGAAATTCTGGCTTTGCAAGGATAGCTCTTGCGATTGCTAACCGCTGTTTCATACCTAATGAATAATGGCGGATTTGCTTTCCCTCTACATTTTGCAGATCAACCATTTGCAGAACTTCATCAATGCGCTCTTTATTGGGAAATCCCATATAGTCGCAATGAAGCTCTAAGTTTTGCCGGGCCGTCATTTTCTCGTAAAAGTACGGATTTTCGATAATGGAACCCACCCGTTTGAAAACTTCATAACTTTGATCGGTGACTTTCTCTCCAAAAAGCTGAACTTCTCCGGCTTCTGGCTGGATAAGGTTCAGGATCATTTTCATTACCGTACTTTTACCGGCACCGTTCGGCCCGACAAAGCCATAAATAGCCCCTTTGGGAACATGGATATTCACATCGTTTACAACGACATTTCCTTTATAGGACTTTCGCAGCCCTACGGTTTCCATGATATAATCCATTTTGTATTCCTCCTGTACGGCTCCCATTATACAAAACAGACTTCTCTTTTCTCTGCCTGAAATCTAACTTTTTTCTAACTTTTCAAAATGACCGAGAAAACCGTTTGCTCATTCTGTATGCTGTGAACCTGCAATTCTGCTCCTATCTGCATAGAAAGTTTCTTTGCAATCGCCAATCCCAGACCATTTCCTGATGATTTCGGGGCAGTCGTATAGTTTCTTGTGAATATCTGCTTTTGCTGTTGTGGCGACATTCCTTTCCCGTGATCCTCTATTTCAATGACACTTTTTCCTTTTTCTGCTGTAAGACGCAGGGCAATATACTTTCCATCACCCCCATGCCGGATTGCATTGTCTATTAGGTTTTTCAAAATACGCTGCAAGGCGTCCCGGTCTGTGTCTGCATAAATCGGCGTGGCTGGTATCTGTATATCCACCTCAAATTGCTGCTTTTCAAGCAGATCATAATATTCCAAAATGGTGTCTTGGCATAATCTTGAAACATTCTCCTTTTGCAGTTTCAGAGGAAGATCGCCGGAAGCAATTTTGGACATTGTAAAATAGTCGTTTATCGTTGTTATCAAATCATCTGCTTTACGGTCAATTTTGGTAGCCATGGTATGAATGACCTCCGGCACAGATACATCATCCACTTTAGCAGCTAACATTTCACTGTTTCCTTTCAGCACAGTCAGAGGGGTACGAATATCATGTGAGATATTGGTAAGAACCTGTGCCATCGCCTTTTGTGCCTGTTCATATTCTGACTTCTTTTCGTAGAAATTTTGAAGCAATGTGTTAATCGCAGCCCCTAATTTTTTCATGCAGGCATGATCGGTAGGGAGAAGAACAAAGCCATTTTCAGAAGTAATAGAAAGCGTTTCCAGTCGGTTACTGATATAGTTGATTTCTTTTTGCAATTTCCTATACTGTATTCTCTGCCAAATGCAGATGAGCAGCAAAGCGGCTGAAAGCGCAGCAAACAGAACCCACATTTATTTATCCTCCATCTTGTAACCTATTCCCCATAAGGTCTTAATATAGGTTGTCGTATCTTCTTCACCGTTTTTCAGTTTCAGGCGCAGTCGATTGATATGGGTATTTAATACGTTTTCATTACCGAAATATGGCTCTTTCCAAATAAGTTCATACAAGCGTTCTTTCGAGAAAGCCCGTCCCGGATGGGTTGCCAGCAGATACAAAATTTCAAATTCAATGGGCGTTAAATCTATCAGAGTTCCTTGGCGGCTAACAGTATGACTGATTGGGTCAATCTCTAAATCCTTAATCTTTACGCCTGCATCGTTTGGCATGGCTTGATAGGTTCTGGCACGCCGAATATTGGCTTTAATCCTTGCAGTAAGCTCAATCAGAGAAAATGGCTTTACAACATAATCATCGGCCCCCAAATTCAGCCCTAACGATTTATCGGTATCATTGTCCTTTGCGGTGATAATGATGATCGGGATCGTGCTGACCTGCCGAATAGTCTTAATAATCTCCATACCACTCATATCTGGCAGCATAAGGTCTATGAGTGCAAGAGAGTATTCATCATAATTCTTGATAGTATGAATAGCTGTTTTACCATCACTAAAAGAAAGCACTTGAAATTCTCCTGACAAATAGTCTTTCACCATGCTTCTGATTTCTTCGTCATCTTCAATCAATATAATCCTATTTTCCATTGCGATTGCTCCTTGCTTTTTTTGTCCTGCCATCAATGGGCTTTTCTGCGTTCTTAGGAATGAGCCAGACAGTCCCCATTTTCACAGCGCCGGGAATGCGGCCCGAAGAACAGTAATAATTTATCCAACGAGGGGTCACGCCCCATTTTTCGCCAGCTTCTTTTAATGTCATATAGTCCATATTGCACCTCCAACCTTAACATTATAATTCGTTTTCTCGAATAGTACAAGGCAGGAAATGTGTCGAAATGATTATAAAATTAGGCAGAGACCAAAGCCTCTGCCTAAAAACTAATTGTAAATCAGTTCGTCTTGAATAATTTCCTCCACCTGCGCTTTCAGCGTGTTCATCAGCCCCACCCAGCGCATGGGGTCACGGGCTTTCAATTCCTCGGTGACGCCTGCCGCCGCCATCATGCGGGGCAGCATGGCGTCCATTCGTTCATGCGCTGCCCGGTCAATCTCCAACAGGTGCGGGTACAGCTTTTCGCTCAAAATCAAGCTGCTGTAAAGGCCAGGCCGGTGTTCCTTCAGATAGCGTTGCCGCATACGGCCATACTTGCCGATGGGGGCCTCCGGCTGCTCGGAAAGTTTCAGGTCGGGGATGTAGTAATCCCCGTAGCGGGTGTAAGTCAATTCGTTCATGTTCGTCCTCCTTTGCACTGTGATGATTAAACTGCGGCGCTGGCCGATATGGTGGCCTTGCGCGGCTCCTGCCTGGGTAACTGGCTGACGGGGATAAAAACGCCCTTTTCCATGTCCTCGGCCCGGATCGCGGCCTTTGCTGACTCCACCTGGGCCTTGCGCTTGGCGTTGTAGCGTTCTTCCCATTCCTTCTGTTTGCCATTGGCCTTGCGGCGTAAGTAGTTCTGGTGAAGCCTGTCCTTGCGTTCCTCCTTCTTCCGCAGTTCTTCCTGTTCCTCCGGGGTCAGAGGAACCGGCTGCAAAGCGGGTGGGATATACCGGCCCACAAAATTGAAGTAGATTTCAACCTCCTGTGTGGTGTCTTGGCTGCCTTTGCGGGCGCGTTCATGGACAAGGATTTTCTCTACAAACTCGTTGAGCATCGTATTTGTCAGCGTGTGGAAATTCTCGTACTTATCAATCAGGGCAATAAACTTCTCCGCAGATTTCCGGCCCTGCTCATAGCCGGTAACGGCCTTTTCCAGTTCCGTGATTTCCGCATGGAGAGCGTCCTGCTCTTTGGCATACTGTGCGTCCAGGGCCTCATACCGGGCGTCCGGCAGCTTGCCCAGGGCGTTGTCCTCATAGATTTTGCAAATCAGCTTTTCCAATTCCCCGGCCCGCTTTTGGGCGGCGGCCAGCCGTTTCCGCTTCTTGGCTATATCGGCGGTCTGCTGGGCGGCCTGCGTTTCCTGGACGGTGCGGATAAACTCGGCCCGGTCATTCCTGGAATATTCCGCGATGGCCCGGAGCATATCGGTTATCAAGGTCAGGACAGCCTCGGCCCGGATGCGGTGCTGTGTGCCGCAAAGCGTCCCGCATGGGATTTTGCTGTACTGGCTGCAAGTAAACTGTGGGTCACGCTTGCCGTTATTGACGCGATGGACATACATCTTGCCGCCGCAGTCGGCGCAATACATCAGGCCGGTTAGGGGATGGGCCTCGCCCCAGCCGTCCGGGTAACGCCTGACATTTGCCCGGATACGCTGCACATTGTCGAAGGTTTCCTGGTCGATGATGGCCTCATGGGTATTCTCAAAAATCGTCCACTCGCTTTCGTCAACATAGTGGCTTTTCTTGTCCTTGAAGTGCTTGCGGGTCTTGAAATTGATGGTGTGGCCCAGGTATTCCCGCTTTTTCAGGATGTTCACAATGGTGGATGATCCCCAGCCGTAGGGGTCTTTGACCGGCTTCGTCCTGTTTACTCCTTCGTCAAAGCGTGCCAGATGGACAGCGGGGATTTCAACCTTTGCCTCGGACAGCAGTTTGGAGATTTGATAGGGGCCGTAGCCCTCCATCGTCAGGGAAAAGATACGGCGTACCACTTCGGCGGCTTCTTCGTCCACAAGCCAGTGTTCCCGCTTTTCGTCCCACAGGTAGCCATAAATGACGGTGCCGGTCAGGTGCTTGCCGCTCATGCCTTTGGACTTGAACACGGAGCGGATTTTCCGGCTGGTGTCGCGGGCGTAAAACTCGTTCATGATGTTGCGGAACGGGGTAAAATCATCATCACCTTTCAGACTGTCCACACCGTCGTTGATGGCGATCAGCCGGACGCCGCGCTGCCGCAAAATCTCCATGACCTGGCCGACTTTCAGATAGTCACGCCCCAGGCGGCTCATGTCTTTAATTACAATCGCCTCCACTCGTCCGGCCTCGACTTCCTCCATCATCGCCAGAAAGCCAGGGCGGTCAAAACGGGTTCCCGATACGCCGTCATCGGTGAAGTGAGTGGGGTTCGGCAGCCCATTCCGGCGGGCATAGTCCTCTAACATCTTTTTCTGAGACGAGATTTGTCAAGGAGTGTTTTTGCAAAGCAGCGTGCAATTCGCATTGACAAGCAGCAAAAAGAACGCTATAATAATATCGTTATCGATAATGATGTTATTATTTAGGCGCAGAGGAGTGAAGACATGGCCAATAGAGACCATTCCCTGGATGATGGGATCATTCAGGCTGCTTATTCGGAATTTCTTGCTTACGGCTTTCAGAAAGCCTCTCTGCACAAGATCGCCGAAAAAGCCGGTGTCACCACAGGAGCGATCTACACAAGGTACAAAAACAAAGACGCGTTGTTTGCCAGTCTGCTTCAGGATTTTTTTGAGACGATGCAGGTTCTCTTTACCCCCGTCGCAGAAGAATACGAAAAAGCAAAGTGCAGCGCGCAGCCGGAGGATATCCTCCGCGCCATAAACGCCGAAGAACAGGTATATTTTCAACTGCTGACCGAGCACTGCAATGACTGCACTTTATTTTTCTGCCGCAGCGATGGCAGCTCCATTGAAACCGTGCTGCATGAACTGATGAACCGTAAAGCGGAACAAACGGTGGAATTCTTTTCACACATCTATGGAAAAGCACCAAATGCCGATGCGATCCGTCTTTTGATGGGCTCACAGTTCTGGTACTTCCGCCAACTGCTGGATCAGCATATGGAGGAAGGCAGAATGCTTACCTGCTTACAGGCAGTCCTTGATTTCACCAACGCTGGCTGGCGGCAGCTATGCGATACCTTGCAATAAATCCGAAAAGTTAATTCGGACGGTCCATCCGTCCGTTTCTTACGGCCGCTGGTTAGATAGGGCTAACTAATAAAAAAAGAGTTTGCGATGATAGATTTTGAATTTGAATTTCAATATGCAGAAGAAAAGCAGCCCACCTTGCAAAAAGTCGGCGGCAGCATCCCAGCCGGACGCTGTGTGGTGCTCTGCGGCGGCAGCGGCTGCGGAAAGTCCACACTGCTACGGTGCATCAACGGATTAATCCCCCAGTTTTACGAGGGAGAGCTAAAAGGCTTTTGCCGCCTGAATGGGCAGGACACCGCCGGAATACGTATCGGCGAGATCGGCGAGTTGGCCGCCTCGGTCTTTCAGGATCCTCGCAGCCAGTTTTTCACCGTGAACAGCTCCAATGAAGTGGCCTTCGGTCTTGAAAATCACGGTCTGCCGCAAGATAAAATCCGACGGCGGGTAGATGAGGCCTTCCGGATCTTTCATCTGGAGCGGCTGAAGGATCGCAATGTCTACGAGTTGTCCAGCGGCGAGCGACAGCTCATCTCCATCTTGTCCGCGTGGGCAATGGACACAGATATTTTTCTGCTGGATGAGCCCACGGCCAATCTGGACTTTGCAGCCACGCAGCAGTTAAAAGAGATTCTGCTTGCCCTGAAAAAGCAGGGCAAAACGCTGCTGCTCAGCGAGCACCGACTCTACTATCTTGCCGACATTGCCGACGAATTTTGGGTCATGGCAGACGGCGAGATCAAAGGAAAATATACTGCCGCAGAGGCAAAGGCGTTCTCAGTGGAGCGGAGACAAACACTTTCTCTGCGCACGCTCGACCTTGCGGAGATCACCGTGCCGGAGAAAGAGCCGCTGCCGAAAACCGCGCCGACGGCGCTTGCCGTCTCAGATGTCTGCTATACATACGGCAGGAAGGCCGGAGATACCCTCTCTGGTGTCAGCTTTTCCGTCCGTGAGCATGAGATCGTCGGCCTTGTGGGCGCAAACGGCTGCGGCAAAACGACCATCGGCAAGCTGATTGCAGGGCTTTACCGCCCCTCCGGCGGCAGGATAATGCTTTTCGGAAAGTCGCAAAATCCAAAGCAGCTGCAAAAGCAAGTGCTGTTCATCCTTCAGGAGGCGGAGTTCCAGTTCTTCACAGGCTCCGTCCTGCACGAACTGCAATACGGCCATGCGGTGACACCGGAGTTTGAAGCAAAAACGGAAGCGCTGCTGAAAAGTATGGATATGTGGGACTGCCGCAACCGGCATCCCTTTTCCCTCTCCGGCGGGCAGATGCAGCGTCTGACGCTGATGATGGCGTATCTATCCGACAAGCCGATCGTCATACTGGACGAGCCGACAGCAGGACAGGACGCGGAAAGTCTGGAGCGGTGCGCAGCGCTGATCCGGGAGATGCGGAAAGAAAAGACTGTTCTCATCATCACCCACGACCCTGAGCTAATTGCAGGTGCGTGTGACCGCTGCATTGGGCTGTCGGATGGGCATGCAGAAATAGAATTTCCAGTTCATTCGGAACGAGATTTGCAAGCGGTACGGCAATATATGGAGCGCTTCCATCTTTCCAATGCTCCTGCGAAAAAACAGCATAAAGAACGATTCCACCCGGCAACGAAGCTGCTTTACTGGCTGGCCCTGCTGGTCGTGATCTCCACATCCAACAACCACTTAGTTTATGCCGTATATACGGCACTGATCCTGCTGACCGCAGCGGACGGCTGGCTCGGAACGGCGCTGGCAGGCGGGATGAGCTTTGGGCTGCTGTGGGCGGCAAACGCTCTGCTGCCGGGCACGGTGTTTTCCTTTATGCTGGTGCTGTTCCCGCGGATCATTGCCGTTGGCATTTCCATGCGGACGCTGATTGGGCGGAATGAAGCCAGCCGCACCCTGGCAGCGCTGCGCAATCTGCGCCTACCGGAGCGGCTGATCATGATCGTGGCGGTGATTTTCCGCTTCTTCCCCGTTCTGTCGGGAGACATGAAGTTGCTGCGGCAATCCATCCGCACCCGGGGCGCGTTTGTGACGCCATGGCAAAAGTTGCGTGCGCTGCCATCCTATATCGAAATACTGACCGTGCCGATGGCTTTGCGCGTTATCCGCATCGCCGAAACGCTGTCCGCCTCCGCCGAAACACGGGGCATCGACTTAACCCGCCGCAAAAGCAACTATCTGTCGCTTCGGTTTTCTGCGTGGGATGCTGTGTTCTGCGTCCTGCTGGCGGCATCGATCGCCGCCGGCCTTATCCTGTGATCGCCGTCTCTGCGACGTTCAACCATATTCCATTCAAAAAGGAGTCTTTAACCATGAGTACTGCAAACCCCAATAAACTGAAAATCAAGGACATCATCACCGTTGTCCTGCTGGCTCTGATCAATGTGGTCATTTTCTTCGCCAGCTCCGTCCTGTACGCAACGCCCATTACCATCATTCTGATGCCGGTATTTTTCTCCCTGCTGGAGGGCATCGTCTACTTCATCATCGGCACGAAGGTGAAAAAGCCCGGTGCGATCCTGATTTACAGTATCGTCCGTGCCATTATGGGCGGATACCTGCCGTACATCATCCTCTTTATTCTCTCCGGTGTCATTGCCGAGCTGCTGCTGTGGAAGATGGGCTACGGCAATGCGAAAGCTCTGACCGTCAGTTATGTCATCAATCAGGTACTGGCTGCCTTCGGCAGCACCATCATTCCCTATGCGATCGCTGCCAAGGCTATGGCGGATCAGATGGTCACTGATGGCCGTCAGGACGCCATTCTTGCCGCATCCCAGATACTGCAGTCCTGGGTGTCTGTGGCGCTGGTGGCCGGTGTGATCGTGGCGGCCTTTATCGGCGCAATGATCGGCAAGCGGATCGTGAAAAAGCACCTTGCTGCGTAATGCAGTCGAAAGGCGTTCACCATGAAAGAAATTGAGCCAAATCGCTCCGCCGCCTCGTGGCTGGCAGAGCTGGCAAAAGGGCGGTACGGCGAGTACGCTTTGAGCGTCCTTACGGCGCTGCTGGGCGTCGCCTGCTCGCTTATTCCGTATTTCATCATCATCCGGCTCATCACCGCACTGGTAAACGGCACGGCGGAGCTGACGTGCTGCCTGACCCTCTGCGCGTGGATGGCGGGCTTTTGGGTGCTGCGCTATGCGCTGCACAGCGTTTCCACCTCGCTTTCCCACCATGCCACCTTCCATGTGTTAGCCAATACCCGCACACGGCTGCTGGATAAGCTGGCGACGCTGCCCCTTGGCACGGTACTGGACCGTTCCTCCGGCTCGTACAAGAACATTATCGTCGAGCGCGTGGACTCCATCGAAACCACCCTTGCGCATTTGCTGCCGGAGATGACCACCAACATCGTGGGGGCGCTGGCGGTGCTGGTTCTGCTGTTTATCGAGGACTGGCGCACGGGGCTTTCCATGCTGATTGTCGTGCCGCTGGGCATTATCTGCTTTATGTCCATGTTCAGCGGCTATCACGAGAAGTTTCAGCGCACGGTCACCGCGACAAAGACACTGAACGACACGGCTGTGGAATACATCAGCGGCATTGAGGTCATCAAGGCGTTTGGTCAGTCCAGGACCAGCTATGCAAAGTTCGTCTCCGCCGCAAAAGAGGGCGCGGACTGCTTCATCGACTGGATGCGCGGGAGTTTGTTCGGACAGGTGGCCGGAATGGCGATACTCCCTTCGACACTTCTCGGCATCTTGCCGGTGGGCTGCCTTCTCTATATGCACGGCACACTGTCGGCGGAGACGTTTCTCGCGGTCATTGTTCTGTCCTTCGGCGTTATGCAGCCGCTGATCACCGCTTTTTCCTACACCGATGACATCGCGCAGGTGACGACCATCGTGGGTGAGGTGGCGGAGGTGCTGTCCGGCGAGGATATGCAGCGTCCGGAACGTGCGGAAAAGCTGCCTGCGGACAACGCCGTCGAGCTGAAAGATGTCCGCTTTGCCTATCACGACAAGGAGGTACTGCACGGAATCGATCTGCACATTGCCCCGGGGACGGTCAACGCATTGGTCGGGCCTTCCGGCAGTGGAAAATCCACCATCGCCCGGCTCATCGCCTCCCTGTGGGATGTGAAGGACGGAGAAATCGACCTGGGCGGCGTGGACATTCGCACGCTGCCGCTGGCGGAGTGCACGAAGCACATCGCCTATGTGTCGCAGGACAACTACCTCTTTGACCTTTCTGTCATGGACAATATCCGCATGGGCAGAAAGGGTGCGACCGATGCGGAGGTCATTGACGCCGCGAAGAAATGCGGCTGCCACGAGTTCATAATGGGGCTGGAGAACGGCTATCAGACCGTATGCGGTGCATCCGGCGGTCACCTGTCCGGCGGTGAGCGGCAGCGCATCTCCATTGCCCGTGCCATGCTGAAGGACGCGCCGATCGTCATTCTCGACGAGGCAACGTCCTATACAGACCCGGAAAACGAGGCGGTCATCCAGTCGGCACTGGGAAGGCTGGTGCGGGGCAAAACGCTGCTGGTCATTGCCCACCGGCTGTCCACCATTGCGGACGCCGATCAGATCATTGTTGTCAATCAAGGCAAGATCGAAGCGACCGGCACGCAGGCGGAGCTTCTTGCGTCCTGCCCCCTTTATCAAACCATGTGGGAGGCCCACATCAGCGTCAAAGACGACGGGGAGGTGGCGTAATGCTCAAGACACTGAAAAAATTTTTTGCCTTCTGCGGGGTGGACAACCGCAGGCTGTTTATAACATCTATCTGGCTGGGCGTGGTCAGCGCCATTTGCTCTGCCATGCGTATTCCGGCAGCCGCCATCGTCATTCAGGCGCTGCTGGAAAGGAACGTCACTATGGCAACTTTATGGACGAGCCTCGGCATTATCGTGATCTCATTGATCATTACGATTGCCATCAACATGAAGGCTACCATGCTCCAGACCCGTGCGGGCTACCGCGCCTGCGCCAACAAACGCATCGAGATCGCCGAGCACCTGCGCTACCTGCCTATGGGCTGGTTCAATGACAACAGCCTCGGCGAGGTCACGTCCGTCACCACCAACACCATGGAAAACATGGCGAATGTGGCTACCCGCGTCGTCATGGTCACGACCCGCGGCTTTCTGACCTCCGGCATCATCGCAGCGATGATGTTCCTCTTTGACTGGCGCATGGGGCTGATCACACTGACGGGACTGGTGCTGTTCTTTGCCGTCAACGCCGCCATGCAGCGGGCGGAGCAGACCCTTTCCCAGCGGAAGTTCAATGCCGATGAGCGCCTTGTGTCCAAGGTGCTGGAATATGTGCAGGGCATCGCCGAGGTCAAGAATTTCGACCTGACCCACGACTCTGCCACGCAGGTACACGGCGCTGTGGAGGAAGCCCGCAGGGCGTCCTTTGCCATGGAACTCCCGTCGGTGCTCTATATGCTGGCGCAGTTCATCGTCAACAAGCTCACCGGCGTTGCCGTCTGCGCGGCCGCTATCGTCTTTTACTTCAGCGGTACCATGGAGCTTACAAACTGCCTTTTGATGCTGATCTGCTCGTTCATCCTCTTTGAGCAGCTGGACAGCGCCGGAAGCTTTTCGGCTTTGTTCCGCTCCATCGACATCGGCGTAGATAAGGCAAGCGCGATTCTGCGCGTAGAACCCATGGACATTGACGGGGAGGAGCTTTCGCCGGAACGGGAGGACATCACCCTGTCCCATGTGGATTTCTCCTATGACAGCAAGCCCATCCTGCACGATGTGTCCCTGACCATCCCGGAGAAAACCACCGTGGCCATCGTCGGTCCGTCCGGAAGTGGCAAGACCACGCTGTGCAATCTCATGGCGCGGTTCTGGGACGTGCAGGGCGGCAGCGTGCGCCTCGGCGGTCGGGATGTACGGGAGTACAGCTACGACAGCCTCATCCGCAATTTCTCCTTTGTGTTTCAGCGGACCTATCTGTTCTCCGACACCATCGCCAACAATATCCGCTTCGGAAAGCCCGACGCCTCCATGGAGGAAGTAAAGGCTGCGGCGAAAAAAGCGCGCTGCTATGACTTTATCATGGCATTGCCGGACGGCTTTGACACCGTCATCGGCGAAGGCGGCGCGACGCTTTCGGGCGGCGAACGTCAGCGAATTTCCATTGCGCGCGCCATCATGAAGGACGCACCCATCATCATTCTGGACGAAGCCACCGCCAATGTCGACCCCGAAAATGAAAAGGAGCTGATGGAGGCCGTTGCGGAATTGACCCATGATAAGACGGTCATCATGATCGCCCACCGGCTGAAAACCGTGCGCCATGCCGACCAAATTTTTGTGGTCGATCACGGCGAGATCGTTCAGCAGGGCACCCATGACGAGCTGGTTGCTGTTGACGGGCTCTACCGCCGCTTCGTGGTGGAGCGGCAGCAGGCCGCCGGGTGGAAGGTCTGAAGAAACACAATCTAAAAAATATGAAAAGAAGCTCGTATCAGCTATTGACCGATACGAGCTTCTCCGTTTATTCTCTGTTTCCGGTAATAAAGTAGTCGCAATACTCTCCGCCATTCGCCAGCGTCTGTTTTCTGTGCAGCACGCCGTGCTGAAGCGTGATCATCACTTCATCAAGTTCGCAGAACAACGGCATGAGTTCGGAAACACCGAGTTTCTCCGCGTAAATGCAAATCGGGCAGCGGGTAATGCGGTAGTAACAGGCACCCTCATACGGCTGCCCGACAAAATCCACCTTGAAGGAGGTCGGGTATTTCGCTTCCTTTTCGGGCGTGTACAATTTGGCGTATTTGACAACGCTCTTTTTGTTCTCCGCCTTGCCCTTGTCGGTATTCAAGTCGGTCTTTGCAAAATACCACTTGATATGATAGAGTGAGCGGCGCATCATTTCCTGCACGGCCGTTGGTGGAATTTTCTTTTCGCTTGCCACATAGGGCGCAACGAAGGCAAGGGCGAACAACTCGTTGTATGCCATAGGGTTATCGTCACCGATGTCGTCTGCTTTCTCGACAAGCTCACGATAGACCTTTTTGCTCTTTTTCATAATGTCGGCGGCATATTCCCTGCCGTACTTCTCTGCCAGAACCTTTTTCATCGGGCTTTTGAACATCCAGAAATAAAAACCGTTGTATTTCATATCACTTTTTCTCCCGTGATTTATTTACAGGCTCGAGAAACGCAACCCAGTCACCGAAGTGATAGCCCTTCATCGCGTCCATATATCGCGCGGCAGTCTTGCGGTCGGTGCATTCCACCATGATCCGGCGGTAGCTGTCAAACTGTGCGGAGATCAGCTTCCTCTGATGCCGCGCCGATTACTTTCGCCCCACCAGCAACGTCGAGCCGCGAAGCATCAGACGTTTGGCCTCCTTCGGTGTCATGAAGCTGCCGTCGGTCGTGTCGATCAGCTCTACACGCTCATAGCCCATATCCCTGAGCTTTTGGACAAACGCCTGCATATCGCCGTATCTACCGGGCGACATCAGGTCGTGGATAGCAAATGTTCCGCCCTTTTTCAGCACGCGCAGCGTTTCCAGCAGAAGCTGCTGCTTGTCCTTTCCCGTGATATTATGATAGACATAGTTGCTGGTCACCGCGTCGAAGCTCTCGTCGGGGAAATCCAGCTTTACGGCGTTCCCGCGCCTGAACAAAGCGTTCTTCACGCCCTCCGAAGCGGCGTTTTTTTCGCACAGCGGCAGGGTGAAGGAGGCGTATTCCTTGCCCCAGCGATCGATACCGATCATTTTTCCCTGGGGATTGCGCTTCGCGCAGGCAATGGTCAGCGCACCGCTGCCGCAGCCGATGTCCAGTCCCACGCCGCCCTCCGGCAGCGTGATATGCTCCGCCGTGCCGTCAATGATCTGCTTTGAGAGCTTGCGCTCGCCGTCATAGGAAAAGCCCGATAGGCATACACGCACCACTGGGTGTACTTTGCACAAACAACAAAGGCAATGCCGAACACCACTCCCAGCACGACGCGCAGCTTTCCGCTCACACAAACACCGAATACGCCGAAAACCAGCAGCAGCGCAAGGGACAGCACCGTTCCCGCGATGAGCGAAACCAGCGTTCCCTTGGGGATCCAGTTTTTGTAGTCAGGCTTCATATTCAAGACTCCTTTTTTATTAAGAGTGTGATTTCTCTCATAAACCGCAGCCGCGATGCACCAGATCACGATGGCGGTATTGGTACTGCTCTGGCTCATTACGGACATCCATGTGGCTGTCGGCACCTGCATGGCCTGTGCAATATCAGGAACAGCAACCAGCAGAAGATTCCATGTGACCGGATGGAAAACGAGCATCCGCCTGGGATAACGGGTTTTACCGACAAGCAGCATCACGAGATGGATCCCAAAAAACAATAGCATCGGAACATACATGGGGAGGATTGCGGGGAGCATGTCATCCTGATAGGCTGTGACCGCTGTGATGGCGGCCTCCGCTCCGATACGCGGCCCCAGATAGGTGGAAAACCACGCCAGAGTAGCCGCCCAGAGATGGATCGACAAGGCTACCACAACCGTAAATAACCCGCAAAAATACTGGATAGCTTTTGTTCTCGTATACCTTGCGTCAATATCCGTATTCAGTGCCTTCACCATGAAGGAGTAGAGGAAGCACCCAAGCGCTCCCATTCCGACGACCAATGCAGGCTTCCACAAGGCGTAGGCGCCGGACAGATAACAGGCTCTGTTGAACATTCCGGTGTCCGTCTTCTGCAGCGGAACGCATCCCAGCAGCCAATCGCCGGCAGCCATCAATATCCCGCCGATTGCGCCAAGAATATAGCATTGGATAAACGGTTTCTTTTCTTCCTTCTTCATCTTCTTCATTCCTGTGCATTTATTTCATGATCTTCATGCAAAAGTCGCAGCGGTCATCGCCGCGCCCCAGCGTTTTTGTTCGATGCCAAATGAGCTTCGGATGAAGACCGGTGTAGCTGATGTCGTCGCTGTCGCAAAAGCAGCAGCACAGCTCAGGACATCCGTATGCCACGCAGGTGTCATGATATGGACATTTCATCATATCCACACGCCATATACCGTTGCCGACCTGCAGCTCCTTTGAGTCAAAGCCCGCCGCCGGGCCGAAAACGCTCCGTGTGGATTTGACAAAAACGCCGGGGACAAGGCGGTAAAGCCCCGGTATGTGCAGCAGGGCTGCAAGCTGTTTGTGGCTCGTTCTCGCCAGCTCCTCCACATAGCCATGAACGGTTTGCAGAGCCTCCTCTTTCGGCATGACCCGCTGCAAGGTTTCGTAGGCCGCAACGCCCGGTAATATTTGTCGCTGGAGGTGGTATTGCTTCTCCTTGCTTGCATCTGCATTTTCAGCCAGCAGCACATTCAACCGCGCATCAAAAAATGCATTCAGCTCCTTGGCCTGCGAGGGAAAGCACTGTGCCGCAGTCTCCCGAAAATCACGGGAGAGATAGGTTTCCTTCATCGTCCTGCCTCCGTCCCAGCTTTCACGAAGCTCTTCTTTTTATACCCGCAGTCGCAGTATGGGCCGCCGGAGGCGAGGGTGTACTGCCGCACAAAGTCGGTCACGCCGCCGGCTTCGCTCATGGTGTAGTCCAGGTGGCACAGGGCGGGGGTCAAATCGTACAGCCCCAGCTTTTTCATCAGCACACAGATACCGCATTTGGTGAAGCGTCCCTCGTAGCCGCTGTCATCGGGATATTCGTAAAGCTCCATATTCCATGAGTAGGGGTTGCGGTCAGCGGCTTTCAAGGTGGCGGTCGCCTTCATGCCGGAAATATCTTTGGGGGTAAACTTGTTTTTTCCGCTCTTGCGGCAAAACCATTTCATGGGCTTTGTCATCATGGATTTTGCATAATACTCCGTCAGCCGCTCCACATCCGGGTGTTCCGGCATGGAGAGGATGAACGCACCGATCATCGCGCAGTTGACGATGTTCATCTTGAAGCGATCGCCTTTTTCAAATTCGGGCAGCTCGGAGATGATCTCCCTGTATTTCGGCTTTGCTTTTTTCGTGATGGCTTTTGCCGTATCGACATCATAGCCGAATACTACCGTCAGCTGTTTTTGGAATGAGCCTGCAAACATCGTCCACATGCCGAAAGGCATTCCCAAATAGGTCACTTTTTGTCCCTCCAATCGCATATCACGCGGGTCATGCGGCGGTCAATGTCAATGCGAGCCGTTTTACACTCCCTGGGATATTTCTTCGCAGCGCTGAACGCCAGCTTGACAAACAGTGCCGAGCCGACGGGAAGCATGGTCTTGAGCATACCGTCGGGGAAAACAAAATGCGTGCCGTGCTCATATACGACCGCCTCGACTTCGCAGGAGTGCGGTTTCTCCGCAAGGCGTTTTTCCATGCGGCGGATATATTTTGCGGTGTCCCAAAGTGCGTCGTCCTCTGCGCCGACAAGAAACAGCTTGCCGCGGATATTCTCGACCTTTATGAATTCCTCCTCGGTAATCGGGTGCGCCGCTTCAGAGTCGTCAAACAGCTTGCGGGAGGCAATCATATTGCCGGTGCGTTTGGACTCCTCCAAGATTATGCGCCAATAGTCAGGGTGCTGATAGCAAAACGGCATGTATGGCAAGGGCTTTCCCTTGTAAGAAAAGAGTGATTCTCCAACCATTGGCCATTCCTTGCAGCCATCCTTTTTGCCCTGCATGAACCCCTGCCACACAAAGTCGCTGGGTGTCATTGCAATGGTTAGAGAAATGTCGCTGAATATCGATGCTGCCGTCAGGGCGAGGGTACCTGTCGTTGAGGCTCCCGCAATGCCTATTTTTTCGTTTCCGTGTAATTTGAGCCATGCCATTGCTTTTTCGATGCGTTCAAGGGGATAGTTGTGATGACCGTAGTCCTTTTTCCCGGGCGACATAGTCAATACGTTCACACCGAGGCGAATCAGCCACTTCACCGCAGAGCGCGCCATATAATCCTCGGGGTCGTCGCCGAGCATGGCGATGACGGTGCAGTCCGATCTGTCCTTGCACGCCCAACACGCGCCGTAAAAGCCATCGCTTTCAACATCAAAGTGGATGTGTTTCATTCAAAACGCCTCTTTCAAAAGTTGATCTTTACAATCTGCATCTTCATCATTCCGTCGCCGATTTTGGCGAGAAAACGGAAAAAGCCGCTGACGGATGGGTCTTTCAAATCGGTGTAGCCCAGCATATAGCCTCGGCTGGTGACCTGCAAGCGGCTATCCCACGCACTGATCTCTTGGGGAGCGTCCGAAACTGCGAAATACGCGCCCACATCTTGAATCTTCGCACTTTTAAGCCATGTTTTTGCGATCATCTTCACCGCCGTCCGATTTGCAGCGTCAAACACCAGCACACCGCCGGGGAAAGCGTCTGCCATACCCTGCACAAGAGCTTTGACCTGCTCGGTCAGGAAGTAATAGAACACGCCGGAGGCAAAGAATACCGCGCCGTTTGAAGAGTCAATTTTTCCAAACCATTCGGTATTGTTCAAATCGCATGGGATATTTTCCTCACGCTCCCCGGCGGGCAAAAGCTCGTTACGCACGGCTATGACATCGGGAAAGTCCAGATTGTAAATTTTACAGCTGCCGTTGTCGCAACTTCTCCCGGTGCTGTCCAGCCCGCAGCCCAGATTGACCACCGCCGCATTGGGGTGAGATTTCAGATAATCCCGCACCTCAAAAGCAAGGTCATTCTGCCGCACGGCCACCTCCAGTGAACCGAAACGCTGCATCAGGCCGCGGGAGTTTTTCTCCGCCTCTGAAAAATCGTAGTCGATCTCGTCAATCAGGCGAACCGCTGTTTCGTCCCGGTAAAGATTCGGGTATAGTTCTGAGCAGACCTTCCGCGCATACAGCGGAATGATCAGCGTCTCCTGTACGGTGTTTTTCTCGATTTTGTATTTCATGGGTATCACTCACTTTCTGATAAATGGAAGTTCCGGCATACAGTCACGCTCGGCGATGTGTGCCAGCATTTCGGCGAACCCCTTTGGATCGCGTATCTGATATTGCATATGATTGTATCCCTCAAACACGGGATAATGGCCGCAGGGGTAGGCTTCCATCACTGCTTGACGGTATTTGAAATGCTCCTCTTTGCTGCCGAACTCGAAATAAGTATGCTTTTGCAGCTTCTCGGGAAGCGGCGGAAAGGGCTTGTCCTCCAGACTGTCCGCCATCTGGCGGCGCAAATTTGTATAGGTCAGATTTTTCCCTGCGTCTATAAAATACGACTTTATGGAATCGTCGTCACACCACAGTATCTTTTTCAGCGTACCGCCCTTCGACCAATATAGACTCTTGATGGCAAAATACAGAAACGGCGTCATGATACGGCGCGTGCCCTTTCCGATTTGGGCGAACTGCCCGCCGTCAAAGAAAGCGTGCTCCACGGGCAGCTTCGTCTGCGTCAGAAACGCCATGGCAAGGTCTGCACCGATGGAAGAAGCGACAACCATCGCCAGCCGCTCCACGCCCTGCCGATGCAGAAAGTCCTCCACCTGCCGTATTTCGTCCAGCTTGCTGACATATTTCTGCCCCTCGCAGTAAACGGTGGAGGTGGGCAAGATGCAGAAATATCGATCCTGCAAATACCTCGCAATCGGTTCGCTGCTCGCTCCTGTCACACCCATTGCATGAAAGAACAGCACGGCAGGATTCCTCCTGTCGCCGTATGTTTGAAACAGCATTTCTATCGCCTCAGCTTTCCATAAAAAGCATCATGATTGCCGCCAGTGCTGACGAAATGACCGCCATACCAACTGTGCCGAACAGCCACTTTTTGCCCTTATCCTTGGCTGTAATGTAGGGTTTCAGGTCTTCCGTCCCCGGAATTTCCCATGCGTTCGTATGTCCTACCCAATAGCCGTCAACCCAAAATCGGTCTATGAGATTCATAACGGACAGTATGACCAGCAGCTGCCAAAAGCCCGCAAGAAAACCCCGCGCACCGTTCACCGCATAGACGCAGACCAGCACATAGGCGATGTAACCGGGAACGCAGACGGCTTTGAAAATCAAAGCGTTCCGCTTTATTTTTTTGTATGTTGTAAGCCCCAGCTTTACGCACCTATCCTGAACTTCAGGGCTGTAAAGATGCACCATGCCCACCGCGCCCTTGCGGATACCGATGGCGCAAACCAGAATGAGCAGAACGCCAAGTCCTATGCCTTCCAAAATCACCTGTAAAATCATTACCGATTCCTCCTGAAGCCCGCCTCATCCCGGTATTCGGGATGTTCCTTCAAGTATGGGTCTTTATCGCCGCAGATGGTATAGTCGCACCGGCAGCCGTTCACGCAGGTGGTCGTCCGTATAAGCCTTGCATGGAGCAGTTCCATGGACGCATAATCCACATTGCACAGGGCGGGCATAATATCCGTAAGACCGTGCCGGATGGCGAACTCCGCCGCCGGACACGACGTAAACTCATAATAAATAGGCTTGCCGTTTTCGTAAGGCGCAACCGTCATCTCGTAATCGTGCCATTTGTCGCAGCCGCTTTTCGCACGAACAAACGCCTTGTACATCAGCTTCCTCCAGAACGGCTTGTTGCAGTCCACAAATTTCAGCTTGCGGAAAGTCGGAAGAATCAGATTTTCCTCTATCTCTTCGATTTCACGGAACGAAGTAACTGCTTTGCAGACCACATAATAGCTCATGATGGCGATACAGTCGTAGGTGCCGCCTACGCCGTTGTGGAAGTTCTTCTTGCCGCCGAGGTCGGTGCGCCAGTCGGAAATAAGCTCTGCGTATCTCAGCTGCACCTGCTCCCAGACCGCCTCGCGCTCCGCCTCCGGATAGTGCAGGGCGATTTTCGCCAGGATTTCTTTCTTGCAAGGCTTTGAATACAGCACATGGCTTTTGTGGTCTAATGGAAGCTCGTCGTCCTTCATCTGCCCCACGACATAGCCGCTCCAGTTATAGGGATTTGAAAATTCCTCCTTGCTTTTCCAGATGCCCTTGCCCTGCTTGCCGAAGTACACGGCGGGCGTCTCCACCTTATCCTCAAAGAGAATACGGGCAATATCGTAGGGTCCTTTGCCCTCGATGGTCAATCGGAAAATGCGCCGCACCACGGCGGCAGCTTCCTCGTCGATCAGCCAATGGTATTTGTTCTCCGGGTCTTTCTTGTAACCGTAAATGGCACAGTTGGTGGTGGGCTTGCCGGATTCTCCCTTGACACGGATGGCGGTTTTCTGCTTGCGGCTCAGGTCACGCAGATACCACTCGTTCATGATGTTGAGGAAGGGGGCAAATTCATTGCTGTTCTGATCGTCGCTGTCCACGCCGTTGGCGATGGCAACAAAGTGGACACCGTGCTGCCGGAAGAATACCTCCGTGTAAAATCCGGTTTGCAGATAGTCACGCCCCGCCCGGCTCATATCCTTGACGATCACATGGGATACCTTGCCCGCCTCAATATCTGCGATGAGCTGCTTCCATGCCGGGCGCTCGAAATTGCCGCCGCTCCAACCGTCGTCCGTATAGTGTCGGCAGTTGGTGTAACCTTTCTGCTGGGCGTAGCTTTCGAGGTATTTTTTCTGATTCACGATGGAGTTACTATCCCCGGCGTTGTCATCGTCGCGGGACAGCCGCTCATAGATGGCGGTAATTTTGCTTTCAGTCTGTTTCACGCTCATGATGCGCTCCTTTCAGACTGTCGGCTCATTTGTGGTATCTTCATTATACCATAGGTTCCGTCATTTGTAACCATATCATTGCGTACAATCCGCAAAACTTTATCCTCCATGGTTTCGCCGCCGCTTTCGTTGAATACGACTCTGACCTTGTAGGTGGTGCCGCCGATCCGGCGGATGATAAACTGTTCTCGTTTGTTCTGCTCCATAGGCATCCTCCTTGCGTGATCGGTTGGTTTTTGATATAATGTGTTTGGTTCCGTTGGCTGTAAGCCAACCGTGTCTTTCGGTTGCTTTTCCATGCTCCATATCCTCCTTTTCTTCGCTGATGGCTCGTAAAGTAACCTGTGTAACTTGTGCTAAGATTACTTTCTCTACTAATATGAGAAATACGGGGTGTAAATCGGAACTGTTTTTGAAAAAAAGAAAAATATTTTTTCGGGGAGGTGAAGCTGTCGTGGAGCCATGGGAGGATGAACTGCTGTGGGATGATGATTTTTCCGAGGAGGAAGAAGATACCGAGGAGCAAATAGAGGAAACCGACCCTGAAATGGCTGCGGATGGCTTTGCTGATTGGGAGGATTCGTTTGACGGTGCGCCGGAGGACGAGACACTGGAGGAAGCGCTTGCAGAGGAACGCACGCTGGAGCTGGAAAGCGAGCTGGAGCAAGACGAGCACCCCAGAGACTACAACGCCGAGCTGGAGGACGAGGAGGAAGAAGCCGCGCCCAACAGCGAGAAGCGGCTCAAACGGGAAATTCGCGCAGAGGCTCTGCGGCGGCTGGAGGAAGCAGCCCGGACAGAATCAGATTTTTTAACTGTAGTAGACGAGTGGAACAAGCTGGACAGGAATCGGGAGCGCAGGGAGCGTGACCATGAAAACCTGCGCGGGGATGTTCCATTGGAGTTTCAGGCTGTGCCTGATCCGAAGATTGCTCCCCTCTGGATGAATCTGCCGAGGTTCCGTCAGCTCTGTCAGGGAAATTTTCTTGACATCATCTTCTCCTGTCCCTACGAGCTGCATGAGCTGACAGCAAACAGTTTTCTCTCCAAGCTCTTTTTCACCCTCAGTGATGAGCAGAAGGAGGTGCTGTATTACCTGTTCGTCAAGCAATGCAGCACCGCACGGCTTGCCGCCATCCGTGGACAGTCCGACCGAAACATTCGAAAGCTGCGGATGACCATTCAGAAAAAGCTGCAAAAGCGGATGTATGAGCATCTGAGCGAAAAGCTGGAAAACGATCAGGGTCTTACGCTGCGGGAGCGCGAGTTCGTGGAGGAATACGAGGCGCTGCTGCAAACCATGGGCAAGGATGCCGTGATCCGCAGGGAGAACAAAACCAAGCCGAGAAAAAAGAAAGCCGTCCTTGACGATGCCAAGGACGGTTGATACAATGGTAATATAGTTAATATATAGATGGATTACGAATTGAGAGGAACAGCGTTATGAACAATCTGTTTGCGCAGTCCCGTTCCCATTGGGTGCGGTATGACCGCTATGAGATCAAGACCGGCATGGACGGAAAACGCTATATCATGCCGGAAAAGACGGCAAAGCCCGACATCTATAACCCGCTGAAGGAATCCTCCGAGATGGTGCTGGAGGCGCTGAATGTGGGGATGCTGATGATGAACCGCAATCCGGAGGATGTGGTGGAAAAGGCAACTCTGGCCTTTGTGACCCATTACGGCCTGTTGGGGCTGATGACGGCACTGCCCACCACGCCGTCATTTATGGACTATGAGGCAGTCTATCTGCCGAAGAATCACTTCATCAAGGAAGAAAGCATGGCGACAGAGGACTACCTTGCTTTGTTCTATCCCTTTGACAAATTGGATGTGGTAAAGCGGGGCGTGGAATCCAGTTGGAATGTTTCCGGGGATAATATGATGATCGCCCTGACGATGACCTTCATGGATGAGCCGATGGCGAAGAACATGAGCTTCCAGCGGGAGTATGCCGAACCTTATGACTGGGTAGCACAGCAGTTCAAGGATTGGGCGTTCACGCTGACCACCTCCGTTTTGTACTATAACGACTACGACAGCATTGATGAGGACACAAGAAATCTTTACCGCAAGGCCATGGCTGCCTTCGGCGGCATTGCGCCTACCTATCATATCGAACTGCTGGAGAAACCGACCATCTATTGGGACTTCCATTCGTTGCTGCTGGGCATCCAGATGATGTTCAGCTTTATGATGGTGGACGATGCAAAACCCCTGCGGCTGTGCAAGCACTGCCAGAAGGTGTTCCTCGGCAGTCGGGCCAATTCCGCATTTTGCAGCGCCCGGTGCAAAAATCAGTATAATGTCTATAAAACACGGGCTAAGAGCCGGGAGGATAAAGAGAATGGATGAGAATATGGCACTTACCCCATACGAGACAAGAGAAATTTTGTTTTATAAGACCGATAACGGCGACGTTAAGGTTGAAATCCTGCTATATCAGGAAAATTTATGGCTGACGCAGGCAAAGATGGCGGAGCTGTTTGAGGTGCAGAAAGCTGCCATCTCAAAGCACCTGAAGAATATCTTTACCTCTGGTGAATTGATGGAGGGTTCAGTTGTTTCCGTTTTGGAAACAACTGCGGCGGACGGGAAAAACTATCCCACACGGTACTATAATCTGGACGCGATCATTGCGGTCGGTTATCGGGTGAACTCCAAAAAGGCCACCATGTTCCGCATCTGGGCGAACAGGATACTGAAGGAGTATATTATCAAGGGCTATGTCATGGACGATGAGCGCCTGAAAGAGCCGGAGAACTTCTTTGGGAAGGATTATTTTGAAGAACAGTTGGAGCGCATCCGCGACATTCGTTCTAGTGAACGGCGCTTTTACCAGAAAATCACGGACATATACTCCCAATGCAGCGCAGACTATGATGTGGACAGTCCTGTTACAAAAGAGTTTTTCGCCACCGTACAAAACAAACTGCATTATGCCATTACAAAGCACACCGCAGCGGAGATCATCTATGACCGGGCAGACAGCACGAAACCGAATATGGGGCTTACAACATGGAAAAATGCACCGAGCGGCAGAATCCGATGTTGTGATAGCGAAAAACTATTTGGATGAAACCGAGATGGGAAGCCTGAACGAAATTGTCACGATGTATCTTGATTATGCCGAGCGACAGGCACACCGTGGGAACATCATGTATATGCAGGATTGGGTCGCACGGCTGGATGCGTTTTTGCAGTTTAACGAGGAGGAAGTGCTGCATCATAAAGGAAAAGTGACAGCGGCCATTGCAAAAGCCTTTGCCGAGAGCGAATTTGAGAAATACCGTGTCATTCAGGATCGGCAGTATCAGAGTGATTTTGACCGACTTGTTGCCAGCACCGAGGACAAGGATTAAAACGCAGAAATACCCGTTATCGGCCATACAGCCGATAACGGGCATTTGTCATTCATATACAAGCTCGGTCAAAACGATTTCCTCGGCAAGGCTGCGGATGCTGTTCATGTGGCGCACCCATTCCATTTGGGCAGATGCTTTGAGTGTTTCGGTCACATCTTCCTGCTTCGCCATTGCAGAAACGATGATTTCCATACGCTCGTTGCAGGCTTGGTCGATCTCCGCAAGATGCCGGTGCAGCGTTCCGCTTGTGAGCAGGTTTGTGTAGAGAATGGGGCGATGTTCTTTCAGATAGCTGCGGCGCATACGCCCGTATTTGCCAATCTGATATTCTGATTCATCTGGCAGGGAGAGGTTTGGAATGAGATAATCGCCCTCCTGACGGTAAGTGCCACCCATCTGCTCAAATATTGATTTCATATAAATCAGCTCCTTTTTGTGTTGATTTCCAGTGGTTATACGGACTTTTCTTCTCCTTTCCTACAACTGCTGTTCCATTCACCACAAATGAGCCGCAGTCATATGTATTAGGTGGGAGAAACCACCCTCTACATAGTAACTCTTGGTTCGATATGGAGTTGCTCTCGCCCTGTAACTCATCGTCGCGGCTCAAACGCTCATACAGTGGGGTGATTTTCTCGTTTCTCATGGCTGTACCTCCTGAAATGAAAATGCTCTAAGTGACTGCTTCACTAACCATGACAAAAACCATGATTAAGAAGTCACTTAGAGCATACATCTCCACTGGCCAGCTTGTACTTCTTGTACTGTTTCACCGCAAAGCAATCCGGTTTGCGCTGTTCCAGCCCCTTGAACATATAGTCCACGGCGTTGAGAAAGTCCTCGTCATCCTCCTTCACTTCCATGCCGGAGATCATGTCAACCAGCGTATTCATGTTGCGCTCCTCCTCGGAGCCCTCAAAAATGATGTACCCCAGCAGGGCGCAATACAAAAGCGTTTCGGCCTTCGTCCAGAACGGATCACCCTCTTTGCCCTCGCCCTTGGTGTTGGAGATCAGGGCGTTTACAAACTTCAAGATGTCCGCCTCGTTCTTGATGTAGGCCAGCGGGTTATAGTGCATGGATTTTGAAAAATCTATGCTGTTGAATACCTTGATCTTATACCCCCGCTGCTGGAGAAAGTGACCGACTTGCCCGAGGATGCCCCCTTTCGGATCGACACAGACATACGAGGAATGGGCTTGAAGCAGCTGGGGCGTGAGCCAGAAGCGGGTCTTGCCGGAGCCGGACGAGCCGATGACACAGGCGTTGAGGTTGCGGGCATTGGCCGGATTTTTGGGCCGGGTGTTGATGGTGAGCAGCTCCGTCCCGGTGAGAATGATATTGTTTTCAAACTTGGGATCGACAAAAGGCTTGATGTCCTTTTCCGTTCCCCATCGAGCCGATCCGTATTCTTCATCTCGCCGGAATTTCTTTGCGTTCTTGCTTTTGAAGTAGATCAGCAGGCGAAACACCACCGCCCCCACAAGGCCAACCAGCCAGTCAAAGGGATCGAACCCCGGCGTAAAGTCGGCAAAGGCCGGGCCGATGCTCCGGCCCAGCCCCAGCAGCTTTTCACCAAACCCGGCCCCCGCTGCCAGACGGTAGGCCGTCCCCAGCTTCAGACAAGCCCAGCCGATGAACAGATAGGGAATGTTGGGAAGAATGTACTTTCGGATTTTATCTGTCGGCATGAGCCACCTCCTGTACCCGCTCTTTGGGACGGGGCCGCTCCTGGGCAAGCTGTTCCGACGCCCGTTTGAGCTGATCTCGGATGGGGATGCGCCGGGACTTGGACTTGTTCAGCACCTTGCGGGAGTACTCCGAGAAACAGGCGGTCATGGCGTCGGCCTGCCCAGCCTTGAAGAACAGCAGATATTTGTCCGGCCCGGTTTTGTAAAAGGCGTAGTCTACATTCCATTTCCGGGCCACCCGATCAAACAGCTTGGTATCGCCGGACAGCTCAATGCTGGATGCCGATGCGCCGTGGGCCATGAGCTTTTTCACGCTCTGCTTGCCGTGGGGCGTCTGCTTGGCCCGGTGATGCTTGGCGATTTTCCGGCCAATGGCCCGCAGAACATAGGCAAGGCCCCGGGCGGTCAGCTTGGACGCTTTCACGGAAATGGCAATCGTGCGCCGGGAAATATCTTCATCTACCAGTCAAACCACCCCCTCGTCGTCACAAACTCCGCTCTGCTCCTTCGGGCGTTGCCGCCCGAAATCCGCCCGCTTCGTTGCTCCTCCTCTCCCCACAAAGTCATGCGACTTTGTGGGGTACCCCATGTTTTGGACAAATTGTCCCGAAGTGTTGTTATCGCTCCGGCACCTCCTTCCTCGGGTGCAGTCGTTCTCCCTCCAGCGAAGAACGGTCAATAACCTCCTTGTAGGCAGCCATCTGCTCCCGGATGTTGAGCTTGGGCATAAAGAAAACCTTGTGCTCGTCGGGAATGTCCTCCCGCCCGTGGTAGTGTTCAATGAAGCTGCCGCCATTGTTCAGCACATAGCCGCCGGGGGCGTAGTGTCCATCCTCGTTGAGCCGAATATCCCGCCCGTATGCCTCGTAGTCAAAGTAGTTGAGCAAGTGCTCCGGCACATCGATGGCCTCCATGTCCTCCACATAGATGCGCCCCAGTGTTTCGTCATCGTCACCATCGTCACCTATCGTCACCGTGGCCTCGCGTTTTAGGTGAAAGGGCTACGGCGCGGCACGGTAGCCCTCATCTGGGGGTTGACGCTTCGGTACACCCTGAGCATAACGATGAGCTACGCTGAAATGGCGCAACCACATAAAATGCGCAACTGACTCAAATCATCCGTACGAGCGTACAAGCGTACGGGGATGCGCTTTCTGCGGAAAGCGTAATAACCCACTATGACACTTTCAGCCTGATGGCTGCAAAGTGCCGTGGGCTCTCCGAGGGAGCGCGGAACATGGGCGTTGTATATGGAGCTTTACGCTTAATCGCTGCGTACGTACGTACCAGCTGGCTCGCTTGTGTACGTACGTACATAGCGAATCGCCCATAAACTCATATATGCACGTGACAACCGTGACGGCCGTGACAGCTAAACTAAAGGTGCAAAACATCGTCACGGCCGTCACAGCCGTCGCGTAAAACCAAAGCGCCCGCATGGGCGCGACGCCGAAAAAACTTTCGACCTCGAGGTCGGGAGCTTTTGAGTTTTCAGGGTTTGGGATGAAATACCAACAAGTAAAATGGAGCGCGGGAACAACCCCACGCTCCATGCGATTCGAGGCTTTGGGGCCCTCGAATCACTGCTTGCCCCTCCCACATAACAGGAATAGCCGCCATGCGGCGCAAGGGCTTTGCCCTTGTACGGAGCGCAGCGACGCAAAACATTCGGCACTCGAGCGCCGGGCTGTTTCTCGCACATACATGACCATGTATAAAAGTGCGCCGTTGGCTGAGATATTGCTTATAATCTTGTTAGAGTTAAAAATGCTTAAACAACCCATCGACTATTAACCTGTGTTAATGACCCTCAATGCGTAATGTGGTAAAATTAAGTTAAAAATCCCGGGAGGATTTTGGCATGGATGAAATTGAAAGAATGCTGGAGTATCTGCATTTGCTGAACAATCCAAATGCAGATACTTATCGCTGCCTTGCTTCGCTCCATACTATCCCCGCGCGCACTCTGGTGGCAGGACCCGAGGAAGAGAATGCAAAGGTTATTTTCCTCGTTTCCGGTCTATTGCGAGGCTTTCTTGTGGATGAATCAGGCGCCGATTTTTCTGACTGTTTTGTTTTTCAGTATGGTGATTTCAGGCTGACCTCCCTCCGCGGTGAGCGCCGCGTGGTGAAGTACTATGTGGAGACGCTGGAAGAAACCGCAGCAATCAGCTTTGACGCGGCCGACTTAATGCCTTACATGGTAAAGGATCCGGAATTTGTGCGCACAGCCATGAAAAGCGCCTCTGAGGTTTATGCCGAGCATATACATCACAAACACATTCTGTGCCACACCAGTGCGTCGGAGCGATACAGATGGTTTTTAAGTAACTACCCCGGCCTTATAGACCGAGTGCCGCACAGGCATATTGCATCTTTTTTGAACATGACTCCCGTTACGCTCAGCAGACTGCGCCGCGCGGAACGGGAAAAATGATACAAAAAGCAAAAGAGGGGAAAATATGAAGAAAAACGTTAAAAGACTGACTGCATACCTGCTTGCGCTTATGCTCATGCTGAGCATGTGCGCCACGGCGTCCGCGTCGTACAGCGTGGAAGCGGGCGTGGTCGATGGCGGCGGGGCGACTGTTGAAGAGCTTATCCCCGAGCCCGTGGACGTGGTGTACGACGTCCAGACCAGGTGGCTCACATGGAGGCTCGACCATCCGGACAAAACGACCAAAACGACCGGCAACTTTTCTCTGCAGCTTGTGTACGCCAGCGTCGGAAAGAACTACACCTACGTTGTCGACACGGATGACATGGACGGCGGCTCATATATCGTCGGTTCGGACGGCGACGTGTATGTCACCACATCCGCCGGCTCAAGCTCGTACGATTACGTCTTTGCATCCACCAAATATTCAGTCTCACTGACGAACGTCGAGCCAAACATGGCCGGGTTCTATACATATCATTTCACTCTGCCCTCAGACTTGGCGGCCGGGGAGTATTTTATCTGCGTCGAGAACGTCGACGGCAGTTCGGACAAACCTTTCTACAAATCTTGCGACACGTCGAACCGCTTTACCATCCCCTCCACGGGGGATACCGCGCCGTACAGGGTTAACTTTGAAGCAAACGGAGGCCGTATAACGGAGTTTGAAGGGGTAAAAATCCCGTACCCTCTCAGCGACAGCTTCGTCATGGACCCCAACGGAGTTATCGGCATCGACAGCAAAAGCGGCAACGCCTGGACCCGCACCGACGCCGTCGGGCGGCTGTACAGTCTGCCGAAGGCCGAGCGCGAGGGCTATGTTTTCGAGGGCTGGTACGACAGCAGCGGCAACAAGCTCACGGCGTCCACCACGCACAAGGCCAACTGCACGTACACCGCCAGGTGGGCCGAGGCCGCCGGCGTCTACACAGTCACCTTTGACTTGAACGGGCTTAGCGGCACAGCCCCGGAACCGCAGCAGGTCGAAGCCGGCGGCACAATTGACCTTCCGGACTTCACGGCACCGGACGGATATAGATTTCTCGGCTGGTGTTATACCCCTGACGGCAACCTGAGCAACCTTTGGAACGAGGACAATCCTGTCAGCACGGACATAACTTTATATGCGGTCAGCGAGGTGGATCGCTTCAGCTTTCTTAATACTGCCTCTGCCTTCGGCCGCAGCAACTACGTCATCACCGGCAAATATCTCGAGGCGCTGCAGAGCAGCCTTAATGCCGCCGAATGGGCAAGTGTGAGCGCCCTTATGAACAGCAACTGGGGAGGCTCTTGCTACGGCATGTCTGCTCTCTACTGCCTGCGCTGGGCCGACAGAATGGACCCCGGGTATTTCCAGTCGGGTGCGGAGTATCTATTTGATCTCGCTGCCCCGGCCTCCAGCCAGACTGTATTCAATCTGGTCAATTATTACTTCCTGCAGCAGGCCACACCGTGGGGAGCCGCCAGCTACTATCCCAGCCAGCAGGTGACAGGCAAATATAACGCTGATCTTGTCTCGGCCCTCAGCGGCGGGAGCGGCCCGGTGCTTATTTCGTTCGTTTTCGGCAACAGATACTTTACTGCTGCAGAGCTGTATGATCACGATGCGGACATAAAGGGGCACGCCATAGTTGGCCTAAGCTGCAAGACGAACAGCAACGGCTCCCATGAGATCCTGGTTTGGGACCCCAATCTGCAGACAGTGGACAAATTGACCGTAAGCAGCGACAACAAGACGCTCAACTTTGATGCCGGTGGATATACATATGCGCGCGTGTGCGCCATACAGCCTGTGAGCAGCTGTGCAAGTACCTTCGATAAGGTAAACATCCAGAAATATCTTTCGGGAAGCACGTCCGGGAAGGCAAGCAGCGGCATGTATACCCTTGAAACCACTTTAAGCGACTTTACCCTTACGGCGGCAGACGGCAGCAAAGCAATTTTCAAGAACGGCGTGCCTGTCTCCGGTTCGTTGAACGTCGGCGTTAGCCTCATAGTCGGAGGCAGCGCGGCATCTCGCTATGTTCTGCCGGCCAGCAGCTCGTACTCTATCAGCACCGACCGGGACGTGACCGGTGAGGTCGCTATCTCGGCGGGCGGCACTTATGTAGAGCTGGAGAGCAAGGGATTCAACGCTCTTAGCATTTCAGGCAGCAGCGTCAGCGTATCTGCTGCCAGCGCCGGGCAGCAGAACATCTCTGTCACTGCCGACAAGCTGGGCAGCACATGGAACAGTGTAACGGTTAGTGCAGCGGATACGCGCCTCACCCTCGACGTGGGCGATTCGTCTGTAAAGGTCAGCTCTGCCAACAACGTCAGCGCCACAATAGTCGGCAGCAACGTGTACACGGATAAGAGCAGCGCGGCCAAGCAGATATCGGCCACCCCCAGCGGCGTGACCGTGTCTACCGGGTCCGACAGCCTGAGCAGCGCGGAGGGGACGCCCTCGCGGTTTACAGACGTACCCGACGGCGCGTATTACGCCGACGCCGTCAGGTGGGCGGTCGAAAACGGCATAACTTCCGGCACCGGAGAAAACACGTTCAGCCCGGACGCTCCGTGCACCCGCGCACAGATGGTAACCTTCCTCTGGAGAGCCAACGGAAGTCCCGAGCCGAAGGACTCAAGCAGCCGGTTCTCCGATGTATCTGCAGGAGCCTACTATTATAAAGCAGTTCTCTGGGCTGTTGAAAACGGCATAACCACCGGCACCGGGGCAACAACATTTAGTCCTGATGCAACTGTCACGAGAGGGCAAACCGTCACCTTCCTCCACCGTGCCGCAGGTTCGCCCCAGGCAAGCGGCAGCAGGTTTTCAGACGTGGACAGTGACGCATACTATGCCGCCGCCGTGGCATGGGCCGTCGCAAACGGAATTACCGACGGTGTCAGCGCAACGTCGTTCGCCCCCGGAAGTCCATGCACCCGCGCGCAAATAGTCACTTTCCTATATCGTGCTAAGTAATCTATAGTGTACCAAAGGCTCAGAAGGATCAAACCTTCTGAGCCTTGTCTATTTCTTTTGGCAGTATCCTGCTGATACAATTGTAATATCAATCATTCAATTTGCAAATCAAAAAGCGCAGGCTGCGTGTCTTTAACTGCGTGAAACGCCGCGCTCCCACTTGCTCACAGCCCGGTCCGACACGTGCAGTCGCTCCGCGAGCTGCTTCTGGGTCAGCCCCAGTTCCTTCCTCCGCTCAGCGATGAGCCGCCCGGTCTTTTTGACGTCCAAATCCACACCTCCGCCGTGTTTTTCACCCCGAGCATACCAGACGCGGCCCAGATTAGCAACAAACGCTCCGTTGAGCGGCGTCAGCGCGTCACTTTGCGGCCAGTTTGCGCAGTTGAGTTGGGTCAAGCAGGTTCACGGTGACGAAACGTCCCCGGTTGAACACGGCAAAGTTATTAAAAACGCACGGCAGCCCCTTTGCCTGTTCCAGAGAACACACCTCTATGAACCGCGCCGGGATGCCCTCCGCATCGCAGAGCTGCCTTGCCCTGTCTATCGTTTGGGATATGAAGGGACACTGGCGGTCGTAAAATATGGTCAGTTCCTGGGCGTCCAGCTCCGACCTGCGGGCTCCGTCCGTAAAGCGCGGCACGCTGCCGTCGAAGCTCAGGGCCAGCAGTTCGTAGCCGTCCTCTGTCTCGTCAACAGTCTGAAAGCCGTACCTCTTTGCAAATGCCTGATCTGAGAGCCAGTTTTTCTGCTTTTTGGCCCCGAGCATGCACACGCCGGAACGGCCGCCGCTTTTGGCCTCACGGATGCAGTACTCCATGAGCTGCTTTCCATACCCCCGGCCCTTGAGCTCGCCCAGTACCCAGAGGCAGTAGATATAAACGTAGTTCTCACCCTCTACCGGTACCCAGGCGCGCTCAAGCGGGGCATATTCTATAAACGCCGTACCCTTCACGTTCAGCTTGCGGAAAACATGCCCCTCCTTGAGCCGCTCGCGCAACCACTCGCGCTTAGCCTCCACCCCGGGATGCGGTTTCTTGCTGCGAATGATGCAGCAAAGGTGCTCGCTGTCTATGTTTTTCTCGGTGAGATTTATGAACTCAGCTTACATATGCGTTCTCCTAATGTCCCCTGTGTTTTTCCTTTTTCTTCTCCCGGCGCTGCTCGAAGCGGCGCTCCTTTTCGAGCTCGCGGCGTTCCTTTGAGGCGGCCCTTCTTTCGGCCTTGTTCTGCTCGTATTGCAGCTTCAGCGCCTCTTGCGCCTTTGTGCCGGCGCCGCTGCGGCTGAGGCTCGCGCTTATCTCGCGCTGCATCCGCTTGGGATTGGGCCGCCGCTCGGGCTTCTGCTCAATATCGACCGGAGGGCTGAGCTTTATACGCTTCCAGTGATCCTGCACCAGCTCCAGTACCTCGAAATCCTTTGGCTCCGCGCCGAATACCAGCTTGCCCGCCTCGTACTTCCCGTCGCTCTCACGCTCGTACACGCCCACCCAGAACGGCGGCTCGAAATACACCGTCAGGCGGCTGCGCGTGCTCATTGCCTCAGCTCCCGCTCGAACTCGTCCAGCCAATCCAGCAGCGCCCCGTAGAGCCTCCCCTGCTGCTCTATTATCGCCCGGCCCGTCAGCGGTATGTCCGCGAACTCCGCGGCGTAGCCACGGTTCCGCTCCCGCGAGCGCTCAAAACTTCCCCTGAGCTTCGATACCAGCTCCAGCGCCCGCGGCTTCTCCAGCTTGTTGAGATTCGCTACAACCACGTTGAAGTCAAAGGTCAGCGGTGTCTCGCGCTCGGCATATGCCTCCATCAGCTCCTCAAAATATGCGCGCCCCGCCTCGGTTGCGGAGTACACGGTCTTGTCCCCAAAGCGCTCGCCGCTCAAATACCCGCGCTCTCTCAACTGCAGCGTCTTTTTATACACCGACGGCGTGCTTATCTTCGTCCAACGCGAAAGATGATGCGCCTCCACGTCTTTCTGCAGCTCGTAGGCGCTCATAGGTCGCTCAAGCACCATTCCCAGTATCAGCAGATCTATTGATGACATCGCGTTCAGCCCCCCTTACTATATAGTATAGTACTATACTGTATAGTATATGTCAAGCGCGTGAATAAAAAAGGCGCCGCCCGGATGGGCGGCGCCTTTTGTCAGGCGACGGTTCAATAATTCTGGCTGCGCAGCTCGAAGTAGGCCTGCGGGTGCGCGCACACCGGGCATACCACCGGGGCGTTGGGGCCGACGTGGACGTGGCCGCAGTTGCGGCAGATCCAGACCTGCTCACCCACGCGGGAAAACACCTTGGCGTCCTCGATGTTCTTGAGCAGGGCGCGATAGCGCTCCTCGTGCTGCTTCTCGATGGCGGCGACGCCTTCCATCTGCTTGGCGATGGCCTCGAAGCCCTCCTCGCGGGCGGTCTTGGCAAACTCGGCGTACATCTCGGTCCACTCGTAGTTCTCACCGGCGGCGGCGAGCTTGAGGTTCTCAGTGGTGGGGCCGATCTTGCCGCCGGCCATGTGCTTGTACCACAGCTTGGCGTGCTCTTTCTCGTTGCCGGAAGTCTCGGTGAAAAATGCCGCTATCTGCTCATAGCCGTCCTTCTTGGCCTGAGACGCATAGTACTCATATTTCACACGGGCCTGAGACTCGCCAGCAAAGGCAGTGGCGAGATTCTGAAAAGTCTTGCTGTCTTTGAGCTCCATTATGTTATTCCTCCTTAGAAATCTATGGCACTTAAGGTGCACATATATATTATACGATTTTTCGAAAAAATCAACATAATTTTCTCTAAAAGGAGCATCATATTGGCGTAAACTTTTTGTGAAGGAGATAGCCATGAAGAAGCTTCTTGCAATGATGCTCTGCGCTGCCGCGCTGCTCGGCCTGCTCTCCGGCTGCGCCAAAACCGACGACGGAGTTATAACCGACAAACCCAACGCCACGCACAGCGCCGCGCCCAGCACTCCGGCCTCGCCGGACGTCAAGGTCTCGGCCATGCCGTCCGCTTCGGCTATGCCGACCAGCGGTGCTTGAGAGCGATACCCCGGCCTAAGGCCGGGGTATCTACATAATTTTTTAAAAAACCTTGGATTTGGGAAAAATTCTGCTTGAAAACCTCTATATGGTGTGGTATAGTATCTAAGCACTGTTTTGACCAAGTGTTTACGATACCGAAAGGATTGAATAAAATGTACATCGCTCTCACGATTCTGCAGCTTCTCTCCGCCCTCGCCGTAACCGTCATCGTCCTGTTCCAGTCCGGCAAGCGTTCCGGGCTCTCCGGCGCCATCGCCGGCGGCGCTGACACCTTCCTCTCCAAGGGCAAGGCCAAGACTCTCGATGCGAAGCTCGCCAAGGCCACCAAGTGGGTCGGTCTCGCCTTCGTCGTCCTGACTCTTTCTCTGCACTTCGTTTGAGCCTCAGCTTAGATACGAAACCGCCGCACGAAACGTGCGGCGGTTTTTTGTATTCACACCTTCTCGGGATAAACGGCGCGAACGCCGCCTATGAGCTTCGGCCGAGTCCTCGCGGCGCTGACCGAGGCCTCGCCTATCTGCTTGACGGCCAGTCTCAGCGGAACCGCCACGTCCTTGAGGTGCATGCCTATGAGCGTACAGCCAATGTCTATGCCCGCCGAGGCCTTAACATGCTCTACCGCGACGGGGTCCTGCATATGCTTCCAGGCCGCCGTTGCAAAGGAACCGCCCGCCTTCGGCTGGGGGATGACGCAAACCGGCTCATAGCCAAACTTTTCCGCAGTCTCGCGCTCTACTATGAGCGCGCGGTTCAGATGTTCGCAGCACTGCGCGGCGAGGCGCAGGCCGTTTTTGGCCAGGATGTCCGCTATGACGCCGTACACCGCCTCGGCCGCCTCCGGCGTACTGCCCTTGCCTATTCTCGCGCCCATTATCTCACTCGAGGAGCAGCCAACTACCACGAGGCTGCCGGGACGCAGGTCGGCCAGCTCCAGCAACTCGTTCATCGCCGCCTCGGTCTGGCGCTTTATATCGTCGTACATTAAAAAAGCATCTCCTTTCTGCTTTTCCCTTGTATTAATATTTTAACACCTCCCGACGGGTTTGACAACAGGGGACGCCGGGAGTATTATGTTCTGGATAACTCATTTTGCGAGGTCTCAGCCATGAAAAAGACAATTTCCGCGGCGCTAGTGCTTGCGCTGCTTTTATCTCTTACAGCCTGCGGCACTGAGCCGCCCGGGCAGTCCGGACTCCCCGAGCCCGTCACCGACGTGACCCCCGCTCCCACTGCAGAGCCGACGCCGGAGGCGACGCCCTCGCCCACACCCCTGCCCTATGTCAATCCCCTGAGCGGTGAGCCGATGGAGGAGGACGTCTCTGCAAACAGGCCCTTTGCAATAATGATAAACAACATACAGCAGGCCCTGCCCCAGTGCGGAGTCTCTCAGGCCGAGATCGTCTATGAGATACCCGCCGAGGGCGGCGTAACGCGGATGATGGCCATTTTCACCGACATCAGCGACATCGAGCGCATAGGCAGTCTCCGCAGCATCCGGCCCTACTACGCCGACGTCGGCATCTCCTACGACGCCATCGTCATCCACGCGGGAGGCAGCGAGGAGTCTTACACCGAGATGTCCGGCTACTCCGTGGACCACCTCGACGGAGTGCTCGGCACTTATGTCGAGGGCGCCTTCTACCGCGACCCGGACAGGATGCAGTACGGCATCGAGCACAGCCTCTTCTCAATCGGCGCAAAGCTCATTGAAGCCGCCGAGGACCAGGGCTTCTCCCTCACACACGAGGGCGGGACCTATGACTACGGCCTCACTTTCTCCGAGGACGCCGCCGATCAGTGCTCCGACGAGGCGCTCTACGCCAGCATCGGCTACAACAGCTTCAAGACCACCGATTTCGAGTACAACGAGGACGACGGGCTCTACTACGCCTTTGAGTACGGCTCTGAATACGTGGACGACGAGTACGATGTGCAGATGAGTTTTAAAAACCTGCTGTTCCTCACAACGGACGTCTCGGTCATCGACGACGTTGGCAGGCTTCGCGTTCGCACGACCGGCACCGGGGACGGGTATTTTGTCTGCGGCGGCAAGTGCGTCGAGATAACTTGGGAACGCGAGACGAACACCGACCCTTTCCGCTACTATCTCAAGGACGGAACTCCGCTCGAGCTCGGCGTCGGTTCGACCTATGTAGGCATCAGGCCGAGCTATGGCTCGTCAGTATCTTTTGATAAGGAGGCGCAGTGAACTTGTCCCGCACAAAAAAATCCCTGCTCGCCCTGCTTCTCTGTTACCTGATCTGGGGCCTGCAACCGATTTACTGGAACCTGCTCGGTAGTTTCAACTCCATGTTCATCCTCTGCGTGAGGATAGTCATGAGTATGATCTTTACCTGGCTGTACCTCATATGCTCCGGGCGTCTGCGCGAGCTGCTCGCGGCCTTCAGGAACAAAAAGCTCATGAAATATCTCGTCCCGGCATCTGTGTTTATCTGCGCCGACTGGGGCCTGTTCAACTGGGCAGTCATGAACGGACACGTGCTGGACACGGCGCTCGGATATTACATGAACCCAATGGTCATCTTCATCATCGGACTCGTGCTCTTCCGTGAGCGCGGGCATCTGCTGGAGTATATCGCTGTCGGCGTGGCCTTCATCGGAGTGCTCATCACCACGGTGCAGTACGGCTCTTTCCCGCTCATATCGGTTCTCTGTGCAATTGCCTGGCCCATTTATGCAACAGTCAAAAAGGCGGCAAATGCCGACCCCATAATCAGCATTGCGGTGGAGACAACACTGCTGGCACCTTTTGCAATAGCCGCCTCTGTCACTCTGTTCAGGGGCGAGGGCGGACTCGCATCCATCGGGACCGGAGACATATTCCCTCTCATATGTTCCGGAATCGTGACCGCAACGCCGATGATACTTTATACCTACGTCGTCAACGACCTGCCCTTCAAGGTCGTGGGCATACTCCAATATACGAGCTCGACGATCTCCTTCCTCTGCGGCATCCTCTTCCTAAACGAGGAAGCGACCCCGGCAAAGCTCGTAATGTTCGCGTTCATAATCGCGGGCCTCGTCATATTCACGGCGGGCAGTTTCAAAAAGCAAAAAGACGTGCTGCCCGATAACATTGGGGCAAAATAGCATTGCACAAAGTTGGACCCGGACGCGCTTATGCGTCCGGGTCTTTTAATTTACTAATTTTACGTGCGGAATCCGTTATGAGATAGAGCGACATCGACGTCACCAGCACAATCACCACCACGGCAAAGATGAGGTTCATACTCCGCTCCCAGTCCGCACCGTCACCAAAGGCATGAAACATCGCCCCCTGCAGGAAAAACATTGACACCAGCGCAGTCGTCAGCGTCAGGGCATTGGCCGCTGAATACACCGGAGACCTCACAGAGCGATTCCTGCATATGTTCACTATGGCTAGGGTCAGGCTGTAAAACGTATAGGCAGCGGCGGCATAGATGAGGTGGCCCGGATAGACCAGCGCATTGCCGCCATAGACGGCGCTTGCGTCAATGGCTATGATCGGCACAGTCAGCACCGCCAGCATCCATCCGCAAAAGCGGCACTTTTTATATTCGCTCGACCCGTTTCCTCCCGCAGCGTCGCGCAGAAGAAAAAACCGCGCGCAGCTGAGCACTAAATAGTATGCAGCCGTCGCGCCGAACCAGGCCGAGCCGAGCAGTATGCCCAGAGCCGCTCTGTAAACCGAGTAAAACAGGTTGACACTGAAAGACGCGCCAAGCCGGAGCCTCAGCTTGAAATCAAGGTCGCTCCTGTACCTCTGCACGTGACGGTTTGCCAGCACACGGCGGCGGCACCTTTTCAAAACAGCCACAAACCGAACCGCCGTCGCCGTCGTCGTGTAGGCGGACACGGCATATATCACACCGGACATTGCCCCGCTCTCAAACCCGCAGGAAAAAACGATTGTCAGACCAGCGGCCGAGACCGCACAAAGCAGCAGGAGAAGGGCAAGACCAGGCTTAAGCAGTTTTCTTACTCCGCATCTGAGCCGTTCCATACCTCGCTGTTCACTTCAACCCTTTGCAGACCGGCAGCAGCGAGAGCAGCAGGACTATGCCCACGAGTCCCACAATAATGCCGCCTATCAGCATGTCCTCCCAGACCATGACCATGCACATACCTATGCCCAGCGTCAAAGCCCCGACCGCAGCCAGAACCCCAATGCCGACCGCTTTGGCGCTCAACTTTATTGCCGGCTTTCCAAGCATCCTGCGGCGCACTACCACCATGGCAAGCAGAACGACAGCACCAACCGCACCCATCACAACGCCCGCGTCAAAGGACTCCCAATCCTGTATAAGGCACATGCACATACCCAGCGCAAACAACGCCCCGCCTATGGTGCTCATTGCAAGCGTTACGAAATCTACTTTTTTCATCTCTATCTCTCCTCCGCCTGCCTATGCAGCCTCTCGCGGGCTTCCTCGGTACTCTCACCATCGTTGGCAAGAAAACTGTCTATAAAAACATCCTCGACTTTTCTGTATGCCGACACTACGCCGTTTTCTATGCTCTTATAGCCGGCTGTTACAGCGTTCTCAATCTTCTTGTTTGCTTCCCTTATGGCTGACATTTTTATCGCTCCTTTATTCCAACGCTTGTTGGTTTTTACGATTCATAGTATAATTGGCTTATGTCAATGAGGCAATCACCAATATACCGACAATTGTTGAGATAATGGAGGAAAGAATGAACAAGCCGAACAACATGCGAAGGCGGGCATCCAGGGACAGGATTGAGACGGCGTTTGTGCGGCTTCTGCAGGACCGGGAGCTTTCCAGCCTGAGCGTTACGGAGATATGCAAAGCAGCCGATGTGAACAGGACTACGTTCTACGCAAACTATATGGACATCTACGACCTGGCTGACGCAGTGCAGAAGCGGCTGGAGGAGGAGGTTTACGCTCTATACGGCAAAGAACATCTGCCCGGTCAAAGAGGCACCGGCTTTGTGAGACTGTTCCAGCACATTAAGGACAACCAGCTGTTTTACAATACCTATTTTAAGCTGGGACTTGACGGCAGGTATGAGATAACCGAACGTGATCTTGACTTGTCCGAGATAGGCCTTTACGGAGAAAACCTGGAGTATCATCTTGAATTCTTCCGCAACGGTCTGAACGCAACAATCAAACTCTGGCTAAAGAATAACTGCCGTGAGACACCGGAAGAGATGGCCGAAGTGGTGAAATCAGAATATATCCGAGAATGGTAAAAAAGAGGCGCGGCTCACGCCGCGCCTCTCAGCATTATTCCCATGTTTTCCAGATCTCCGGGCAGTAGCCCACGGTGGCCTGTTTGCCGTTGCGCACCACCGGGGTGCGGATGTTGTCCGGGTACTCCAGCAGGCGCTCTATACGCGCCGCGTCGTTCGCCATGTATTTTATGAGGTCCAGGTCCGGCGCCTTCGGGTCTATGAGCGCGTCCAGGCCCACGGCGACGCGGACGGACTCGAACTCCTTTTTGCTCATGCCGTAGCGCGGCAGGTCTATGAGCTGGTATTTTATGCGCCGTTCCTTGAAATAGCGCTCCGCCTTCTTCGTATCGAAGCACTTGTTTCTTCCGAAGATCTGTATATTCATGCCGTCGCACGCTCCAATATCTCCACAAGATTGTTCCAAAATATGTCCCGCACGAGGTCCTCCGGGTGGTTCCACCTCAGCAGGGCCTCGTAAATCTTGCCCAGGTCCTGCGCGCCCTCCAGGCCACGCGGCGTGTCGTCTATGCCGTCGAGGTCCGCGCCGAGGAACACTGCCTTCCCTCCGCCGAGAGCCAAAAAGTGCTCGATATGCGCGCAGACTGCGTCCACGTCCCGCGTGAGGCCCAAAAAGTCCGGGCAGAGGTTTATCCCTGCGCCGCCGCCCTGCCCTGCCAGTGCAGTGAACTGCGCGTCCGTCAGGTTGCGCGGGAAGTCCGAGCAGAGCGCAGCCGAGTCCGAATGGCTCGCAAGCACGGGCCGCGCGCTCACCTCAAGCGTGTCCCAGAAGGCCCGCTCCGAGGCGTGGCTGAGGTCTATGGCGACGCCCATGTCCTGCGCCTCGCGCACAAAATCACGGCCCGCCGCCGTCAGTCCGCCGCCGCCGTCCATGGCCGAGCCGCAGAGGGCGTTGTCCGAGTTCCAGCAGAGGTTTGCCATGATGAGCCCGTCCTGCTCGTGCGCACGCCGCAGCCGCTCTATGTCGCAGCCGAGCTGCTCCATGCCCTCGAGGGACAGCAGCGCCGCGACCTTGCCCTCCTGCGCCGTCCGCCTGACCTCCGCCATATTCCGGCAAAGTCTGCCGAGGCCGCTCTTTTCAAGCTCCGAACGCAGAAGCGCGGCCTTTTCCTCATAGCGCCCGCCCCAGACCGCAAACACCTGCGCCGCCGGCCTGTATGCGCCCAGCCGCTCCAGGTCCAGCTGGCAGCTGTTGCGCAAAAGCGAGCCGCCGCGCTCCAGCACGGCGGTTATCGTATCGCAATGGGCGTCGAAACAAGGTATCATATGAGTCCGCGTCCCTTCGCAGCGGCCTCGAGCCGCTCAAGTCCCGCCTCGACATAGTGCCTGGGGCAGGCCAGATTAACGCGGTGGAAGAGCTCATAGCCCTCTCCGAACACCGCGCCGCTCTCGGAATAGAACTTTGCGTCTTTGTGCAGGAAGCTGTCGAGCTTCGCCCTGTCGAGACCGGTTCTGCGGCAGTCCATCCACATCAGATATGTACCCTCCGGCATATGGCAGCGGAGGACGGGGATGCGCTCGCGCAGGTAGTCCGTGAAAAGGCGGCAGTTGCCTTCGAGCACCTTCAGGCACTCTTCAAGCCAGCCCTCGCCGTTTTTATACGCCGCCTCGCAGGCTGCGTAGCCGAAAGCGTTGAAGTAACCGCCCATGTCCCGGGCAATGGCCGCGCGCACCCGCTCGCGGAGCTCCGGGTTTGGAGTCAGGACGTTGGATATGGTCATGCCCGCGATGTTGAAGGTCTTGCTCGGCGCGGTGAGCACTACGCTGTTTGCGGCGAAGTCCTCGGATATCGACGCAAAAACCGTGTGCTCGTGGCCGGTGTAGCAGATGTCGAAGTGTATCTCGTCCGAGACGACCATTACGCCGTGCGCAAGGCACATTTCTCCCACGCGCCTGAGCTCCTCGCGCGTCCAGACCCGGCCCGTCGGGTTCTGCGGGCTGCACAGGATGAGGAGCTTGACGTTCTCGGACACTATCTTGCGCTCCATGTCCTCGAAGTCCATCTCCCAACCGCGCTCCGTCTCGACGAGGTCGGTGCGCACGAGGCGGCGGCCGTTCTGCTCGATTGCCCTGTAGAATGGCGGATAGCTCGGGAAGTGCAGGAGCACGGCGTCGCCCGGCTGCGTCAGCGCTCGGATGCAGCAGCCGACGCCCAGGACCAGGCCGTAGGTCTGGTTCAGCCATTCTGTATCTATCTCCCAGCCGTGGCGGCGGCGCATCCAGTCCTTTATCTCGCGCTTGAGGCTCTCGGGCGCGCCGGAATAGCCGAAGCTGCCCTCACGCAGCTGGCGCTCTATGCCCTCAGCTATCACGGGCGCGAGGCGGAACTTCATCTCCGCCACGCCGAAGTCTATGCAGTCCGGCTCCGGCTCGCCGTATTCGCGCAGGCTGCGCCACATCGGTGAATCTGTGCCGAAGGCCGGGTGCAGGCTCGTGAAATCGTGCATATCGCGCCTCTCCTTAAAGCTCGGTTATGACGGGCAGTATCATCGGACTGCGCTTAGTGGCTTTGTAGAGGTAGCCCGTAAGATTGGTCCTGACCTTGTTCTTTATGCCCGCCCAGTCCTTTATCCTCTGGTGGCGGCAGCTGGCCAGGCTCTCGTTGATGACCCGGCGCATCTCCTCCATCAGCCCGTCGGACTCCTTCTCGTATATAAAGCCGCGCGTAACTATCTCCGGAGGCGCCAGCAGCGAGGCGTCGTCTCCCGAGAGCGCTAGCACGACGACTATCATGCCGTCCTGGGCCAGGTGCTTCCTGTCCCGCAGGACCACGCTGCCCACGTCTCCCACTCCGGCGCCGTCCACAAAAACGCGGCCGGCCGGGACGCTGTCCTCCGCCTTTACGCTCTTACGGCTGAGCTCTATTACCCGCCCGTTTTCCGCTATGACGATGTTGTTCGGCGCGACGCCCATCATCCTGCCGAGCTCCGCGTGCTTGCACAGCATACGATATTCGCCGTGCACCGGGATGAAGAACTTCGGCTTAGTCAGGGCGAGCATCATCTTCTGCTCCTCCTGCGAGGCGTGGCCCGAGACGTGCAGGTCCGTGTGCCGGTCGTAGATGACCTCCGCGCCTTTGTGGAAGAGCTCGTCTATGACGCGGGAGATGGTCGTCTCGTTGCCCGGAATGGCCGAGGCGGAAATGATTATCCTGTCGCCCGCGTCGATGTTTATCTGCTTGTGCTCCGAGAACGCCATGCGGTAGAGGGCGGACATGCTCTCGCCCTGGCTGCCGGTGGAGATGATGACCGTCCTGTCCTTGGGCTGGCCCTTGATCTGGTTCAGGTCCACCAGCACGCCTTCCGGGACGTCCATGTAGCCCAGCTCGATGGCTACCTTTATCATGTTCTCCATACTCCGGCCCGTCACTGCCACCTTGCGCTTATACTTCGCCGCGACGTTCACGATCTGCTGGATGCGCTGAACGTTGGACGCAAAGGTTGTGACGATTATGCGTTTCTCGCAGCCCTTGAAGAGCTCGTCGAACTTTTCCGCGACCTTGCGCTCGGATTCGGTGTGGCCGGGCTTTTCGACGTTCGTAGAGTCTGAGAGCAGCGCGAGCACGCCCTGCTTGCCCAGCTGGCCCAGGCGCGCCAGGTCTATCATCTCGCCCTGGATGGGCGTGACGTCTATCTTGAAGTCGCCCGTGTGGATGACCGTGCCTATAGGCGTCTTGATAGCGAGGGCCACGGAGTCCGCTATCGAGTGGTTCACATGGATGAACTCTATCTCGAAGCAGCCGAGCTTGAAGCGGTCTCCCGCCTTTTTTGTAAATATCTGCGTATTGTAGAGGAGGTCAAACTCCTCCAGCTTCAGCTCTATGATGCCGGCAGTCAGGCTGGTGGCGTAGATGGGTACGTCCAGCTCGCGCATGACGTAGGGCAGCGCGCCGATGTGGTCCTCGTGTCCGTGGGTTATGACTATGCCGCGTATCTTGTCCTTGTTCTGCCGCAGGTAGCTGATATCGGGTATGACGAGGTCTATGCCGTAGAGCTCCTCATCCGGAAAGCCGATACCGCAGTCCACGACAACAATGTCCTGCCCGTATTCGTACACGGTGAGGTTCTTTCCGATCTCACCGAGGCCGCCGAGCGGGATTATCTTAAGTTTTGCCATATTCTACTCCTTATATATTTTATTGTCTTATGTACAACGGTCACACAGCATTGTAACCGCTAAGGCCGAATTTGATTCGCCTACATTTCGACCCTGCCCTCGAGGGCGCGGGTCAGCGTAGCGTCGTCCGCAAACTCCAGGTTGGAGCCGACGGGGATGCCGTAGGCCAGGCGCGTCACCTTGACGCCGAAGGGTTTCAGAAGCCGGGAAATATACATGGCCGTGGTCTCGCCCTCCGTATCCGGGTTCATGGCCATGATTACCTCCTCCACGCCGCCTGCCGCGACGCGGGAGACCAGTTCGGATATGCTCAGGTCGTCCGGCCCGATGTGGCTCAGGGGCGAAAGCACCCCGTGCAGGACGTGGTACACCCCGTTATATTCCCGCCCCCGCTCGAAGCTGAGGACGTCCCGCGGCTCCGCCACCACGCAGATGACGCTCTTGTCCCTCTTATCCGAAGCGCAGATCGGACACACCTCTGCGTCCGTCAGGTTCTGGCACACGGTGCAGCAGCGCACGCTCCGCTTCGCATCGGATATGGCCGCGGCGAAGGCCTCCGCCTCCGCATCCGGCAGGGACAGCGTGAAAAATGCCAGGCGCTGCGCGCTCTTTTTGCCTATGCCCGGGAGCATGGCGAATTTATCTATAAGGTTCTCAAGTGCCGCAGGGAAAAAGGACATATATGTTCAACCTCTTAAACTCTATTACGGCTTTATCGCAGCCGCCATGCGCAGGCCCTCTATCGCAGCTGCCCTGTCCGGACGGCCGAACACCGCGCTGCCCGCCACGAGCACGTTCGCCCCGGCGTCCACAACCAGGGGCGCGGTATTTTCATCGATGCCGCCGTCCACCTCCAGCTCGCAGCCGGGCTTGTACTCGTTCATGAGCGCGCGTATGCCGCGTATCTTCGGCAGCATGTCCGCCATGAAGCTCTGCCCGCCGAAGCCGGGCTCCACCGTCATGACCAGAACCATGTCCAGCTTGTCCAGGTACGGCAGTATCACAGAAGCCGGGGTCCTGGGCTTGAGCGAGAGCGCCGCCAGTTTGCCCTTTTCTTTTATCTCGTCCAGGGCGGAGAGGATGTCCTGGGGCTCATCCGCCTCCACGTGGAAGCACACGAGGTCCGCGCCCGCGTCGCAAAACTCGCCCACATAGCGGTGCGGCCGGTCTATCATGAGGTGTACGTCGAGGAACATATCAGTCGCCTTACGCAGCGACTTCACCACCGGTATGCCTATCGTGATGTTCGGCACGAACAGGCCGTCCATCACGTCCACATGGACATAGTCCGCGCCAGCGGCCCTTATCTCCCCCACCTCGTCCGCCAGGCGCACGAAGTCCGCCGAGAGTATGGATGGTGCAATTTTGACGTCCATGCTGTTCCTCCTCGTCACCGTGTACAGGTCTCACACATAAAATATCTCAGCGGAAAGGCGCGCCGGCCTTCGCTTTCATATAGGGGGCCTGGGGCTAAGGCCCCTCGCTCCCGCCGACATCATATCATTATACTACATTTATACGTACCGGCGCAACTGTTTTTCCCAAGGCAACAATATTTCATGCAAAAAAGCGGCGCACTGCGCCGCTTTTTTGCCGTTTCAGTTCCGCTTTACAATGTTGTCTTTTGCCTTGTATATGCTGTCCTCAGGCACGACGCCGCGCACGGAGGAGGTCGGGTATATGCTCGCTCGCCGGCCGATCACGCTGCCGGGGTTCAGCACGCTGTTGCAGCCGACTTCCACGTTGTCGCCCAGGATGGCGCCGAACTTCTTCAGGCCGGTCTCTATATTCACGTCGCCTTTCACGACGACCAGGGTCTTGTCGCTCTTCACGTTCGAGGTGATGCTGCCCGCGCCCATGTGCGCCTTGTAGCCCAGCACGCTGTCGCCAACGTAGTTGTAGTGCGGCGTCTGGACCTTGTCGAAAAGCACGACGTTCTTGAGCTCCACGGAGTTGCCCACAACGCAGCCCTTGCCGACTATGGCACTGCCTCTTATGAACGCGCAGTGCCGCACCTCCGCCTCGTGGTCTATGATGCAAGGCCCGCCGATATAGGCCGAGGGGAACACCTTCGCGTCCTTCGCTATCCACACGTCCTCCGCCGGGTGGTCGAACTCCGACTCCGGCAGCGTCGGGCCGAGCTTCAATATGAACGCCTTTATCTCCGGCAGCACCTCCCAGGCGTAGGTTTTGCCCGAAAACAGCTCCGCAGCTATCGTGTGCTCCAGATCGAGCATTTCTGCTATCTTATACATCATTTCACCCTCACCAGATGCCCGCTCGCGCGCATGGCTTCTATTATCTCGTCCACGGCGGCCTCACATTCCTCGTCCGTCTCGGCCTCGGCCATGACGCGCAGGACCGGCTCCGTGCCGCTCTTGCGCAGCAGCACGCGGCCGCTGTCTCCCAGCTGCGCCTCCACGTCCTTCACCGACTGCTGCACGGCGGCGTCGGCCATCGTGCCGTCCTTGTCGTCCACGATGACGTTCTTGAGCACCTGCGGGTATATCGTCACGGGCGCGGCCAGCTTCGAGAGCGGGAGCTTGGAGTCCAGCACCGTCTGCATGACCTTTATCGCCGTTATCATGCCGTCGCCAGTCGTGGCGTGCTTGGAGAAGATGATGTGGCCGGACTGCTCGCCGCCTATGAGGTGACCGTTGGCACGCATGTTCTCCCAGACGTACTTGTCGCCCACGGCGGTCTTTTCGTAGCCGATCCCGACCGCGTCCAGCGCCTTGTAGAGCCCGAAGTTCGACATGACCGTTGTCACGAGCGTTTTGGTGTCGAGCTCTCCCCTGTCCTTCATGTGCTTGGCGCACATATACATTATCTCGTCGCCGGAGACGTAGGCGCCGTTCTCGTCCACGGCGAGGCAGCGGTCCGCGTCGCCGTCGAAGGCGAAGCCGATATCGAGCCCGTTCTCCTTCACGAGCTTCTGCAGCGCGCCGATGTGCGTCGAGCCGCAGTCCACGTTGATATTCAGGCCGTCCGGCTTGTTCCCGATGACGTAGGTATCCGCGCCCAGGGCGTCGAAAACGCTCTTCGCTATCATCCAGGTGCTGCCGTTGGCGCAGTCCAGGCCGACCTTCATGTTCTTGTAGGAGTGGGTCGAAAGGCTGATGAGGTAGCCTATGTATCTGTTCCGGCCGGCGGAATAGTCCACCGTCCTGCCTATGTCCGCGCCTGTGGCGTGAGGCAGCTCGGGTATTTCGCCGTCGAGGTATTTTTCTATCTCGTCGAGGACGGACTCCTCCATCTTCTCGCCCTGGGCGTTGAGGAGCTTTATTCCGTTGTCGCCGTAGGGGTTGTGGCTCGCGCTTATCATGACGCCGCAGTCGAAGTCGTCCACACGCGCGATGTACGACACGCTGGGCGTCGTCGTGACGTGCAGCAGGTAGGCGTCCGCTCCGGAGGAGGTCAGCCCCGCCGACAGCGCGCACTCGAACATATAGCTCGAGCGCCTGGTGTCCTTGCCTATGACTATTTTCGCCTTGTGCTCTCTACCGTAGTACCAGCCTATGAAACGGCCGATTTTAAAGGCGTGCTCGGCGGTCAGGTCCACGTTGGCCTCGCCGCGGAAGCCGTCAGTTCCGAAATATTTTGACATCTTTCCCTCCATACAAATGGCCGCGGGAGCTAGTTTACCCGCGGCCCGGTTTTGACTGATATTTACGACAGCTTGCTCGCGGCGGCCTCGTCCAGGTAGATCTCGACGTCCTCGTGCAGCTGCAGCAGAGAGGCGGGGACGGAAATGCTCGGCCGGCCCTCGACCGTCTGCTTGATGATCTCCGCCTTGCCCTCGCCGAAGGCCATGAGGATGATGCTCTTCGACTGCATGACAGTGTGTATGCCCATCGTCACGGCGTGCGTCGGGACCTCGTCTATCGAGGCGAAGAAGCGCTTGTTGGCCTCCCTGGTGGAGTCCGTCAGCTTGACGATGTGAGTCATGGAGGTGAAGGGAGTCAGCGGTTCGTTGAAGCCGATGTGGCCGTTGTTGCCGATACCCAGCAGCTGCAGGTCTATGCCGCCCGCGGCCTTTATCTGGGCGTCGTACTGCTCGGCCTCCTCGTCACTCTTGACCGCGCCGGAGGGAACGTGGGTCGCCTCCATGCGGACATCGACCTTCTCGAAGAGGTTCTTGTTCATGAAATAGCGGTAGCTCTGGTCATGCGTTCCGTCCAGCCCAATGTATTCGTCCAGGTTGAAGGTGGTGCACTTTGCAAAGGACAGTTCGCCCGCGGCGCAGAGCCTTGCCAGTTCGGCGTAAAGGCCCAGCGGCGTGGAACCCGTGGCGAGGCCCAGAACGGCCTCCGGTTTTTCGTTCAGGAGCTTTACATATCTCTGCGCGGCTTTCTTGACTACTTCCTCCTGAGTTCCTACTATGACTTTCAATGCAGCTTCCTCCTGTCTTATATGATCGCCTTTATTCTCCGAACGGCCTCCGCGGTATTCTCAGCGTCGCCGAAGGCTGTAAGACGTATGAATCCTGCGCCCGAGGGTCCGAAGCCCTCTCCCGGGGTAGTGACGACGTTCGCCTCGCTCAACAGTCTGTCGAAAAACTCCCAGGAGCCCAGCCCGCCCGGCGCGCGGAACCAGATGTACGGCGAATCCGTCCCGCCGTAGAGCTCGAGCCCGGCTTCGCTCAGGCCCTTCCTGATGACCGCTGCGTTATTCATGTAATAACCTATCATCTGTGCTATCTGCGCCTTGCCGGCTTCGCTGTAGGTGGCCTCTGCGGCACGCTGGATTACGTAAGCCGTGCCGTTGAACTTGGTGGACTGCCTTCTCATCCACAGGTCGTAGATGCTCTGACCGTCCCGTTTGAGCGAGCGCGGTATCACCGTCCAGCCGCAGCGCGTACCCGTAAAGCCCGCGGTTTTGGAAAAGCTGCAGAACTCGATGGCGCAGGTCTCCGCGCCCGGTATCTCGTATATCGTCCTGGGCAGCTCCGGGTCCGACATATAGGCCCGGTAGGCGGCGTCGTAAAGGATTATGCTGCCGTGCTCGTTGGCGTAGTCCACCCAGGGCTTCAGCTGCGCCTTGGTCGCGGCCATGCCCGTCGGGTTATTCGGGAAGCACAGATATATCATGTCCGGCACGGTCGCGGGCAGCTCCGGGATGAAGCCGTTTTCCGGAGTGCAGGGCATGTAGACTATTTTCTCCCAGCGCTCGCCCAGCCAGTTCCCCGCCCTGCCGCTCATGGCGTTGGCGTCTATGTACACGGGGTAAACCGGGTCGCAGACGGCGACGACGTTGTCCTCGGAAAAGATGTCGCCTATGTTGCCGCAGTCGGACTTCGCGCCGTCGGAGACGAAGATCTCGTCAGCGCTTATCTTCACGCCGCGCGGGGCGTAGTCGTTTTTGACGATGGCCTCGCGCAGGAAGTCGTAGCCCTCGTAGGGGCCGTAGCCCATGAAGGTGGCCTTGTCTGCCATCTCGTCCGCGGCCTTCTTCATGGCCTCGACGCAGGCGGCGGGCAGGGGCAGGGTCACGTCTCCGATGCCGAGCTTGATGAGACGCTTGCCGGGGTTCTGCTCAGAGTATGCTGCGGTGCGGCGTGCTATCTCCGCGAAGAGGTAGCTGCCGGGCAGCTTCAAATAATTATCGTTCAGTTTTATCACTTGAGGCACCTCACAGCAGGAGTTCGCCGTCGAACACCGTGACGGCGGGACCGGTCATGTAGATGAGGTCCACATCCCTGTCCCAATCTATGCTCAGTTCGCCGCCGCGAAGCTGCATCTTGACGGAGGGCTCGCACCTGCCGTTCACAACGGCAGCGGCCAGTGCCGCTGTGGAACCTGTGCCGCAGGCCAGAGTCTCACCGCTGCCGCGCTCCCAGACGCGCATCTTCAGCGTGTGTCGGTCCACGACCTGGACGAACTCTGTATTTATCCTTTCCGGGAACAGGGGGTGATTCTCGAACAGCGGACCTATCGTTGGCAGGTCCAGCCAATCCACGTTATCGACGAACACGACGGCGTGCGGGTTGCCGACGGACACCGCCGTCACGCTCCACTGCATCCCGCCGACCTCGAGCGGCTGGTTTATGAACACCTCGGACTCCGTCAGCACGGGGACGTTCTTCGCTTTGAACTCCGGGCTGCCCATGCACACCCTCACGCTCTCCACAATGCCGTTTTCGGTATTCATCCACAGGGTCTTGACGCCCGCGCCGGTCTCCACGTCTATGACGCTCTTTTTCGTCATGCCGCGCTCGTACACATACTTCGCCACGCAGCGGATGCCGTTGCCGCACATCTGGCCGACGGAACCGTCCGCGTTATACATATCCATCTTAAAGTCGGCCTTCTCCGAGGGGCAGATGCAGATAAGTCCGTCGCCGCCCACGCCGAAATGTCTGTCCGAGACGAGCCTCGCAAGAGCAGGGCGGTCCTCCACTGTCTCCTCAAAGCAGTTTACATACACATAGTCGTTGCCACAGCCGTGCATCTTCGTAAACTTCATATACCGTCACTCCCAATCTATGGACTTATGCAACTATTATATACGACTTTCTCCGGCCTTGCAACGTTTCTTTTGCATCTCCAGTCGCCCCGCAGCGCCAAAAAACGCGCCCATTCGGGCGCGCTTTTTGGCATTAACATTGAGTTTATTTCTTTGTGAAGGGTTTCGACAGGCTCTTTATGGCTATCGTGCCGTAACGCTTCGCTATGTGCGGGGCGAGGCTCGGGACCAGCTTGTCGTAGTCCAGGCCCTCGACGTCGCGCACGCGCTCGAGCTTTATCGCGTCGAACTTGCACTTCGTCGTGCAGATGCCGCAGCCAATGCACATATATTCGTCCAGCACCACCGCGCCGCAGCCCAGGCAGCGCTCCGTCTCCTTCTTCAGCTGCTCCTCCGTGAAGGTGCCGCGCAGGTCGCGGAAGGTCTTTACCGCATCCTCGGGCGAACCGTCCTCCGCCTTCTGCCTCGGCGCGGGACGCAGGCTCTTGAGCGGCACGACCACGCTGTCCTTGTCCATGGACAGGTACTCCTTGACCGCCCTGCCCAGCACCAGGCTCTGGCCCTCGTGTACGAAGCGGTGGATGGAAATGGAACCCTCTTTGCCCGCCGCGATGGCGTCTATCGCAAACCTCGGGCCGGTCACGACATCGCCGCCGGCGAAGATATCGGGCTCACCGGTCTGAAGCGTCACCGGGTCTACGATCACGGTGCCGTTCTTGCCGAACTTCACGCCGGTACCGTCCAGCATAGCGCCGAGGTCCACCTTCTGGCCCGTGGCCGCTATCACGCAGTCCACCGCCAGCTCCTCGAACACGCCCTTGCGCTCGACCGGCTGACGCCTGCCGGAGGCGTCCTCCACCGCGGAGAGCTCCAGGCACTGCAGCTTCACGCCGCTCACGGCCTCGTCGCCCAGTATCTCGGCCGGGGTCATCAGATACTTGAACTGTACGCCCTCGGCCTGCGCCTCCGCGACCTCCTCGGCCGCTGCGGGCATCTCGTCCGCCGTGCGCCTGTAGACTATATACACGTTCTCCGCGCCCAGCCTTATCGCCGTGCGCGCCACGTCCATAGCAGTGTTGCCGCCGCCGATGACCGCGACGTTCTTGCCGACCTTGACTTCCTCGCCGGCATTGACCGCCTTCAGGAATTCTATGCCGCCCCAGACGCCGGCCTTGTCCTCGCCCGCGACGCCGAGCTTCGCGCTCTTCCACGCGCCCGCGGCCAGGTAAAATGCCTCGTAGCCCTGCTCGCGCAGCTCCTTTATCGTGACGTCTTTGCCGACGTCCACGCCGCAGCGGAACTCCACGCCCAGCTCGCGCAGGACGTCTATCTCAGCCTCGACGACGTCCTTCTCCAGCCTGAACGACGGCAGGATGCGGGTCAGCATACCGCCGACCTTGTCGCCCTTTTCGAACACCGTTACGGGATAGCCCTTTACCGCAAGGTAGTACGCGCAGCTAAGGCCGCTCGGGCCGCCGCCGATGACCGCGATCTTGTTCGTGAAGGGTTTGCCGGTCTGGTTGAGCATCTTCGGCACGAAACGGGTCTCGGCCGCGAGCTCCTTGTCCGCGATGAACTTCTTGATATCGTCGATGGCGATGGGGTCGTCTATGCTGCCGCGGGTGCAGGCGTCCTCGCAGGCCCTGTTGCAGATGCGGCCGCAGACTGCCGGGAAGGGGTTCTCGTTCTTTATGAGCTCAAGCGCCTCGAGGTACCTGCCCTGGGCCGCGAGCTTGATGTAACCCTGGACCGGGATGTGCGCCGGGCACTCCATCTTGCAGGGCGCCGTACCCTCGTCCGCGACCTTGGTGCGGTTGGTGCGGTAATCGACGTTGTACTTGTCCTTGCCCCAGATGGCGTCCATCGGGGTGAGGCGCTCCTCGGGCTTCTCCTCCGCCTTGCCGCAGAGTTTGGCGCCCAGCTTCAGCGCGCCCATCTGGCAGTTGTCCACGCAGAGGCCGCAGGCCACGCACTTGTCGCGGTCGACCTTGGCGACGTAGTTCGTCCTCAGCATATCCGGGGCGTTGAAGTACTCGCCCAGACGCAGCGCCAGGCAGGAGCAGCCGCAGCAGTTGCAGATAGCGGTAGGCCCGTCGTAGCCCTCGGCGGCGTTTATCTCGTGTACGAGGCCGTTGTCCTCGGCACGCTTTAGTATTTCCAGCGCCTCCTCTTTGCTGACCAGCCTGTGGCTGCCCTGCTGGGAGAAAAACTTGGCGTTGTCGTCTATGTACATGCACATGTCGTCCTCGAGGTGGCCGCAGCCCTCACCCATGAGGCGGCGGGTCCTTCGACATGAACACGGACCGACGGAGATCGCCCAGGCGCGCTCGATGATGTGCTCGACCTCGTCATAGGTCGCGGCATGGCTGTCGTTCTTTATCGCGCTGCCGACGGGCATAGCGCGCATGGGACCCATGCCTGTCGGGAAGTTCGGCACCAGTATCGGCGTGCGGTAGCGCGTATAGCGCTCAAAGCACTCCGCAATGACCGGGTATTTCTCTACCTGCTCCTTGACGGAAAGCATACCCTCCATGATGCCCGGGACCCAGATGGGGTAGTAATAGGTCTCAACATCGTGGTCCTCGCCCTCGTACACGCAGCGGACTATGCCGCACTTGACAAGCTCGTCCACCATGGCCTGGGCGTGCTCAATGCTCGTGCCGGCCTTTTTGGCTATGACCTCGATGCGCCTGCCCTTGCGCACTTTTATGTGCATGCCGACGTCCGCCATCTCGTCCGTCACGACAGGGTCGAGTATCATGTACTCGGGGTCGGACGGAGTGACGCCGGTATAGGTGCCGGACTCAAGGCTTATCTTAGACGCAAGGAGAAGTATCTTTTTTCTGAAGGCCATTTGTACCCCTCTTTTCATATTAAAAATTCGGTTTTCCAACACTACAAGTCCTTTTATCATTATAACTTTCTCATGCCCCCATTGCAAGTCGCGCCTTTACAAATTTGCAAGTCAAAAAACTGTCAATTATCACAATTGGTCTTGGATTGACCAGTCAATATCCGTCTGGCATGGCCACAAGTGTTCAAAAAACCGTTATGCCGTTATCCAGCTTGACCGTTTTGCTTTTCAGGGTTATAATTTCCGGCAGAGGATTTTTTGGTTTTGGAGGTCTGGTCAATGCACGAGATAGGCGTAGTCAGGCAGGTGCTCCGCACCGTCGAGGCCTTTGCAAAGGAAAACGGTTTGGACATGATAGACACCATCGTGCTCGAGATAGGCGACCTCTCGCTGGTCATCCCGAAGTACGTGGAGGACATCTACAAGGTCATAATAAAGGACACGCCCTTTGAGAACACCAAGCTCAAAATCGAGGTCGTGGAGGCCCAGGGCGTCTGCCGCGACTGCAAAAGGGCCTTTCCCATCGTCAAGAACGAGGGCTACTGTCCGCGCTGCGGCAAGCGCAACGCCGACGTCATCAGCGGCAGGGACTTTATCGTCAAGGAGGTCATTGTTCCCTGAGCGGCGGACAGTTTGTGCAGGTTGCTGCGGTTTGGTGCGCCACACGTGTGCAGGTTTGAGGAAATGGCCGCTTGACTTTAGCCATTTCAAGCGGTATCTTAAGTGCAGCAAAGCAAATCCGGCCTGAAAGGAGCATGGCAGCATGAAGAACGTCATTAGCACCGTCAATGTTAATACCGCCGCTTCCCGTCAGGCTCGCTTCGATTTTGCGGGCTTTTATTGCTATGCCTATTTTTACTTTTATGGCATGGACAACAGAGAGCCTGACAGGACGATAGCGGTTTGCTGAGTTAGAAAAAAAGCGGCATCGGCAGCCCCGTCTGAACAGGCGGGGCTGCTTTTTTGCTGCCCGACAACTTGGAAAAGGAGAAACCGAAATGAAAAAGATCCTCGCTATTCTGCTTGCAGCCGTGATGCTGCTCGCCCTTGCCGCCTGCGGCACGACCAACGACACGACCACCGAACCGCCCGCCGCGACGGACCCCGTCGAGACCGAGCCCGCCGCCACCGAGCCCGCGGATGACGATACCGCCGGCGAGACCTATGTAGTCGGCATCTGCCAGCAGATGACCCACGTAGCGCTCGATGCCGCCACCGAGGGCTTCAAGGCCGCTCTCACCGACATCCTCGGCGAAGGCGCCGTGACCTATGAGGAAGGCAACGCCGGCGGCGAACAGAACAACTGCGTCACCATAGTCGACGGCCTCGTCTCCGAGGGCGTGGACCTCATCCTCGCCAACGCCACCTGGCCGCTCCAGGCCGCAGCCGCCGCCACCGGCGATATCCCCATCCTCGGCACCTCCATCACCGACTACGCCACCGCGCTGAACCTGGACGGCTGGACCGGCACCGTGGGCAACAACATCTCCGGCACCAGCGACCTCGCCCCGCTCGACCAGCAGGCGGAAATGATTCAGGAGCTGTTCCCCGACGCGGCTAACATCGGCCTGCTCTACTGCTCCGGCGAGCCCAACAGCGTCTACCAGATAGAGACCATCCGCGGCTACCTTGAGGACATGGGCTACACCTGCGAAGCCTACGCCTTCACCGACGTGAACGACCTCTCCAGCGTCACCCAGACCGCCTGCGACAACTCCGACGTCATCTACATCCCGACCGACAACACTGCCGCCGGCAACGCTGAGACGATAGCCAACGTCGTCCTGGCCGCGGGCGTACCCGTGGTCGCCGGCGAGAGCGGCATCTGCTCCGGCTGCGGCGTCGCGACCCTCTCCATCGACTACTACGACCTCGGCTGGACCACCGGCGAGATGGCTGCCAAGATCCTCACCGGCGAGGCCGACGTGAGCACCATGGCCGTCGAGTACGCGCCGAACGTCACCAAGATGTACAACGCCGCCAACTGCGAGGCGCTGGGCCTGACGATGCCCGAGGACTACGTCGCCATCGAGGGCTGAGACGTAAAACAAATGCGGGGCGGGCCTTTCCGCCCGTCCCGCCCGACCACCGCGCATGGAGGATAGTGTAATGGATTTCTTGCAATCGCTGCTGAACGGCCTGCCCGGCTCCGTGGGCCAGGGCCTCATGTGGGGCGTCATGGCCATCGGCGTGTACATCACATACAGGGTGCTCGATATTGCCGACCTGACAGTTGACGGCTCGCTTGCTACGGGCGGGGCCGTCTGCGTGCTGCTCACGGTGAATGGCGTGAACGTCTGGCTGGCCGTGCTCGCCGCCATGCTCGTTGGCATGGCCGCGGGGCTCGTGACGGGGCTTTTCCACACGAAATGCGGCATACCCGCGATACTCGCCGGCATACTGACCCAGCTAGCGCTCTACTCGATAAACCTGCGTATCATGGGCTGGGGCTCCACGGCCGGCACGCAGTCCACGCTGGCCGTCAGCGTGGATAAGTTCGACCTGCTGGTGTCCTCGCGCTTTGTGCGCGAACTCTCGCTGAGAAACCCCATCTTGCTGCTGGTTGTCATCTCAGCTGCGGTCGTGGGTCTGCTCTACTGGTTCTTCGGCACCGAGATAGGCTGCGGCATCCGCGCGACCGGCGCGAACCGGAACATGGCGAGGGCCCAGGGCATCAACACGGAGCGCAACGCCGTCATCGGCCTCATGCTCTCGAACGGCATCGTGGCCCTTGCGGGCGCGTTCATCGCGCAGTACCAGGGCAGCTCGACGGTGGACATGGGCCGCGGCGCTATCGTCATCGGCCTTGCCGCGGTCATCATCGGTGAGGTAATACTCGGGAACCGCGCGCACAACTTTGCCGTCAAGCTCGGAAGCTGCATAATCGGCGCGATAATCTATTACGTTGTCATCCAGGTGGTCCTCCGGCTCGGTCTCAACACGAACGACCTCAAGCTGCTGACGGCACTCATAGTCGCCCTGTTCCTCGCAATACCCTACTGGAAGGATAAGCTGTTGACCGGTCACCGCAAAAGCGCGGCTGTTGGAAAGGGGAATTAAGATGCTAGAACTCAAACATATCAGCAAGACCTTCTACCCCGGTACGGTGAACGCCAAGACCGCGCTCTTCGACCTCAACCTCACGCTCGAGGACGGCGACTTTGTCACGGTCATCGGCGGAAACGGCGCGGGCAAGAGCACGATGCTAAACGCCATCGCCGGCGCCTTCCCCGTGGACTCCGGCAGCATCACGATAGACGGAAAGAATATCACCAGTCTGCCTGAGCACAAGCGCGCCGCCTTCATAGGCCGCGTGTTCCAGGACCCGATGATGGGTACGGCCCCCACCATGGGCATAGAGGAGAACCTGGCCCTCGCCGCCCGGCGCGGCAAGCGCAGGACGCTCCGCTGGGGCATAAAAAAGGTCGAGCGCGAGGACTACCGGGAGCTGCTGCGGACCCTGGACCTGGGCCTTGAGGACCGGCTCTCCGCAAAGGCCGGCCTGCTCTCCGGCGGTCAGCGTCAGGCGCTCACTCTGCTCATGGCCGCGCTAGTCCAGCCCAAGCTGCTCCTTCTTGACGAGCACACCGCCGCGCTGGATCCCAAAACCGCCGCCAAGGTGCTTGAACTCTCGGAGCAGATAGTCACTGAAAATCACCTCACCACCCTCATGGTCACGCACAATATGCGCGACGCGATAAACCTCGGCAACAGGCTCATCATGATGAGCGAAGGCCGCGTCGTGCTGGACATCAGGGGCGCTGAGAAAAAACGCCTCACCGTCGAGGATCTTCTGGAGCGCTTCACCGCAGCCTCCGGCAAGGAATTCTCGAACGACCGCGTCCTACTCGGCGCGTGATTGAATACGAAAACGGCCACCGCCTGTTGGCGGTGGCCGTTTTTTAATACTTTATGACGAAATATATCACATATAGCCAGCTCAGAAGACCATGAAGTATCGCCCAGCCGACGGAGTGCCACGTTGTATAGCTTATCACCATCGCCAGCGCGCTCCCGAAGGAGATGCCCGTCTTTACCGTTTTGTTCACTATCGTCTGTCTGTTCTCGTTCATATATGCTCCCTCCTTTAATGTATCTCTCCCGAGTCCAAGGCGAGCTCACGGTCTTCGCTGCGGACCAGGAGACGGAAATCCTTGTCAAGCCCGGTCACGAGCGCTCGCGCGCCTCCGGGCAGCGTTACCTCCCTGCCCAGGAGCGTCATGCGCCGTGCGTATTCTGCGTGGAAGTCTTGTGCGGGCATGGCCTTGTAGAGCGCTATGAGCCGGTCTATGGTCTCCACGGCCAGTCTTGCGGCGGCGTCCTCCTGTGCGGCGCAGGGAAACACGGAGCCTGCCGTGGAGGCGATCTCGGGCGGATATCCGCCCGGAGGCGGCGTCACGTTTATTCCTATGCCGGGTATGACCCAGGCCAGACCGCCCCTGCCGTCCGGCGCGGCCTCGGTGAGTATGCCGCAGACTTTCCGGCCGCGCAGGAACACGTCGTTCACCCACTTGATGCCCGCCGTCTCGCCGGACACGTTCTCTATCGCCTCCGCCGCAGCCACAGCGCAGGCAGGAGTCACGAGCTTTGCCGCCGCCTCCGCCGGAATCCGGGGCCGCAGCAGCAGCGAGAAGTACACGCCGCAGCCAGCGGGCGAGAAGAATTTGTGCTCACCCCTGCCCCGGCCCGCCGTCTGCGCTCCCGCTATGACCGCAGTATATTCCTCAGCGCCCTCCCTCGCAAGCCCGGCCAAAACCGTGTTTGTGGAATCCACGCTGTCAAAAACCAGCGCTCGGAAAACACTGCCCCGCTCCGACATGTATGACCTTATCTGCCGTTCCAGCATTTTTTCACCTCAAAACAAAAACTCCGCCAGTTCCCTGACGGAGTTTGGAGCTGGCAATGTGACTCGAACACACGACCTGCTGATTACGAATCAGCTGCTCTACCGACTGAGCTATGCCAGCACGCTTACGCGCTTTAGGATTCTAGCACATCCGTAATTCAAAGTCAAGCCTGTTTAAAGCTATTTTTTGAATACTCAGAGTATAATTGAATCAAAAGTTGTGTCCATTCCGCGACAAGTTGCGTCATATCTCGCTGTCAAGTGACAATAATGCCCGAGTTTCGCATATGATTTTTGGCCATTTAGCTTCTTGACTTTTCAGTTTTTAACATTGCTGGAGCGTTGACGACAGTTGATTTTAGTTTACATAATGTCGTTCGTGAAAAATATTGCTAGATGTTATAAACATTCTCCACAGGTTTTTCAACAGTCATTTTCCCTGTAATGGCGCGGATTTGGGGGTTTGTTTACAGTTTATTCAAAAACCGCAAACGTAGTATGCTCGTTTGATTTCGGCGTATTATCATTTACATAACGAACGCCCCCGACCGTTTTCGCTCCGGCCGGGGGCGTTCATGAAGGAATTCGTTCATTTCAGCGTGCGGCGCTTTGCTTATCGCATTGCGCCAAGGTCTTTCATGGATATGTACTCCGGACCGCTGACTATTATGTGGTCTGTCAGGTTTATGCCCACTATCTCCAGCGCCTTGCGGATCTCCCTTGTCTGCTCCTCGTCCTCATAGGACGGGATGAGCAAACTGCCGATGTGATTATGCGCGAGGATAACGTTCTTTGCGTTGTTGTTCAGCGCGATCTCCACGATGCGGCGCACGCTGATCGGTGTGGAATCGACCACACCGCGGCTCAGCTCTCTGCAGCAGATGAAGCGATGCAGGTTGTCCGTGCAGACCATATAGGCCACTTCGACCTTTTCATACATGAACAGCGGCACAAAATATTTACCCGCTGCCGTCGAGCTGTTGAAAGTGGACGCGCTATCCGGTATCAGCATGTATCGACGGCTCATCTCCGGTATTAACCGCAGAAAAACGGCCGTTTCCTTACCCACGCCCTCCACGGATTCCAGCTCCTCCAAGGGTGCGTCCAGCATCTTGTCCAAGGTCTCAAAGCGCTTTAAAAGCCTTTGAGCAATCACCTTTGTATCACATCTGGCCCTGACGTAGAACAGCAGCAGCTCGATTGCCTCAACATCTGAGAAGTTGTTCAGGCCATACTTTTCGAACCGCGTTTTCAGGCGTTTTCTGTGTCCATCGTTGGCGCCGGCCATCTTTACAACTCCTTTGTAGCGTAGGCGTTCAGGTCGCTCCCCGCCGTGCTCCCGGCCTTGTATTCATAATAGGCCTGAGCGCCGATCATTGCGGCGTTGTCGCCGCAGAGCTTCAGCGGCGGTATATACAGCGTGACGCCCTCGCGCTCCGCCGCGGCGGCAAAGTCCCGCCTGATCCTCGAATTTGCCGCAACCCCGCCCGCGACCACGACCGTCTTATAGCCCAGCTCGCGTGCGGCCTGCATGGTCCGCGGGACCAGGCTGTCGCTCACGGCCTTGCAGAAGGAGGCCGCAAGGCCCTCCCTGTCCAGGCTCTCGCCGCGCTGCTCCGCGCCGTGGACGAGGTTGATGACCGCCGTCTTGAGCCCGGAAAAGCTCATGTCGTAGGGGCTGCCGTCTATGTGAGACTGCGGCATGGTATAGCGCGTGTCGTCGCCCTTCTGCGAGAGCTCGTCCAGCGGCTTGCCCCCGGGATAGGGCAGGCCCAGCACCCTGGCGGTCTTGTCAAAGCACTCCCCCGCCGCGTCGTCCCGCGTCGAGCCGAGGATGCGGATATCCGTATAGTCCCGCACGTCGGCTATGAGCGTGTTGCCGCCGGAGATCGCCAGGCACAGGAACGGCGGCTCCAGCTCCGGGAACGCCAGGTAGTTCGCGGCGATATGCCCGCGTATGTGGTGCACCGGTATGAGCGGCACGCCCAGCGCCATGGCCGCGGCCTTGGCGAAGTTCACGCCCACCAGCAGCGCGCCTATGAGTCCGGGCGCGTAGGTGACGGCCACGGCGTCTATGTCCTTCCGCTCCAGGCCCGCCACTTGCAGGGCGCGCTCGGCGAGAAGAGAGATGACCTCGACATGGCTGCGCGAGGCTATCTCCGGCACGACCCCGCCGTAAACGGCGTGCAGGTCTGCCTGGGAAAAAACCTGGTCCGTGACCAGTTCTCTCCCGTCCCGGACGAGCGCAACGGCAGTTTCGTCGCAGGAGGATTCAACTGCGAGTATCAGCATTGCGGTCACTTCCTTATGTTGAGATTCATTATTATCGCATCCTCGGCCGGCTTTTCATAGTATCCCGGCCTTACGCCCACGCTCACGAAGCCCTTGCCTGCGTACAGGCTTATCGCGGCCTCGTTCGAAGCCCGGACCTCGAGGCTCAGAAAAGAGAGCTCCAGTTCCCGCGCACGGCGTATCATCTCGTCTATGAGCGCCGAGGCGACGCCGCGGCGGCGGAACTCCGGCGCCGTGCAGACGTTGGAGACATAGCCCTCGTCCAGAACGTACTGCAGGCCCATATAGCCCGCCAGCGCGTCGTCCAGCTCCGCGGCAAGCATCACTTTGCCGCCGCCCGTGAGCTGGGAGGAGACGATCTCCTCCGTCCAGGGCAAAGAGAAGCACTCGCGCTCCAGCGCGGCTATGCCCGGCACGTCCGCGGCTGCGGCGTCACGTATCGTCGTCATCGCCGGTATCTCCCATCAGCTCGTCCATGAGGAAGCGGACTTCCTCGGCTATCCGCTCGGCCAGGCGGTTCCACGCGCCCTGGGTCTCGAACTTCGGGACCCTTATGTCGGACTCGCCCAGGCAGATGATGCGCTCGTCGAATTCCGGCCAGCGCTCCGCCAGGCTGTCCCCCTGCTCCTCGGTCATGCAGAGGGCGACATCGTAGCTCTCGAGCAGGTGCCTGTCCACCGCGCGGGGACGCAGCTGCGAGATATCCACGCCGTACTGGGCGGCGGCCTTGACCGCCTTGGGGTTCATGTGCTCCGCGGCCTTTTCAGCCGCGCCAGCATAGGTCGAGCTGAGGTCCGGGCAGCCGGCGTCCAGGGCCGCGTGGCCGAACATCGTGCTCGCCATCGGCGCCAGGCCGGAGCCGTCCGCGTCCACAAAGAGGATACTGCTGGCCTCCAGCGGCTCGTCCTCCAGGCCCGAGAGCAGCTTCGCCACGTGTTCGGCGTCCCACTTTTCCAGGCTCCTGTCGTAGGCCAGGTTTTCTATGTGGTGCGTCAGCTCGTGCTTGAGCGTCCGAGTCAGCTCGCGCTTCCAGCGCTCCGGCGGCGCGTTGTGGAAACGCTCCTTGAATGAGCCGTAGTATATCTCGACGTGCCGCCCCATCTGGTCCACAAAGTACATGCCCATTACTAGCAGCCCGTGCTCGTCCGTCCGGCGCGCGGGGATGAGGTTCACGCCGCCGTTCAGCTTGTCGAATATCTCCTGCGGGAGGGCGTCCACGGCCTCGTCCAGCATGGAGGCGGCTTCTTCGAATGTTACCATATCAATGTGCCTCCGACCACGAATGTCCGCTGTGCGCCTCCGCAGTCAGCGGGACGGAAAGCTGCACGGCACGCTCCATCTCCTCCTCAAGCAGGGCGGCGACGCGCTCCGCCTCCCGCTCCGGACACTCCGCGATGAGCTCGTCATGCACTTGCAGGATGAGCCGGGCCTCCAGGCCCTCCGCGCGCAGCCTGCGCCGGACGTTCACCATCGCCAGCTTTATGATGTCCGCCGCGGTCCCCTGGATTGGCATGTTCCGCGCGACGCGCTCGCCGAAGCTGCGCGTGTTGAAGTTCGAGGCCTTGAGCTCCGGGACGGGCCTGCGCCTGCCGAACAGGGTCTCGACGTAGCCGCGCTCCTTCGCCTCTCTTATGACCCTGTCCATATACTCGCGCACGCCGTGGTACTTTTCCAGGTACGCCTCGATATAGGCTCTGGCCTCGGCTGGGCTCACGCGGATGTCCTGTGCCAGGGAGAAGGCCGAGATGCCGTAGACTATGCCGAAGTTCACCGCCTTGGCGCTGCTGCGCATCTGGGGAGTGACCTCGCCCAACGGCACGCCGAAAACCTGCGAGGCCGTGACGGCGTGGATGTCCTCTCCGCTTTTGAAGGCCGCCTGCATCGTCTCGTCGCCGGAGATGTGCGCCAGCAGACGCAGTTCTATCTGGCTGTAGTCCGCGTCCACGAGGATGCTGCCCGGACCCGCCACGAACATGCGCCGTATCTGGGCGCCCAGTTCCTTGCGCACGGGGATGTTCTGCAGGTTAGGCTCCGTGCTCGAGAGGCGGCCCGTGGCCGTCACCGTCATCTTGAAGTTCGTATGGATGCGCCCGTCCGAGGATATGACCTTGAGCAGCCCGTCCGCATAGGTGCTCTTGAGCTTCGTCAGCATCCTGTAGTCGAGTATCTCGCCTATTATGGCGTGCTTGCCGACGAGCTTTTCCAGGATCTCTGCGTTCGTGCTCCAGCCGGTCTTGGTCTTTTTTCCGGCGGGCAGCATCAGCTCCTCGAAGAGCACCTCCCCGAGCTGCTTGGGCGAGTTGATGTTGAACTCGTGTCCCGCCAGGTCCCAGATGCTCTTTTGCAGTCTTTCAATGCTCTCCGTCAGGCTGGAGCCGAAATCCGAAAGCGCGCTCCTGTCTACGAGGAAGCCCGCGCGCTCCATCTCCGCCAGGACCTCGCAGAGCGGCAATTCGATCTCGAAATACAGCTTTTCCGCCCCGGCCTCTGCGAGCTTCCGGCTCAGGACCGGCATGAGCTCCAGCGCCGCCTGCGCCTCCGGCAGTTCCCCGCCGAGGTGCCGCCGCGCCAGCTTGCCCAGCTCGTAGGAGCTCTCCGTCGGGTCCAGCACATAGCCCGCGAGCGCCGTATCAAAAACGAAGCCCTCCGTACTCAGGCCCTCCGACAGAGCAAGGCCCATAAGGTCCTTCACGTTCTGCGCGGACTTTTTTACCTCATCCGAAAACAGCAGACGCAGCAGGCGGTTGTAGTCCTCGCCCAGCTCCGCCCAGCGCAGCTCGAACACCGCCTTGCCGTCGCATATGCTCAGGCTGTCCAGGTCCCCGGCCAGGCAGGCCAGGCCGACGGTCTCAGCGGCGCGCAGGCGCTCCTCGGCCTCGGCCGCGCTTATGCCCTCCAGCTCGGGCAGGGCCCTGCTCTGCTCCTCAGCCGCGGACTCCGGAGCCGGTTCCAGACCCCATTTTTCTATGAACTTGCGGAAGCCCAGCCTGTTCAGGACCCCGTAGAGCTCCGGACCGAAGTCCGGCTTCCAGGCCGCGTCCTCCGGGCTGAGCTCCACCGGCGCTTCGCGGCTGATGGTGGCGAGGGTGTAGGACATCTTCGCGCTCTCGCGGCCCGCTTCCAGCTTTTTGCGGACGCCGTCCTTGATATCCAGCGTGTCCAGGCGCTCGTAGATTTCCGCCACGCCGCCGAAACGGCGCACCAGGTCCAGAGCGGTCTTTTCGCCTATGCCGGGGACGCCAGGGATGTTGTCCGACGCGTCGCCCATCAGCGCCTTGAGGTCCACCATCAGCTTCGGGCCGAAGCCGTACTCCTCCTCGAACCTCGCGCGGTCGTAGAGTATCGTCTCCGTCTGACCCATGCGGCTCTTTACGTGCAGCACGCTGGTCGTGTCCGAAATGAGCTGGAAGCTGTCCTTGTCTCCCGTCACGATCTCGCAGGCCCAGCCTGCGGACTCGCAGCGCGCGGAGACGGCGCCCAGGATGTCGTCCGCCTCCCAGCCCGCGGCCTCCAGACGGCGGATGTGCATGGCGTCCAGCGTCTCCTTCAAAAGCGGCAGCTGCACCGCCAGCTCCTCCGGCATCGGCTTGCGCTGCGCCTTGTATCCCTCGTACATCTCGTGCCGGAAGGTCGGCGCGGGCAGGTCAAAGGCCACGCAGAGCGAATCCGGCGTCTCGCTGTCCAGCAGCTTCTGCAAAATGGCAAGAAAGCCGTAGACCGCGTTCGTCGGCGTCCCATCCGGCGCATTGAGCGGCCGGACGCCGTAAAAGGCGCGGTTCACGACACTGTTGCCGTCGAGTATCATCAGTTTATTCATTGTTCGGCATCTCCAGGGTCCCAAAAATACGCTCGCAGTCCTCGAGCGCCTGCTGCAGCGTTGAATACATGTACGGCGTTATCACCCCGCCGCGGTCGTCTCCCGCCTCGTAGTCCGCGATGGCGGAGCGTATGTCCCAGAGCCTCCGGCCCCAGCCCGCAGTCTGCTTAGACATTCCGAAGTCCGAGATGTTCAGCATTATCATCGGGACGTACTCGCAGGAGCTTATCACAGTCTCGCCGGTGTAGGGGTCCTTCGTCAGCTCGAGCTCGACCATCGCCGTGAGGTTTGTATAAGTCCGGGTCTGGCAGGAAAGCAGGTTCCCCAGGCAGTAGCACACAAAGCCCGTGCGCGTCGTGCCGTTCTCGTCCGTCACCGTGCGCAGTTCCATCGGCTCCGGGACGTGCGGGTGGCCGCCTATGACCAGGTCCGCGCCCTCTGCGAAGAAGTAGTCCGCCAGCTCCGTCTGGTACTGCGTCGCGCCGGTGACGTACTCCCCGCCCCAGTGGACGCTGACGGCTATGATATCCGTCCCCAGCGCCCGGGCCGCGGCCATGTCCGCGTCCAGCATATCGTAGTCCACCTTGGAGCAGTAGGTCATGTAGTCCGTCGTATAGACGTTCAGGCCGAACTCCACGCCGTCCACGGGTATGCCGTTCGTGCCGTAGGTGTAGTTCAGGAAGGCGATGCTGATGCCGTTTATCTCCTTGACGAGGATGCCGTTGTTGTCGTCCCGTTCCTCCTGCGTCCGGTAGGCGCCGACGTGGTCCAGCCCCGCCTCGTCCAGGACGTCCAGGGTGCGGATGATGCCCTCGTGCCAGTTGTCCATGGCGTGGTTGCTGGCCATATTCACGAGGTCGAAACCGACCTCCTTGAGCGAATAGGCCAGGTCGTCCGGGACGTGGAACAGCGGATAGCCCGTCCACTTTCCGTCGCCGGAGAAGGCGCCCTCAAAGCAGCAGAGCGCATAGTCCGCGTCCGCCACGTAGTGCGCCACGTCCTCGAAGATTGGGACGTAGTCGTAGCTGCCGTCCTCTTGCAGCGCCTCGTCGTGCAGCGGCGTGTGCATGACGAGGTCCCCGGCAAGCGTGAGCTTCACGACGCTGGGCGTCGGTTCAGGCGTGGGTTCGGGCGTAGGTTCCGGCGTGGGCTCCGGGCTGGGCGTGGGCGCCTGTACGCCGGATTCCGGCGCCGGCAGCGTCACTTCCGGCTCCCCGGCCGCGCCGCAGGCGGCAAGGCCCAGCATCAGCGCGGCGCAGAGCAGCAGTGCGGCTGTGCGTTTCATCATTTTTCACCCCTCAGCTTTATGAGCTGGTCGCGCAGTATTGCGGCGTACTCGAATTCGAGCATCTTCGCCGCCTCGCGCATCTTCTTCTCGAGCTTTTCTATCTCGGCTCTGCGCTCCGACTCGGTCATCTTGATGCCGTCGCGGCGGCGTCCGGCCTTGCCCGCGTCCGTGGAGATCTCGATGACGTCGCGCACGCTTTTTATTATTGTCTGCGGAACTATGCCATGGGCCTTGTTGTAGGCGTCCTGCTTTTTGCGGCGGCGCTCCGTCTCCGTGATGGCCGCGCGCATCGAGGGCGTAACCGTATCCGCGTACATGATGACCAGGCCCTCCGCGTTTCGCGCAGCTCGGCCTATGGTCTGGATGAGGCTCGTCTCGCTGCGGAGGAAGCCCTCCTTGTCCGCGTCCAGGATGGCGACGAGCGACACCTCCGGCAGGTCCAGGCCCTCGCGCAGGAGGTTTATGCCCACCAGAACGTCGAATTCGCCGAGGCGCAGGTCGCGGATTATCTCCATGCGCTCGATGGCGCCGATATCGTGGTGCATGTAGCGGCACTTTATCCCCGCGTTCGTCAGGTAGGCGGAGAGGTCCTCGGCCATCTTCTTGGTCAGCGTGGTGACCAGAGTGCGCTGGCCCTTTTCTATCCTCGCCTTGACCTCGTCCATGAGGTCGTCTATCTGGCCCTCCACCGGGCGGACGGAGATCTCCGGGTCCAAGAGGCCCGTGGGGCGGATAATCTGCTCCGCTATCTGGCCGGAGCGCTCGCGCTCATATTCGCCCGGCGTGGCGGAGACGTACACGGCCTGGCCGATGCGCTGCTGGAACTCCTCGAACTTGAGCGGGCGGTTGTCGAAAGCCGAGGGCAGGCGGAAGCCGTAGTTCACCAGGGTCTCTTTCCGCGCCCTGTCGCCGCGGTACATCGCCCGCACCTGCGGCAGTGTGACGTGGGACTCGTCCACAAAGAGCACGAAGTCCTTCGGGAAATAGTCCAAAAGCGTCATCGGCGCGCTGCCCGGCTCCCGGCCGGAGATGATACGGCTGTAGTTCTCGATACCCGTGCAGTAGCCCAGTTCCTGTATCATCTCGATGTCGAAGCTCGTGCGCTGCTCTATCCGCTGCGCCTCCAGGTATTTGTCCTGAGACTTGAAAAACGCCACGCGCTCGTCGCACTCGCGGCGTATCTCCTTCACCGCCGCCGCCATCTTTTCCTTCGTCGTTACGTAGTGGCTGGCGGGGTATATGGCTACGTGGTTCAGTATCCTCGTCGGCGTCCCAGTGACCGGGTTTATCTCGGAGATGCGGTCTATCTCGTCCCCGAAGAACTCTATCCTTATCGCCTTGTCGTAGGCATAGACCGGGAACACCTCGACGGTGTCGCCGCGGACCCGGAACATGTTGCGGTCAAAGGCGATGTCGTTTCGCTCGTAGCGGATTTCGATGAGCTTTTTTAAAAGCTCGTCCCGCTCCTTCTGCTGGCCGGGGCGGAGCGATATGACCATGTTGGCGTAGTCAATCGGGTCGCCCAGGCCGTAGATGCATGACACGGACGAGACCACCACCACGTCCCGCCGCTCCGACAGGCTGGAGGTCGCGGAGTGGCGCAGGCGCTCTATCTCGTCGTTTATGGAGCTGTCCTTTTCGATATAGGTGTCCGTCGTGGGGATGTATGCCTCGGGCTGGTAGTAGTCGTAGTACGAGACGAAATACTCCACGGCGTTCTCCGGGAAGAACTCGCGGAACTCCGAGCAGAGCTGGGCGGCCAGGGTCTTGTTGTGCGCGAGCACCAGCGTCGGGCGCTGGATGCGCTCTATGACCTTGGCCATCGTATAGGTCTTGCCGGAACCCGTGACGCCGAGCAGGGTCTGCTCAGCTATCCCGCGCTCCAGGCCAGATGCCAGCGCGTCTATGGCCTCCGGCTGGTCCCCAGACGGAACATAGCTGCTGACTACGTGAAAATCCGGCATGATTTCTCCTTTAATATACACTGATTTTACAAGCAATTTTACCACACCGTTACAGTCTTGAAAAGCCCCCGCATTCATGTTTTGCCGCGCCCCGGGCGTTGCCTTGGCAGGTCGAGTCTTGGCCCTTGACGCAGGAGAGTATTGGTTATAAAATAATATGGTATATCGCAGTTTACCGTATAGGAGGAGCTATCCTTGAAAAACAAAGAACCCAGGGCTTACATCCCAATATACGCCTTTGCAGTGGCGTGGATCGTCTGTGCCTTTTTCATACCCATGTATACACTGGCGGGACTCGCGGGCAGTGCCGCAGTCTCCGCCGCAGCAGCGGTAGTCGCCTACTATACCGCCGGCTTCATTCTCTCTAAAAGGCCCGCCAAGGCCGAGCCGGAGCCGGAACCCGTCAAGAAAGAAGAGCCCGCCCTCAGCCCCGAGGTCCAGGCCATAATAGACGACGGCAAGCGCGCAATGAAGGAAATGGGCAGGCTCTACTCCTCCATCAAGAATAACGACGTAAGAAAACGCATAAACGAACTCATGCGCGTCTCGGATAAGATCGTCCAGGACGCCGTGGACGACCCCTCGGACGTGCCGCAGATACGCAAGTTCCTAGACTACTACCTGCCCACAACGATAAAACTGCTCAACGCCTACGACCGCATGAGCGACCAGGGCATCGAGGGCTCGAACCTGTCGAAGTCCATGTCCAGTATCGAGGACATGCTCGACACGGCGATAGACGCCTTCAAAAAGCAGCTCGATTCGCTCTTTGCCAACCAGGCGCTGGATATCGAGACGGATATCAGCGTCATGAACCAGATGCTGGCCCGCGAGGGCCTTTCGGACGACGATGCGGACACCATCATAAAGGCCGCGCGCTCCGGCAAGACGGAATAAGAAAGGACAGTTAAGATGGACGAAAACAAGGAATTCATCCCCTCCCTGACGCTCGACCCGAACGCGGCCTCCGCCGCCTCCGCCGTGCAGCTGCCGGAGGAGCCGGCCGCCCCGGTGCTGGAGGAGAAAAAGGAAGTCCCCGTTGAAAAGCTCGAACTTGAACGCCTCTCCCCCGCAGAGCAGGCCGCGGTGAAGGAATTCGCAAAGCAGATAGACGTCACAAACTCCGAGCAGGTCCTCAACTACGGCTCCGCCGCCCAGAAGAACATCGCGGACTTCTCCGACGCCGCGCTCAGCAAGGTCCGCACCAAGGACCTCGGCGAGGTGGGCGAGGAGCTCTCGGACCTGGTCGTCCAGCTCCAGGGCATGAACTTCGACGAGGAGGAGAAAAAAGGCTTCCTGGGCTTCTTCAAAAAGCAGCGTCAGAGCATCGCCGCGCTCAAGGCCCAGTACGACAAGGCCGAAGTCAACGTGGACAAGATCGCCGACCAGCTTCAAAAGCACGAGCTCACGCTCATGAAGGACATCGCCACGATGGACAAGATGTACGAGATGAATCAGCAGTACCACAAGGAGCTGACCATGTACATCATCGCCGGCAAACTCCGCTGCAAGGAGCTGCGCGAGACCGAGCTGCCCCGGCTCCAGCAGGTCGCAAAGGAGTCCGGCAAGACCGAGGACGCGCAGGCCGCGAACGACTACGCCAACATGCTCGGCCGGTTCGAGAAAAAGCTGCACGACCTGGAGCTTACGCGCATGGTGTCGGTCCAGATGTCCCCGCAGATACGCATGATACAGAATAACGATTCCGTCATGGCGGAGAAGATACGCTCCTCCATTGTGAACACCATCCCGCTCTGGAAGAGCCAGATGACCCTTGCGCTCACGCTGCACCACTCCCAGCAGGCCATGGAGGCCCAGCGCGAGGTGAACGACATGACGAACCGCCTCCTCCAGGCCAACGCCGAAAAGCTGCACCAGGGCAGCGTGGAGATAGCCAAGGAGTCCGAGCGCGGCATCGTCGATATCGAGACTCTGCAAAAGACCAACCAGGAGCTCATCAGCACGCTCGAGGAGGTCCGCCAGATCCAGGCCGAGGGCGCGAAAAAGCGCGCAGAGGCCGAGGTAGAGCTGGGCCGCATTGAGGGCGAGCTGAAGCAAAAGCTGCTTGAATTGAGGGGATGAAATGTACAAGAGATCGCTCAAACATCCAATAACCGCGCTGCTGGTTGCAATAATCACCTGCGGCTTTGCGCTGGTGCTCAACACGCAGATGAAGCTCGGCGAGGCGGTGCAGGCGGTCGAGGACGGTTTCTTCACCTCCACCCCCGGCGCGCGGAGCATCTACTCCCGCTTGCAGGAGAAGCTTGACGCCTCGAACGGGCTTTGGACCATCCTCGAGGGCGTGGACGCAGACGCGGCAGATGACCTCTCCGTCAGCCGCAGCTCCCTCCTCAGCGCTTACGAGAGCCGGGATATCGCTGCAATGTACAACGCCAACGCCGAGCTCGACAAGGCCTTCGCCGAGGCCGAGTCCGCCCTGGACGGCGCGGAGCTCAGCGAGGGCGAGCAGAAGAGCCTTGAAAGCTACGTCAGCACCTATGAGGGCGCATCGAAAATGATAGAGCAGAACAGCTACAACAGCAGTGTACTGGAATTCATGCGCTCCGTTTTCAACAAGTTCCCCGCCTCGCGGCTGGCCGCCTTTGCCGGAGTTGAACCGCCGGTGAGTTTTGAATAAATGGGAGTATGCCTTTGATGAAACGTTTTTTTGCACTTTTATTGGTCCTGCTGCTCTTGCCCGCCCTGGCGCTGGGCGCGCTCGCCGCGGACGTTCCCGAGCCGAGCGAGGACTTCTATGTCTACGACGGCGCGGGTACGCTGAGCCAGAGCACCAAGGACCTCATAATAAACGCCAGCGGCCCGCTCGAGAAATATTGCAGCGGCGCGCAGATAGTGGTCGTCACGATAGACTACCTGCCCTCGGGCTATGACTCGGAGCAGTACGCCAACCTGCTCTTCAACGAGTGGGGCGTAGGCAGCTCACAGCTCAACAACGGGCTGCTGCTCCTGCACGTCGTCATGGAGGACCGCGGCTGGCTGGCCGTCGGCGCGGGACTCACGACACAGTTCAGTACGGACTATGTGAACTCGCTCATGGACGAGTACTTCTGGCCCTACTCTGACAGCGGCGAGTATGACAAGGCGGTCGCCACGCTGTTCCCCCACCTCATAGACGAGTTCGCTCGCATATACAACACAGACCAGCTCTATGGAGGCACCGGCGGCGCAACCGGTGGGAACCAGGGCGGCGGATACTACGACGACGGGTATTATGACGGCGGATACTATGACGACGGCTGGAGTTTTGGCTCCGTCATGGCGCTGCTCTTTATCATCTTCATCTTTGTTCTGCTTATGGCCAACAGCTTTGGCCGCAGGCGTTACTACAGGAGCTACGGCGTGTGGCCCACGTTCTTTTTCTGCGGCGGACCGGGGCCGAGAGGTCCCAGAGGTCCCAGAGGCCCGCGTCCCCCGCACGGCCCAGGCCCCGGCGGCGGAGGTTTCCGAGGCGGCGGCTTCGGCGGCGGAGGTTTCCGAGGCGGCGGCTTCGGCGGCGGCGGCTTCGGCGGAGGCGGCTTCTCCGGCGGCGGTGGCGGCGGAAGAAGATAAGCATAACGGCAAATCAAAACCCGGGAGGGCCTGAGCCCTCCCGGGTCTGTTCTTTTTTATCTTGCGCTTACGCCACAGTCAGGTAGCGGACGAAGAACGTCGCAGCCTGCGCGCGCGTCGTATCCGCCTTCGGGGCCAGCGCCATGTTCTCGTCGCCCTCGATTATGCCGTTCTGCACCGCCCACAGCATCGCATTGTTAGCCCACTCGCTGATGTCGCCTGTGTCTATGTAGTTCCCTATGTAGCCCGTCATCACCTCGGAGCCATTCAGTCGCCACAGCATCGTCACCAGCTGCTCGCGAGTCACGTTCCCCATCGGGTCCTCGCCGTCCGATACGCCCTTAGTTACGGCCCACTCCTGGGCCTTCGCGTACCAGGTGGCTCCGCCCTCGGTCTCAACGCCGCTCGCACGGGCCAGTATCGTCCAGATCATTGCGCGCGTCAGAGGCGCGTTGGGCGCAAACTCCGTGTCAGTAACGCCGTTCATAAGGCCAGCATCGTAGGCCGCCTTCACCGTCTCGTAGTACCACGCGTTCACGCTCACGTCCACAAACGGCAGGGCGCTCGGCTCGACGGGCTCGTCCGGGCCGGAGGGCTCACCCGGCTCAATGTCGGGAAGCACGCTCCACACAGCGGTAAAGGTCAGGTCACTGTTCACGACCACGGTCTCCCCGGCCTCATGCGTATGCCCGTCAGAGCATTTCCAGCCCATGAAGATATAGCCGTTCTTGCTGGGCGCCGCGGGAAGCACAAGGACGCTGTCCTTTGCGATATCTTTGACCTCTTCGCTCATGCCGTTGCCGTAGACGATGGTCACTTTATAGTACGTGGTGGGCGCGTCGTCGCCGATGTAGCTGATTACCGCGCCGGGCTCCGCCTCAGCCAGCGCCTCATCGACGGTCTTGTAGTAGCTGTAAACGCCGCCGTTGTTCAGCTCATACACCAGCCCCGGGGCAAGGAAGTCCTTGATGGGAAGGGTTTTAGTCGCGGGGGTGTGATTAGCATTTTTAAGCGTAACCACGTTGCTGCCGAAGGAGCCGCCGTTTATGACGAGCTCGGCACTGTACTCAGGTGCAGTTGCCGACGCATTTGCATAGTACTCGTGCACTACAACATCATCATAATAACCGCCCTCGACGGTGCAGACCCCGGAAGCGCTTATCTCAAGCTGGTCAAGGTCAGCGTCCTGAATAGCTACATCGGCCGGAGTGCTGTAAAAGCCTATGCGGAGCCTGTCGCCCTCTACATATTTCAGGTTGAAATCGCTGCCCAGAAGGTTCAGGAAGTCGCAGTTGTCCTCAATGACAATGCTGCCGGTGAAGCTGTGCTTATTAGAATAGAGGCTGCGCCCGCCATCATACGGAGTGTAAATCACCGCATCCTCGGCGCTGTCTACCTGAAGATGTGTTTGCGCTTTTGTGGTGGAGTTCAAGCCCTCGGTCACGCTTGCGTAGTAGCTGCCGCTAGAACTGCTGCTCGTTGCGACCGCACCCGCTTCCACTGCCTCTTTCAAACTCATCTTGGACACTTTGAACGTTCCGCCACTCTGCTCCGTGACCTTGTACCAGGGCGCAAGCCAGTCGGCAGCGGGCTTTGTCGAAAAGGTGCCGCCGGTTATGGACACTGTGCCGCCCGCATTGTTTGTGATCTTGTTCAGGTCGTAGGTGGCGCCGCCGGTTATGAGAAGAGTGCCGTTATTCTCAACCTCATAGGCCGTAGCGCTGTCTTTGTAAAGGTCCAGCACCCCGTAATTTATAATTGTGGAAGTTTTGGGGACCTCAGCGTCGTAAACGGTCAGCTCGCCATAGTTAGTGAGTGTGCCAATGTTATGGCCGTAGGGGTAGAAATTGATCTCTTTCCCCGCCGGTATCGTGGCGGTCTGGTCCGGCGCGTCGACCATAAGACGTACATATTTTTCAGTCTTATCTATCGCTTCCTGTAAGGTGGAATAATAGTTGGGGCCTTCTGCCTTGTCATAGGCCACAGGCTGGTAATCGTCCGTCACGGCATCCGGCGTGGAGCGGGCGGGGAACAAATGGCTGTTTCCTATGTCGGACACTTCGGCTGAGGAAACGTCGTCAAAATAGTTGCCTCTGAGATTTACTACTTTTGCATTATCATTTACATACCATGCGCCAATAGAGCAGACATTATCGCTCTTGTTTGCCGAAGCAAAGAACTGGTTATCTGTAATAACCATGTCAACAGCCTTGCCAAAAATACTATAAGCGCTCTGAATGTGAACATAGCGCAGCTGAGTGTCAGTCGTATTAGTATGCTTAAACACGTTGTCGGTTATCTTGATGCTGGAGCCTTCTTTTGGCGTTATCTGGATGGCGTCCCAGTCGATGTTGTCGAAAGTGCAGCCGGTGATGACTGCCTTGCCGGTCAGGTCGGAGGCGTAGATGGCGCTCTGGTTGCCGGTCTTGCTCTCCCAGCCGTAATGTTCGCAGGTATCCGCATCCACCACTACTTTGTTGTGGATGTTCTCGAACTTGACGTTTTTCACCGTACCGCCGGCGGCGTTTATAAGCACGCCTATATGGCCGCTGATGGTGTGGTCGGCGCCGTCCAGCGTCACGCCCTCATTGAGACTGTAGTTGATGCCGCCTGTGTAGCCTACGGCGGTTATGCTGTTGTCGATGTCCTTGAGCAGCGTGACGGTTTGGCCGCTGTGCGCATTACTCAGGGCCTTGGTCAGCGTGGCGTACTTCGTGCCGTCTATTTCCGCCTCGTAGTCCTCAGCCGCTGCGCCTACTGTCATCAGTGTTGCCGCCATGAGAACGGCCAACAGCAGGGCAAGTACTGTCCTCTTCATGTTTTTTCTCCTCTCTTTTTTCCAAGTGTTATCGTCTTTTCTTTCGAGAAAAGACGGCGCCGGGTACCCGGCGGGAAATTGGGAATTAACTCCTTTTATTATATCCGCCTGTTATTCAAGTGTCAACCGATAATATTCAGCTTTGCCTTATATCTCCCCGGTCTTTCAGCTCCGCGACCATCTCCGAATACATCTTTTCGTCTATCCTGTACTTCGCCCGGTAGATGAAGTAGCCCACGATTATCAGTATAAGCGGGATGACCAGCATGGAAACTTTGAGCGTCATCTGGCCTGCGGCGTCTATCGCCTCCGCCGCCGTGTCTCCTGTCTTTATGCCGCAGACGACCAGCGTCACGCTGATGATGCCCGTCGAGAGCGCGCCGCCTATCTTGTTGATGAGCGGCTGGATGGAAAAAGTGATGCTGTCGTTCCGCTTGCCCAGCTTCCACTGACCGTATTCGATGGTGTCCGCGAGGAACATCAGCATCAGCAGCTGGATGAACGCCTGGCCCACAAACACGATGACGCCCGCCGCCGCGATCAGATATATGCTCGCCTCGGCAAAGAAGAACACCACATAGCCCGCCGTCAGCAACGCCGTGGCAAAGGTATAGAGCTGCCTGCGGCTGTGCTTCTTCGAGAACGCCGGGAACACCGCCAGCGCCGCGAGCTGCGACACGCCGACCACCGCCGCCAATATCGCGTACATGCCCTTGTCGCCAAAGATGTACTGCATATAGTACATGGCAAAGCCAGTCGTCGTGCAGTAACCCACCATGAACAGAGCCATGGAGAGCGTCGTCCACATGAGCTGGTCGTTCTTGAAGAGCACGGAGAACATCTGCCGGAGGCTCGTACCCTCCTCCTGCTTGAAGCGGGTCCGGTCCTCCTTCACGCCGAAGAGCGTGAAGCACTGGAAGCCCAGCATCGCCACCGTCACGGCCACAGCCACGATGAACCAGCCGTGCGGCGTGTTGCCCATGGCCGTCGTCACCGGCTCCCAGGCCACCATGATGGCAAACATGCCCACGTTCGCGCATATCCTGGCAAACGCGCCCATGTTCTCGCGCTTCTTCTGATCCATGGAGAGCGAGGGAAGCATGGACCAGTAGGCGATGTCGTTCACGCCGTAGGTGATGTCCCAAAGTATGTACGCCAGGCCGAACACGACCGCAAACCAGTAGTTCGTCAGCCCGAAGTCCGCGAACAGGATGAGGAAGAACACGCTGCTCGTCACCGCGCCTATGAGCATGGGCGGTTTGTACTTTCCCCATGGGCTCCGAATGTTGTCTATGACCAGGCCTGTGATGGGGTCGTTGAGCGCGTCGAGTATCCTCAGCACCGTCAGCACCATGCTCGCCGCCGCGAACACGCCCACAGGCAGGCTCAGCACGTTCGACAGGTAGTACAAGAGCGCGTTCGATTCAAAGGCATAGAACATATCCCGGCCGACTGTGCCGAGGCCGAAGAAATATTTGTTCCGCTTTTCCAGCTTTGTCACCTTTATTTACTCCTCTCGGCGTAGATCTCCACGATGCGGCGGATTATTGCCACGCATTTGTCCATGCCCTCTACCGTGACGTGCTCGTAAGGGCCGTGGAATGCGTAGCCGCCCGTACCCAGGTTCGGGCAGGGCAGGCCCTCCCAGGAGAGCTGCGCGCCGTCCGTGCCGCCCCTTATCGGTTGGCGGAGCGGCTTCACGCCGCACTCCTCCGCGGCTTTCACCGCGTTCTCGACCAGGTGAATGTGGTCCGGGCGTATCTTCTCCGCCATGTTGCGGTACTGCTCCCGGAAGGACACGCTGACAGTCCCCTCGCCGTAGCGCGCGTTCAGCGTCTTGGCGATGTGCTCCATCATCTCGCGGCGCATCTCCAGCTTCTTCCCGTCGTGGTCGCGCAGGATGTAGCGCAGCTCCGCGCGCTCCGCCGTCCCCGCTATCGCCGTGAGGTGGAAAAAGCCCTCGTAGCCCTCGGTATAACGCGGTGTCTCGCAGTTGGGCAGCAGCGCGTTGAACTCCGTCGCTACCTGGCCCGCGTTCACCATCACGTTCTTCGCGCTGCCCGGGTGGACGTTCACGCCGATGATGTGGACCACAGCCGCGCAGGCGTTGAAGTTCTCAAACACGACCTCGCCCTCCGGGCCGCCGTCCAGCGTATAGGCATAGTCCGCGCCCAGCTTGGGGATGTCGAAGTTCGCCGTGCCGCAGCCGACCTCCTCGTCCGGAGTGAAGCACACGGCTATACGCCCGTGCGGCGCGCCGTCCTTCTGCAGCTCCTCCAGGAGAGTCATGATCTCCGCGATGCCCGCCTTGTCGTCCGCGCCCAGCAGCGTGTCCCCGCTCGTCGTGATGAGCGTCCTGCCCTTCAGCCCCGGCAGGTGCGGAAAGCGCTTCACGCTCAGGGTCCGGCCCGCGCCCAGTTCCACGTCGCCGCCGTCATAATTTTCGATGATGCGGGGCTTGACGTTTTCCCCGGAAAAGTCCGGCGAGGTGTCCATGTGCGCGATGAAACCCAGGCAGGGCGCCGATTCGCGGCCCGGCGTGGCCGGAAGGTGGCCGTAGACATAGCAGGTGTCGGTCAGCTCCGCGTCCGCAACGCCGAGCTCGCGCAGCTCCTCAACCAGCATCCGGGCCAGGTCGAACTGGCGCTGCGTGGACGGCGATACGCCTATCCCCTCCTCGCTCGCCGTGCTCACCTTTGCATAGTTTATAAGCCTTTCGTATGCCTTCATTTTGCTTTTCCCACCCTTGTAATGAGATATATTTCCGAACCGAAGTCCCCCGGCAGTCTGAGGGCCTTGTCATAGCCCGTGCCGGAGAAGAGGTTTTGCAGCCTTATCCCGTCCAGGAGCGCCGCGCCGGAGGCCCTGTACTTTTCCGCAGCCTGGCGCAGTCCCGCGAGCCTGTCCGCCCTGCGCATTATTGCTCCGTCCGCGCGCAGCTTCAGCGGCAGCGCGTGCTTTATTAGCGCGCCGAAGTCCGAGATGCGCAGGAGCGGAGGCAGGCTCCCGACCTCGTAGAGCGCGTCCCGCTCCAGGCCCGCCGCCGGAAGCTTCTCAAAGGCCGGCGCGGCGTGGACCAGGCAGCGGAAATGCCCCGTCACCGCCTCCGCCCCGTCCCGCGCGACGCAGGAGAATGCCTCCCGGCCCTCCGGCAGCGTGAAGCGGTAGAAGCGGCCGTATTGGAGAGTCATCCTGTGTTTTTTGTAAAACTCCACCTGCCGCTTCGCCTCGCGCAGTTCCGCAGGCGTAAGCTCGCGCAGGTCCAGCTCGTAACCCAGGCAACCGAAGCAGGACACCGCAAAGCGCGTCCCGAAGGGCGTGCGCCTGAGCGTCTGCGAATGCGGTGAGGCCGAGACGTGCGCGCCCATCGCGGAGAGCGGGTATAGGTACGACAGCCCCTTCTGTATGTCCAGGCGCTCGATGGGGTCCGTGTCGTCCGAACACCAGATCTGCGGTGAAAAGCAGAGCATCCCCAGGTCGAAGCGGTTGCCGCCCGAGGAACAGCTCTCGAGCAGGATGTCCGGCCGCGCGTCGAAGATCCGGTGCAGCACCTCGTACAGGCCGAGTATATATCTGTGCGCAAAGGCCCCGCTCACTCCCGCGAGGTGGCGGTTCATGTCCCACTTCACATAGCTCACGCGCGCCGAGTCCAGCACCCCGCCCACGGAGTCCACGATGTAGTCCCGCACCTCCGGCCGCGTGAGGTCGAGCAGCAGCTCGTTCCGGCAGAACGCGGGCTCGCGGCCAGGCTCTGTTATCGCCCAGTCCGGGTGCGCGGCATAGAGCCGGCTCTTGGGATTTACCGCCTCCGGCTCGAACCAGATGCCGAAGTCCAGACCCAGCGCCGTCACGTCCCGCGCCAGTCCCGCGACCCCTTCCGGCAGCTTCTTCGTATCCGGCTCGTAGTCGCCGAGGCCGCCCGTGTCGTCGTCCCGGCCGGCGAACCAGCCGTCGTCCATGACGAAGAGTTCCGCGCCTATGGCCTTCGCCCGTTTCGCCAGCGAGAGCAGACGCTTCGCGTCGAAGTCGAACATGAAGCCCTCCCAGGCGTTCACCAGTACGGGTCTGCCCCGCCCGGCCCAGCGGCCCCGGACGATGCGGCGGTTCACAAAGTCGTGCATCGCCCGACTCATACCGCCGAAGCCATCTGCCGAAAAGCACATCACCGCCTCCGGCGTCTCAAAGCTCTCGCCGCCCTCGAGCCTCCACTCGAACCGGTCCGGGCTGATGCCGCACATGACGCGCACCGAGCCGTGCTCGTCTCCCGAAACGCAGCTCATGTGCCCGCCGCTGTATACAAGGTTGAAGCCCCAGACCCGGCCGCGCTGCTCGTCCGCCCCGCGCTCGCTCAGGATGAAACCCGGATTCGCCCTGTTCGAGGAAAAGCCCGTCCGGCTCTCGTTTATCAGCGTACCCTCCACCGCGCGGTCCTGCCTGTGCGCCTCGCATATCCAGCCGCCGGTGAAGGTAGTCATCACCAGCTCGCGCTCGGCCAGGTCCAGGCTCAGGCTCATGAGCTTCTTGAGGTTTACATAACCTCTGAGACAGCGCAGCTCCGCGCGCCGTGTGATGACGTCCTCGGCAGGATAGGTCGTGTAAAACAGCCTCAGCTCGAGCTCCGCCGCCGCGTCGCGCAGGGTCACGACGAGCGTCATGTCCCCGCCGTATGCCGTGGGCAGGCCGCAGGTCATGGGCGCGGAGCCCTCCCGCAGCTCGTGGTTTACATAACAAAAATCCGTCGTCCAGGAGCCGCTCTCCGAGACCAGTTCCACGGGCGAGGGGCGGTAGTCCCCCCTGCCGGAGCCGGACCACTCCATGGGCAGCACATCCAGGCAGTCCGCCGCGCCCCCGCCCGGGTAGAGCACCGAGTCGCCGTAGGGCAGGACGCGCTTGAGGCTGAGCGCCCCGGCGTCCGCATCGCAGACGCGCGCCCCGTAGTGCAGGTGCTCGAGCTGGCCCTGCGGCGTCACGCGGAACATGTATGAGCCGTGCTCCGTCCGGAGGTGGAACAACCCCTTATTGTACGTTATAGACCTGTGGCGCGACATATTCATCGTACATCTCCTGCGTTACACCGCCGTTTTTTATCATTTTGGCATAGAACTCCCCGCTGCGCTTAACAGCACGCTCCTGAGTCCCAAAGTCCGTATGCACCAGACCGAAGCGCGCCGTGTTGCCCTCTATCCACTCAAAATTGTCGCAGAAGCACCAGTGGTAATACCGTTCCACCGGCGCGGGGCATCCTGCCGCGGCCTTGACGTGCTCGCAGATGTAGCGGCAGCGGAAAGCGTCGTCCAGGTCGCAGGTGCCGTTTTCAGTTATGTAAACCGGCGCACTGTATTCCTTCCACATTGAGACGCAGAGCTCCGCGAGACCTTCGGGGTATATCTCCCAGCCGAGGTCGTTGCGCGGAGAGTTCTTGCGCACGCCGTCCACGAGACCGGAGCAGGTGGAGCGGGTGTAGTAGTTTATTGCGATGTAGTCGTAGAACCTGCCCCGTCCGGAGGGGCCGCGCATCATGGCGCGGGTCATGGCGGTCTGGAACAGGAATTCAGCCGTCTTTGCCGCGGCCCTGTGCGCGGGGTTCTTCGGGTCCTCGGGCGCGAACACGCGCAGGTGGTTCGCAAAGCTGACGCGCGCGTCGGGGACGAGGCGGTGTATGAGTTCATAGGCCTCGATATGGCAGGGCGTGAGCGCGGCCATGACGCGCAGGGCCGCGGGTATCGAGCGCTGACCCGGCGGCCAGTCGCCGCTCATGTAGCCGTTCACGGCGTAGACGTTCGGCTCGTTCAGCGTTATCCAGCAGTCCACATACGGCGCGAGCCTCGGGACGATATATTCAACGTACTCAAGAAAGGCCAGCTTCGCCCCGCGCGCGAGAAAGCCGCCCGAGCGCTCAAACCACAGGGGGTTCGAGAAATGCCAGAGCGTGACCATGGGCTTTATGCCGCGCTCGCCGAGGTATTTGAGCTCCTCGACATAGTGCTGCACGGCGCTCTCGTCGAACACGCCGCGCTCGGGCTCTATGCGGCTCCACTCGAGGCCCAGGCGCGCGCATTGCAGGCCCATTGCGGCCATCAGCTCCGCGTCCTCCTGCCAGTGCTCCCAGTGCATGGTGGCGACGGAGGGGTCCGAGCCGTCCTTGATATTCCCGCGCCGGTACCAGTCGTACCAGTTGTTGTTCCTGTCGCCGCCCTCGACCTGCGTGGCCGCGCTGGACGCGCCCAGCAGCATGCCGCCGAGCGAAAAAGTGTCTCCCATAGCGCACCTCCTGTTTTAGCAATAATAGCACATTTCGGCAGGATACAAAAGACAAATAATAAAACCGCGCGCGCAAAAAAGCCTCCCCTTTGCAAAAGGGAGGCTTTGTCTCATTTAATCCACATGAGCAGCAGCGTGGTCACCGCCACAAAGATAACTGCGGCTGTGAATATAAAGAATATGTATCTCGCTCTTATCTCTCTCGGGTCGAAGCCCCGGTCCAGCTCGCCTGCTTCCAGCCGCTTTGCCGTTCTGTTCGTGCGCACGGCAGAATATATCAGGCAGCCTAGAAGCAGAGGCACACATATGAGCAGCGGCAGCGTCAGCGCTACGCTCGTGTTTTCGAGCAGTTCCCAGCCGAAGTCCGCGTACTTCTGCCGTTCTTCCTTGAATCCAGCATCCGTATCCGTCCGCCGTACAGAAGCGGTAGCGCGTATCTCGCGGCGCGCCGTCCTCGAGCACAGCAAACTGACCCTTGAACCTCACCAGTCTCAGCCCGCGCCGCTCCATCTCCTCGCACCAGCCCTCAACGCGGTCAAACTCCCATCGCGTGTACGGGCAAAGCACCGTTTTCCGCATGGACATCCCCCCTTCTATCTGCGTCCTCCACGCATTGCCGCAGTCTTGCCAGCTCCGCCTCGTAACGTTCCCGGCCCAGCTCTGTCATGTCATACGTCCTCCGACGGCCCTCAGTCTCCGTCTCAACGATCAGCCCGGCCTTCTGGAAGCTGCCCAGTATCGTATACAGCGTCCCCGGACCTATTCTCACCCGGCCGCAGCTGTGCTGCGATATCCAGGCCGCTATCTCCGTGCCGCACTTCGCGCCGCCAGTCAGCGCCATAAGAATATAAAACATCGGCTCAGTAAGCGCCTCCAGCGCCCTTCTAGGCATCGCCGCACCTCCCAAATATCGTTTTTCGATATCGTATATCGATATTGTAATACAGCGCTCGGCCTTTGTCAAGGGAGGCATTGACAGTCTTGGATAGTGAGGTTATCATATTTTCAAAAAGCGGAAGCGGGGTATTGGTAATGAACTGGGCGGCGTTTTGCTCATATGTGCTCTTGACGGCTATAACGCCTGGGCCAAACACGATCATGTCGATGTCGAATGCGGCAAAGTACGGCTTCAAAAAGGCATTCCCGTTCAACGTAGGCGTATTGCTGGGCTTCTTGGTAGTCATGGGTCTGTGCGCGGCGTTTTCGTCGCTGCTGTATGAGTTCATACCCGCGGTGAAGCCCTACATGCTGGTCCTGGGCGCGGCGTACATACTCTGGCTGGCCTGGGGCATCTGGCGCGACAAGCCGCATGCGCAGAAGAAGAGCCGCTTCACGCGGACGAACACCATCGCTGCCGGCGCGGCGCTGCAGTTTGTGAACGTGAAGGTCATACTCTACGGCATAACCTCGCTCAGCTCGTTCGTCCTGCCGCACTATGACAGCGTGGCCGTGCTGGCGCTCTTCTGCGTCATACTGTCTGTGACGGGCTTTCTGTGTACCCTGCTATGGGCGCTTTTCGGCGCAGTGTTTGAGCGGTTTTTCAAGAACTACGCCAAGATCGTTAACGCGGTGATGGCGCTGCTGCTGGTCTACTGCGCCGTTACCATGCTCCTGGAGCTGCGCGCTTGAGCTTTCAGACTATAAATTTGCAAAGGAGATGTCATCAATGGCCAAGAAGAAAATGACCGTACTCGATTTCAAGAAGTTTAAGCAGGAGGGGCGCAAGTTCACCTATGTAACGGCCTATGACTACACGATGGCCTCCATCATCAACGAGAGCGAGACCGAGGTCATCCTCGTGGGCGACTCGCTGGGCATGGTTATGCTCGGCTACAGCACCACAGTCGGCGTTACGCTCGACGACATGATACACCACATCCGCCCGGTGGTGAAGGGCGCGCCGGACACCTTCGTAGTGGGCGACATGCCCTTCGGCAGCTATCAGGAGAGCCCGGAGCAGGCCATACGCAGCGCCTGCCGGATACTCATGGAGACAAACTGCGACTGCGTCAAACTCGAGGGCGGACGCAGCATGGCGGAAACCATCCGCCGCATGGTCGATGTAGGTATCCCCGTCATGGGCCACATCGGCCTGACACCGCAGAGCGCTACCAGCTTCGGCGGCTTCAAGGTACAGGGCGGCACACCCGAGGCGGCGGCCAAGCTCGTTGAGGACGCAAAGACCCTCGAGGCCGCGGGCGTCTTTTCCATAGTGGTCGAGTGTGTACCCAACGGCGTGGCCAAGGCCATCACCGAAGCCGTAAGCGTCCCCATTCTCGGCATCGGCGCCGGTCCCTATGTTGATTGTCAGGTGCTTATTACCCAGGACATGCTCGATATGTACGGCGACTTCAAACCCAAGTTCGTCAAGCACTTTGCCCATGTGCGCCGCGACATGGTCGAGGGCCTCAACACCTTCCACCGGGAGACGCTGGAAGGCAGCTTCCCCACGCCGGAATACTGCTTCAACAAGGTCGTCGAGGGCTTCGAGGTCTGACTGCGTCTGTAATTTAGGACATACAAGGCCGCTCCAGGCGCATGGCTTATCCCCGAATTTTCTGGATCAGCGCCTTGGCCTCGTCCTTTTTCAAAACCTTGCCGTAGGACACAACCCTGCCGTCAACCACCAGCGCCGGGGTCGTCATCACACCATAAGCGGCGATCTGCGCAAAATCCGTCACATGGTCGATCTCAGCGGCCATGCCCAGTTCTGCCAACGCCTCACGGACCGCATGCTCCAAAGCATTGCATTTGGAGCAGCCGGAGCCGAGTACTTTTATGCCGGCGGAAGTCTTGCCGGCTTCCGCCCTGGCCATTGTCTCTGGTGTGCAGCTGCCCCCGCAGCAGCAGGATGTCGTTTTCTCTTTTTTGCTGAAAAGTCCCATACTTCTAACCTCCAAATTAAATAAAAATGAATTGGAACGCATTGAACAAATAGCCTACCACGATGATGCCGGCTGTGCATACGCCGATAAACAAAGCCAGCAGTTTCGGCTTTACGGCCTTGCGCAGCATAATGATGGAGGGCAAACTCAGCGTTGTGACTGCCATCATGAAGGCCAGTATCGTGCCAAGCTGTGCGCCTTTTGCCAGCAGCGCCTCAGCCACCGGAATAGTGCCGAATATATCCGCATACATAGGAACGCCCACCAGCGTTGCCAGGATCACCCCGAAGGGATTGCTGCTGCCCAGGACCGACTCTATCCAACTTTCCGGTATCCAGTTGTGGATTATTGCACCAATTCCCACGCCTATAAGAATATAGGGGAAAACCTTTTTGAATGTTGAAAAGACCTGCTCTTTTGCATACTTCAAACGCTCCGTCCTGGTCAGGGTGGGAGATTCAATATCTACGCTCCCGGCGGAAAGGATGAAGCTCTCCACGTACTTCTCCATGTGCAGCTTTTCAATGACCGTGCCTCCCACAACAGCAATAGCCAATCCAACCAGCACATAGATAACCGCGACTTTCGCTCCAAATATACTCATCAGCAACACGAGGCTCCCAAGGTCCACCATTGGTGAGGAGATCAAAAAAGAAAAAGTCACACCCAGGGGAAGTCCCGCGCTGGTGAAGCCGATAAACAGCGGAATGGATGAACAGGAGCAGAACGGCGTCACCGTCCCCAGCAGGGCAGAGATTGTGTTTGCCCCGACGCCATGAAAACGACCCAAAATCTTCTTGCTGCGCTCAGGCGGAAAGTAGCTTTGGATATAGGAAATGACAAATATCAGAAAGCACAGCAAAACAGTTATCTTGAGCGCGTCATAGACAAAAAATTGAACGCTGCCGCCAAGCCGTCCACCCGTGTCCAAGCCCAACTTAGAAAGGCCGCTGCCTATAAGCCCATTCAGCCATTTCATCCCCAGCACCTGGTCTTGTATGAATTGCCATATGCCCATGATGGAAACCTCGCTTTGCTCAAAATTAACAACATATCAAAAATTTTTGATATTTCAGTTCAAGATAAACGCCATCAATATATGATGGCGTTTATCTGCCGCAGGAAGGACAGCTGTCGTCTTGTTCTGTATTTGGTGTAAGAATGGCCCGCAATCTTTCCAGCGCCCATTCCCCGCCAGGCGCACTAAGGCGGTAATGCGTCCATTTTCCCTCCTGCCGGCTGGTCACGATGCCGGAATCGCACAGGATCTTCATGTGATAGGACAGACCGGATTGAGTCAGATCCATCGGTTCCTGCAAGACGCAGGCGCATTTCTCGCCGCTGCGCAATTGCTCCAAAATGGCAAGGCGCTTCGGGTCACACAGTGCCTTGAACACCTTGGCGTCCTCTTGGTGTGTCCCCATTCGCTCACCTCACATCAAAATATTTTGATGTATTTAGTATATGCTGCAAAGCTTCGTTTGTCAATACCAAATCCAGCCTCACAGTTCAATGTTTATCTCATACTTATCGTCGATAAGCACATAATTTACATTGTGCTCTTGTGCAAGCTCCAAAAACCGTACATTATCTCTAAGCAGGGTCTCCATGGTGCAGCTGTCGTCATCAAGACGCTTTTCTATCACATTCGAGCAGCCCTTTATATCTGAATAATGGTTTATTATGTAATCGCGGCTCATGGCGAGACTGTAGTATCTGATGTGTTCAAGGTATTTGCTTTCAAAGTCCTTCTGCCAGTCAAACGGGATGTAGCAGCCTTCGATAATTAGACTTTGCCCGTTTTCGACGACTGTTTTTATCATCTCTCTAACGATGGGCCACAAATAATTCGTGAGCGCATCGTCATCTTCTGGCGTCAGCACGGTACGGCCGCTGCGTATGAGCCCCATCTTCAAGTGGTCTATTGAAAAATAAGGAATCTTATATTTTTCCAGCAGCCTCTGTGCCAGCGCAGTCTTACCGGTGTGTGATGCGCCTGTTATTAAGACAATCATGGTTCATCCACCTTTTCAAAACCGCTCAAATCAAGACGTGCAAAATTGTTATCGGACCCGTCTTCCCAGTCACCCAAACGCCGCAGCTCTTCCCCGAACTGCTTTGAGAGGATATGCGCGTAGCACATTCTTTCGTGGGTCACTGTTCCTAAAAACAACTCATCTCCCTTGAAAAAGCACAGGTCCATCAGTTTTGCAAACTGTTTCCCGGAGATCGTCAGTTCAACATTCGTGCCATTTTCGTTCCATTCTACACTCTTAAAGCGCCAAACAGGATTCATTGGAGAAGCCCCTCTCTATCATTTAGTCAAAGTATACCATGCCGTCCGCGCAGCGCTCCCTCTCGAAATTGCAGCTCGCCGGGATGAGGCAGCGGCGCAGCTGCGCGCTCTCGCGGAAAAGCCGCTTCTCCCCCGCCGTCTCGCTCCTCGCGCTTATGACGAGGCCACCGCCGTGTCCGAGGGAAAGACCTCGCCGGTCTTGACTGCCTCTCCTGCGCTCTCAGCCTTGCCTCTCGCCTCGGCTTTCAGCTCTGCCAGCTCTTCCATGGTCGTTCTCCGGCTCCGCATAGTATCTTCCGCACATCAGCTCTCCCGCCTTTCAGGCACGGACACTCTCCCAGTTCTATACTGTTATTATACCTCACCTCAACCCGCTTTGAAATACCCCTCTGAATGTACCTCCGGGCTAATACTCCACAGCGTGAGGACGTTCACGAACACGGCCCGGCCTATGCTCGCCGAGCTACTGTGTACCAGTGATGTCACACCAGGCTTTGTCATGGCTGGAGAGTGCGGTGCCGGGTACTTCTATCGATATAACCAAGGCACCTCGCAGTTCTCGACACAAAACGTTTGCTGGCTCAAAGTCTAAGTATCCGAAGAATGTGCATTACCAGGCCATGCCGGCAAGCGTTTTGCGGAAGTATACGGACACGAACGTTGCTTGCACGATCATGTATTTAACTTCGATTTGGACATGGCAAGCTGGGCGAATAGGTCCCCACTTTTCTGTTTTGCCTTGTCGGGTCAACGCCCCAAGCCCCTTGATGCGAAAGATCTCCCGGCTTTGTGGCCGGGAGATCTTTCAGGGCAGTTCAACGGTTACGTCAAGGACGCACTTAGAGGTAGTTTAGAAAGGTGACATTGGCTATTAAACCATTATTTTATCGCTCTTCGCCCTGTTGCATTTCTAGCACAATGTCTGTAAATTCTCTTCTGCGGTCCGACCTCCCTTTGATACCGGTATTATGTGGTCTATCTCAAGCAGGAGGTTCGGTTCTATATATGTCGTATTGGGCTATTTCCACAATTTTTACAGTCTGCCCCGTACAGGCTACTCCAACTAGTGGATGTAGCCAATTTGTAGCCGTTGAAAACGACAAAATCCCCGAAATGCCTGTATTTTCAGGCATTTCGGGGATTTGGAAGGTGCTAAATTATTATTCCCACTCGATGGTTGCGGGGGGCTTGGGGCTCATGTCGTAGAGGACGCGGTTGACGTTGGGGACCTCGGCGAGGATGCGGTCTGTTATCTTCAGGAGCAGCGGCCAATCGGGAGTTGCTACCGTTGCCGTCATCGCGTCTACCGTGTTTACAGCACGAATCACCACCGGCCAGGCGTCTACGCGCTTGCCGTCGCGCACACCCGTGCTCGTTATCGGCGGGACTACCGTGAAGTACTGCCACACCTTGCCCGCAAGGCCTGCCTTGTCAAACTCTTCGCGCAGTATCGCGTCGCTCTCGCGCACCGCCTCCAGCCTGTCCCTCGTTATCGCGCCCACGCAGCGGACGCCCAGGCCAGGCCCCGGAAACGGCTGACGGTACACCATGCTGTCCGGCAGGCCCAGAGCCTTGCCGACTACGCGCACCTCGTCCTTGAACAGGAACTTCACCGGCTCCACCAGCTCGAACTGCAGGTCCTCCGGCAGGCCGCCCACGTTGTGGTGGCTCTTTACCGGGCCGGACTCAATAATATCGGGATATATCGTGCCCTGCGCCAGGAAGCCGATGCCCTTGAGCTTGCGCGCCTCCTCCTCGAACACCCGGATGAACTCCGCGCCTATCACCTTGCGCTTCGTCTCAGGGTCGGCCACGCCGGCCAGCTTGTCCAGGAAACGGTCCACCGCGTCCACATAGGTCAGGTTCGCGCCCAGCTGGTTTCTGAACACCTCGATGACCTGCTCCGATTCGCCCTTGCGCATCAGGCCGTGATTTACGTGCACGCACTCGAGCTGCTTGCCGACTGCCTTGATGAGCAGCGCCGCCACCACCGAAGAGTCCACGCCGCCCGACAGCGCGAGCAGTACCTTGCCCTCGCCTATCTGCGCGCGCAGCGCCTCTACCTGCTCCGCAATGAACTTTTCCGCCAGTTCAGGCGTCGTGATCCGCTCCATTTCCGGCCTTTTGTTCCCTTCCATACTTATAACAGCCTCCAATACAGGTAAAAATATATGCGGGGAGTGATTGCTTGGCTATAATTATTATCCGAACGCTCGTCGTATATTTCGCGCTCGTGGTGTCGATGCGCCTTATGGGCAAACGTCAGCTCAGCGAGCTGGAGCTGCCTGAGCTCGCCATTGCCGTTCTCATTGCAGATCTAGCCGCCCACCCGCTGCAGGACATAGGCATCCCGCTCATGAACGGGCTTCTGCCCATTGTCGTCCTCTGCTGCTGCGAGCTGCTCATCTCCGGCGCGGCGCTGCGTCATGCCGGACTTCGCACTCTGCTCTTCGGGCGCCCGAGCTTTCTCATTCGACGCGGCAAAATTGACCAGAAGGAAATGCGGCGCTGCCGCCTGAACCTAGAAGAGCTCTACGAAGAGCTTCGCGCCCAAAACGTCACCGATGCCGCCCAGGTGGAATACGCCGTGCTCGAGACCGACGGGACTCTCAGCGTCATCCTCTACCCGGAGTTCCGGCCGGCAACTGTCCGCGACCTGGGCCTGACGCCCAGGGACACGGGCTATCCCGTCATCGTAATAAACGACGGCAAGCTCATGCGCGAAAACCTCCGTCTAACTGGGCGCGACGAGGCCTGGCTGAGAAAGGAACTCAAAAAGCGCGGCGCCTCCGGACCCGGCGATGTCTATCTGCTCATGCTTGACAGCGCGGGCGGGATATACTACGCGCCAAAGGAGGTCTTTTGATGAAGCGCGAGCTTTTTGCCGGCGCTGTATTGCTCCTGCTCGCCATCGGCAGCTGGATTAACCTGAACTACCTGCGCGATTTCACCGGCGGACTGACCGAAACGCTCGAACTCTCCCGCGCATACTGCGAAGCGGGACGGTTTGAGCTGGCTGAGTCCGAGCTGGAAAAGACCTCGGACGCCTGGCTCGCCGCCGACGGCTACACGCATATCTTCATCCGGCACTCGGAGATCGACAGCACTACCGACGCCTTCTTTGAGCTCATGAGCGACGTGCGGTCCGAGGATGCGCAGAGCGCCGCAGGCTCCTACGAAAAACTGTTGGCGCATCTGAGCAGCTTATACACGATGGAGCGCGTCACCCTCGGCAGCATTTTTTGACCCACTCAGTATATCACGCTCGTCGCACCCTCTGCAATACAAATTCCGGCTGCTTTCGACGGTATTTCCTATGCAAAGCGGCGAAAATCTCCGTTTTACCCTTTCCTCTGGCCCGAGTAAATGGAGCCGTTCCCGTTGACGGCATAGGCCAAGGCGCAGGTCACGAGCATATACGGCGCCGCAGCCCAGCCGAACACCTCCGCGCCTATGAGAGCAGGGGCGATGAGCGTATTCGTTGCGGAGCCAAACACCGCCGCATAGCCCATGGCTGCACAGAGCGCCGCCGGCAGGCCAAGAAGCCCAGACGCCGCCGCACCCAGGCTCGCGCCTATCGAGAACAGAGGCGTCACCTCGCCGCCCTGGTAGCCCGCCGAGAGCGTCAGCGCCGTCAGGACGAGCTTGGCCGCCCAGTCCCAGGCGTAGACCGTACCGCCCGCAAGGGACGCGTTTATGAGATTAGTTCCGAGTCCGCTGTACCGTCCCCGCCAGAGTATGAGCAGCACGGCAGAGAGGGCAAGGCCCATCACGAATATGCGCAGAATGGGGTTTTTCAGCCTCGTCTGCGCCTCTTTTTTACACTTTTTCAGCAGGTATGTGAAGGCCGCGCCCGCAAGACCGAAGGCGAGGCCCAGGACCGCGAGCTTTATAAGCAGCTCCGCGTTCCAGTCCGGCAGCTCCGTCACCGCGAAGGTGAATTTCTCCAGCCCCAAGAGGCCCGAGGTCGCGCTCGCGCACAGCGCCGCCGTCGCCGCCGGCAAAAGCGCCCGGTGCTCGAGCCGCCCAGCCGTCAGCACCTCCATGGCAAAGGCTGTGGCTGCGAAAGGCGTCCTGAACAGGCCGGCAAAGCCCGCCGACATGCCGGTTATCAGCATTATTCTCGGCGCGTCCTCAAATCTCAGCAGCCGCCCGACCCTGTGTGAGATGGCCGCGCCCAGCTGCACCGCCACGCCCTCGCGGCCCGCGCTGCCTCCGAACAGATGCGTAAGCCAGGTCGCACACATGACGAAGGGTATCAGCCGCAGCGGTATCTCCTCCCTCTCGCCGTGGCCCGCCTCAAACACCATGCCCATCCCGCTCTCACAGCCCGCGCCGTAGTTCTTATACGCCCAGGCCATGGCCGCTCCGACGACGCCCAGGAAGGGTACAAGCCAGAACACATGCGCGTCCCTGACCTCGCCTATATACAGCAGCACCCGCCCGAACACCGCGTCCACGGCCCCGACGGCGATGCCAGTAGGTATGGCCGCAAGTATGAGTATGAGCGTATTTTTCACATCCAACACCTCTCAAAACAAAAAAGCCGATGCTCCCGCGCACGGCAATGCCGCGCGCAGAAGTCATCAGCTCAAACAAAGCGGTTCCGGCCTTGCGGCCGAGGGGGACCTCATCCCCTTATTGTAGTTTCTTCAGGAATCTCCCGCCGGTGTTCATATACACCAGCATGAACACGCACACACCGAGCGTCAGCGCCATGCCCGCGTACACGGGCCAGGTCGAATCCAGCAGCCCGCCGAGCAGGAAGCCGCCGCCGAAACAGCCGCCCAGAGCGTACATACACTTCGACAAAAACCTCAGCACGGCCTTCTCGTCGTACCTGTCCTTGTCATCCGTCGTGTTGACCCATTTCCAACCCTTGCCCCCGGCGAAATACCGCCCCGCTGCGACTCCCACAGCCAGCACGACGGCGCCGAAAATGAGTAGAAAGGCGTTCATCACGCGTCCTCCTTCACGAGCGCGTACATGCACATGTCGCGCACCCTGCCGTTTTTCACGGCGTTCTTCCGCATGATGCCCTCGAGGGCAAAGCCGTTTTTCTCAATCGCCCGTCTCGAGGCGGCGTTTTCAACGAAGGGCTCGGCGTATATGCGCACGAGGTCGGTCTGCTCAAACGCGAATCTGCACGCGAGCCGCAGCGCCTCAGAACCTATGCCCTTGCCCCAGCGGCGGCGGACGACATAGTAGCCAAGCTCCGCCGTGCGGCTGTGGATATTCCCCTGCCGGCTGAGCTGTATGCTGCCGACTGCGGCGCCGTCCTCGGTGATGGCGAAAGCGTAAGCGCCCTCCTCCTGCGATGCGATTATGTACTTGAGCGCGTCGGCCTCGGTATAGGGCTTCGGCAGGCCGTCCCTCAGATTGTCGGTCACGCCGGGGTCATTCAGCGCCTCCACTATGACGGGCGCGTCCCCCGGCCTCCACGGCCTTATGCCGACGGCCATCTCAGTTCTCCTTCTGCTTCAAGAGCTTCGTGAGCTCTTCCATGAAGGTGTTTATGTCCTTGAACGACCTATAGACCGAGGCAAAGCGGACATATGCGACCTCGTCCACGTCCTTGAGCCGCTTCATGACCATCTCGCCTATTTCCGTTGTGCTGATCTCGCGCTCCAGCGCGCTCTGCAGCTCCTGCTCTATGTCGTCGGCTATCTGCTCCAGCGCGGTGAGAGGCACGGGGCGTTTCTCACAGGCGCGGACCATGCCGTTTATCAGCTTAAGTTTATCAAAGGTCTGGCGGCTGCCGTCGCGCTTTATGACGACCAGGGGCAGGCGCTCTATTATTTCGTATGTTGTGAAGCGCTTCTGGCAGGCGAGACATTCGCGCCTTCTTCTTATCGTCGCGCCCTCCTCCGCCGGTCTAGAATCTATAACCTTGCTCTCCGTATAGCCGCAGAACGGGCATTTCATGGCAGATCCCCCCACATTTCAATTTACATAACACAGTATAGCACAGCGCCGCGCCGGAGGTAAACATCATTTTTCCTCATTCGGCAAATATTTTGCATTGCCCGCGCCCCTCCCCGCCCGCTACAATATTCACGGAGGTGAGCGCCTTGAAACTCATCCGGCGTGTGCTCTCGATGTGCCAGATCTCGTGGGAACTGCTTATACGCTCGCTGCAGCTCTCCTGTGTGCTTCTCTTCTGCTCCTTCGTCCTCTTCATGCACACCGGGCCGCTTACAATTTGGAATTTTGATACATATCAGCTCGCTCGCGAGCTTGCCACTCTGCCTCAGGCGATCCTGCTCGTGGCCATGCTCGCCGGAGCTATTATTGAAGAACGCTCGCTCTGAGGCTTTCCTCGTCATAGAGCGCGTTGAGGACGTCCAGGAGCGCGTTCGCGCCCAGCTTTTCCGGCAGGTCCAGCTTCTTCAAAAGCTCCCTGCGCCGCGCCGCGCTGTCCGGCCTGCCGCTCAGGCCCAGCTCATAGAGCGTCGCCTTTGTTATGCCGCCCGTCCTGTGCGTTGCGGTTTCGCCGCCCAGTGTCGCGCCCGCGCGGCGCAGCGCGGCTATGAGCACCTCCGCGCTCATGCCCTCCACGCCCAGCTTGCCCTCCTTCGAGGGCGAGGACTTGCGCCGCTCCTTCCCCGGCACGTCCGGGATATAGGCCATCTTCACCAGGGCCGGGTCTATCGCGCCATTTATGTAGTTGCGGATGACGAAGCCCGCGCCGTCGCTGTCCGTCAGGACGACAAGGCCGCGCTTTTCCGCCAGACGCCGCAGGAGCGCCAGCTTCTCCCCGTCCTTGAAAAGGCCGAAGCCCGATGTCTCCACGATCACCGCGTCGAACACCTGGGACAGGGTGTTCTTGTCATAGCGCCCCTCGACGACTATGACCTCCTTCACGCTTATCATGTTCACGCCCCCGCCGCCAGCTTGATGAGCAGGTCGCAGAGCAGCTCCGTGTCGTCCGCGGAGCTGCTTTTCATCGCGTAGTCCGTCTCCGCGCAGAGCTCCACCGCCCTTTCCAGCGACTCCAGCGTGAAGCCGCGCGCCGCGCGCATGAGCTTGTCTATTATAAAGCCGTAGTTTATCTTGTAGAGCTCCTTCACAAAGTCCGGGCCGAGCTTTTCGTCTATCGCCAGGCGCGCGGCGTAGAGCCTGCGCATCTGCATCCCTATGCCCGCAACGGTGACGATGGGCTCCTCGCCCATGGCGATGAGGTCCGCCAGTATCCTCGCCGCGCCGTCGTAGTCGCGGGCGGCCAGGCAGTCCGTCATGTCGAAGATGCGCGCCTCCGGGCGGCGTAGGGCCATGCGCTCAACGTCCTGCGCCGTCACGGTGTCGCCGCGCACGCCCGCGCCGAGCTTTTCGATCTCCGGGATGAGCCCGCTCATGAGCTCGCCGCTCGAATATATGAGCGCGAGGCAGGCGTCCGGCGTCACCGCCTTGCCCAGAGCGGCAAAGCGCTTGGATATCCACTTCACCAGCGGGGCCTGGCCCTGGGAGGTGAAGTTTATCACCTTGCCGTACTTCTTGAGCGACTTCACCGCCTTCTGGCGCTGGTCCGGCTCATAGCCCGAGTCCTGCACGAACACCAGCGTGCAGTATTCCGGGATGTCCGAGACGATGCGCTCCAGCGCCTCCGCCTCCTGGTCCCGGCAGCGGCCCAGGTCGTAGCCGCGCACCTCCGTCAGCGCGCGCTCGGAAAGGAAGGGCAGCGCGTTCACCGCCTCCTCCAGCTCTCTCATGTCCAGCGTCCGCCCGTCCAGGCGGTGATAGCTGAAGTCGTCGCCCCCGTCCGGCAGGCACAGGGCCTTGAGCTCGCCCAGAAAGGCCTCGCGCAGATAGTCCTCCTGCCCGTAGAGCAGGTAGAGCCGCTGCGGACCGCCCGTTTTGAGTTCGCGGCTCACCTCGCCGTAATTCAGCCGCTCCGACTGCTTCGGAGCCTTTTTTTCAGCTCTCTTTGCCATCGTATCCTGTCCTCACTGTGACCGTTCCGTCCTCGTCCGTCCTGTATATCTCCAGCCCGCAGATCTCAAGCCGGCGTATCGCCTCGTATGTCGGGTGGCCGTAATTGTTCCAGCCCACTGATATCACCGCCGTCTCCGCCTGCGCGGCCTCCAGAAGTTCAAAGCTCGTCGAATACTTCGAGCCGTGGTGGCCCACCACCAGCAGCTCCACGTCCGGCAGCTGTGCGCGCTCCACAAGGCTGCGCTCCACCGCCGTGTTCACGTCGCCCATTACGAGCGCGTCGAATTCGCCCACGCTCGCCAGCGCTATGACGCCGCGCTCATTCTCGTCCCCGGCCTCTATGGGTTCGAACAGGCGGAGCCTCAGCGCGCCGAATTCCACGTCCAGGTCGCCCCCGCGGACATATTCCACGCTCGTCCCGTGCCGGGCGGCGCTCTCGAGTATGCCCTCGAGCAGCCCGTCCTCATCGTCCGCGCCGTAGGGCAGATACAAGGTGCCGACGTCTATGCGCGAGAGCAGGCGCTGCACGCCGTTGGCGTGGTCCGCGTGCAGGTGCGTGAGCACCAGCGCATCTATGCCTCTGCGTCCCTCGCTCAGAAGGTATTCTGAGGCCGTGTCCCCGGCGTTGTCCCAGGCGCTCAGGCCGCCGCAGTCTATGAGCGCGGCGTGCTCGCCGTGGACGGCGGCCACGCACTGGCCCTGGCCCACGTCCAGGACCGTCACGGAGCTCTCCGACCGGCTCTGATTCCAGGCCGTTGCGATCACGAACACCAGCGTCAGCACCGAACAGACCGTGGGCGCGAGCGCGCGGAAGCCGCGCTTCCTGTCCCGGAACAGCCAGGCGAGGCCGAACTCCGCATAGACCAGCACGAGCCACCAGGACACGAGCCTGTCCACGGTGTAGACCGCCGAATACGGCAGCGAGGCCAAAAACTCCGCCGCAAAGGCCACGTAGCGCGCGAACCAGGCGGTGGACCAACCTATCGCCGTGCCGAGCGGGGCAAAGACGAGCCCCGTCAGCACCGCCGCATAGCCGCCCGTGAAGGCGATGGACACCGCCCAGAGGGTCAATATGTTCGTGAGCGGCGAGACCAGGGACACATAGCCGAAGAGCAGCGCCACCACCGGCGTCGTGAAGGCCATGGAGCCCACCGAGCTCGACAGGCTCGCCATGACGAAGCTGAGCGCGGCATTGGGCCTGCGCTTTTTGTCGCCGCGGCGGAAGAGCGCGTCCAGCCGGGCGTAGACCCTGGGCGTCAAGAGTATTATTCCCGCCATGGCCGCAAATGAGAGCTGCAGCCCCGCCGCCGCTATGGAGAGCGGGTTGGCGATGAGCAGTATGAGCAGACCCGCGCAGAGCGAGGTGAGCCCGTCCGCCTCCCGCCTGAGCAGCGGCGCCAGCATGACGAGCAAAAGCATCACGCAGGCGCGGACGACGGAGGCCGTACAGCCCGCGACGAAGGTGAAGAGCACGATGACCGGCACACCCACCATGGACGCCCGCCGCTTGCCGAAGAGCGCCACGAGCACGGCGTAGAGAAACGACAGGTGCATGCCCGACACCGCCACGACATGGCGTATCCCTGCCACGGAAAGGGCGTTGTCGAGCTCGAAGTCGTCGTAGAGCCCGCTCGTGTCGCCTATGAGCAGGCCGAGCATGAAGGGCCGCACGTCCTCCGGGAACAGCTCTTCCACCGCGCCGCGCACGAGGTTCGAGAGCTCCATCGGGAAGCTCAGGAAGCTGCGCCAGTCGCGCCTCACATTCTCCGCCTCGCCGCCCAGGTATGCGCGCAGGAGGATGCCGCGCGAGGAGTAGATATCCGTCTCCTCGCCGTAGCGCTCCAGCGCGGAGATGAATTCGAGCGGGAACTCCGCCAGGTCGCCCGGTCTCAGCTCCGGCATCAGGCCCTCGTAGTCGTATACCGCGGTCTTGACGCGCGGCAGGCCCTCCTGCTCTATGCGCAGTTCGACGGAGGCGTAGCCCTCGTCGCGCACGGGATAGTCCAGGACGCGGGCGGTCACGCTCAGCTCGCTGCCCGCAAGTCCGGCGGCAGGCTCAACGTATATGGCGGTGTAGGCCGAGTACCAGCACAGGCCTAGCGCCGCGAAGATGCAGATGATGAGCGACCTCAGCCTTGCGGTTTCCCGCAGCAGCAGCGCCGCGGGAAGGCAGAGCAAAGCCAGCCCGCCCGCGCACCAGAGCAGCGCGCCGCCGGGCAGCAGATAGTGCGCGGCCGCCGCGGCCCCGGCAAAGGAGAGCGCGGCACAGGCCAGCTTTCGCATCACATCACCCGCTTTTACAGCTCCTTGAGCGCCTCGGTGACGTCCTCAAAGGCCATGGAGTGCGAGGCCTTCACCAGGACCCTGTCTCCGGGGCGTATCTGATTCGGCAGGTCGGCTATGAGCTCCGCCTTGCCCGCGTAGTGCCTGCCGCCCATGGCCGCGGCCCGCGGCCCGCTCGTGAGCAGCAGCGCGCCCGCTTCCAGCGCCGTCCTGCCGGTCTCGATGTGGAATTCCTCGCTCCGTTCGCCCAGCTCTAGCATGTCGCCCAGGATGCAGACCAGCCTTCCGCCCAGGTCAGAGGCGGATTTTATCGCCATCTGCGTTGAGTCCGGGTTCGCGTTGTAGCAGTCGTCTATTATCGTTATCTTCCCCGTGTCTATGATGCTGGCACGGCGGCCCACCGGCTCGTACTCGGCTATGCCCGCGGCTATCTCCGCGTCCGGCACGCCCAGCTCGATGCCCACCGCCGCGGCGGCCAGCGCCGCGTATACCATGTGCCGCCCGTAGGCCGACACGCGCGTATTTATCCTGTGCTCCCCGCTCACCACGGTGAAGCTCGAGCCCTCCGCGCCCAGGCAGCGGTAATTTTCCGCGCGCACGTCGCAGCCCGCGCCCAGGCCGAAGCAGAGCTTCCTCTGCCGGCACTCGAGCCCCGCGAGCAGGTCGTCGTCCCCGTTCACGATGACGAGCCCGTTCTCCGGCATGTGTTCCAGCAGCTCCGTCTTGGCCCGCAGGACGCCGCGGCGGTCGCCCAGCGCTTCCAGGTGCGAGCGGCCGATGAGCGTATACACCGCTATGTCCGGCCTTGCCATAGCGCCCAGCCTGTGCATCTCACCGAAATTGCTGATGCCCAGCTCCACCACCGCGGCCTCCGTCTCCGGGCCTATGCGGAAGAGCGTCAGCGGGACGCCCAGCTCGTTGTTGAAGTTCTTTTCCGTCTTGAGCGTGCGAAACTTCCGGCCCAGGACGCGGGCTATCATCTCCTTGGCCGTGGTCTTGCCGGAGCTGCCCGTTACGCCCACCACCGGGACCTTTACCGCGCCGCGGCAGGCGGAGGCCAGCACCGCCATCGCCCGGGCCACGTCCGGCACAGTTATGACAGGACCCGCAACGCCCTCCGGCACCCTCTGCGCCAGGCAGCAGGGCGCGCCGGCTTCAAGCGCCGCGCCGATGAAGTCGTGGCCGTCCACGCGCGCGCCGGGCAGGGCGCAGAACATCAGGCCCGGCGTTACCTCGCGGTTATCCCGGACCGCGCCCATTACCTCGCGCTCGCCTCCGCCTCCGTGCAGCGTCCCGCCCGTGTATTCCGCGACCTTCGACACCGTCATGCCAATCATGCGTACTTCTCCATAGAGGAATCTATTATCCTCTGGCACAGCTCGGGATAGGATATGCCGAGCACGGCGGCCTCCTGCGGGACCAGGCTCGTCGGAGTCATGCCCGGCAGGGTGTTTATCTCCAGGAACCAAAACTTCCCCTCTGTGTCATAAATGAAGTCTGCGCGGGAATAGGCCGAGAGCCCCAGCGCATCATATACGGTGAGCGCGGCTTTCGCCAGGCGCTCCTCGGCTTCCGCAGGGATGGGCGCGGGGGTTATCTCCTCCGCCGCGCCGGGCTGGTATTTGTTCTTATAGTCGTAAAAGCCGGTGAGCGGCCTTATCTCTATGCTGGGCAGGGGTCTGCCGTCCAGGATGCCTATCTGTATCTCTCGGCCCTCTATGTAGCGCTCGACCACCACGGAGCCGCCCTCGGCCGCGGCCTTTGCCAAGGCGTTCAACAGTTCCTCCCGTGTGCGCGCGATGTCAACGCCGATGCTGGAGCCGGAGTCCACCGGCTTCACCACGCAGGGCAGGGCGCACTCGGCGCAGACCTTTTCCGGCTCGAGCGAGCGGCTGTCGTAGAGCTTCCACTCCGGCGTCAGGACACCGAGCGGCGCCACGACGCGCTTCGTCAGGTCCTTATCCATTGCGATGGCGCTGCCCAGGTGGCCGCTGCCGGTATATTTAATCCCCAGCAGGTCAAAGGCGGCCTGGACCTTTCCGTCCTCGCCGCAGCGGCCGTGCAGGGCCATGAAAACTATGTCCGCCATGCCGCAGACCTCGAGCACCCTGTCCCCGAACATCGAATCCGACCGCAGCTTCCGCGAGGCGCGGACCACCTCCAGGTCGGGCGCGGCCTCGTCTATGCGCGTGCCGCCCAGGGCCGGGGGCGCGTCGAAGATGCCTTCCAGCCCGCCTGCGTAGTCCTCCAGGCCGAAAAACATATCCACCAGCACGACCTTGTGACCCAGGTCCATCAGCGCAGAGGCTATCTTCGTCCCGCTCGAGAGCGAGACGTTCCGCTCCGGCGAAAGCCCGCCGCAGAGCACCACTATATTCATAAACAAACACCTCTTTCCACAATACTGCGAGTATAGCATAATATGCCGCTCATTTCAAACCATTTACCGCGCTCCCACACCCCGCCGCAAACTTCGACTTCTATTGACAAGCAGCGGGGCAAATGGTAAATTGAAGCTGAAAACAAGGAGGGTTTTACAGTGTACGATAATAACAACCAAAGCGGACAGGTCCCCGGCCAGAACGAGGCTGTCGTCAGCCTGATAATGGGCGTCATCGCAGTCCTGCTCTGGTTTTTCGGCTATTCCAGCATCATCTCCGTCGTGCTCAGCATAGTCGGTCTGGTCTACGCATCAAAGTCCAAGCAGCTCGGCTACAACGGACCCATGCGCACCGCAGGCTTTGTCCTTTCGCTCATCGCGCTCATCGGCGGGGCGCTCATCTTCATCGCCTGCGTCGCCTGCATCGGCACCTTCGGCCTCGCCTCTTTCATGCATTTCTGAGCCCTTCCGGCGTCAACTCTCAGTGTAACGGGTCTTCCCCCGTTACACTGTTTTTTTAAGGAGCTGCCATGCTTCCATTCATCCGCATCTTCGGCCGCACCCTGCCCATGTACGGGCTTTTGGGCGTCCTCGGCTTTCTGCTGGGGCTTTTGTTCATCCTGCTGCGCGCGCCGCGCTTCTCGCTAAAGCGCGACGACGCCGTGTATATCTATGTCTTTGCCGTCCTGGGCGCTCTCCTGGGCGCAAAACTGGTCTATATCCTCACCGTCCTGCCCGAGCTTCTTGCGCTCATCCGCTCCGGGGCGGGCGTGGAGGAGCTCTTCGGCTATCTGTCGGGCGGGCTCGTGTTTTTCGGCGGAGTCCTGGGCGCGCTTCCCGCGGCGTACCTGAGCGCGCGGGCCTACCGCGTCCGGTTTGCGGACTTTTTGCCGCTGCTCGTGCCATGCATACCGCTCATCGGCGCGCTGGGCAGAGTCGGCTGCTTCTGCGCGGGATGCTGCTGGGGCGTGGAGTCCTCGTCCTGCCTCGCTGTCGTGTTCCCGGAGGCATCTCTGGGCGCGCCGTCGGGCGTGCCGCTCCTGCCCGTCCAGCTCTTCGAGGCCGCCGCCCAGCTCGCGCTGTTTTTCCTGCTGCTGTGGTTCACGGCCGCGCCCGCACGCGCGCCCTTCGCCGCGGAGTTCTATATCCTCTGCTATTCGCCCTTCCGCTTCGTCCTGGAGTTCTGGCGCGGGGACGCGGAAAGGGGCGCGTTTCTGGGGCTCTCCACCTCCCAATGGCTGGGCATAGCGGCCTTTTTGCTCGCATCTTTATGCTTTTTTATACGCAAAAGGCGCAAAATGCCCGATTGATATATGTAAGGCGCTGTGCTATAATGATTTGACTGTGTTTGGGAAAAGGGGACGGTATTCGTATGAATTATGTCGTGGTGGACCTGGAGTGGAACCAGGCGATGAGCTCCAAGTCCTCCGTATTCAACAAGCTGCCCATCCATCTCCGCGGCGAGATCATACAGATCGGCGCCGTCAGGCTGAATGAGGACATGACTCCGGGAGAGGAGTTTCAGATAGACGTCAAGCCCGTCTACTTCAAAAGGATGCACTACAAGGTCAAAAAGCTCACCGGCTTCGATAAGGAGCGGCTCTCGCACGGCGTCTCCTTCCCGGAGGCGCTAGCCCAGTTCCGCGAATGGTGCGGCGACGGCGTGACCTTCCTCACCTGGGGCTACGACGACCAGGGGATAATGGAACAGAATATCATCATCCACGACCTGGATTGGGACTGGATATCCGGCTGGGTGAACCTCCAGCTCATATACAACCTCCAGACGGACGGGGACAAGAATCAGAAGTCCCTGGCCACGGCGATGGAGCACTTCAGCATTGAACAGACGCGCGTCGCGCACGACGCACTGGGCGACGCCTACAACACCGGCCTGGTCTGCTCTCGCCTGGACATGGAGCTGGGCATGAAGCAATATGCGGACGCAGCCGAGCTGCTCGCGCGGCGCTCAGGCAAGGAGAAGAAACCGCGTCAGGACGGTCCGGAGCCCATCGACCACGCTGCATTCAGCGGCTACGTCTCCAAGGGAGACGCCTTTGCGGACGCCAAGCTCTCCGCGCCTGCCTGCCCGATCTGCGGCGCGGCGCTGGAGTTTTCCAAGTGGGTAAATCAGGGCGACCACAGGTATATGTGCCTGGCCGAGTGTCCGCAGGACGGCAAGCTGCTGCTGCGTATCAAGTTTAAGCACACCGAGGACGGCTATTCAGCCGGGCGCCTCGCCTACCGGGCGGACGAGGATATGCAGAGCTTCTACGCCGCAAAGTCTGCGCAGCCGCGCAGCCGCGGCAGAAACCGCCGCAGGCGCAAGAAAATATCTCAATAATTCAGGGAGCGTAAGGGACTATGAAGATCATTCTCGTCGGCGCGGGCAGAATGGGTCAGGAGATCGCCGCGCGCCTGGTCGAGGAAGGCCACGATATCACAGTCGTGGACAATAACGCCGGGCGCTTGGGCGAGGTGTCCAACTGCGTGGACGCCATGGTGCTCTTCGGCAATGGCGCGGACTACACCGTCCTGACCGAGGCCGGCGTGGGAGACGCGGACCTGCTCATAGCCGTCACGAGCGACGACTCCGTCAATATGCTCTGCTGCCTCACAGGCAAGAAGCTGGGCGTCAAGAACACCGTCGCACGCGTGCGCACGATGGAGTATTTCCGGCAGATGGTGTTCCTCAAGGACGAGCTTGGCCTTTCCCTGGTGCTGAACCCGGAACAGGCCGCCGCCGCCGAGATATCGCGCATCCTGCGCTTCCCATCCGCGGCAAAGGTCGAGTCCTTCGCAAAGGGGCGCGCCGAGATGGTCGGTTTCACGCTGCAGGAGGGCAACCCCCTCTGCGGCCTGCGCCTCTCGAAACTGCGTGACCGCTACGGCAGCGGTATCCTCGTTTGCGCGGTTGAACACTGCGGGAACGTCATCATCCCGAAGGGCGATTACGTCCTCCAGGCGGGCGACATTGTGAACGTCGTCGGCGCGCCAGCGGCTATGAGCGCCTTCTTCAAGGCTACCGGCACTTACAAGCGCAGCGTCAGAGACGTCATGATCCTCGGCGGCAGCCGGATCTCGCTTTATCTCGGTTCGCAGCTGCTGGACGCTGGTATGCGCGTCAAAATTATCGAGCGGAGCGAGAGCCACTGTGAGATCATCAAGGGCATCCTCCCCAAAGCCGAGGTGCTGCTTGGAGACGGTACGGACCCCAGGCTCCTCGAGGAGGAGGGCATCCGCACAACGGACGCCTTCGTCGCCCTCACCGGCAGCGACCAGGACAACATCATCACCTCCATGTTCGCGGCGCGCAGCGGCGTCGGCAAGGTCATCACCAAGGTCAACGACGACTGCTTCCGCAGGATGGTCGATTCTCACAAGCTGGACAGCTTCGTCACTCCCAAAAACATCGCGGCAGACGGTATCGTCAGCTACGTCCGCGCCATGCAGAACTCCATAGACGCCAGCGGTATCGAGTCCCTGCACGAGATTGCAGAGGGCAAGGCCGAGGTCCTGGAGTTCTTCATCAGAAACGACGCTGAAAGGCAGGGCATCCCCCTGAAAGACCTGCGCATGCGCCGTGACACGCTGCTCGGAGCGATCATCCGGGGAAACGAATGCATAATCCCCGGCGGCGGAGACAGCATACGCAGACACGACAGCGTCATCGCGGTGACGACGAAGTTCGGTATGCAGCGGTTTGGCGACATATTTGAGGAGTAAGCCGTCAGATGAACTATAGAATGATATCGAAGATACTGGGAAGAGTCATGGGCGTCGAGGCGGCGCTCATGCTCGGCCCTGTGATAACGGCCGCGGTCTATGGCGAGAGCGCGGTCTCATTTTTGCTGACCATGGCGATCGCGGCGGTGCTGGCGGTTCTGCTGACCCTGCCGAAGCTCAAGCACGGCGATATCTATGCCAGGGAGGGCTTTGTAAGCGTTGCGCTGTCCTGGCTGCTCATGAGTCTCGTCGGCGCGCTGCCCTTTGTATTTTCCGGCGAGATCCCCAGCTATGTGGACGCCTTCTTCGAGATCGTCTCCGGCTTCACGACGACCGGCGCTTCCATACTTGTGAATGTCGAGGAGCTGAGCAACGCCTCGCTGCTCTGGCGCAGCCTCTCACACTGGATAGGCGGCATGGGCGTCCTTGTTTTCATCATGGCAGTACTCCCGCTCTCCGAAGAGCGCAGTATGCACATCATGCGCGCAGAGGTCCCGGGTCCTCAGGTCGGCAAGCTCGTCCCCAGGATAAGGCACAGCTCCGCCATAACCTACCTCATCTATATCGCGCTTACGGTCATCCTCATCATCCTGCTCTGCCTCGGCGGGATGCCTTTCTTCGACTCCATTAACCACGCCATGGCAACTGCCGGCACCGGAGGCTTCAGCGTCAAGGTGCTGTCGATCGGCTATTATGGCAGCGCGTATATAGACTTTGTCACGGCAACCTTTATGCTGCTCTTCGGCGTGAACTTCAGCATATACTTCCTTCTGCTGATGAAAAAATTCCGCCCGGCGCTGATGGATTCCGAGCTGCACCTCTACCTCGGCTTCGCCGCTTTCGGGACCGTCACCATTGCCCTCAACATCATGGACAACTACGGCGGCTTCTGGCGCGCGCTGCGCTACTCCTACTTCCAGGTATCGTCCATCATGACGACGACTGGCTTCGCCACGGCGGACTTTAACCACTGGCCGGCCTATTCCAAAGCCATGCTCATCCTGCTCATGTTCACTGGCGCCTCCGCTGGCAGTACGGGCGGCGGACTCAAGGTCTCCCGTATCGTCATTCTCGCCAGAGCGGCCGCGGAGGAAATCGGCAAAATGCTCAACCCCAGGCGCACCGTCTCCGTTCGTATGAGCGGCCACAGCGTGGACTCCACAACTATCCGCTGTACGCTGGTGTTCTTCGCCGTCTACATCGCCATCACATTCATCTCCACCCTCATCATTTCGCTGGACGGCTTCGACCTGGAGACAAACTTCTCCGCTGTCTCCGCCTGCATCTCGAACATAGGCCCCGGCATCGGCCTCGTCGGGCCGATGGGCAACTATGAGATGTTCTCAGACTTCTCGAAGCTGCTGCTTTCCTTTGACATGCTCGTGGGCAGGCTTGAGATCTACCCCATGCTCATACTCTTCCTCCCCTCCACCTGGCGGAGGAACTGATAAAAAGCAAAGCCCCGGTCCAATGGACCGAGGCTTTTTCATCTGTGCAGGCGTTTTTTGAGCTCCGCCATCACCTCGCTGCGGCGGAGGAAGAGGGCCGGGAGCGCGGCAGCCAGGCTGAGCGCCATCAGCGTGATGGAGGCGGGCAGGTTGAGCGGCAGCAGCCCGCAGAGCGCCGCGGCTATGTCCAAAACCGCCAGCGCCAGCAGCCGCAGCAGCGGCATCAGGCTCCTGCGTCGGCCCAGGTAGTACACCGCCGAAAGCAGCACAAGCGTACAGGCGAGCAGCACGGGCAGAACTATGCCCGTATAGCTCCCGCCAAAGACCAGCTCTATCGTCAGCACCAGAGCGCACACGCTCAGGAAAAGCCGAGACAGCCGCTCCGCTGCGCCGTCCTCCACCAGCGGGCGCGCCAACAGATTCGTCCAGACCAGCCAGAGCGAGACCAGCACCACGGCGCTCCAGGCAGGACCGCCTATGCACACGTTCGCCAGCACGCACACCGCTCCGGCAAAGTCAAATATGCGCAGCGCCGCGCGGCGCAGCTTCAAAAGGTTCAGCACCCGGCGCCTCGGCACGGGATAGCTCATCTCGATCTCAGGCCCCATACAGCATGCTCCCACTCAATTTCACGGGTACGTCCGCCGCCTCGAATAGTTCCAGCAGCCGCGTCTCAAAGCTCTTGTCCTCCGTCAGCTTCGTCACGCTGAGCACGGCACAGCGGCCCAGCGTCACCATCGCGCAGGCCGCGCGGCTCTGCTCGCCTGTGCCGAGCACAAAATCCAGCTTCCGCACATGCGGCGCCACGCTCTCCGGCAGCCGCGCCGCTCCCAGGTTCGACAGCGTGCTTGTGAACGCCCGCTCGCCCAGAAAGCCGTAGGCCAGGCGCGCCGCGGGGCGCTTCACCGCCAGAGGTACGCAGCTCAAAAGATGCACCATCTGCGTCGTCGAGGTCAGCATCCGCCGCATCGACTGCTCCGAGCCGCCCTCCGCCAGCTGGCGTGATATGTCCGGCAGCAGCTGCTGAGCGTCCCCGGCCTTCGCGCGAGGCGTGCGAACGCTGAAATACATCGAAAAGTTCCGCAGCGTCCGCGAGGGGCAGTATTTCCGCATGTTCACGGGTACCTGTATCTGTATTGCCGCCCGGCTCTCGTCCGAGGCCGCATAAGCCGCCTCCGTCATGAAGGCAAGGACCAGTGCCGTCACCGTAACGCCCCTGGAGCGCGCCGCCTGTCTGAGCCGCTCCGAATCCATCTCGAAATGAAGTATTCGCGCCGGCCGCTCCTTTGCCAGCCGGCCGCGGAGCCGCACCGCCGGCTTCTCCACAAAGCCGCCGCCCTCCGCAGGGCAGGAAGCGGCATAGCGCTCGAAGGCGTTCTCGCACTGCTCGCCGTAGGGCTCAGCCTCTGCCGGAGCCTCAGCGCCCCGCGCCTCGCCGCGCAGGCGCAGGTACTCCGTTACCAGCGCCGTCAGGAAGGCCATGCCGCCCGTGCCGTCCGTGAGGATGTGGAAAAACTCCGCGCTTATCCGCTCCCGGTAGTACACGACCCGGAAGGACTGCGCGTCGCCCGCTGCAACGTTCATGGGTGCGCAGGGAGGCTCCGTCTCCGGCGTTATGACAAAGCGCCGCTTTGCGCCGTCTATGTAGTGCCAGAATACGCCGCAGCGCACCGAAGTCGCAAAAAAGGGGAAGCGCGGAAGCGTGAAGTGCAGCGCCGCCTGGAGCAGCTCCGGCTCCACCGGCGCGTCCAAATAGGCCGAGAGCCGGAACACCGACATCCAGCCGTCCGTCATCGACATGGGGTAGATCTTCGCCGCGTCGTCGAGCGGATACCAGTAGTCCGCGCGCCTGAGATAAAAGTCGCCCAGGCGCTCAAAATCCAGCCGTTCAGCAGCCTCCTCCGGCGTTGCCCCGTCGGCTATGAGCTTTTCCGCGGCGCGGTGGAAGTCCGCCAGCATCGCGCGTTTTTGCCGCTTGGGCAGGTCTATCCTCGCCGCCAGGCCGAAATACAGCTTTTCCAGCGCGGCGGGCCGGTCGTTCATTGCCCTCGCCCCCTTGTAAAAGCGGCCCGCCCCGGCTGGGGCGGGCCGTATCGCATTATCTGCCTGCAAAGTATTCGCGCGTGCTCTCGGCGTCGCGCCTTATCTGTTCCCTGAGCGCCTCCGTATCCGGGAACTTGCGCTCAGGCCTGATGAAGTGGTGGAACTCCACACGGACCCGGCGATCGTAAAGGTCGCCCTCGTAGTCCAGGATGAAGCTCTCGACCGAGACCTGGTCTCCGCCGGACACCGTGGGCCGGACTCCGACGTTCGTCACAGCCATGCGCTCCTCGCCGTTATCCAGGAACACTTTCGCCGCGTAAACGCCGTGCTTCGGCACCAGGACGCCGGGGGCGAAACCCATGTTTATAGTAGGCGAGCCGAGCTTGTGTCCAAGCTGGAAGCCGTAGTGCACAGTGTCCACCAGCGAGTGCGGGTGGCCGAGCAGGCGGTTCGCCTCCTCCATGCGGCCATCCTCGAGCAGGGAGCGGATGCGCGTCGAGCTGACGACGTCCCCGTCCAGCTTCACGGCTGAGATGACGTCGCAGCCCATGCCGTGCTCGCGGCAGTACTCCGCCAGCCTGTCCGGCCTGCCCTCGCCCCTCCAGCCGAAGGAGAAGTCGTAGCCCACAACAAAGTGGCAGGCGCGCAGCTCCTCCGTTACGGAGTCCGCAAATTCGCGCCAGGGCATGTGCATGACCTTCTCGTTGAACTGGATGAAGATGACGCTCTCTATCCCGAACACGCGGCGGATTATCTCCGCGCGCTCCTCCGGCGAGTTGATGAGCGGGACGTCCACCTTCTTCACCAGCGTATCGGGGTGCGTGTCGAAGGTGAGGACGGCGGGTATCGCGTCCAGCTCCGCGGCACGGCGTTTTGTCATCTCCATCAGCGCGGCGTGGCCGCGGTGGACCCCGTCGAAGAAGCCCAGGGCTATTACTCTCTTTCTATCCGGCATAGCTCATACCTCAAAAAAGCTCTTCATCGTGTGCAAAACGCCGTCTTTTACGGCCCCAAACAACAAAAACTCTCGATTTCGCGAATACACGCGGCACTCGCCCTCAAAGTCCGCCTCGAGCTTCACGTCAAGGCCATTGCGCAGCGCCTTCTCCGTCCTTGCGTCCTTTATCAGCAGGCTCGGGCGGCCCGCGAACAGCGCGTCCACCGGCAGCAGGCAATCCGCCGCGCCGCGCTGCTCGATCTCCTCGAGCTTCAGCGCGTCCCGAACGTCAAAGCCGCCCGCGCGCGTGCGCCGCAGGCCGGACATGCAGGCCCCACAGCCCAGCTCGCGCCCTATGTCGTCGCAGAGCGTGCGGATGTACGTCCCCTTGGAGCACTCCACCTCGAGCTCGAAGTCCCCGTCCTTGCGCTCGCCCGTGCAGTCCAGGCGGTATATCGTCACGTGCCTCGGTTTGCGCTCCACCTCGCCGCCCGCGCGGGCGATCTCGTAGAGCTTTTTGCCGTTCTGCTTTATCGCGGAGTACATCGGCGGGAGCTGTTCGATATCCCCACGGAAAGCCCCGAGCGCGGCCTCCAGCGCCGCCCTTGTCGGTCGCTCGGGCGAGGTCGTGAGCACCGTGCCTGTCGTGTCAAGCGTGTCCGTCACGAGGCCGGGACGCAGGAGCGCAGTATAGGCCTTGTCGTGGCCTTCCGCAAACTCCACGGCCCGCGTCGCGCGGCCCAGGAACACCACCAGGAGCCCCGTGGCCATAGGGTCCAGGGTTCCGGAGTGGCCTATGCGCCTCTGGCCGGTTATCCTCCGGAGCTTTGAGACCACGTCGTGGCTCGTCCAGCCCGCGGGCTTGTCCACGAGCAGGATTCCGCTCAGTCCTCCGGCCATTTTTCGTCCATCGCGCGGAGCATCAGCTCCAGCGCCTCCTCCGGTCCTGTGTGTATCGTGCAGCCCGCGGCCATCGCGTGGCCGCCGCCGCCATACACCGCGCAGATCTCCGATACGTTCACGCCCGGCTTCGAGCGCAGCGAGATCTTGCTCTCGCCCGGCTTCGTCTCCCTTATCGTCATGCTGACCACGCAGCCCTCTGCCTTCCCGGCAAGTCCTGCCAGGTCCTCGCAGTCGTTTTCCACCGCGCCGCAGTCCGCCAGCATCTTCAACGTTACCGTCACGACGGATATTTTTCCATTCCGGAAAAACCTCATGCCGCTGAGCATCATGCCCTCCAGCGCCATCCTTGCGCGGCTCTGGGTCCGGAAAAACCGTATGTTCAGCTCGGAATTGTCTGCGCCGAGGTCTATGAGCTCCGCAGCCGCCCTGAGCGTGGCCGAGTTCGTGTTCGAGTACTGGAAGCAGCCCGTGTCCGTGCTCACCGCTATGTAGAGCAGGGCGGCCTCCTCCTTCGTCACGTTCCCGCACAGGGCCTTGATGACCTCCAGCACCAGCTCGCCGCAGGAGGACTTCTCCGCCGCGAGGCAGGTGCGCTCTGCAAAGCCCGAGTTCGAGGGGTGGTGGTCCAGAGCAAGGCACACCGGCGCGGGCGTCCCCTCCGGGAACAGGCCCTCGCCGGCTACGTCCACCGTCACTGTACATGACGGAACAAAGCCCTCCGGCGCAAAGTACGGCGCCAGGTAGGGCATATAATTATCCGTTATTTCCTGGTTTCTTATGCAGTACGCGCTCTTGCCGAGTCTCCGCAGCGCGGAGCAGAGCGCCGCTCCGGAGCCGAGCGTGTCCCCGTCCGGGCGGCGGTGGCTGACCAGAAGGTAGCCGTCATGCCCGCGCAGGAAGTCCGCGCATTCACTCGCCGTCAGCAGCATTGCTATCCTCCCTGCCGGTATCCAGCTCCTCTATGAGCCGGCTGATATGCGCGCCGTATTCTATCGAATGGTCCAGCTCGAACACCAGCTCCGGCGTATATCTCAGGCTCAGCGCCGAGCCCAGCTCGCGCCGCAGCCAGGGGCCGCAGCTCTTGAGCCCGCGCTTGAATTCGCGCTCGTCCAGCTGGCCGAGCACGGAGAGCCAGACCTTGGCGTAGCGCAGGTCGCCCGTGGTCTCGACCCGCGTCACGCTTATCATGCCCTGCTGCACGCGCGGGTCCTTGACCTGGCGCAGCAGCTCCGACAGAACGCGCTGGATATCGTCGTTCGTCCTGCCTATCCTGTTAGATGTTCCTGCCAATGTTATCCCTCGATCTGTTTCATCACGTAGGCTTCTATGATGTCGCCTTCGCGCTCGTCGTTGAACTTCTCGATCTGGATGCCGCACTCATAGCCGGAGGCGACCTCCTTGACGTCGTCCTTGAACCTGCGCAGCGAGGCCATCTCGCCCTCGAACACGACTATGCCGTCGCGCACGACGCGGACCTTGCAGCCGCGCTGGACTTTGCCGTCCTGCACGTAGCAGCCGCAGACCGTGCCGACCTTGGAGACCTTGTAGAGCTGACGTATCTCGACGTGGCCGATGACCTGCTCCTCGAACTTCGGGGCGAGCATGCCCTTCATGGCGGCCTCTATCTCGTTTATGCAGTCGTAGATGACGCGGTACATACGCATCTCGACGTTGGCGCGCGCGGCGTTGTCCCTGGCGGCGTTGTCCGGCCGCACGTTGAAGCCGACGATTATCGCGCCGGAGGTGGCGGCCAGCATGACGTCCGACTCGGATATCGCGCCGACGCCGGAGTGGATGACCTTCACGCGGACCTCTTCGTTCGAGAGCTTTTCCAGCGAGGTCTTTACGGCCTCCGCGCTGCCCTGGACGTCCGCCTTGACGATGATGTTGAAGTCCTTTATCTCGCCCTGCTGGATGCGCGCAAACAGGTCGTCGAGCGTGACCTTCTTTGCGACGCCGAGGGTGCGGTCCTTCTCCTGCTGCTTGCGCTCCTCGACCAGCTCCCTGGCCATGCGCTCGTCCGCAACGGCGTTGAAGGTGTCGCCCGCGCCGGGGACCTCGCTCATACCGGCGATCTCGACAGGCACGGACGGCCCGGCCTCGGTCACGCGCTGGCCCTTGTCGTTCACCATCGTCCTGACGCGGCCCACGGCGGTGCCGGCGATGATGATGTCGCCCTGGTGCAGAGTTCCGTTCTGGACGAGGACGGTCATGATGGGGCCGCGGCCGCGGTCCAGCCGCGCCTCGATGACGGCGCCCTTGGCCGCGCGGTTCGGGTTGGCCTTGAGCTCCTGGATCTCGGCCAGGACGACAAGGTTCTCCAGGAGGTTATCTATGCCCTCGCCGGTCTTGGCAGAGATCGGGCAGACTATCGTATCGCCGCCCCACTCCTCGCTGACGAGGTCGTACTCCGTGAGCTGCTGCTTCACGCGCTCCGGGTTCGCGCCCGGCATATCCATCTTGTTCACGGCCACGACGATGGGGATGTTCGCGGCCTTGGCGTGGTTTATCGACTCTATCGTCTGCGGCATGATGCCGTCGTTCGCGGCGACGACCAGTATCGCTATATCTGTCACGGAAGCGCCCCTCGCGCGCATGGACGTGAAGGCCTCGTGGCCCGGGGTGTCCAGGAAGGTGATGGGGCTGCCCTTGACGTTGACCGTGTACGCGCCGATGTGCTGCGTGATGCCGCCCGCCTCGCCCGCGGCGACGTTCGCCTTGCGGATATAGTCCAGGAGGCTGGTCTTGCCGTGGTCGACGTGGCCCATGACGACGACGACCGGCGCGCGGGGGACCAGGTCCTCCGGCCTGTCTTCGCTGTCGTCTATGAGCTTTTCCTCAACGGTGACAACGACTTCCTTCTCGACCTTGCAGCCGAGCTCCATCGCCACCAGCGCGGCGGTGTCGTAATCTATTATGTCCGAAAGCGAGGCCATTACGCCGTTTTTTATGAGCGCCTTTACGACCTCAGTGCCGGACTTCTTCATCCTCGAGGCCAGCTCGCCCACGCCGATGGCGTCCGGGATCTGGACCTTGAGCTGAGCCTTTTTGGCTATCTCGAACTGCAGCTTCTGCATGCGCTCGCGCTCTTCGGCGCGGCGCTTGGCGCTGGCCGCGGCCTGCTGCTGGCGCTGCTTCTGGCGGTTCTGGAACTTCTCCTTGCCGCGCTTTTCGTTTTCGCCCGCGTGCGCGCCGGCGAGGCGGTCGAAGCGCTCGTCATATTTGCCGAGGTTCACGTTGCCGCCGCCGCGCGTGTCTATGACGCGCTTCTTGGGCTCCTGGCGCGGTACGTGAGGCTTCTGCTCCTTCGGCTTGGCCTGCTGCTGAGCGGGCTGCTGCGCCGCCTGGGCCGGTTGGCCCTGCGCCTGGGAGGGCTGCTGCGCCGCCGGCTGGGCCTGCTTGCCCTGCTGCTGTGCGGGGCGGTCCTTAGCTGCCTGCGCGGCCTCGGGCTTCGGTTCGGGTACCTTGAACAGCTCCTCCATCGTCGCGCACTGGTTCCGCTGAGTAAGGCTCTCGAAGATCAGCGAAAGCTCCGGGTCCTCCAGGACCTGCATGTGGTTCTTCGGCGCGGTCGCATACTTCGTCAGTATCTCAACGATGGTCTTGGAGGCCAGGCCGAAATCCTTGGCCACCTCGTGCACCCTGTACTTGTCAAAACTACTCATGGTGTTCCCTCCCCGGTTTGCATTTAGGGCCAACGGCCCTGCGTCTCTCGGCCTTCTGCGCGCGCCTGGACATCTCCGCGGCCATGGCCTCATACTCTCCCCCGTGCTGCTCCGAAAGCGCCTTCAGAAACGCCGACGCCAGACCGAAGTCCGTACACGCCGCCATACTGCAGCCGCCCTTCCCGAGCAGCTCAGAAAGCTCGGCCTTTGTATACGGCAGCGGCACCAGCAAGGCTCTCCGCCCAGACAGATAGCCTGCCGCCCTCTTTTTCGCGTTGTCCGAAGCGTCCGAGGCCAGGACCACTATGCGAGCATGCCCGGCCCTTACGGCCGCGCCCGTCGCCGTTTCGCCCAGCTCCAGCCGCCCCGCCCGGCGCATCAGGCCGAGATAGTTAAGAACTCTGTCCGTCGTCTTTTTCCTCCAAAAGGCTCGCGAGCCTCAGCATTACGTCCTCCGGTATCTTCACCTCGAGCGCCCTGTCCAGCGCGCGGCTCTTGACCGCCTTCTTGAAGCAGTCCGGGTCCGGGCAGACGTAGGCGCCGCGTCCCGGCAGTTTGCCGCGCGGGTCCAGCGCCACCTCTCCCTCCGGCGAGCGCACTACGCGCAGCAGCTCGCGCTTGGGTTTCATCTCGCGGCAGCCGAGGCATTGCCGCATCGGTATTTTCTTCGGCACCCGCTTTCACCCCCGTCAGAACGTGTGCGCCTCGCTCTCGGGCTTGATGTCTATCTTATATCCGGTCAGCTTGGCGGCCAGCCTTGCGTTCTGGCCTTCCTTGCCTATCGCCAGCGAGAGCTGGCCGTCCGGCACCGTCACCCGGCAGCTCTTGCCCTCGTCCAGCAGGACCACGCTCATTACCTCCGCCGGAGCCAGCGCCGCCGCGATGAACTCCTCCGGGACTTCGCTGTAACGCACGATGTCTATCTTTTCTCCGCCCAGCTCCTGGACGATGCTCGCCACACGCCCGCCCTTCGGGCCGACGCAGGCACCGATCGGGTCCACCGCTGCGTCCGCGCTCCAGACGGCCATCTTCGTTCTGCTGCCCGCCTCGCGCGCGATGGACTTTATCTCCACCGTACCGTCGAATATCTCGGGGACCTCGAGCTCGAACAGGCGCTTCACCAGGCCCGGGTGCGTCCTCGAGATCAGCACCTGCGGACCGCGAGTGGACTTGCGGACCTCCACGACATAGACCTTTATCCTGTCTCCCTCGTGCAGCTCCTCGCCCTTTATGCGCTCCGCCGGGGAGAGCATTGCCTCCGTGAACTCGGAGTTGGAGCTTATTTTGATGGATACGCTGCCGGTCCTCGGCTCTATGCGGGAGACCTCGCCCGTCAGTATCTCGTGCTGCTTGGAGTTGAACTCGTCATATATCATCCCGCGCTCCGCCTCGCGGATGCCCTGAATGATGACCTGCTTCGCCGCCTGTGCCGCGATGCGCCCGAACTTCTTCGTCTCCACCGGGATCTGGACCACGTCGCCCGGCTTCGCACGTTTGGACAGCTTGTGCGCGGACTCCAGGTCCAGCTCCGCCGTCGGGTCCCAGACCTCTTCGACGACAGTCTTGTTGATCACGAGCTCTATGCGCTTCTTGTCCTCGTCGAGCACTACCTCGACGTTTTCGCCGTATTCGGGATTGTCTTTCCTGAAAGCCGCGAGCATCGCCTGTTGGATCTTCTCGAACATATACTCGCGCGGTATGCCCTTTTCTTTTTCTATGTCCTCAATAGCGGCGAAAAATTCTGCGTTCATCTTAAAGCGCTCCTCCGTATCATATCGTCATGTGCAGGCGGACCTGGGCCACCTGCGGCTTTGAATAACTAACCTGCCTGCCGCCCAGCTCTATCGTGACCGCGCCGTCTGCGTAGCTAAGCAGCTTGCCCGTGTGGGCCTTGGCCCCGTCTATCGGCTGGTAGTGCCGGACCTCTACCTCCGCGCCCAGAAAGCGCTCAAAGTCCGAGGGGCGCTTGAGCTCCCGCTCCGCCCCGGCAGAGGATACCTCGAACACATAGCTCGTCGGGATCGGGTCCGCCTCGTCAAGCACCGGGTCCAGCGCCCTGGACACCGCCTCGCAGTCGTCTATCGAGACGCCGCCGGGTTTATCTATATACACCCTCAAATACCAGGCCCCGGCCTCGCGTACATATTCCACGTCCCAGACCTCGCAGCCCTGCGCCTCCACTACCGGCTTTGCCAGCGCGAGCACCGTCTCCGTTACCCTGCTCATCTAACGCACCTTTTCCTTTTCCTTACAGCATATTTTATTCCAACAAAAAGAGTGGGCGGAACCCACTCAGCTACACTACTACTAATCTACCTTTGTTATACTACCACACACAGCCATCCAATGCAAGAACTTTTTACAAAAGAAGCGGGCCATATGGCAGAACCACATGGCCCATTTGAGTAAGAGGATAATGAAATGAAAAAGAAGAAACCCTTGCTTGCAGGTACTATACTAACAGCAATTTGTTAAGTAAACCACCCTGCACATGTTACAGAAAAGTTAAGTTGACACTTTTTATTCTTCCGTGCTCTTAGGCGGCTTGGGCCTGCCGCCGGGCCTTCTTCTTCTGTTCTGGCCGGACCTGCGCTGCTGGGGCTCCTTGGCCTGGTCTTTTGCCGCCGCGGCGGCCTTCTGCTGCCTCGGCTCTTTCCTGGGCTTCGTCTCCTTCTCCTGGGTCTGGGACTTCGGCTGCTCGGGGCGCTTGCCCCGGCCCCTGCTCTGGCCCTGACGCTTGCGGACCGGCACCTCTGATGCGCTCTTACGCGGCTTTGTCTCCTGCTCCGGCTCCGCCTGTTCGACGGGGTAGAACTTCGGCCTCGTTTCGCCGTCATCCTGCTTCTGCTCCGCGGGCTCCGGAGCTGGCCGGTCCTTCAGCAGCTGGGGCAGAGGCTCGCCCGGCTTCGGTCTGCCGCCGGGTATCGCCGCGACGTCATCCGCCGAGTAGGTCTTGAACACGTCCTCGCCCTCGCCGTCCAGCTTGACCTTCACGGTCCTGCGCAGGAGGTTCACCTGCGTCACATTGCCGTAGCCCGCCGGAGTCTCCACAAAGGCCCCGTTCTTCGGCACGGTCTTGACCAGGTTCTCATACGCCTCTTCCTCGTAGCGCAGGCAGCACATCAGCCTGCCGCAGGTGCCGGATATCTTGCTCGGGTTCAGCGACATGGACTGTATCTTGGCCATCTTCGTCGATACGGGCTGGAACTCGTCCAAAAACTGGCTGCAGCAGAACGGCCTGCCGCAGATGCCTATGCCGCCCAGCATCTTCGCCTCGTCCCGGACGCCTATCTGACGCAGCTCTATCCGGTTGCGGAAAACGGAGGCCAGGTCCTTGACCAGCTCGCGGAAGTCCACGCGCCCGTCCGAGGTGAAAAAGAAGGTTATCTTGTTCCCCTCGAAGCTGCACTCCACGTCCACAAGCTTCATGTCCAGGCCGTGGTCCTCTATCTTGCGCTTGCAGATCTCGAGTGCCTCGCGCTCCCGGTTCTTGTTTATCTCGGCTACGCGCTTGTCGTTTTCCGTGGCGACGCGCACCACGGGACGAATTGGCGGGATCACCTTCTCGTCCGGCACGAAGTGGTTGCCCATGACGCACTGTGCGTACTCCAGGCCCTTCGAGGTCTCGACGATGACGTCATCGCCGGTCTCGACGGTGTTGCCGCCCGCGGCAAAGTAGTAGGTCTTGCCGCGGCTTTTGAATTTAACGCTGACGACTTCTGTCAATTTATATTCCTCATTTCTTATTTTGGACGCCGCTGACGGCTATGAGGCCCAGAACGTGCCTGACACCCGTGTTCAGCTTGAGCATAGCGGAGCATTTCTGGAAAAGCGCGTCCAGCCTGGCGCAGTACTCCGGCGAGAGCTCCGGTCCCGCCGTGCCTCTTAGTATATCCGCCAACCGGCCCCTTGCGGCGTTCATCATAGCGGCGGCGCGGCGCGTATCCATCCCTTCCGCCGCCACCGACCAGCGCAGCAGCTCCACGCGGCTGCCGGAGGCCGCCGCCTCCAGGAGCGCCTGCGCGTCCTGCACAGCCTGCTCGTCCGCCTGTGCGTCTGCATTGAGCCTCAGCAGCGCGCAGCGCGAGCGGACCGTCGGCAGCAGCAGCGCCGGATTCGAGGCGCAGAGCACAAATGCCGCGCTCGCCGGAGGCTCCTCCAACAGCTTGAGCAGCGCGTTCTGCGCGGCGGGGTTCATGAGGTCCGCGTCGTGGATGACATAGACCTTCACCCCCGCCTCGTTCGGCATTACCTGTGCGTCCGCCGAGACGAAGCGCACCTGGTCCACCAGTATCTCCCGCCTCTTGCGGCCCTTGTCGTCCACGCCGGGGGCGATGTTGACAACGTCCGGGTGTATGCCTGAAAAAACCTTGCGGCAGTGCCTGCACTCTCCGCAGGGTCTGTCCCCTCCGGACTCGCACAGCATCGCCGCGGCCACGCGCAGCGCCGCTTCGCGACGCGTTTCCTCGGACATGGAGGCGACGATATATGCGTGCGAGACGCGCACGCCGCGTTCAAATACCAGCTTATCCATAAAGTATATTTTACAATTCCAAACCGCCCGCGTCAACAGGCATTGTCGGCGCGGGCGGGTACCTAGGCTTTGTTTTCCTCCTCGAGCCCGTGCAGGAGCGCACAGAGCTCGTCGATCTCCTTCTGCGTGAGAGCCTGTTTCTTGGTCAGGGCGCTGAGCATCAGGCTGACGCTGCCCTTATAGACCCTGCCGAGGAAGTTCTGCGTCTCGTGCACGGAGGCGTCGTCGCGCGAGAGCACGGGGCGGAACACTTTTATGCCGTCTTCCGCCGCGCCTGATACCGCCCCCTTGGCCTCCAGACGGGAGAGCAAGGTCAGCGCGGTGCTCCGGCTCCAGCCGCAGCGCTCGCGCAAAAGCTCTGCCGCCTCTCTGCCGGTCAGCGCCCCGCGCTCCCAGAGGCAGTCCATCACGCTCCACTCCGCGTCCGTCAGATTTATGCCCTGCATACGCATGACCCTCCCTGTGTCTACACATGTAACCACAGCATACCACGCCCGGCCGCTCTTGTCAACAGTACTCGCGCCGGAACCAGTGCAGCTGCGCAAAAAAGCGGCCGCCGCATATGCGGTGGCCGCTGGTGCGAGAGATGGGACTTGAACCCACACGCCTATAAATGAGACACAGGCACCTCAAGCCTGCCTGTCTGCCAGTTCCAGCACTCTCGCATATCCGCTGGGGAAAGGCGCATTAGGTATTATAGCAGAAAAGCGCAGTTTGTCAACAAAAATTTTCACGAATATCTTTTGCGGCTCACAGGGTGCAGCTGCGCCGCCGTGAACGCCACGGCTACCACCAAAACGATGATCAGCGCCCCCGCGCCCCAGTGCATCAAAAGCAGGTAGCGCATCTTCAGATATGCGTGATAGCCCAAGAGCGATGCGAACTCACAAAGCAGCGGCATGAAGAAGTAGCCCGGCGCCGCAACGGCCAGGACAAGCGTCAATATATCCGCCGCGTAGAAGTACCGGTCGTGCATGTGCGGCAGGAAAAACGGTATCCCTACCGCCAGTATCAGCGCACCGCCCAGCAGCGCCCAGTTCGTGATGCTCCCGCGCCGCCACCAGAACCAGCCGAACACAGTCAGCATCAGCGCAAAGGCCGCTACCACTCCCAGCTTCGCCGCCAGCGCCTCGTCCGACACATCCTTCGCAAAGGCGTACACCGAGGGCGAATTGTAGTTAAGCCCGCTGCCCACGCTGCCCATCTGGTCGAAATAAAGCGTGATCGTGTCCAAGAGCGGCCTGCCCGCTATCACCGCCGGCAGCATCAGCAGCACATACACCGCCGGGAACACGAGAAAATGCCACAGCTTCACACGCTTCGCTATAAGCAGCAGCACGAATACAGGCATGATGAACACCGCCTGCAGCTTGAAGGCAAAGGATATCGCTATCGCCGCCATACCCAGGACCGGCCTGCCCTCCATCGCCCAGTAGACGCCCAGAAGCGCCATCGCCACATACACGCTGTCGCACTGGCCCCAGACCGCACTGTTCAAAAACACCGTCGGCCAGAACAGCACAAGAAAATACGCCGTCAGCAGTCTGCCGCGGTTTTTGGTGAACAGGCTCACCATCCGCATCGCCGCAAAGGCCAGCAGCACGTCAAAAAGCGTGGACAGGAGCTTTATAAGGTAGAGGTCATACACATCTATGTATGAAAACAGCGCCAGGAAATAGAGATACGGCACGTTGTAGTTGCCTACCGAACCCGAAAGCGCCGCAAAACCCCCGTTGTCCCGGAAGTGCTGCACCCATTTCGAGAGAAAGTCCTGGTAGTCCAGCGTCTCATAGCTGAAACACAGCGCCCGCAGCGCAAATGCCGCGGCGACCAGTCCCGCGCACACCAGCACTTGCGCAGGCTTTTTCAGCAGACCCTCAAAGTATAGCAGCAGCAGCGCAACGCCCGCCACGAGCAGCAGCAAAAGTACAGCGACAGCGTCCATTTGTACCTCCTGGCAAAGAAAAAAGCGGAGAACGATGTCCCCGCAAAAAATCGTGAATTCTTAACAAAATTGCACTTGACATTAAGTGCAGTATGATGATACAATGACTTGCTATGTCTCCGGGACGGATAATAACCCATTTTTACCTACGCTTTTATTCTAACAGATTTTCACCGGATTGCAACAGAGACGCCGAAACATTTGACAACCCACCCGGGTGTACGCCAGATTCCAATACAAGGAGTGTGCATTGATGCCAAAGGACGTTTACTACGGCAAGACGCTGAGGAAGAGCTTTGCCAGGAGCCAGGAGATCCAGGACATGCCGAATCTTCTGGAGATCCAGAAGAAGTCTTACAAGTGGTTCCTCGACGTCGGCCTGCGCGAGGTGTTCCGCGACGTGGACGCGGTCACGGACTACTCGGGCAACCTTGAGCTGAGCTTTGTGGATTACTCGATGGACGAAAAGCCCAAGTACTCCGAGGAGGAGTGCAAGGCCCGCGACGCCACATACGCCGCGCCGCTCAAGGTCAGCGTGCGTCTCCGCAACAGGGAGACGGAGGAGATCAAGGAACAGGAGATCTTCATGGGCGACTTCCCGCTCATGACCGACGGCGGCACCTTCGTCATAAACGGCGCCGAGCGCGTCATCGTTTCGCAGATCGTCCGCTCCCCCGGCGTGTACTACGATAAGAAAACCGACAAGGCCCAGATCTCGACCTACGGCACCACCGTCATCCCCTATCACGGCGCCTGGCTCGAGTATGAGACCGACGCGAACGACATCTTCTATGTCCGCATAGACAAAAACCGCAAGCTGCCCGTGACCCTCTTCCTCAAGGCCATGGGCCGCTACGACGCGAACAAGCCCTACACCTGGCTCAGCTGCCTGCCCGACCCCGTTGCCGGCTGCGTCACGAGCGACCAGCTCAAGGCCGTGTTCGGCAACGACGAGCGCATCGTCACCACGCTCGACAAGGACAGCTTCGTCACGCGAGAGGACGCCCTGCTCGAGATCTACCGCAAGCTCCGCCCCGGCGACCCCCCGACGGTCGAAAGCTCCGAGACCCTGCTTGACGGTCTCTTCTTCGACCGCAGGCGCTACGACCTTTTCTCCGTCGGCCGCTACAAATTCAACAAGAAGCTCGGCCTTGCCGGCAGGCTCATAGGCCACCAGCTGGCCGCCCCCATTGCCGACCCCGTCACCGGTGAGATCATCGCCGAGCCGGGCGAGGTCTTTACCCGCGAGAGGGCCGGGTTCATCGACTCCTGCGGCGTCACCGAGGCCATCCTCCACGCCGACGGCAAGGACATCCGCGTGTTCACGAACGGCATGGTCGATATGCGTCACTTCGTCGATTTCGACCCCGCCGAGCTCGGCGTAAACGAGAAGGTCCGCCTCATCATCCTCCGCCAGCTCATGGAGCAGTACGAGGGCGAGGAGCTCAAGGAGGCCATAAAGGACAACCTCGATATCCTCATCCCGAAGCACATCATCGTGGACGACATGTTCGCCTCCGTGAACTACCTCTGCTGCCTGGCCCACGGCATCGGCACTCCCGACGATATCGACCACCTCGGCAACCGCCGCGTCCGCAGCGTGGGCGAGCTTTTGCAGAACCAGTTCCGCATCGGCTTTTCCCGCATGGAGCGCGTCATCCGCGAGCGCATGACCCTCCAGGACCTCGACATCGTCACCCCGCAGAGCCTCATAAATATCCGCCCCGTGACGGCGGCCATAAAGGAGTTCTTCGGCTCCTCCCCGCTCTCCCAGTTCATGGACCAGACGAACCCCCTGGCCGAGCTCACACACAAGAGGCGTATGTCCGCCCTCGGCCCCGGCGGTCTGAGCCGCGAAAGGGCGAACTTCGACGTCCGCGACGTCCACTACAGCCACTACGGCCGTCTCTGCCCCATAGAGACCCCCGAAGGCCCGAACATCGGCCTCATCAGCTACCTCGCCAGCTACGCCCGCGTCAACGAGTACGGCTTCCTCGTCACGCCCTTCCGCAAAGTCCGCAAGCCGGACTGCTTCGTGACGGACGAGGTCGAGTACATGACCGCCGACGTCGAGGACCGCTACATCGTCGCACAGGCCACCGAGCCGCTGGATGAGAACGGCTGCCTCAAGAACAGGCGTATCACCTGCCGTCACCGCGACGAGATCATAGACGTGGACCGCGAGCGCGTGGACTACGTCGATATCTCCCCGAGGATGATGGTCTCCATCGCAACGGCTATGATACCCTTCCTCGAAAACGACGACGCCAACCGCGCCCTCATGGGTGCAAACATGCAGCGCCAGGCAGTGCCTCTCATGACCACCGAGGCCCCCATCGTCGCAACCGGCATTGAGCACAAGTGCGCGGTGGACTCCGGCGTCACCGTCCTGGCCGAGGGTCCCGGCTATGTCGAGAGCGTCTCCGCCACGCACATCGTCATCCGCTATGACGAGCTCGGCGTCAAGACCTACAAGCTCATCAAGTTCTCCCGCTCGAACCAGGGTACCTGCATCAACCAGAGGCCCGTAGTCGGCGCGGGCGAGAGGGTCGAAAAGGGCGACGTCATCGCCGACGGCCCCTCCACCAGCCACGGCGAGATAAGCCTCGGCAAGAATGTGCTCGTCGGCTTCATGACCTGGGAGGGCTACAACTACGAGGACGCCATCCTCATAAACGAGCGCCTCGTCATGGACGACGTGTTCACCTCCATCCACGTGGAGGAGTACGAGTGCGACGCGCGCGACACCAAGCTCGGCCCCGAGGAGATCACCAGGGACATCCCGGGCGTTGGCGACGACGCGCTCAAGTTCCTGGACGAGCGCGGCATCATCTGCGTCGGCGCCGAGGTCAGGAGCGGCGATATACTGGTCGGCAAGGTCACGCCCAAGGGCGAGACCGACCTCACCGCCGAGGAGCGCCTGCTGCGCGCCATCTTCGGCGAGAAGGCCCGCGAAGTCCGCGACACCTCCCTCAAGGTCCCGCACGGCGAGAGCGGCATCATTGTGGACGTCAAGGTCTTCACCCGCGAGGCGGGCGACGAGATGAGCCCCGGCGTCAACCAGGTCGTCAGGGTCTATATAGCGCAGAAGCGCAAGATCTCCGTCGGCGACAAGATGGCCGGCCGCCACGGCAACAAGGGCGTCGTTTCGAGGATACTCCCGCGCGAGGATATGCCCTACCTGCCCGACGGTACCCCGCTGGACATTGTCCTGAACCCCCTGGGCGTGCCTTCTCGTATGAACATCGGTCAGGTCCTGGAGGTCCACCTGGGCTACGCCGCCCAAGCCCTGGGCTGGAAGGTCGCCACGCCCATCTTCAACGGCGCAAACGAGTCCACCATCCGCGAGACCCTGCGCCTGGCCGGCCTGCGCGAGGACGGCAAGAGCGTCCTTTACGACGGCCGTACCGGCGCGAAGTTCGATAACGACGTAACCGTCGGCTACGTCTACTTCCTCAAGCTGCACCACCTTGTCGACGACAAGATCCATGCCCGCTCCACCGGCCCCTACAGCCTCGTCACGCAGCAGCCTCTGGGCGGCAAGGCCCAGTTCGGCGGCCAGCGCTTCGGCGAGATGGAGGTCTGGGCGCTCGAAGCCTACGGCGCGGCTTACACGCTGCAGGAGATACTCACCGTCAAGTCGGACGACGTCACCGGCCGTGTCAAGACCTACGAGAGCATCGTCAAGGGCCACAACATCCCGCAGCCCGGCGTGCCGGAGAGCTTCAAGGTCCTCGTGAAGGAGCTGCAGTCCCTCTGCCTCGACGTCCGCATCCTCGACAAGGACGGCGAAGAGATAGAGCTCAAGGACGACGATGACGACGACTACATCCCCGGCATGAAGGACGAATACCGCGCCGACGACAGCGAGATCGAGGACGCCGGCTTCAGCATCGAGAACGTCCCCGAGGACGAACTCGACCTCGACGACGGCGACGAGGACGACGACAGCTTCCCGGGCTTCTCGGGAGACGAGCTTGATATGGAGGAGGAATAAGGCATGAGCTACACACCGTTTGACGCCATCAAGATAGGCATAGCCTCCCCCGATATGATACGCTCCTGGTCCTACGGCGAGGTCAAAAAGCCGGAGACCATCAACTACCGCACCCTCAAGCCTGAGCGCGACGGCCTGTTCTGCGAGCGCATCTTCGGGCCCACGAAGGACTGGGAATGCCACTGCGGCAAGTATAAAAAGATCCGCTACAAGGGCAAGATCTGCGACCGCTGCGGCGTCGAGGTCACAAAGGCCAAGGTCCGCCGCGAGCGCATGGGCCACATAGAGCTCGCCGCGCCCGTCAGCCACATCTGGTATTTCAAGGGCATACCCTCCCGCATGGGCCTGCTGCTCGACATCACGCCCAGGATACTCGAAAAGGTCCTCTATTTCGGGGCCTACATCGTGACCGACCCCGGCGATACCCCGCTCGACAAGTGCCAGATCCTCTCCGAGCGCGAGTACCGCGATATGCGCGAGAAATATGAGGACGACTTCGACGCCGGCATGGGCGCCGAGGCCATCAAAAAGCTGCTCCAGCAGATAGACTGCGAGGAGCTCTCCGTGAAGCTCCGCGAGGAGCTCGCCTCCGCAGGCGGCCAGAAGAAGGCCAAGCTGGTCAAGCGGCTCGAGGTCGTCGAGGCCTTCCGCCAGAGCGGCAACAAGCCCGAGTGGATGATAATAGACGTCCTGCCCGTCATCCCGCCCGAGATCCGCCCCATGGTCCAGCTCGACGGCGGCAGGTTCGCCACCAGCGACCTGAACGACCTCTACAGGCGCGTCATAAACCGCAACAACCGCCTCAAGAGGCTCATGCAGCTCAAGGCGCCCGACATCATCGTCAGGAACGAAAAGCGCATGCTGCAGGAGGCTGTGGACGCGCTCATCGACAACGGCCGCCGCGGCCGCGCCGTCACCGGCGCGAACTCCCGCGCGCTCAAGAGCCTTTCCGATATGCTCAAGGGCAAGCAGGGCCGCTTCCGCCAGAACCTGCTCGGCAAGCGCGTGGACTACTCGGGCCGTTCCGTCATAGTCGTCGGCCCGGACCTCAAGATCTACCAGTGCGGCGTGCCGAAGGAGATGGCCATCGAGCTCTTCCGTCCCTTCGTCATGAAGAAGCTCGTCGAGGACGGCGTCGCCAACAACATCAAGTCCGCCAAAAAGATGGTCGACAAGCAGCGCACCGAGGTCTGGGACGCGCTCGACGTCGTCATCAAGGAGCACCCTGTGCTGCTCAACCGCGCGCCCACGCTGCACAGGCTGGGCATCCAGGCCTTTGAACCCATCCTGGTCGAGGGCCGCGCGCTCCGTCTGCACCCGCTGGTCTGCACCGCGTATAACGCCGACTTCGACGGCGACCAGATGGCTATACACGTCCCGCTGTCCTCCGAGGCCCAGGCCGAGGCCCGTATCCTCATGCTCTCGGCCAACAACCTCCTGCGTCCGCAGGACGGCCACCCCGTCACCGTGCCGACTCAGGACATGATCCTCGGCTCCTACTACCTCACCTACGTCCGTCTCGGCAAGGCCGAGAAGGGCGCGGAGCAGGTCTACGTCACGGACGCCGGAGATACCTCCCTTCCCGCAGGCGAGATCGTCGACGCGGACGAGTTCGTTGCCGCCAACAAGGCAGCTAAGAAGGAGGGCAAAAAGGAGGCCGAGTACAGGCCCCTCAAGGCCTACGGCACCTCCGCCGAGGCCATCATGGCCTACAACTACGGCGACATCGGCATCCACGCGCCCATCCTCGTGCGCATGGAAAAGACCATTGACGGCGTCCCCGCCCACAGGCTCATCAGGACCACCGTCGGCCGCATCATCTTCAACGAGCCCATCCCCCAGGACCTGGGCTACGTCGACCGCAGCGACCCGGAGCACGCCTTCGACCACGAGATAGGCTTCCAGGTCGGCAAGAAGCAGCTGGGCGACATCATCGACCGCTGCATCCAGAAGTACGGCTTCACCATCTCCGCAGAGGTGCTGGACAACATCAAGGCGCTGGGCTTCAAGTACTCGACCCAGGGTGCAATCACGATATCCATCGCGGACATGACCGTCCCCGATGCGAAAAAGACCCTCATCGAGGCCACCGAGAACAAGGTCCTCGACATCGAAAAGCAGTTCCGCCGCGGCTTCATCACCAACGACGAGCGCTACCGCCTGGTCGTTGACGAGTGGGAGCAGACGACTAAGGACGTCACCGGCGCGCTCCAGAACTGCCTGGACGAGTATAACCCGATCTATATGATGGCCAACTCCGGCGCCCGCGGCTCCATGAACCAGATCCGTCAGCTGGCCGGTATGCGCGGCCTCATGGCCAACACCGCCGGCAAGACCATCGAGATCCCCATCAAGGCGAACTTCCGCGAGGGCCTCTCCGTCCTGGAGTACTTCATCTCCAGCCGAGGCGCGCGCAAGGGCCTGGCCGATACCGCCCTGCGTACCGCGGACTCGGGCTACCTCACCCGCCGCCTGGTCGACGTCTCCCAGGACGTCATCATCCGCGAGGACGACTGCGGCACGCACGAGGGCGTCTGGGCTTCCGCCATCTATGAGAAGGGCCAGGAGGTCCAGTCCCTGGCGGTCAGCATCCACGGCCGCTTCCCCGCTGTCCCCATCGTCGACCCGCTCACCGGCGAGGTCGTGTTCGACACCGACCACATGCTCATGCCCGAGGACGCCGACGTCCTCAAGGCCCACGGCATCGAAAAGGTCCTCATCCGCAGCGTGCTGGCCTGCGAGGCCAAGAGCGGCGTCTGCGCCAAGTGCTACGGCATCAACCTGGCGGTCGGCCAGCCGGTCAACCCGGGCGAGGCCGTCGGCGTCATCGCGGCGCAGTCCATAGGCGAGCCCGGCACCCAGCTCACGATGCGTACCTTCCACACCGGCGGCGTCGCCGGCGACGACATCACCCAGGGTCTGCCCAGGGTCGAAGAGCTCTTCGAGGCCCGCAAGCCCAAGAAGATGGCCGTCCTCAGCGAGATAAACGGCACCGTCTCCATCTCCGAGACCCGCAAGAACGCCGTGTTCGCCATCACGGTCACGAACGAGGCCGAGGGCGATACCAGGGTCTACACCGTCCCCTATTCCGCGGGCATCCTCGTCTCCAACGGCGACCACGTCGATAAGGGCCAGGAGCTCACCGCAGGCGCGCTCAACCCGCACGACGTGCTCAGCATCCGCGGTATCGACGACGACGAGTTCGGCCGCCAGGGCGTGCGCAACTACCTCGTCCAGGAGGTCCAGAAGGTCTACCGTCAGCAGGGCGTCGATATCAACGACAAGCACATCGAGGTCATCGTCCGCCAGATGATGCGCAAGGTCCGCATCGAGGACGCCGGCGATACCAAGCTGCTCTCCGGCGCGACTGTGGATATCTCCGAGCTCAAGACTGCCAACGAGGACATCGACCGCCGCAACGCCGCCGGTGAGACCGGCGAAAACGGCGAGCCCCTGCGTAAGGCAACCTATACGCAGCTGCTCATGGGCATCACGAAGGCCTCTCTGGCTACGGAGAGCTTCCTCTCCGCCGCCTCCTTCCAGGAGACGACCAAGGTCCTCACCGAAGCCGCCATCAAGGGCAAGGTGGACCACCTCGTCGGCCTCAAGGAGAACGTCATCATCGGCAAGCTCATCCCCGCCGGCTCCGGCCTGGCCGTCTACCGGAACTTCGAGTCCGAGACTGATGAGGAGATCGAGTCCGAGCCCGAGGAATATGTGGACCTCTCCGTCCTCGTGAACCGCTCCAACGCGCTGTGATACCATAGCATAAACCCCAAACACCCCCGGGCCTGGCTCGGGGGTGATTTTTTTCGTGGGATTTCTCCCGCTCCGGCGTATATATAAACGAGGGAGGTGGACCGCTTGCTAAGCATGGAGGAACTGGTCGAAAAACACTCGGGCCTGCTCGAATACGTCGCCCGGGGCATATTGCAGGACCAGAGCCTCGTCGAGGACTGCATATCCCGTGTCTGGCTGCGCGCCGTGGAACGGCAGGACAGCTACGACCCGGAGCGCGGCGCGGTGTCCACCTGGCTCGCCGCCCTCTGCCGGAGCACGGCCCTGGACTGCCTGCGCGAGCAGCGCCGCCGCCAGAGCTCCGCCCCGGAGACGCTGTCGGAGGCCCTGGCCGACGACTCGCCCGAGCCCGAGGAGCTGCTGCTCAGGCGCGAGCGCGCGGAAAGGCTCCGGCAGGCGCTCGCCCAGTTGGGTGAGGCCGACCGGCGGCTCTTCTACCGAAAATACTACTATCTCCAGTCCACCGCCCAGCTGGCGGCGGAACTGGGGACAACCGAACGGGCCGTTGAGGGACGGCTCTACCGGATAAAAAAACGGCTGCGCAGCCTGCTGGGAGGTGAGCTCTGATGGATGATCGCAAATATGAGCTCCTGCTGGCCGAGACCGCCGCGGAGCTGCCGCCCGTGGACTCGGAGCTGTCCGAACCCTGGAGCCACGCCATGCGCCTCATCCTCTGGGGCCTGGCGCTCGTGACCTTCCGGCTGGGGCTGCTCGGCCTCCAATACATCCTGCCCTGCGTCGGCTCCGTGCTCGTGTTCCTCGGCTTCCGCAGCCTGAGACGCAGCGCGCGCGGCTTTGCCATCGCCTATGCGGCCTCGGTGGTCCAGCTCGTCATGCACGCGCTCGGCACCGCCGCGGACGCGGTCCGCCCAGAATACTTCGGCTCGCTGGGCTATTTCTTCTTCGCGGCGTACATCGCGCTGGACTTTACGCTCCTGCTGGGCCTGCGCTCCGGCATCCGCTCGGCCTTTTCCGCGACGCCGGGCAAGGCGCCGCGCGACCTGGCGCTCCTGGCCGTCGCCGCCTACGCCGGAGTCGTGGCTCTCGCGCTGCTTGAAACGCTCGCCCCGGCTCAGAGTCCCGTCTGGCACAACGTCCGCGCCTTCGCAGCCATGGCGCTCTATATCGCGCTGCTGGTGCTGCTGCGCCGTCAGGGCCGCGCGCTGGCGGGCCGGGGATACCGTATAACGCCCGCGCCCGTGCATCTCAGGTCATGGGTCGTGTTCGCGCTCTACGCGCTGGCACTAGCCGCGCTGCTCGTACCCGCGCTGTTTCTGGGGCCGAGGCTGGAGTGCGCCGAGGCGGAGCCCTTCGAGACTGCCGAAACAGCGCAGGCGCGCGCCGGGCTGGCGGAGCTGGGTATGCCGGAGTGGCTGGCCGGCTCGCTGACGGAGCCCGAGCTCGCGCTCTGCGAGGGCGCGGCCCAGGTTCGCGCCGTGGTGACGGACGAGAACATCGCAGAGGTTCCGGAAGCCGAGCGCCTGGAGTTTGGCGTCTGGGCCGTGTATCTGGCGGACGGGCGGACGCGCTTTTACGCGGCGTTCCGCTGGCTGGAGCCGCCTCGCTTCAATCTGCAGGAGGCGCTGCGCGCGGCTCCAGACGGCAACAACGCCGTCACGGATTTTGCGGCCTGCCTGGTATACTCGGAGGACGGCGCGGAGCTCGCCGCTCCGCTGGAGCCGAGCCTGGGCGGCGGACTGACCGCCGAAGAGCTGGACGAATTCGGCCTCTGGTGGAACGAGCACGTGCTGGAGCGCCTGGGACACACGCAGTATGAGCCCTATGTGGAGTTTTCTATCCCCCTCGGCGCGGAGAACGTGCGCGGCTGGCTGGCCTTCACCTACGACGCCGGGGCCGAGCGCGAGGGTACGGGCTCGGTGTTCGGCAACGCGACATATTACCGCCAGAACACCCCGTGCTATCCGTATGTCGATATGGTCGATACCTTCTCCTCCTTCTTCGGCAGCCGGAGCTTTCTGCGCAGCGTACACTATGTCATCTGAATCACGGCGCAAAACAAAACCGTGGCCCTTTTGGGGCCACGGTTTTTTCAATGGCTTTTGGTTTACATAATAATGCACTTCTTGGGGCAGACGTCGTGGCAGGTGCCGCAGGCGATGCACTTGTCCTCGTCGAGGGTCCAAGTCTTGGCCGCGCGGTCCACGGTGAGCGCGCCGGCGGGGCATTTCTTGGCACAGAGCGTGCAGTAGACGCACTTTGCCGGGTCGTTGACGGGCAGGCCGTCGTCTCGGGGCTTGGGACCCTCGGCGGCGGGTTCAGCCGTCTCGCCGCAGGCGGCGGGCGGGGCCTTCTTCACCGGCTTCTTCTTGAGGTAGGTGCCGGTGACGACCAGGTCGTCCTCGCAGCGCGCGACCATGTGGTAATCCTGCGTCAGCTCGATGGCGTGCTTCACGCAGAAGTCGGCGCAGGTGTTGCAGAAGGTGCAGGAGCCGAGGAAGAACTTGCGCGTTATGAGCTGGCCCTCCTCCGTCTCGACCGAGGTGGTGGAGATCGCGCCGCCCGCGCAGACGCGCTCGCACATGCCGCAGCTTATGCACTTGTCCGCGTGGAACACTATCCTGCCCCTATATCCTACGGGCGCCTCCTTCGGCACGAAGGGGTAGCCCTCGGTGCTGGGCTTGGAAAAGAGCTGGGTAACGGCCTCTCTCAGAAACGGGATCATTCCTTGGCCCCCCTTTTCTCCTTGAGTATCTGCGTCGCAAGAGCCAGGCCGTCTATGATGGCCTCCGGCTTAGGCGCGCAGCCCGCTATCGACACGTCGATATCCACATACTTATCCAGCGGTCCCACGACGGAGTAGCTGCCCTTGAACACGTTGCAGGACCTCGGACAGCTGCCCAGCGTCACGATGACCTTCGGGTCCGGGACCTGCTCTATCGTCCGGATGACCCTGTCCTTCGACTGCGCGGTGATTGGGCCGGACACCACTACGATGTCCGCATGCCTCGGCGTGCCGGCCAGCTTGAAGCCCAGGCGCTCCGCGTCGTATCTCGGCGTAAGCACAGCCACGAGCTCTATGTCACAGCCGTTGCAGCTGCCCGCGTTGATGTGGAACAGCCAGGGCGATTTGGCTGCGGAATTGTCTATGATCTTTCTGAACATCCTTCCGCCTCCTTATACATACCACACGAGGATGAGGCTCACGAGCGCCAGCCCGCTGACCACCGTCCAGAAGAACTTGAACACCTGCTCCACGCGAAGCCTCGCCATGACCGCATGGGTCAGCGTCATGCTGACCACCGTCACGATCGTGCAGAAGCAGAGCGCGATGATGACGTCCAGCCACAGCATCCCCGTCGTCACTCCGCCGAGGAAGAGCGCCGTGAAGAGCGCCGTCATTATGAACATCTTGATGCAGTGCGAGAGCTTGAACACAGCCAGCGGAGCGCCGCTGTATTCGACCAGCGGACCTTCGCAGATCTCGGTCTCCGCCTCGCCCACATCAAAGGGGTGCGCGCCCACCTCGCAGGGGATGACCAGCAGCATTGCCACGGCCGCCGGGATGAGCCGCCAGTCCAGCAGGAAGGGGCCGCTCAGGCTCTGTATGACCGTTATCTGCTCCAGCGAGAAGGTCGTGTAGCCGAAGCCCGCCGCCCGGCCCACGGCCAGGAGCACAAGGATGAGCGGCAGCTCGTAGCTCATTATCGTCACCATCGACCTCGAAACGCCGACGCCCGCAAAGGGCGAGCCCGACGCCGAGCCGCCGAAGATGATCGCCAGGGAGGGTATCGCCAGCAGGTACAGGATAACCACCGTATCCGCCACACCGCCAAAGGCCTGCAGGCCGCCTATCGGTATGAACAGCGCCGTCACGACCAGGCTTATGAGCCCTACATACGGGGCGGCCAGGAAGGTCAGCTTCGCCGCGCCCGCCGGGACGATGGTCTCCTTGCCCAGGAGCTTGAAGAAGTCATAGGTCGGCTGCAAAACGGGAGGCCCGATTCGCTTCTGCATCCGGGCGAGGAGCTTCCTGTCTATGCCCGCGAGCCAGAGCCCAAACACGGTGGCGAACAGAAGGCCGGGGAATATGAGGATATAGACTGCTTTTATCAGTATTTCCATCTCTCGTCCACCCCCTTACATGAATGCGAAGCAATACACGATTATCACCGCAAGGGCCGTGATGCCCCAGAGGACGTAATCGTTCGTCACGCCGCTGTGCGCCTTGGACATGAAGCCGAGGTAGCCGCGCAGGTTGTGCTTGAAGCCCCAGAAGAGGTCTCCGCTCGCCACGTGCGAATACTGGGCCTCCTCGCCGCCGAAGAACACGGCGTGCTTGGAGTCCGGCGCGCAGTTTACTTCACCCCTGTCGCGCTTGCCGAGTATGCTCACCAGGAACACCGCCGCCAGCACTATGACAAACAGCAGCAGCCAGTTCACCGGGTCCCATGCGCCTATGGACATCAGTCTGGGCTCGGCCAGCAGGCTCGTATCCGTGATGGTCGCCGCGGCGTAGCCCTCGCCCATCGCGGCGTCTATGTAGCCTGGGAAGTTCAGCACCGCGCCCGTCGCGGGGCCGATGACGTACTTTATCATCACGTTCGGCGCAACGCCGGTGAACACGCACAGCGCCGCCATTATCCACATCGGGATGCGCATCGAGAGCGGGGTCTCCTTGACGTTTTCAAACTCCAGCGGCATCTGGCCGAAGAACACCGACTGCCCGACCTTGATGAACGAGGCCAGTGTCAGCACGCTCGTCACAACGCAGACGACCGTCACCAGCGCATAGCCGATGCTGCCCGTCTCCGCCGCCTTCTCGAAGGTCGCCTGATAGATCATCCACTTTGAGTAGAAGCCGTTGAAGGGCGGTATGCCGCTTATCGAAAACGCGCCTATGAGGAACAGCGCCGCCGTCTGCGGCATCTTCCGCGCGAGGCCGCCGAGCTTCTCCAGGTAGGTCGTGCCGGTGGCGTAGAGCACCGCGCCGGCCGTGAGGAACAAAAGGCCCTTGAAGAGCGTGTGGTTTATCGCGTGGTACAGGCCGCCCGCTATGCCCAGCGCCGTGCACAGGCCGAGGCTCGTCAGGATGTAGCCTATCTGCGAGATGCTGTGGAAGGCCAGCAGACGCTTGAAGTCATGCTGGTTGAGAGCCATCGTCACGCACACGAACATAGATACGCAGCCTATCAGAACCAGACCCGTCTGCATGGCCGGCAGGCCCATGCTGCGGAACAGGAAGTAGCTCACCCTGATGATACCGTAGACGCCCGTCTTGGTGAACACGCCCGAGATGAGCACGGAGACCGAGCTGGGCGCAGCGCCGTGCGCGTCGGCGGCTATCGGGTGGAAGGGGAACATGAAGCTCTTGCAGCCGAAGCCCGTGAAGAGCAGCGCGAAGGCCAGGATCATCGTCGGGTTCATGTTGCCCGGGATGAGCGCCGAGATCTGCGCGAGGTTCAGCGTGTGGCACTGGGCGTAGACCAGCGCCGTGCCGAGCAGCACGCAGCTCGAGCCAATGGAACCGACCACGAGGTACTTGAACGCCGCCTCGCGCGCGTTCGGGTTCCAGGTGCGGAAGGCCGTCAGGCCCACCGCCGCAAAGGTCATGACCTCGAGCATGACGTAGATGTTGAAGAGGTCGCCTGAGAGCACTATGCCCATGACGCCGCCCGCCAGCATGAGGTACAGCGTGAAATAGCCGCCGCGCGCGTCGTCCTGTTTCATGTACCTGAACGAATAGAAGCAGGAGCAGGCCACCGCTATGGCCACGAGCAGGCCGAAGAACAGGCTCAGCGCGTCAACCTCTATCGCGATGCCGATAGCGTATCCGTTCACCGGCTCCCAGTTGCCCATCCAGTAGGTGACGATCTCGCCGTCTATCATGACGGGCTTTATGAGCAGCGCCATAAGCGTCAGCGAAATGAGCACGGCCGCGCCGGCTATGATGTTCCTGAGCGTCTCGCGCTTGCCCGCGAGCGTCACCAGGAACGCGCCGACAAAGAGCGTCATTATGGCGAGCACGGGGAAGTGCATATACACATCGTATGTCATCCGTGCAGCCTCCTTATCTCATGCGCGTCGAGCGTGCCGTATTCCTTATACAGCCGCACGCAGAGCGCCAGGGCCATCGCCGTCACGCAGGCGCCGATGACTATGCTCGTCAGCGTCAGCGCCTGGGGGATGGGGTCCACGAAGTACATTCCGCTCGTCAGCTCCCCGAAGGTATATATCGGCGCGGTGCCGCCTTCGTTGAAGCCTATCGAGACTATCATGAGGTTCAGGCCGTAGTCCACAAGGCCCATGCCGACGACTATCTTGATGATGTCCCGCTTCATGGCCATTGCGTAAAAGCCGATGACTACCAGGGCTACCGCTCCGATGTAGTTTGCCAGCATCATTTGGACAGCCCCCCTTCCTCTTGCTCGGTGGTGGGTATGGTGCCGTCAAACTCGTGCTCCTCGTCCATACCGAGCAGGTAGATGACGAGCAGCAGCAGGAAGCCCACGCCGGTGAGCACCTTGAAGCCGACCGCGTAGTTCATGAGCGCTATCGTGCCGGAGCTCCACAGGTCGCCTATGCTGCCGCTGTTCCAGAGGATGTTCCGGCAGAAGTTGTAGCCCGCGAAGATGCCCAGCATGGCAAAGAGCACATAGGCGATGGCGCCCACGGCCTCCAGCCTGTGCATGCGCTCCATGTTTATCGCCGTGGCGATACCCCTGAAGCCGTAGCCCAGGTAGAGCAGCAGCACGCCGCTCGCCGCCAGGACGCCGCCCTGGAAGCCGCCGCCGGGGCTTATGTTGCCGTGGAGTATGACGTAGAAGCCCAGCACGAGCGCTATGGGCAGGTAGCTGTCCGCAAGGGAGCGGACGATGAGGTCGTCGCGCTTCCACTTCTTATTCATTGCGGCCGCCCTCCCATCTCTTGGTCTGACGCCGCAGGATGACGGTGGCGCCGGTTATGGCGATGAGCAGGACAAAGCTCTCGCCCAGGGTGTCGTAGCCACGGAAGTCGAACACTATCGCCGTGACGTTGTTCACCGCCTGCGTCTTTGAGAGGTTCTCCTGAACGATTATGCTCGCCGCGCCGTCCGGGTCGGATACGTCATAGCTCTCCGGGTCCTGCTGCAGCTGGTAGACCTCAGTACCCCTGCCGTCGTAGGTCACGGGGATCTCCCTCTGCATGTAAACTACGGAGATGACGCCGGTTATCAGGATGACAATGAGCGAGACTGCCAGAACGAGCTTTTTCATTTCTCATCCTCCCCCTTTCCGCCGGTCTTGTGCAGCGCCACAACGAAGATTATAGTCGTGAGCACGACGCCGACCGCCGCCTCGGCTATCGCCACGTCCGGGGCCTGGAGCATTATGAACTCCAGCGACACAAATGCGCCGCAGGCCGCAAGACAGATGATGCTGGTGAGCGTGCGCTTGGCCGTTACCGTCAGCACTGCGCTCACAACTATGCCGAGGACTATGAGCGCGTTGAGGATGTACACCGGTGTTATCATGCCTCGTCACCCTCCTTTTCCACTTCTGCCGGAGCCTCGGGCTCAACGCAGGCTTCCGGGTCTGCCAAGTCGTCCACGACCAGCTCGCGCTTCGGCCTGACTCCTATCCTGTAGGCCGCGCGGGCCACCGCGTGACCGCCGACGGGGTTCGCCACAACGGTCAGTACGCCGATGACGACGACCTTCGCCGCGCTGCCCCAGCTGTGCATGACCAGCAGGAAATACAAAAACGCGCCCACCAGAGTCAGCAAGATTCCGAGCGTTGTGATGTTCGTCGAGCTCTGCATCCTCGAGAACGTATCCGGCATACGCACTATGCCCACCGCTCCCGCAAAGGCGAAGAAACAGCCGCCTACTATGAAGAGGTCTATTATGACCCTGAGTACAATGTTCATAGCGTGCCCTCCAGATACTTGCCTATCAGCACCTGGCTGAGGAAGCCCAGTATGGCCGTCACGATGGCGATGTCCAGGTAGATGCCCCTGCCCGAATACATGGCCACCAGCACCAGCGCCATGTCCGTCAGCACGTCCACGCAGTCGCCCGCGACCAGTCTGTCAGGGGCCGTGGGCCCCTTTATGAGCCGCCAGATGACAATGAAGCAGCACAGTATGTAGAAAATGGCAAAGTATATATATTCGATCATTGCCATATCCTCCTCAGCCATTTTTCCATGCGGCCCTTTATTATCTCGCCCGCCGCCGTCCTGTCAGTCTCCACCACGTCTATCCAGTGGATGTAATACCAGGTCTGGCCCTCGTGCTCGTCTATATCCACCGTGATGGTGCCGGGCGTGAGGGTTATGGAGTTGGCCAGCATGGTCTTGCCGTATTCCGTGGGTACGTCCACCGGCACCTTGATGATTCCGGGGTTTATCTTCAGCTTGGGAGACAGCGCGCGCTTTGCCATGTCGCAATTGGCCTTTATGAGCTCCCAGGGGAAGATGGCCACGCAATACCAGATGAGAATGAACAGCCGCCCGCTGAAAAACCTGCCCGGGGACTCGTGTACGAACCAGCGCGCCGAAAACAGCGCCACGCCCGCCGAGACCACCGCGCCCGCTACGAGCTCCTGCCAGTCGAACGAGCCCGTCAATAGTATCCAGAAGAAGTAGCACAGTACGAACGTGGCAAACCACGCGCCAAACGTCGTCTTACGCTTTGCTTCCAAGTCGACACCTCCTGTTTTACTCAACTACGATAGAATCAATATAAAATTCCCTGCCCTGCGTGAGTCTGAAGCTCCAGCCCCCGCATTGGGGACATTCGGCGCCCTTCGCCTCACCCGAGTAGCCGCAGTCCGGACACTCTATGGCGGCGGGGATGACCCGCGTCGTCAGCTTTGCGCCCTCTGCCACGCTGCCAGCGGCAGCTGCGGGGAAAAATTCGAACATACACTCCGGCTCGAAGCCGCTCAGCGCCCCGACCGCAAGGTCTATCCTCTCGACCCGGCGGAAGCCCTTTTCCGCGGCCTCTCGCTCGCAGACGGCCACGACGCTCTGCATTATCGCCAGCTCGTGCATCTCACCTGTCGAGACAGCTGAAGCAGGGGTCTATACTCGCTATGATGAGCCCCGCGTCCGCCACAGTGTTCCCACGCAGCATATACGGCACAGTGGGCGTATTTTTGTAGCTCGGGACGTGGATGCTCACCCGCTGGTTCATCTGCCCGCCGTTGCCCGCGACCTTGTGCGAGAGCTGGCCGCGCGGGGCCTCGTGCCTCGCCACGAACTCGCCCTCTTTTATCTTCGGTATCTTATTGCCCAGATTTATCGGCCCGGCCGGCAGGTTCTCCAGCGCCTGGCGGAGTATCTTCACGCTCTCATAGCACTCGAGCAGCCTCACTACCACGCGCGCGAACACGTCGCAACTGTCACAGACGGGTACGTCGAACTCAAAGTCGTCGTAGGACGAGTACGGAGCGTCGCGCCTGACGTCTATCTTCACGCCCGAGGCCCTCGCATGAGGCCCGACCGCTCCCAGGCGTATGGCATCCTCGGTTGACATAACTCCGACGCCCTTCGTGCGCATTGCGATGGTCTTGTCGTTGAGGCTGATGTCCACTATCCTGTCCACGATGGGGCCGACCTTGTCGAGCTTGGCCAGGAAATCCCGGCGCATCTCGTCGGAGATATCGCGCCTCGAGCCGCCTATCGTCACCATGCCGTAGTTGACGCGGTTGCCGGAGAGCTCCTCCAGCATATCCATGATGAGCTCGCGCACGTCCCAGGTGTGCATGAACATGCTGTCGTGGCCTATGATGTGGAAAGCTATGCCCGCCCAGAGCAGGTGCGAGTGCAGCCGCTCCAGCTCCGCCGTGATGACGCGGATATACTCACCGCGCTTCGGCACCTCTATGCCGTTTATGCCCTCCACGGCCATGGCGTAGGTGAAGGCGTGCGAGTGCGAGCAGATGCCGCAGACCCGCTCCACCAGCACAAGCGTCTGGATGGCGTTGCGCTCCGTTGCCAGCTTCTCGATGCCGCGGTGGTTGTAGCCGACGTTCACCTCGGCGTCAACTATTACCTCGCCCTCGGTGTAAAGCTTTGCGTGTATGGGTTCCTCAAGTGCGGGATGGTAAGGCCCTATCGGTACGATGTAGCTCATACGTCCTTATTCCCCCTTTTCCATTTGCTCCACGCGCTTTGCGCGCAGCTCGCTGAGCGGCGTGACCAGTATGTGCCCCTTGCCCTGGGTCTCGAGCATATCCTCCGGCAGGAACAGCCTCTTGGAGGTGTCCAGCCCCTCGAACTCAAGCCCCATCAACTCATGCAGCTCACACTCAGGCCAGCGCGCGGCCTCGTCATAGATGCCCGAGATCGAAGGCAAAACCGTCTCACCGAGGACGTAGTAGGACTCGACGGCAGGGTCCACAGCGTAGTCATAGCTGACGCGGACCTGCCCGTCCGGCTGCACGTAGCCGTGTATCATCACGAGCCACCTGCCCTCGTGCCGCATCCGCAGTGCGGTAGGGACGATCTCTTCCTTCGTTATCTGGGTCATCCTGTAATCCTGCATCTTTTCCACCTCTTTGTTTTCAAAAATGACTATATTTAAATAACATTGCGGACTAACATATGCGCGGAAGCTGCGCCCCCGCCAGCTTCTGCAATATCCTGCTGCCGCCCATCGCGGTGCGGAGCACGACCTTGCCCGGCCTTTCGGATATCACCCTGCCTATTATCGCGGCGTTCTTGCCCTCGGGTACGCCGCGCATCGCTGCGAGCGCGCGCTCCTCGTCCTTTGCGGCCACGACCGCCAGCATCTTCCCCTCGTTCGCGCAGTAGAGCGGGTCCAGCCCCAGCAGCGCGCAGGCCGCCGAGACATCCCGCCGCACGGGTATCGCGGTCTCGTCCAGCTCTATGCCCAGCGCGGCGCTCTCCGCAAACTCGCACAGCGTCGTCGCAACGCCGCCGCGCGTCGGGTCCCTGAGCACCCTCACCTGTGCGCCCGACTCCAAAACGGCCCGCACCAGCCCGTTAAGGGCTGCGCAGTCGGAGCGTATCTCGCCCTCCATGAGCCCGTCGCGCGCCAGCATCACCGCCGCGCCGTGGTCCCCAGCCGTGCCGGAGATGAGCACCGCGTCGCCGGGACGCATCCGCTCCGGGCCGAGGCCGGGGTGCCTAACTACGCCTATGCCCGAAGTAGTTATGTAAACCCCGTCTCCCCTTCCGCGCTCTACCACCTTGGTGTCGCCGGTGACGACCGCGACGCCCGCGGCCTCCGCCGCGGCCTTGATGGACGCCACTATGCGGCGCAGGCTCTCCGTCGGCAGACCCTCCTCAATGATGAGGGCGAGGCTCAGGTATTTCGGCTCCGCGCCGCACATGGCGAGGTCGTTCACCGTCCCGCAGACGCAGAGCTTGCCGATATCGCCGCCGGGGAAAAACAGCGGGTCCACGACGAAGCTGTCCGTCGAGAAGGCGAGCTGCCCGTCTAGTATCGCCCCGTCGCCCAGGGCGTTCAGCGCATTGTTCCCCAGCTCCGGTATTATTATCTCGTCTATGAGCGCGGCTGTTTTTTTGCCGCCGCTGCCGTAGTCGAGGGTTATTATATCGTCCATCTCAGCACTCCCGGTATTTGTACGCCGCGGCGCAGGCGCCCTCCGAGGACACCATGCAGGGTCCGACCGGGTCCTCCGGCGTGCATATTTTCCCGAACAGCGGGCAGCCCTCCGGCGGCATCCGGCCCGTTATGACCTCGCCGCAGCGGCAGGCCGTCGGCGTCTGGGCTTTGCCCGGCCTTATATCGAACTTCTTCACGGCGTCGAACCCCGCCAGCTCCTCCGCAAACTCAAGGCCGCTGGCCTCTATCTCGCCCAAGCCGCGCCATGAGGCCCGGACCGGCACGAAGGCCCGCCTCAGCATTTCCTGCGCGAGGGCGTTCCCCTCGGCGCTGACCGCGCGTTTATACTCGTTCACGAGTCCCTGCCGTCCCTCGGCCAGCATCCTGAGCAGCTCGTATACCGACAGCAGTATATCCTCCGGCTCGAAACCCGCGACCACGGCGGGCAGGCCGTATTCCTCCGGCAGGAAGCGGAAGTGCTCCGCGCCCGTCACCACAGCGACGTGGCCCGGGCAGAGGAAGCCCTGCACATCGAAACACTCCGAGCCGATGAGCGCCCGGAGCGCCGGCTCGACCAGTCTGAACATCGGGAACACGGAGTAGTTTTTGACCCCCTGCTCCCTCGCCGCTATGACGCTTGCCGCCGTACCCGGTGCCGTCGTCTCAAAGCCCACGCCGAGGAACACGACCTCGCGCTCCGGGTGTTTTTTCGCCAGCTCCACGGCGTCCATGGGCGAGTACACCAGCTCCACCGAGCCGCCCCGGGCCCGCCTGTGCGCCAGGTCGTCGCCGCGCTTCGAGCCCGGGACGCGGATCATATCCCCGTAGCTCGCCACCGTGACGCCCGGCCTCGAGGCCAGCTCCAGCGCCGCGTCCATGAGCTCCGGCGGCGTCACGCACACCGGGCAGCCCGGCCCGGAGACCAGCTCCACGTCCTCCGGCAGGAGCCTCTTTAGCCCCGCCTTCGCTATCGCCATCGTGTGCGTGCCGCAGACCTCCATGAGCCTGACACGCTGCTTCGGCAGAGCGTTTATCCTCTCAAGTATCTCAGCGGAGCGCATTTTCCACCTCTGCCCACTCCGCTATGTCCTCCAGCGCCTGTTTTTCCGGCAGGCGCTCTATCGCAAAGCCAGCGTGGACGATGACGTACTCGCCCAGCTTCGGCTCCTTTATGAAGTCCAGCCTCATCCGCCGGCGCAGGCCCTCGACCTCGCCCACGGCGTCCAGGCCGTTTATCTCAACTATCTTCAGCGGTACCGCCAGACACATACTTTGCCTCCAGGATCATGAGCTGCCCGAGGGCGACGCCCTCGTCGTTCGCGGAGACCCGGCTGTGCGTATAGACCTCAAAGCCCTCCGCCCTCAGCCGCTCCGGCAGCCTCGTCATGAGATACATATTCTGAAACACTCCGCCCGAGAGCGCCACGCGCCTCTGCCCCGTCGCCTCCGAGGCCGCCCGGCATTGCAGCGCCGCCGCGCTCACCAGCGTGTTCATGAACTTCGCCGCGACCTTCTCCGGCGCCTCGCCGCCGGAGGCTATCTGCCTCACCATGGGCCGCCAGTCAAAGACCGTGACGCCGCCCACGGTGTAAAACTCTTTCTCATATTCCCCGCGCTCGGTCTCGTCCGCCGCGGCCTCGAGCAGCACCGCGCCCTGGCCCTCGTAGCTGCACTCCGCGCGTATCCCCGCGAGGGCGCATATACCGTCGAACAATCGGCCCATGCCGGAGCTCTTCGGGCAGTTCAGGCCCCTCTCGAGCATTTTGCGCAGCGTCAAATTCTCATTTTCCAGCCCCGACTCGTACCTGAGCGCCTCGGCGGTGCGCCAGATCTCCTTCATCGCCGCGTCCCCGCCCGGCAGCGGGATGGGACGAATCGTCCCGAGCCTCCTAAAGCCCGAAGCGCCGCCCGCGAGCAGTTCCCCGCCCCATATCGTCCCGTCCGGGCCATAGCCCGTGCCGTCCCAGACGAGGCCCAGGCACTCGCCAGAAAGGCCGTTGTCCGCCATGCAGGACACCATGTGCGCATGGTGGTGCTGCACACGCAGGAGCGGTATGCCACGCTCGCGCGATATACGCTCCGCGACCTCTGTCGAGAGGTAGTCCGGGTGCATATCGCAAGCCACGGCCTCCGGCTCGAAGTCGAAGAGCTTTGCAAAATGCGCGAGCTGCTCCTCGTAGCAGTCCAGCGTCTCGAGGTTCTTGAGGTCGCCTATGTGCTGGCTTGGGAATGCGTGGCCCTCTTTTGAAAGGCAGAAGCCCGCCTTCTGCTCCGCCCCGCAGGCGAGCAGCCCGCTGCGCAGGCCCTTTATCGTCACCGGGTACGGCACGTAGCCGCGCGAGCGGCGGAGCGGATACTCCCGACCCTCAAAGACCCGGATGAGCGAGTCGTCGCAGCGGGTGAGTATCTCGCGGTCGTGCAGGAGGAAGCCCTCCGCTATATTGCCGAGGCGCTCCGTGGCCTCGGCGTTCTTATATATGATAGGCGTGTCCGAGAGGTTTGCGCTCGTCATCACCATGCAGTCTATGTCCTCCCCGAAGAGCAGGACGTGCAGCGGTGTGTACGGCAGCATCACGCCTATATAATCGTTCTCGCTCAGGTGCATATGTGTCCCGCGGCGGCGCTTCTTGAGCAGGACTATGGGCCTCCGGAAGGACTCCAGCGCCCTCGCCTCCGCCTCCGATACCTCGCAGAGCCGCCGCGCGCAGTCCAGGTCCCGGCACATGACGGCAAAGGGCTTTTCGTCCCTGTGCTTCCTCCGCCGCAGCTCCCGCACGGTCTCCTCATTCTCCGCCAGGCAGGCCAGGTGCATCCCGCCCAGGCCCTTCACGCAGAGGATGCCGCCCTCCTTTATCAGGCGGCGCGCCGCCTCTATGCCGTCCCCCGGCAGCCTGCGCCCCCGCGCATCCGCAAAGAATGTCTTCGGCCCGCAGGCAGGGCAGCAGTCCGGCTGCGCGTGGTAGCGCCTGTTGCGTATGTCCGCAAACTCCGCCGCGCAGTCCGCGCACATCGGGAACTCTGCCATTGAGGTGAAGGCACGGTCGTATGGTACCGAACGGATTATGGTAAACCGCGGCCCGCAGTTCGTGCAGTTTATGAAGGGGTAGCGGTAGCGCCTGTCCGCCGGGTCCTGCAGCTCGCGCAGGCAGTCCGGGCAGATACCCACGTCCGGCGAGACGAGCGTGCGCATGGTCTCGCCCCTCTCGCTTGGGATTATGCGGAAGTCCTCGTAGTGTGCGGGCTGCTCCGGCTCGCGCGCGCTGACGGATTCGATGAGCGCCAGGGGCGGCGCCTCCGTCTCCAGTTCACGCAGGAAGGCCGCAAGCTCCTCACCCGGACCCTCGAGCTCCAGCTCCGCCCCCTCCGAGCTGTTTCTTACCCAGCCCGTCAGGCCGTGCCGCTCCACCAGACGGTGTATGAACGGGCGAAAGCCTACGCCCTGTACTATCCCGCGCACATCTATGCGCAAAATCGCCCTGTCTCTGCCAATAATGTTTAATATTTCACACATTTCAATCTATGCACCCTATACAATACCACCTGTGATTTTACCATCGCGCTATACATTTGTCAACAAATTGACATCATTCACGGCGTTGTTATTCCGGGCAAAATGTGTTAATATTGTACAAAACCTTTTAGGGAGGAGAACACATGGCTGAATCCAAAGTCTATTTTTCCGATATGCGCGCCCACGGGCAGAGTCTGCTTTTGAAGCTCAAGCGTCTCATGAAGGCGGCCGGGTTTGAAAACATCGACTTTGCCGGAAAGTTCGTCGCGGTGAAGATACACTTCGGCGAGCCTGGCAACCTTGCGTACCTGCGTCCGAACTGGGCGGGGGTCGTCTGCGACTATGTGAAGGAGCTGGGCGGCAAGCCCTTCCTCACGGACTGCAACACCCTCTATGTCGGCGGGCGCAAAAACGCGCTCGACCACCTCGACAGCGCCTATAAAAACGGCTATAACCCCTTCCAGACGGGCGTACACACCATCATCGCAGACGGGCTCAAGGGAACGGACGAGGCGCTCATCCCCGTTGAGGGCGGCGAGTATGTGAAAGAGGCCAAGATAGGCCGCGCCCTCGCGGATGCGGACATCATAATCTCGCTCTCGCACTTCAAGGGTCACGAGCAGGCCGGCTTCGGCGGAGCTCTGAAGAACCTCGGCATGGGCGGCGGCTCCAGGGCCGGCAAGATGGAGATGCACTCGGCGGGCAAGCCCTTTGTTAAACAGCGCAAGTGCATAGGCTGCGGCGCCTGCGCCCGCATCTGCGCCCACGGCGCGCCCATCATCGCGGACGGCAAGTGCACGATAGACCAGGACCGCTGCGTGGGCTGCGGCAGGTGCATCGGCGTATGTCCGAAGGACGCTGTCACCCCCGCTAACGACGAGGCCTTTGAGATACTGGGCTGCAAGATCGCCGAGTATGCGAAGGCGGTGTGCGCGGACAAGCCGCACTTCCACATCAGCCTGGCGATAGACATCTCGCCCTTCTGCGACTGCCACGCGGAAAACGACGCGGCGGTCGTGCCGGACGTTGGCATGTTCGCCTCCTTCGACCCCGTGGCGATAGACATGGCCTGCGCGGACGCGGTGAACGCCCAGCCGCCTATTGAGAACAGTATGCTGGGCGAGTGCGAGCACACGCACAACGACCACTTCACCGATATCTCCCCGACCACGGACTGGCGCTCGCAGACCGAGCATGCCGAAAAGATCGGCCTCGGCAGCCGGAAATACGAGCTTGTGAGGATATAAGATAAAAAAAGAGCTGCGCCGTCAAAAAATGTGTTGACAAGAGAGGCAAGGTCAGGTATAATTCACTTTGCCTTTTGGCGGCGTAGCTCAGTTGGCCAGAGCATCCGGTTCATACCCGGAGTGTCACCGGTTCGAATCCAGTCGCCGCTACCACCGGGGCGCCTAAGGCGCCCCGGAGCCTTATGGCCCGTTGGTCAAGTGGTTAAGACACCGCCCTTTCACGGCGGTAACATGGGTTCGAATCCCGTACGGGTCACCAATTAAACGGAGGCTTAGCTCAGCAGGTTAGAGCGCCTGCTTCACACGCAGGAGGTCACTGGTTCGAGTCCAGCAGTCTCCACCAATCCGCTGGGATCTTTGGGTCCCGGCGGATTCTTTTTGCCTTTTGACCGCACGCCGGGTATAATGTTGTCCATCATCTGTGAAAAAAGGAGCTGCTGGGCTTGAAACGCATCCTCATCGTCGATGACGACGTCCACATCGGCAATATGCTCGAGGAATCCCTCTCCAAAGAGGGCTACGCCGTCTCCCGCGCCTATTCCGGTACCGAGGCAGTGCTGTCTGTGTCGTTATGTAAACCTGACCTCGTCCTGCTCGACCTCATGCTGCCGGGGCTCTCCGGCGAGGAGGTGCTGCCCAAGCTGCGCGGGATACCGGTCATCGTCATGAGCGCAAAGGCATCCGTGGACAGCAAGGTCGAACTGCTGCTCGGCGGCGCTGCGGACTATGTGACGAAGCCCTTCAGCCTGCGCGAGCTCTCCGCGCGCATCGTGGCGGCGCTCCGCTCCCCCGCCGCGGAGCCGGAAATGCTCAGCGCCGGGGACATCCGGCTCGACCTCGGCGGCAGGACGGTATCTGTGGGCGGGGCCGAGGTAAGGCTCACGCGCACGGAGTTCGCCATCCTCAAGCTGCTCATGCAGAACCCCGGCCAGGTCGTGACCCGCTCCGTCATCCTCGAGCGCATCGCGGAGGACACGCCGGACTGCACCGAGTCCTCGCTCAAGATACACGTCAGCCACCTGCGCCGCAAGCTGCGCGAGGCCGGGGCCGGGGACTGCATCGAGGCAGTCTGGGGCATAGGCTTCCGCTTGACGAAATCTTAACCCTTTCGTTTACCGCTTTCTTTACCCGTGCATGCTACGCTTGGCAGCGTAAAGGAGGCATGGCAACATGGACTATGTACTTGAAACTAACAGCCTGGTAAAGCGCTACGGGAACGCCAAGGCGCTCGACGGGCTCACGATGCGCGTACCGAAAGGCGCGATCTACGGCTTTGTGGGGCGCAACGGCGCTGGCAAGACGACGCTCATCCGCCTTATCTGCGGCCTGCAGCTGCCGAGCTCGGGCAGCTATTCCATCTACGGCCGCGAGTTCACCAGCCGCGAGATATCGCGCTCGCGCCGCAGGATGGGCGCGGTGGTCGAGACGCCCAGCATCTACCTCGACATGAGCGCCAGGGAAAACCTCAAGCAGCAGTACCGCGTGCTGGGCCTGCCGAGCTACGAGGGCGTGGATGAGCTGCTGGAACTGGTCGGCCTGGCCGATGCCGGCAAAAAGCGGGCAAAGAATTTCTCACTGGGCATGAAGCAGCGGCTCGGCATAGCGGTGGCGCTCTGCGGCGGGCCGGACTTCCTCATCCTCGACGAGCCCACAAACGGGCTCGACCCCGAGGGCATAATCGAGATCCGCGAGCTGATACTCAGGCTCAACCGCGAAAATCAGATAACAGTGCTCATCTCCAGCCATATCCTCGACGAGCTGGCCAAGCTCGCCACGCACTACGGCTTCATAGACGGGGGCCGCATGGTGCGCGAGATGAGCGCGGCAGAGCTAGAGGCCGCCTGCCGCAAATGCATGAGGCTCGAGGTCACGGACACGCGCGCCCTCGCCAGAGCGCTCGACGAGCTGGGTGCGGAGTACCGCATCCTCTCCGAGGACACGGCGGACGTCTATGAGCGGCTGAACGTCTCGAAGCTCGCCGCGGCGCTTCAAAAAGAGGGCTGCGAGCTCGTCTCCGTCAAGGAGCGGGACGAGAGCCTCGAGAGCTTTTACATCTCCATCGTAGGAGGTGCGCACCATGTCTGACCTCTTCATTGCGGGCATGAACAGGCTCTGGCGCAGCCGGGTGTTCCACATCTGCTGCCTTGTCTCGTTCGTCGCAAACGTCTTCGTCATGCTGGCCACATACAGGCAGCTGCTCAACTATGAATCCCTCGGCCTTGAGCGGAGCATTACGCTCGACAACGTGTTCTACGGACTTATCCCCGTGCTCGGCGTCATGTGCTCTGTGTTTGCCAGCCTTTTCATCGGCACGGTACATTCCGACGGCGTCATGCGCAACATGCTCGTCGTGGGCCGCGCGCGCTGGGAGATATACCTCGCCAACTACGCCGTCTGCTTTGTCGCTGCCGTGGCATTTCTAGTCTGCTGGTTCCTCGGCGGGCTTACGGGCGTTCCCCTCATCGGCGTCTGGCAGGACGTCAACGGCCTGCTCCTGCGCTGCGCCGTGCTGCTGCTGTGCGCCGCGTCTTACATGGGCATCTTCTGCCTGCTGTGCATGCTCTGCACGAACCGCGCCGTGGCGGCCGTCATAGCCGTGCTGCTGTCGGTGGCGCTGCTGATGCTCTCCAGCTATATGCTGAACGCGCTCAACCAGCCGGAGTTCCAGCAGGGCATGGCGATGACAGAAGCCGGCCTGCAGCTCTCGGACCCCATGCCGAACCCGAGCTATGTGGGCGGCATGAAGCGCGAGGTGTTCCAGTTCCTCTCCGACACGCTGCCGAGCGGCCAGACCATCAGCGTGTGCAGCTATGAGCTGGAGAGGCCAGTGCTCTCGCTGGCCTCGTCGGTCGTCATCGCGCTGCTGACCACGGCGGCTGGTATCGTCTGCTTCCGGCGCAAGGACATTAGATAAGAGATGCGGGGACCCTGGCCGGGGGTCCCCAGGTCAACACTCAACCAACACTTCAGGAGGTGCGATATGCTGCCCTGGCTGCTCTGCGGCGCGATATTCCTGCTGCTGCTCATAGTCTGTCTCAGGCTGTGGTCGCTGCGGCGCGCGCTGGGGGAGCTGGCGGGGCAGCTTTCGTATGTGCTCTCCGAGGACACGAACGTCCGGCTCGGCCTCTCCACCCGGGACAGGTACGCCAGAAAGCTCGCCGCCGAGCTGGGCCGCGAGCTCGCCGAGCTGCGGCGTCTACGCTGGAAATACCAAAACGGCGACAGGGAGCTCAAAGAGGCCGTGACGAACATCTCCCACGACCTGCGCACGCCGCTGACCGCCGTCTGCGGCTACCTTGAACTGCTTGAGCGCGAGGACAAGAGCGAGGCCGTGGAACGCTATCTCGCCTGCATAGGCGAGCGCGCGGAGGCCATGCGCAGGCTGACGGAGGAGCTCTTTTGCTATTCCGTCGTCCTTTCGCCGGAGACGGCGCCGGAGCTCGTGCGCGGCGACCTGCGCGCCGCGCTGGAGTCCAGCCTTGCCGGGGCCTTCCCCGCGCTGAGCGAGCGCGGTATTTCGCCCGTGGTCGAGCTGCCGGAGGAGCCCGTGTTCTGCCTCATGAGCGAGCCGGCCGTCTCCCGCGTTTTCGGCAACCTGCTCTCCAACGCCATCAAATACTCCGGGGGCGACCTGCGCGTCAGCCTGGGCGATAACGCCGTGGTCCTCTTTGAAAACTCCGCGCCCGGGCTCGACGAGGTCCAGGTCCGCAAGCTCTTTGACCGCTTCTACACCGTCGAGGCTGCGCGCAGCTCCACCGGCCTCGGCCTCGCCATCGCCAAAACGCTCATGGAACAGATGCGCGGCAGCATCTCCGCCGAGCTCACGGACGGCGTGCTCAGGCTCCGCGTGAGCTTTGAGCGGTTGACATAAGGCCATAGTCCGAGGGCATTTGACCACTTGCCTCTTGACATTGGGGCGCGGATGTTTTAGTCTATATAAATGTAAATCCGTGCTTTGCACTTATGATTGGAGTTATTCTTATGAAGAGGATCAAGACCCTTGAGACCCGCGATCTCTGCGCCAGCGTCAAGAACGGCGGCTGCGGCGAGTGCCAGACCTCCTGCCAGTCGGCCTGCAAGACCAGCTGCGGCGTCGCCAACCAGCCCTGCGAGAAGAAATAATAGCGCGCGCTGAATCCGGCGCCGTCTCCCCCGAGGCGGCGCCTTTTTATGCACTCTGAAAGGAGGGCTCCACTTGGTCCACCAGTACAAACTAAACGGCTACGACATCGTCCTCGATACCGCCTCCGGCTCTGTCCACCTCGTGGACGACGTCGCCTATGACATCATTGAAATGTACAAGTCCCGCACACCGGACGAGATCTGCGCCGCGGTATGCGCAAAGTACCCCGAGGTCACGCGCGAGGATGTGCTCGAATGCCTCGACGACATCGCCGCGCTCGAGGCAGCGTACAAGCTCTTCACCCCCGACGACTACGAAGAGCTCGCAGGCGAGTACAAGGAGCGCTCGAAGGTGATAAAGGCCCTCTGCCTCCACGTCGCCCACACCTGCAACCTCAACTGCTCCTACTGCTTCGCCAGTCAGGGCAAGTACCACGGTGAGAGGGCGCTCATGTCCTTCGAGGTCGGCAGGAGGGCGCTCGACTTCCTCGTCGAGAACTCCGGCACGCGCCGGAACCTCGAGGTGGACTTCTTCGGCGGCGAACCGCTCATGAACTGGCAGGTCGTAAAGGACCTCGTCGCCTACGCGCGCTCCATTGAGAAGGACGCGGGCAAGAACTTCCGCTTCACCATCACCACTAACGGCGTCCTGCTCGACGACGAGGTAACGGAGTTCTGCAACCGCGAGATGCACAACGTCGTCCTCTCCCTCGACGGCCGCAAGGAGGTCAACGACCGCTTCCGCGTGGACGTCGCCGGAAACGGCAGCTACGAGCGCATCGTGCCGAACTTCCAGCGCTTTGTCGCCGCGCGCGGGGACAAGAGCTATTACATGCGAGGCACCTACACGCACTACAACCCCGACTTCACGAACGACCTCTTCCACATGGCCGACCTCGGCTTCACGGAGCTGAGCATGGAGCCCGTCGTCTGTGCGCCCGGCGACCCCTGCGCCCTCACCGAGGAGGACTTCCCCGTCCTCTGCGAGCAGTACGAGCTGCTTGCAAAGGACATGCTCCGCCGCTGGCGCGAGGGCAGGCCCATCACCTTCTACCACTATATGATAGACCTCAAGCACGGCCCCTGCGTTTACAAGCGCATCTCCGGCTGCGGCAGCGGCACGGAGTACATGGCCGTCACGCCCTGGGGCGAGCTCTTCCCCTGCCACCAGTTCGTCGGGGACCCGAAATACAGCCTCGGCAACATCTGGGACGGCGTCACGAATACCGCCGCACAGGACGAGTTCAGGCACTGCAACGCCTATTCCCGCCCCGACTGCAATGACTGCTGGGCCAGGCTCTACTGCTCCGGCGGCTGCGCCGCCAACAGCTACCACGCCACCGGCAGCATCGGCGGCGTCTACGAGTACGGCTGCCGCCTCTTCAAAAAGCGCATCGAGTGCGCAATCATGCTCCAGGCCGCAATGGAGCTCGGTGAGGACGAATGAGCACGCCCATCTGCGACTTCGTGCGCGACTACTGCAACAGCGTCGCCATCAGGCTGCACATGCCCGGCCACAAGGGTTTCGGCGAGCTGGGCTGCGAGGCGCTGGATATCACCGAGGTCCCCGGCGCGGACGACCTCGCCTGCCCGGAGGGCGTCATACTCGCCAGCGAGGAGAACACAACGGAGCTCTTCGGCTCTCGGCACACCTTCTATTCCGCCGGCGGCAGCTCACAGTGCGTCAAGGCGATGCTCCACCTCGCGTACATCTTCCGCCCCGATGGCGCGGGGAACCGCATCCTCGCTGCCCGGAACGCACACAAGAGCTTCCTGCACGGCTGCGCCCTGCTCGGGCTCGAGCCCGTGTGGCTCCACCCCGACGCACCCTCCCCCCTCTGTCTCTTATACACCTCTGACGCTGCCGACGAATAGAGAGGCGGAGAATTCGGGCGGCACTGTGTAATTGAACAAAAAAAAAAAAGACAAACAGTACAA